>Ga0335071_10000574_pt1 | contig 40364 bp, 38 predicted proteins | sample Lox_Sample_15_FD_206724 | JGI IMG/M metagenome (GOLD analysis project Ga0335071, IMG submission 206724) | Soil microbial communities from Loxahatchee National Wildlife Refuge, Florida, United States - Lox_Sample_1.5 | ecosystem: Environmental > Terrestrial > Soil > Wetlands | place: USA... | reverse complement strand
CCCCCTTTTGCTAGGCGAACGTCCCCAAACTCCCCCAGCATCAACCCCTCCAAAATGCGAATCATCGCCATAGAGAGTCAGCTTCTGAGCCCTCCAGCAAGCCTCAAGAAGTGTGAATGTCGTAGGCAAGCGGGGGAGGGAGCGCACTGTCGGTGCCGCAGCAGTTCAATCAAATTCGTCGAGCACCGATACCGCCTCTGTGCGCCTCTCAGACTGCGGCCGCCGGCAGCGGCGGCTTGCCAAGTATTATGTCGGAGGCTTTTTCCGCGACCATGATGGTCGGTGCGTTGGTGTTGCAGGAGGGTACGAACGGCATCACGGAGGCGTCGACGACGCGCAAGCCTTCGATGCCGCGCAGTTTCAGATCTGGGGTGACGACGGCGTCCGGTCCGGCGCCCATCGCGCAGGTGCCGACCGGATGATGGTCGGTCTTGCATGAGCGGCAGGCGTAGTCGGCAAGCTCCTCGTCGGTGTTCAGATGATCGCCCGGCAGCCGCTCGGCGAGCACAAAGGGTTTTAGCGCCGGCTGCCGCAAAATCTCGCGCGCCAGCCGCAGGCCCTTGATGGCGCAGGCGCGATCGTACGGGTCGTCCCAGTAATTCGGATCGATCAGCGGTGAGGCGAGGGGATCGGCGCTGGCGAGGCGCACCGTGCCGCGGGAGCGCGGACGCAGGAAGGCGGAATTGAGCGTGACGCCCGGATTTTTCATCTGCGCGACGCCGGCCTCGATACCCGAGCCGAGCCCGAGATGAAACTGGATGTCAGGCGAGCGCGCCGCCTTGTCGGCGTACCAGAAGCCGCCGGTCTCGAACAGCGTCGACGTGACAGGGCCGGTCTTGAACAGTAGATATTGCAGGCCCGCCCAGGCCGTGCGGTGCGGCTGCGCGATGCGATCATAGGTGTGATCGCCGGTGCATTCAGAGATCGCATAGAGATCGAGATGATCCTGAAAATTGCCGCCGACGCCGGGAAGGTCGTGCACGACGGTAGCGCCCGCGCGCTTCAACTCGTCCGCGGGACCGATGCCCGAGAGCTGCAGCAGGCGGGGCGAGCCGATGGCGCCGCTGCTCGAGATCACCTCGCGTTCGCAGCGGATTGTCTCGGTTACGCTGCCGCTGGCAACGGTAACACCGACTGCGCGGCCTTTTTCGATGTCGATCCTGAGCGTCTGCGTGTTCAGTCGGACCGTGAGGTTCGCGCGATGGCGGACCGGCGCGAGAAACGCGCTCGATGCCGAGGAGCGCCGCGCGTCGCGGGTCGAGAGCTGGTAATGGCCGATGCCATCCTGGTCAGCGCCGTTGAAATCGAAGTTGAAGGGAATCCCGATCTCTTGCGCCGCGCGCAAAAATGCGTGGCTGATCGGCGGCGGATTGACCGGATACGAAACACCAAGCGGACCGCCATAGCCGTGATAGGCGTTGACCAGGCGCTGATTGTCCTCGCTGCGAATGAAGTAGGGCAGCACCTCGCGATAGCTCCAGCCGTCGCAGCCGGCGTCTTCAGCCCAGGCGTCGTAATCCCGACGGTTGCCACGGGTGTAGAGCTGGGCGTTGATCGAGGAGCCGCCGCCGATCACTTTTGCCTGGGTGTACCAGATCACGCGGCCGCCCAGGTGCCGCTGCGGAACGGTGCTCCAGCCCCAACTCGCGACACCCTTGGTCATCTTGGCAAAGCCGGCCGGCATTTTGAACAGCGGATTGTTGTCGCCGCCGCCGGCCTCCAGCAGCAGCACTGTGATCGACGAATCGGCGCTCAGCCGATTGGCCAGCACGCAGCCCGCGGAGCCGCCGCCAACGATGATGTAGTCGTAAGCCGCCATCTCACCTCCACTCATCTGACTGCGCCACAAGATGGCTCGAGCCCCACATCCCCGGGGAGCGCGTTCTTACGCGTGTCTCGAAGGATGAGGCCCGGATCGACCAAGGTCGGGGCCTCATGGTTGGAGACGGCGCTTGCGCGCCTCCTCACCATGAGGGGTTAGTGATGTTGATGCTGCCGCAAGATTGAGATCGGTCGTCGCGACATGGTCGGCGACGCGCAGCGCCTGCGCCGCGATCGTCAGCGACGGATTGACCGCGGCCGAGGTCGGCAGGAACGACGCATCGACGACGAACAGATTTGGATGATCGAAGGCGCGGCAGAACGGATCGAGCGGCGAAGTCGCGCCATCGCGGCCGATGCGCACGGTGCCGCATTGATGCGACGGCGTGCGGCGGTCGAACGCCTTTGACAGCACGACCGGATAGCCGGCGGCGCGCAGCCGCTCCTTGAGGGCTGCGACCAGTGCCAGGTGCGTTGCCCAGTTCGAACGCTTCCAGTCGAGCCGGATGCCTTTGCCATCGACGGTCACGCGACTGTCGGGGCTCGGCAGGTCCTCGCTCATCGCGTACCAGTCGACGGCATGGCGGCTCATGACGCCGAGCGCCCATTCCGGCAAAAGCCGCATGCTGGATTTCAGGATCGGCGCCGTGACGCGGCCGAGCAGCTGGATGTTGCCGAGCGGCGGTCCGCCGCGCCCGTCACCGAGATAGAAATCGTTGATGCCGATCGTCTTCTGATAGATCGAATCGTTCACCACGCGGGGATCGATCGCGAGCACCGCGGAGGCGTTGTGGTTCATGAAGTGCCTGCCGACGGCATCGGAGCGGTTGGCGAGCCCGCCATCCTTCGAGCGCAGCAGCAGCGCGGCCGAATTGACCGCGCCCGCGGCGAGCACGACGATCCTTGCGCCGATCACGCTGCGCTCGCCGCCACGCTCGATCTCGACGCCGGCGATCCGTTTGCCGTCCGGTTCGGTGATCAGCCGCTCGACCTGAGCAGCCGTGCGCAGCTCGACATTGTCATGGGCGAGCGCGCGGGCAATGCCGCAGGACTCCGCATCCATCTTGCCGTGACCGATGTCCGGAAATGCGTCCCATGGCGTCCGGGCACGCGCGAGCCATTTGTCGATGTCGATCCCGAGCGGCAGCGAGAACGGATTGAGGCCGACCTTTTTCAGGCGCTGCCGGACTGCTGCGATCGCCGGCTCATCCGGCACCGGACCGAACGGGTAGGGCGCGGAATGATGCGGCTCGGTGCGGTCGGCGCCGAGCGCGCCGCGCACATTGTAGAGTTGTTCGGCGCGGCCATACCATGGCTCCAATTCCTCGTAGGCGAACGGCCAGCCCGGCGTCGTGCCGCCTTGATGCGCAATGGGCGCAAAATCCTCGGCCCGATAGCGGATCAGCACCGCGCCGTAGAGTTTCGTGTTGCCGCCGACATAATAGTAGTTGCCGGGATTGAAGACCTGCCCCGCGCCATCGATCCAGGACTCCCGGGGCCGGAACACGCCGCGCTGAAAGATTGCGCGTGCATCGCGGGCCGCATCGCTGTCGGCGAGGCGCTCACCGCGTTCCAGGATCAAAATCTTCGCGCCGGACGGCGCGAGCCCGGCGGCAAAAGTCGCGCCGCCCATTCCCGATCCGATGACGAGGACGTCAGCTGTTTCCTGTTGTGACAAGCGAATCTCGTGAAGCTAAAGCTTGATAGGTCTTTGTTCAATCGGTCCGTCCGCAATTTCGGTGCACCTCTCCCCGTTGGGGAGAGGTCGATTTGCTCGGAGCGGTGCAAAGCATCGCTCGGGGCAAATCGGGTGAGGGGCCTCTGGCTCTATCGAGGGACCGTAACCCCTCACCCGGATCGCATCATTGATGCGATCCGACCTCTCCCTATGGGAGAGGTGCAGGTCACTCGTGGCCGCAAACGAGCGTAACTTCATCATGCTTAGAATCGATCGGTCAGATGCGAGCGGTCGTCTGCGGGTCGAACAGCACCGCCTTGTCGAGGTTGAAGGCGAAAGTATGGTTCTGGCCGCGCCGGACGTCGGCGTCGGCGCGCATGCGCGCGGTCAGTTCCTTGCCGGCGGCGTGGATGACGACAAAGGTGTCGGCGCCGGCCGGCTCGACGATCTCCACCGTCGCATCGAATTTGACGACGGACCTTGCATTGCGGTCGATGCTCTCGCTGTCGTTCACGGCCTCCGGGCGAATCCCGAAAATCACCTTGGCGCCCTCGGCCAGCTTGCCCGCATCGACGCTGGCGGGGACCGGCAGCATGATCGGCTCGCCCTCCTTGCGCGCGATCACGACCCGCGGCGCGCCGCCTTGCTGCGTCACCGTGCCTTCGAGCAGGTTCATCGCCGGCGAGCCCATGAAATCCGCGACGAAGGTATTTTGGGGGCGGTTGTAGATCTCGCTGGGGCTGCCGACCTGCTGCAACTCGCCGTTCTTGAGCACCGCGATCTTGGTCGCGAGCGTCATCGCCTCGATCTGGTCGTGGGTCACGTAGACGATGGTCGATCCAGTGGTCTGGTGCAGCCGCTTGATCTCGATCCGCATGTCGACGCGCAGCTTTGCGTCGAGGTTCGACAGCGGCTCGTCGAAGAGAAAAATGCTGGGCCGTCGGACCAGCGCGCGTCCCATCGCGACGCGCTGGCGCTGTCCGCCGGAGAGCTGGCTCGGGCGGCGTTTCAAGAGATGTTCGATCTGCAGGGTTTTTGCCGCCGCTGCTATCGCGTTCTCGCGCTCGGCCTTCGCGACGCCGCGCATCTCCATGCCAAAGCCGATGTTTTCGGCGACCGACATGTTCGGATAGAGCGCGTAGGACTGGAACACCATGGCGATGTCGCGCTTGGACGGATGCAGGTGGTTCACGACATTGCCGCCGATGCGGATCTCGCCGGAGGAGATCTGCTCGAGGCCCGCGATGGTGTTCAGCAGGGTCGACTTGCCGCAGCCGGAGGGGCCGACCAGCACGAGAAAGCCGCCCTTTTCGAGCGTGATGTCGATCCCCTTCAGGACCTCGATGGTCCCGAAACGTTTGCGCAGGTCGGCAATTTCCAGCGTGGCCATGTTGTCATCCCTTGACGGCGCCGGCCATCAGGCCGCGCACGAAATACCGACCGGCAACGACGTAGACCAGCAGGGTCGGCGCGGCGGCGATGATAGCGGCCGCCATGTTGACGTTGTATTCGACGACGCCGGTCGAGGTGTTGACGAGGTTGTTGAGCGCGACCGTCATCGGCGCGGTGTCGCCGGCGGCAAAGGTCGAGCCGAACAGAAAATCGTTCCAGATGTTGGTGAACTGGTAGATCACCGTGACGATGAAGATCGGCGTCGAGTTCGGCAGCAGGACGCGGCGGAAGATCTGGAAGAAGCTCGCACCGTCGATCATCGCCGCCTTGACGAGTTCGTTCGGGAAGGTCTCGTAATAATTGCGGAAGAACAGGGTGGTGAAGCCGAGGCCGTAGATCACATGGACGATCACCAGGTTGACCGTCGCATTGCCGAGGCCGAACGACCAGCCGGTGAGGTCATAGAGATCGTTGCCGATCCGGCCGAGCGCGCCGAGAATCACCGCCATCGGGATGATGACCGACTGGAACGGAATGAAGCAGGCGAACAGCATCATGCCGAACACGAGCTTGTGGCCCTTGAAGCGCCACTTGGTCAGCACGTAGCCGTTCAGCGCGCCGAGCAGTGTCGAGATCAGCACGGCGGGGATGACCATCTTCACCGAATTGAGGAAGTAGCCGTGGATGCCGCGGGTCTCGGAGACGCCGATGCGAGCCTGGTCCCAGGCGTCCGCCCATGGCGCAAACGTCAGGCGCTGCGGCAGCGCGAACATGTTGCCGCCGGTCACCTCGTCGAGCGGTTTCAGGGAGGTCATGACCATGACCACGAGCGGCACCAGGTAGACCACCGCAAACAGAGCGAGCAGGCCGTAGATGACGATGCGGGTCGTCAGCGAATGGCTGTTTTGACGGCGCGGCGGCGCCGAGGTGACGAGGTCGGCTGATGTCACCGGCTCTTCTCCCTCGTCTCGGAGTAGATGTAGGGCACCATGATCGCGGCGATGGTCATCAGCATGATGACGGCGCTGGTCGACCCGACCGCCATCTGGTTGCGCGTGAACGTGTAGGAGTACATGAAGGTCGACGGCAGCTCGGCCGCGCCGCCCGGGTTCTTGCCGGTGACCGACAGCACGAGGTCGTAGGACTTGATCGCCATATGCGCGAGCACGATCAGCGCGGAGAAGAAGACCGGGCGCATGATCGGGATGACGATGCGGCGATAGGTCTGGTAGGTCGAGGCGCCGTCGATCTGCGCGGCCTTCAGGATCTCGCCGTCGACGCCGCGGAGACCCGCAAGAAACATCGCCATGACAAAACCCGAGGTCTGCCAGACGCCGGCGATGGCGACGCAATAGATCATCATGTCGGGATTGACGACCCAGTCGAAATGAAAGCTGGTCCAGCCCCAATCGTGCACGGCTTTTTCCAGGCCGATGCGCGGGTCGAGAAACAGCTTCCAGGCGGTGCCGGTGACGATGAAGGACAGCGCAAGGGGATAGAGATAGATCGGGCGCAAGATGCCTTCGCCGCGGATTTTCTGGTCGAGCAGGATCGCCAGCAGCAATCCGAGGAAGAGACAGAAGAAGATGTAGAGCCCGCCGAACAGGGCCATGTTGACGAGCGCCGTGTACCAGTTCGACGGCGGGTCGGTCTCAAAGGTCCAGTTCCAGAGCCTCAGATAATTGGTGAAGCCGATCAGATTGGTGGTCGGGAACGCCTTCGAACTCGTGAACGACAGGAAGAAGGTCCAGAGGTTGAAGCCATAGACGAAGACCAGCACGAGCACGAACGAGGGCGCCAGCACGAGCCGCGGCAGCCAGTCCTGGAAACGGCCGCGCAGCGACGGGCCGGTGTGGCGCTCGGCCAGCGCGGTCACGGGCTGGCGTTCGGTCACCGTGGTCATGGGTCAGCCTCCGGAAAACGACGCGTTCGGCGGCAACTCTCCCGTTTCACGCGCGCTTGCGGAAACGGGAGCGCAGACCGTCGAAACTTACTTGGCCGAGTTGATCGCCTTGACGAGCTCGGTCACGGCGACGTCGGACGTCTTGATGCCGCCATGCATGAATTTCGTCACGACGTCATAATAGGCCGTGGCGATGGCCGGCGGCTGGGCATAGTTCTGCGCCAGCGAGCCGTAGAAGGTGCCCTTCTCGTTCGCGGCCTTGACGTCGGCGATGCCCTTCTTGCCGCACATGTCGAAGGCGGCGTCGGAGACGTCGAGACGCGCCGGCACCGAGCCCTTGATGACGTTGAACGCGGACTGCACCTCGGGGCTGATGGTGACCTCGGCGAGCGCGAGTTGCGCCGCCTGGCGGTCGGCCGGCACCTTGAAGAACGCGAACATGTCGCTGTTGTAAAACACCGAGCCGTCGGTGCCCGGGAAGCGATAGCACAGGAAGTCCTTCCCGGCCTCCTTGTGGGCTGCGGCGAACTCGCCCTTGGCCCAGTCGCCCATCACCTGCACCAGCGCGTCGCCCTTGATCACCATGGCGGTGGCAAGGTTCCAGTCGCGCCCGGCGTAGTTCGGGTCGACATAGTCGCGGAGCTTGGCGAGGTTGTCGAACGCCTTCTTCATCGTATCCGACTTCAGCGCGCTCTCGTCGAGATCGATGAACGCCTTCTTGTAGAAGTCGGTGCCGCCGGTCGACGCGACGATGGAATCGAACATCGTCGCCTCCTGCCAGGGCTGGCCGCCGAGCGCGAGCGGGATCACGCCGGCCTTCTTGGCCTTGTCCAGCAATGCGACAAACTCATCAAAATTCTTCGGCTCGGTGCCGCCGATCTTCTCCATCACGGCCTTGTTCAGCCAGATCCAGTTGACGGAGTGGATGTTGACCGGAACCGCGCCCCACTTGCCGTTGATCTTGGCGAATTTCTGCAGCGGCGCCGGAATCAGCTTGTCCCAGTTCTCCTTGGTCGCCAGCGGGGAGATGTCGGCGAGCGAGCCCTGCTCGCCATATTCGAGCGCGTAATAACCGAGGATCTGCGAGGCGGTCGGCGGATTGCCCGCCGCGACATTGGCCTTCAGCGTGGTCATCGCGGCGCCGCCGCCGCCACCGGCGACCGGCACGTCCTTCCAGGCGAACCCTTTTTTCGCCACCGCCTGCTTGATCACATCGAGCGCTGCGGCCTCGCCGCCCGAGGTCCACCAATGCAGCATCTGCACTTCCTTGACATCGGCCGCATGGGCCGGCGTAAACACGCCGATCGTTGCGGCGGCAAGGGCCGTCGAGGCCAGCAATTTGGCGAATTTCATACGCGTTTCCTTCCCGTTTGGTCTTCTTTGCCGGATACGGTCCGGCTCCGGCTCGAGAAGCCTAATCGAGCGGCTCCTGAATTTCCATCGTCGTTGCGCTTCGCCGCAAGGTAGCGTGAAGAATTCTTCTAGCGTCCGACAAAGCGCGGTGCACGTTTCGCCTTGAAGGCGGCGACGCCCTCGGCAAGATCGTCAGTCATGGCGGTCAGCGCGCCGGCGAGCCCTTCGATCGGGGCGTCACGGTCCTCGCCTTCGGCGGCGTTGATCATGGCCTTGGCCATCTGCACGGCGAGCGGGCCGCGCGCGGCGACATCGGCCGCCAGCGCTTTCGCACGCGGCAGCGCCTCGTTTGGCGCGGTCACCTCGTCGACGAGGTGGAGTTCAAGGGCTTCCTCGGCCGTGAACAGGCGCCCGGTCAGCGCCATGCGGCGCACGGTCGAGGCGCCGAAGCGACGCACCAGGCGCTGCGTTCCCGACCAGCCGGGGATCATGCCGAGCCCGGTTTCCGGCAAGCCCAGCTTGATGCCAGTTTCGGCAATGCGGATGTCCGCAACTGCCGCAAGCTCCAGCCCGCCGCCAAAAGCGTGGCCGGTGAGTGCTGCGATCAGCGGCACGCGCAGCCGCGCCAGCGCCTCGAAAGCGCGATGGCCGGCGCGGGTCCAGTCGCGCCACATCTCGAGCGGCGGCAGGCCGCCCCAGGCCGCAATGTCGCCGCCGGCACAAAACGCCTTGCCCTCGCCCGAGAGAATCGCGGCGCGGGTCTCGCGCGAGACCTCGATGGCGCGCGCCGCCTCGGCAAGCGCCTCGACCATGTCGCGGTCGAGCGCGTTGAGCTTGTCGGGACGCCTGAGCGCGATTTGCGCGATCGGCCCCTCGAGAGTCAATTCGACGAAAGGACTCACGACGCCCTCCGCAGTTCGAGGCCGATCGGCTCGGGACGGAACAGCGCCGCCGGCATGGTTTTGAGCTCGCGCGCGACTTTTAGCGGGAACTCGGCCTGCGCCAGCACGTCGGCCTGCAGGTCGGCGCCGGGCGCGATCTCGGTGACGGTCACGCCGTCGCGGTCGAGCTGCAAGACGCAGCGCTCGGTGACGTAGAGAATCTCCTGGCCCTGCGTGACCGCGCGGCTGCCTGAAAACGTCACCTGCTCGACCTCGCTGACCAGCTTCTTGACTTTTCCCTCCCTGGCGATCTTCAGCGCGCCGTCGGCAATTTCGAGACCGGCGCCGGCGGTGAAGTAGCCGGAAAACACGATGCGTTTCGCCCGCGCGGTGATGTCGACGAAACCGCCGGCGCCGGCGGTCACATGCGGACGCGCGCCGAGCTTCGAGACGTTGACCGAGCCGAACCGGTCGATCTGCAGGAACGACAGCAGCGACATGTCGAAGCCGCCGCCCTGGAAATAAGTGAACTGATGCGGCGACTGCACGATGGCCTCGGCATTGGAGGCGCAGCCGAACTGGAAGTCGAGCAGCGGGACGCCGCCGATCGCGCCCTGCTCGATCACCCAGGTCACCGCGCCGTGGCGGCCTTCCTCGATCAGGATGCGCGGCACGTTCGCCGAGATGCCAAAGCCGATATTGACCGCGTCGCCATCGCGCAGCTCCATGGCGACGCGCCGCGCAATCGCCTTGCCGACGTCGAACTTTGGCGTCTCGAACGAGGCGATGGGGCGAAAGATCTCGCCTGATATGGCCGGCTCGTAGGGCGTGTGCGTGGTCTGCAACTGCTCCGGCGCCACGACGATGACGTCGACCAGCACGCCGGGCACGACGACATCGTGCGGGCGCAGGGAGCCCGCGGCCGCAAGGCGCTTGACCTGGGCGATCACGAGGCCGCCATTGTTGCGGACGGCGAGGGCCTGGTCGAGCGGCCCCAAAATGCCGCCCTCGTGCTCGTAGGAAAGATTGCCGCGCTCGTCCGCCGTGGTGGCGCGGATGATCGCGACATCGGGGATGATGGACGGGAAGAACAGCCAGTCGTCGCCGGCAAAATTCACCCGCTTCACGATCGGCTCGGCGGCGGCTCTTGCGTTCATGGCGCAGCCTTCGCGGCTGGCGTCGACATAAGTGTCCATGCCGACTTTTGTCAGCACGCCCGGCCGCTTTGCCGCCGCCTCGCGGTGCATGTCGAATAGGATGCCCGACGGCACGTTATAGGCGGGCAGCGCATTGGCCGAGATCATCTGCCAGATCGCCGGCGGCTCAGCGGAGGAAGGGCCGGACGGATAGGAGCCGGCCAGGACTCTTGCGAGGCACCCGGGCTTTGCGAGATGGTCGATGCCCTTGATGCCCCACATGTCGCCGGCAGCGATCGGGTGCAGCGTGGTCAGGTTGCGCGGATGGCCCTCTTTGTCGAACCGCGCGCCGATCGCGGCCAGCACCGCGTCGGGACAGCCGAGCCCGGATGACGACGAGACGGTCACGGTGGCGCCGTCGCCGATCAGGCGGGCGGCATCGGTCGCGGTGAGGATTCTCGGTCTTGCCATGTGCTGTCAAACTCTCAGATCGATGGCGGTCTCGCGACCGGTGCGCGCGGCCTCGCGCGTCGCGAGCGCAACGCTGAGCGACTTGATGCCGTCTTCGCCTGTCGCGGCAGGTGTGCCGCGGCCGGCCACCGCCTCCTGGAACCGGCGGACCGAGCGCGCGTAGAGATTCTCATGAGCAATCGCGAGCGGCGCCGCGCCGTCCTTGGTGCGCAGCACGATGTCGCCTTTGGGCGCCTGGGTCATGCAATCGGTGCCGATCAGCGAGCCCGCCTCGCCATGCACCTCGAAGCCGGTTGTTGCGTAGCGAGTGGTGAAGGCGTCGTGGAACTGCGCGGTCAGCCCGCTTGCGAAACGGAGCACGCCCATCACGCCGTCTTCGAGACCTTCGCGGCCCATGCCGGCGCTCGATGTCATCGCCGTCACGGCGACCGGCTCGTCGTCGAGCACGAAACGCAGCGTATCGGCGTCATGCACGGTGATGTCGAGGATCACGCCGCCACCCGCCTGCGGCTTGTCGATCCGCCAGCCCTGCAGGTTTGGCGGCAGATAGACCGCGTGGAACACGCGCGCGAACAGCGGCCGCCCGATGCGGCCTTCCTTGATCGCCTCGCGCATCGCCCGATGGGTCGCGGCGTTACGCAGATGATGGTTGGTGCCCATCACGACGCCGCGTTCGTGGCAGCGCGCGACCATCGCGCGCGCATCGCCCAGGGTGAGCGCCAGCGGCTTTTCGCAGAGCACATGCTTGCCGGCGGCCGCTGCCGCAAATACCTGGTCGCGGTGCAGTTCATTTGTCGTGGAGATATAGACGGCGTCGACGTCATCGGAGCCAACGAGATCGTGGAGGCGCGAGGTGCTGCGGCCAATGGCATGCTCCCGCGCAAACGTCGCGGCGCGGTCCGCGCTGGCGCTCATGACAGCCGCAACCTCGCCGCCATTGGCCCGGATGGCGCCGATCATGTGCTGCGCGGCAATGGTGCTGGCGCCGATCAGTCCCCAGCGAAGTCCGCTCATGCCTGTGCTCCTGTCTTTGGCGCCGCGCCGGAGGAGGCCCGCACCACCAGGGTCGCAGGGCACAGCACCGTCTCCGGCGCAAAATCGCCGCTGGCGAGCTGGCGCATCAAGAGCTGCGCGGCGCGCGCGCCGAGGTTTTTGCCGTTGACGGCAACGCTTGTCAGCGCAGGGTAGGTGTGCCTGGCTTCCTCGATGTCGTCAAAACCGATCACGCTGAAATCGCGGCCGACGGCGACGCCGCCCGCGGCCAGCGCGCGCATCATGCCGATGGCGACAACATCGTTGAAGCAGAGTGCTGATGTCGCGGGCTCGGCGAGATTCAACAGTTGCGGAAGCGCCGTTCCGCCGCCCGCATAGCTCGTCATCGTCTCGATCACCAGCGCCGGGTCGAAGGGAATTTTGTCCTCATCGAGCGCCGCGCGATAGCCGGCGAGCCGCTCATCGCGCACCGTCATCGAGGCGAGCCCGCCCACAAACGCGATTCTGCGGTGCGACTGCGCGATCAGATAGGCCGTCGCCTTGCGCGCGCCCTCCTTGTTCTCCGGCGCCACGACCGACGCCTTCAGGCCGGGCAGGCGGCGCATGACCTGAACCACCGGCATGTCGCCGAGCAACGGCCTCAACTCGCTGAGCTCTGTGTCGATCGCCGGCGACAGCACGATGCCCGCGGCGCCATGCTCGCGCATCGAGCGCAGCACCTGCAGCTGGCGCAGCGAATTTTCGGCGGCGTTGGCGAGAAACGGAATGAAGGCGCCGCCCTGGCACGCCTCCTCGATGCCGATCGCCATCTCGACAAAGAATGGGTTCGACAGGTCGTTGATGACCATGCCGAGCACCCCGGACTTGGCGCCGCGCAACGTCGCCGCGCCGCGGTGATAGATGTAGCCGAGCTCGGACATCGCGACAGAGACCCGCTGCCGCGTCGCGTCCGCAACCAGGCTGCTGCCCGACAGCACCAGCGACACCGTCGATTTTGAAACCCCGGCGCGCCGCGCGACATCGACGATCGTCGCGCGCCCGTCGCGGGTAACGATCTCCTTGCCTCGTGCGCTGTCGCTCATGGTCTGTTGCAGCAACTGGATACCGCTGTTTTGGCACGTTCCAATTATCGACCAAGGGCCTCGCTAAGGCTACGGCGAGTCTCGGCAAGCTTTCATCCAGCAGATTTGGAACGTGCCAATAATCCTAGTCGCCGATGAAGATTGCGTCAAGGCCATCCTTTCGCGTGCGGTTTGGATTAGGGCGCGGAAATCGTGTCCGCGCGACGAGCAGTTCCTCGATTGCGCGGCGGGCGAAGGCCGTCGGTTCTGTCGGCAAAATAGCGCCTGGTCAACTCGCCTGCCGCGACGTGCCGAGCCTCTCGAAAGCCGGCGTCGCGGGCCAGCGTGAGGATCTCCGATGGCGTGAAGAAGCTGACGAAACGCGTCCCGCTTGCGCGTGCGCCCTTCGCCGCCAGTTCCAAACCGGGGCGTACCTCGCCATCCGCTGTTTCCAACGGGAGCAGGAAGGTCATCGCCAGCGTCGATCCCGGTGCGAGCGAAACGACCTCGCGCAGCGTCGCCGCATTCGCATCTCTGGTGAGATACATGCTGACTCCCGTTGAGACCACGATGGCCGGCTTCGAGGCATCGAAGCCGGTTTTCATGAGTTCGTCCCGCCACGATCCGCCCGCCTCGAAATCGACCGGCACGAAGCGCAGCCAGTCCGGGACACCGAAGCCGAGCGCAATCAGGCGCTGCCGCTTCCAGGCCTGCGGACCTGGCCGGTCGATCTCGAACACTTTTAGGCGGGATACGATATCGGGCCGCCGCTGGGCAAAACTGTCGAGGCCCGCGCCGAGAATGACATATTGGCCGAGCCCCTGGCCGGCTTGCTCTGTGACCAGATCCTCAATGAAGCGCGCACGAGCCACGACGGAGGCGCGGAAGGGCCGTGTGAACTCCGGGTCCATGTCGCCGCGGCGACGCCAGTCCACCTCCGCGGCCACCAGCGCAAGGCCGATCTCGTCTTCAAGCACATGCGGCGGCGGATCGACCTGGACATGCAAGGCACGCCACAGCGCGACCCGTGCCGCTGTGCTGTCGGGTGCAACAGCATGCTGTTGGCTCATGGTCGCGAACTCACTTTGCCTTCGGAGCCTGCAGCCGCCAGATGCGCCCATCGGGATCGCGCACGGTCATCTCCCGCGTTTCCCAATGGGTGTTTTCGAACGGGGTGACCACGTCGACGATCGCCTCGGGCCGGAACGCGTCCGCATCTCCCACCTTGAGCACGACCGGCGCCTCCACGGTCTGGCTCGCGGGAACTTCCGCGATGAAGAGATAGGGACCGTCGCAGTTGCGGAACTGACCGGAGTTGTGATCGGTTTCGAAGTCCAGCGCAAAACCCAGCGCCTGAAAAAATTTTGCCGACTTGCCCCAGTTGTGGGTGGTCAGGAACACCGCCTCGATGCGCTCTGTTGTCATGTCATTTGTCCTTTTTCGGCGATCTCTGCGCGGGCCTCTTCGCGTCGAGATAGGCGCGGAGCGCTTCGGTCACGAGGGCCGAGAGCGACATCTCCGCCTCGATGGCGTGATGCTTGACCTGCCTGATCAGGGAGAAATGTCAACTCGTCGGCGGCGTGCTCCCCTGTTTAGGTGGTGAGAATTGCTTACGGCAGACCCATGCGGGCTTCGGCCGGGGTGCTGAGGCCTGATGAAGTTAAGTTCATCTGCGGCCACGCGTAAGCACCTCTAACTTAACTCGAAAATGATCGGACGGCCTGCGGCAAAAGTGCATTCTCGACCAGGCCGCCACCCGATCTTCCTTGTCCTCGTCTCGCATCACGATCTTGAGCGCATCGTCCAGCAATGGCCGCTGCAGCGCTCGGCCGAGATTTCCGGCAATCGGACGGGAAATTTCAGTGGAGCCTGCCCGTCTTGTTGGCACCGATAAAGGCGATCGCGTCGGCGACATCGCCGGCTGAGCCGACGAAAGCAGCGGTGATCTCGTCAATCGCAAGGAGCGTCGGCCAGGGCTCGTCGGTGCATAGCATGATGCCGATCGGTTCGCCGCCGGGCGCATGCCAGAGGACTATGACCATGCCTTTCGAAAGCTTGCCGCGCGGCGCAATATGAAAACGGACGCCGTGCTCAAAGGCGACATCACCGATCATCCGCGCTGGCCTTGAAATCATCTGCGGGCTCTTGCTCAGTAGTACTAGCATGACTTATAAGCCTAAAGTTGATCAAAGCTTTAACGTAGGATAATGTCTCCGTGTAGCCCCATACACGAATGCGGATGCCGTCAATTTCAAGGGTGTCGATGACGATGGCGCGGCCGGTCAAAGGTCGGCGGCATCGCGGCGCCGGTCCCAACGGCGCTGGGCATGGGCATGCGCGCGCAATCGCATGGGCCGCGCGGCTACGGTCCAAACGGATGGGAGCGCGCCGGCTGGGCCTCATCTGGCCGGTCCGGGCTATCGCTCAGCACGCGCAGCCCTTCGGGGGTGATCTCGTATCTATCGCCATGACGCACGAGCCACCCGGCTCTAACCAGCTCCAGCGCGGTCTGCACGCTGCAAACGGGATGACTGCCGCCGGGGTAGTAGATCCGACCGGTTCGGGCAACGAGGTGTCCGTAGAGCTGAGCCTGACGCAGCGCTCTGATCCTCGGCTTTTCCATGAAATTTCAATCACACAAATACAAGTTGTAACGTTAGAAGCTTATACACTAAGAAGTCGAATGCACTAGCAGCCATGGAGTTGTCCGCCAATACCTAGTATGGGCTAGTCCATAGGGGTCGGATACAAATGCGGCCGGCATCGGTGCTGCGCCTACGGAAACACGCCCGGCATCGGCGCCAGGTCGCCGGCGTAGCGGTTGATCACGCGGGACAGCGCGATGATTGCGGCCTGGTTTGCGGCGAATGCCATAAAGGTTGCACATCTATTGTGCGGAGCCAGTTGGACGAGGGGCCGCGTAGGCGGTCCGAAGACCCGGCTCAAATCCGCAGCCTTCGTAAAAGCGATGCACGCGCGGATCAGCTTTGCCGCTCTGAAGCAGGACGTGATAGCAATCCTGTCGCCACGCCTCGTTGAGAGCAGCCCCAATAACAGCGCGCCCATGCCCCCGCGGCTGATAGTCAGGGTGCGTGACGACGTTTTCTATGAAACCATACTGCCGACCGCCCCGTAAGAGATTCGGAACTGTAATCAACGTGCACGTTGAAACGATGTGGTTGTCTGCTTCAGAAACCAACACAAATAGTCCGTCGCGATCAACCGTCTGACGCCAAATCCGCTCAGCAATCTCTTGAGGCTCGGCGTGGCGACTTACATTCGAGGACTGAAACAAGGCCAGCTGGGACTGCAGATCGTCCTTGTTCGCAATTCTTGCTCCGGGCATTGCAAGATCCTTCGCGGCTTTCGGGCTCACCAGAAATACTATGATTTCAGTCACGCAAACCAGCGGCTCGGCCGTTCGTTCGGACCAGTCCCCCGACTGAACGGACGCCACGGGCCTCCAATCACCGCTCCCCCGGCACCACGTTGACGGCGGATCGCTCGCCGAAATCTCGGTGGTGCGTAGCGCGACCTGATGGCTAGACTTGTGTGGGGGCAGGCACGAAGCTGAGAGCGATCACGGCAACGCATGTAGCGTTCGAGTTCGTGGATCGGGGTTGGCTTCGTCCGCCGGACGAGATCAGGCGCCGATGCCAACGCGCTGAGCCGCGAGCGCGGCATCAAGGAATGCGATCAAGTTCGTCGATTTACAGGGCTTGGCAAGTAAGCCGATCGCGCCGGCGTCCATGGCGCGGGCGCGGACACCTTCATCGGGGAATGCCGTGATGACGATGAACGGCACGGCATAGCCCCGCATGCGCACGGCCATCAGCAGTTCAAGGCCATTCATAGCCGACATCTGCACATCCGTGATCACGCACGAGGTGTCATTCAAATAGGGCGACGCCAGAAACTCTTCGGCCGAGCCGAACGTATGCACGACGTAGCCGAGCGATTGCAAAAGATTGTTCATCGAAGCGCAGACCGACGCATCGTCATCGACGACCGAAATGACCGAAGGCGTGGCCAAAGATGCCCCCTTGGGTAGCGGGAAGTACCTGACAAAGCATGCGCCTCATCTGAAGGATGGGCCGCCGCACGGGAAAGTAAAATCATACGTAGGTTGGTATTCTATAAAATTTGCTACTTCGGCTTGTATACAAGCGGACCTCTCGACCCCGATGTCGCCGATCTCGCGACCACCGATCCAGCGCTCGCGCGGTACGACGAACCGCATCTCGTCACGTATCGACGCATGCTCGATGCCAATGCGGACGGCGCCGACTGGCGCGAGGTCTCGCGGATCGTCCTCGGGCGTACGAAAGTCATCGCGCGCGCGAAATGGATGACAGGGTCGGGATACAAGCAGTTGCTGAGGCGCGACTGTGAGGAACGACAACAGACTGTGACGACTAGATCGGGACCCAAGGGCGCGCGCTTGCCGTTGCCGACATAAACCCTCGGGCACCCCGGCCATGCGCATGCCCTCCTAGGTGCGCTCGCGCGCCGCGAGATATGCGGGATGGTGGCTCAGGACCAAGGCCCGGAAGCGGCGGATTGTGAAGCTCGGATCGAGCGCAAGCCCCTCTTGGGGGAGAGGTGCACGCGAATTGACCAATCGAACCAAAGCTCATCACGCGCTAGCGATCGTCATCCTCCGGCGCCGCCAGGCTCTTGAAATGGTCGAGGACGAAGAGGCGGATCGCAGACGACAGGTTGTTCTGCTGGCGTTGATGGTCGATCTCGCCCACCAGTTCCGACAAGGTCATGCGGCGACTTATCGAGATCTCCTTGATGGCATCCCAAAATGCCTTTTCAAGGCTGACGCTGGTCTTGTGACCTGCGACCATGATCGAACGCTTGACCACCGGCGACTTCATGACGTCCTCGGGAGATGATCCCAAGACCGTCGCTCAGCCTCGTGGCGCAATAGGGGCGCGTCCTGCACGTCCCCACAAAATGAAGACCGAGAGAGCAAGCAGGACGAAGTTGAGCGGCATGGCCGCGGTCTCGCCGCGCGACACATGGACGAAGATCGCCGCGATCTGCAGCACGGTGCGGCCAGCCGATGTCCGCTATCTATGCAGCCGCACGCAGCGGATCGCCGAAGCGGAAGCTCGACAGGGCCCAGCCGCCCAGAAAATCGTCCTGGTGATAGATCAGCGACGCTACCTCCTCGTCGGCTGCGCCGAGCGCCACCATCAGCGGGATCAAATGATCCTCGCGCGGGTGAGCGATGCGTGCATCCGGTGCAAGCTGCCAGGCGGCGACGCGCTCACGGCGCTCTGATGTCGAAGACTTCAGCAGCGCCTGCTGCAGCCAGTCGTCGAAGCGGCGCGATGGCTCGATCGCGGCCGGCCCGCGCAGGGCGAGATTGTGAAAACTCGAGCCGCTGCCGATGATCACGACGCCCTCGTCACGCAGCGGAGCAAGCAGCCGTCCGACCGACAGATGCGCGTGCGGATCGAAGTCGAGCTTGACCGACAGCTGGACGATGGGAATCTCGCCGTTCGGATAGATCGGCTTCAGCAGGCTGAAGGTGCCATGATCGAAACCGCGCTCCGGATCGCTGCCGCATGAAAAGCCGCCGGCCTCCAGCATGGCGCGCACCCGCATCGCGAGCTCGGGCGACCCCGGTGCGTCGTATTTGATGTGGTAGAGGTATTCCGGAAAACCGTAATAGTCGAACACCATGCCGGGATGGGCGCCGGAGGACACCGCAAATTCCGGTGTCTCCCAGTGTCCCGAGATCACCAGCACCGCCCGCACCGCGTCGCCCCATTCCCTGCGAATCGCGAGCAGCGAGGCTTCGAGCTTGTCAAAGCGGCGGCGCATGGCGTCTTCCATGTACGGCCAGGGACCGCCGCCATGCGAGAGGTAGTAGGTGGGAAGCCGCTGGCCGGTCATGATCAGGCTCGCGCGAGGCTCTGCCGCGACGCCGGCAAATAGGCGTCGATGCTCCAGGCGCCCGCGCCGGCAAATGCGATGTAGAGAAAGATGAAGCAGAACATGATCGCCGCTTCGCCCTGGTTCAGCGCCGGCCAAAAGCCCTTGCTCGCGTGGAACATGAAATAGGCGACGGCCATCTCACCGGAGCAGATGAACGCGGCGATGCGGGTGAACAGTCCGACCGCGATCAGCGCGCCGCCGACGATCTCGATCAGGGCCGCGACGAGCAGGATGGTCGGCAGGGGCGAGGGCAGGCCGGGAACGGCAGCCGGGAAGGCCACGAGCTTCATCAGCCCGTGCTCGATGAACAAGAGCGCCGTGATGATGCGAACGGCCGCGAGGACACGGGGCGACCAGGCTTCGAGTTGAGACATCGGTTTTTTGCTCCAAGAGAGGGAAGAGAAGAATGAACTGGAGCGATATTAAGTATTTCCTACGCATTGATCATTGCGGCCCTGGTTGAAGCATCATTTCCTATTAGTTGATGATAGAGTAGGTGTGGTCAAGCGGGAGGATGAGCGGGGAATTCCATGGATACGCTGGTGAGCATTCGGGTGTTCTGCACGGTGGCGGAACTCAAGAGTTTTACCGCGGCGGCCGAACGTCTCGGGGTGTCGCCGGCGATGGCGAGCAAGCATGTGATGCATCTCGAGGAGCGCCTTTCGGCGCGCCTGCTCAACCGGACCAGCCGGCATGTCAGCCTGACCGAGACCGGCGCGCTGTATTTCGAGCAGGCGCGGCAGATGGTGGATGGGCTGGACGAAGTGGAAGCCGCGGTCAGCCAGACCGTGGTCGCGCCAAAGGGCCGGTTGCGCCTGAGCGCGCCGGTGTGGATGGCCAATCCATTGTTTGCGAGCCTGCTCGCCGATTTTCGCGCGCGCTATCCGGATGTGACGCTGGAGATCGACCTCTCCGGCCGGCTGGTCAATCTCGTCGAGGAGGGCTTTGATCTCGCGCTGCGCGTGACGGCCTCGCCCGATCCCGGCCTGATCGCGCGGACCATTGCCGATGCGCCGTTCTATTTCGTCGCCTCGCGCAAGTTGCTCGACGGCCGCGGGCATGCGGCTGACTTCGATGACCTCGCGGGCGCGCCGCTGCTCGCCTACAGTTTTGTGCACGCGGATGGCGTGGTCACGGTGGGCCCCGGGCAGCAGCGCAGGACCATCAAGTTCACCCCCGTCCTGCAGACCGGCAATGAAACGCTGATGCACGCTGCCTGTCTGGAGGGCATGGGTTTCGCCTTCCTGCCAAAATGGCTGGTGTCCGACGATCTCGCCGCGGGACGGCTGGAACGCGTGCTGCCGGAAAAAATGTTCTTTGCGGGAAAGCTGCTCGCGGTCTATCCGAGCCGAAAATATCTCTCGGTGAAGGTGCGCAGCTTCCTCGATTTCATCGTGCGCGATCCGCGCCTGAAGTAGCGGCTCGCGATCAAGCGCGGAAGAATCCAGCTCATCGCGCGATCGATGTCAGCTTGATCCCATCCAGTCTCGAAGATGATCTCTGAGATCGTCGACACCGCGAGCAACATTGGACGCGCCGGCCGCCATCAATCGATCGGCGCCATGATAACCCCAGGCAACGCCGATCGGTCGCAACCTTGCTGCGAGCGCCATCTCCATGTCGAACGTCGTATCGCCGATGAAAACCGCATTCCTGGGTGCTATGCCGGTGGCTTCGAGCGCCTGAAGCAGCATTTTTGGATGTGGCTTGGAAGGCGCCATGTCCGCGGCCTGAATGGTCGCAAAAAGCCCGCGCCATCCCAGTGCATCCAACGCAGGCACGACGGCCGCCGATGTGTGGCCCGTTGCAATCCCAAGCACCGCATCCGGAGTGCGGCTCAGATCATGCAGCAGCTCAGTCACGCCATCGAATGGCCGCTCCGCAAAAGCCGGGTCTGACCGCAACTGCGGAAGGGCACGGCCATAGGCCTTCACCATGTCAGGTATCGGCGCCTCGGGCCCCGCGAGCTGTTCCAGCACGAGCTCGAGGGATCGTCCGATCAGCGACAGGCTGTCCTCGGGCGACGGCGGCGGTAAATTGAACTCAGTGAAGACCGCACGGTGGCACTCCAGGATCAAGGCGCGGCTGTCAACCAGCGTTCCATCAAAGTCGAAGACGATCAGCTTCACGCGGCGCTTCCACCTTGCGTTCAGAATTGACTTGAGATGAGAGCAGACTGGCTCTGGGACTGCAAGCCGCCGACAATTCGAGCCCTTAGGCTTGATGCCATAGCGATGTGAAGCATCGCACTGGTTAAACGGGTGAGGGGGCGCGGCGCTATCGAGAGACCGTAACCCCTCACCCGGATCGCATCGATGATGCGATCCGACCTCTCCCCAACGGGGAGAGGTGCATCTCACTCCTGGGCGCAGATGAGCTTCTTCATCAAGCCCTTGGCACGCGTTCTTCGCGCGATTCTCTCGCTCAGCGCGCGATCCCGTTGACCGCCGCGATCCAGGCGTCGCGATAGGCAGCGAGGCCCGGCATCGAAATCTTGGGCACCGGCGTCGGCGCTGCGATCGGATAGGCCGGCGGCCATTGCGCGATCATCGCGGCGCCGCGCGCGGTGCCAGCGGTATCCTCGGCGGCGAAGATGCGCTGCGCGGGCCGCAAGACGCCGAGCACTTCGCAGAAGGCGAGATTATTGGCGAACGTGCCTTCGACGATGAGGTCGCCTGTATCAGCGCCCATGCGCGTCAGCATCAGATCGCTGATCAAGGCACAATAGAGCGTGGCGAGGGCGCTGCGGTCGCCTTGGTCGACGTCGCCGTGGATCACGCCCTTGGTGGCCGCGTAGGGGCCGCCCTGGCCGGAGAAGCAGGGCAGCGCCATCGCGCCCGAGCCGACGACACGCGCGATCGCGGACACATCCGGATTGCCGCCGCCGCCGGCGATGGCGGCATATTCGCGCCCGCCCATGAAACGCCCGCAGGCGGTGGGACGGCCGAGCGCATCGACATTGGCGAGCGTATCGTCGCGCGGATCGAGGCGGTCGAGCGACAGCCCGACACACATCAGGATCACCCAGGTGCCGGTCGACAGCACGGTGAACGGCGCCTGGCGCGAAACGAGATAAGGCAGCAGCGAGGCGTTGGAATCGTGCACGCCGCAATAGACCGGCGTGTCCGGTGCGAGACCGGTCATCGTGGCGATGGCGGGCCTGATCGGCCCGAGCGGATCGAAGGCGGGGCGGAGCGGGGGCAGCAGGTGCTCGACGCCGAGCGTCTTCACAAGGCTCGAGGCATGCCCCTGCCGCGGCGCCCAGAGATCGGTGTGGGCCGCGAGCGAGGTGACTTCGGCGGCCGCGACGCCGGTGAGCCGCCAGGCCCAATATTGCGAATAGGGCAGAAAATGCTTCGCGGCGGCGAAGAGATCGGAGCAGCGCCATTTCTGGTACGCTAGCTGGCGCCCGAGATTGAGGCCGGCCGGCACTTTTGGCGAAAGGGTTTCCGAGAACGGCGGACGGATCTTTGCGTAGTCCGGCTCGATCTGCTCGACGTCGCCGAACTCGTAGTCCATCACGGGCGCGGCGAGGTCGTGCTCGCCAACCAGGGCGCCCGCCGCGCCGTGCGCCGTCGGCACGATCGCACCGATCCGGTGCGCGCGGCCGGCCTCGCGAAGCGCGGCAAGGAAGAAAGCGAAGGCGCCGTCGACATCCTCATGCGGATAGGGCGGCCCCGGCAGGATCCGGTTGGGCGCCGATTTTTCCCAGACCAGCCGGCCCTCGTCGAACAAGGCAAGCTTTGCATTGGTCTTGCCGATGTCGAGGACCGCAACTGTCTGACTCATCATTCACGCCTGAAGCAAAATACGTCTGGCCACCTTCTGAGTAGCATGAAGTTCAGTTGAGTCAGTCTTTTCCGTGGCGTTGTCCACCTCTCCCCGCAAGAACGGGGAGAGGTGTTGCATAGTTGGCCAGGCAACGATCGAACCTGAACTCATCAGGCCCTGGGTAGTGGCCGCAACGGCGAACCTAAATCAGAAATCGAAGTCCTTGATGTTCTGCTTGGAGAAGATGAAGGGCGAGCCGAGCAGGATCTCGCTGCCATTGACCACGCTGAGCTTGCCGAGCTTGCCGGCCTCCACCGAGGTCGCGCCGGGTTTCAGCTTGCCGTCGACGACGGCGCGCATCACGTAGGTTGCCGCATAGCCCAGATCGACCGGGTTCCACAGCACGACCGACTTGACGCAATCGGTATTGACATAGGGCTTCATTGCGTTCGGCGTGGCGAGGCCGACCACCGCGACCTTGCCGCACAGTTTTGCCTTGGTCACCGCTTCCGCCGAGGCGGGTGTTGCGACCGAGGTCATGCCGAACAGGCCGGCGAGCTTGTCGCCATGCTTGTTGATCAGCGTGGTCGCCTGGTTGAAGGAGAGGTTGTTATCCTCCTGCGCCTCCACCGTCTCCAGCCATGTCAGCTTGGGATGGCATTTTTGCGCATAAGCCCACATTTCCGCGATCCAGCGTGCCTGGTTCGGGGTCGTGAAGGTCGAAGTGACGATCGCAAAGCTCTTGTCCTCGCCGGCCTCCTTCGCCATCGAATCGATCATCGCCTTGGCGATGCCGTTGAACTCGGCCTGGTTGACGAACCATTCACGCGCATTCGGCGTCGAGTTGGCGTCGTAGCCGACGACGTGGATGCCCTTCGACAGCGCCTTCTTCAGCACCGGCGCGATCGCCACGGGATCGTTGGCGGCGAACAGCACGCCGTCGACGCCGCTGGTGATGTAATTGTCGATGAACTTGATCTGTTCGTCGATCTTGGCCTCGGTCGGGCCGTCGGTCTTGACGGTGACGTTGCCGAGTTCCTTGGCGGCGTCCTGCATGCCCTTCGAGGTGGCGTTGAAATAGCCGATGCCGATCAGCTTTGGCACGTCGACCAGTGAGATCGGCTTGCCGGCCTTGTCGGGCGCGCCGGTCGGCTGGCCGCCATCATAGGGTTTTGCCGCGGGCGCGGCGCTGGCTTCGCCGGCCGCGCAGGCGAGCGGATTGACCGGCAGGTCGTCGGCGCCGTCCCATCTCTTGTCCGCCGCATTGGCCGCCCCGGCCAGCAGCGTCGCGCTCAACAGCGCCAAAACTATCCGTGTTCTCATCTTGTCGTCCTCCCACGTTGACGCCGCTTGGTGCGGCTGAAAACTCCGTCAAACGCCGTCGCGGCGCCTCTGGAGCGAACTCGCCACAAGAGTTGAAAGGATCAGCACGGTACCGATCACCACGATGGTCGCGTCGCCCTTGACGCCGGTCAGCGCCAGCCCGTCCTTCAGGAGCTGGATCATCGCGAGGCCGACGACGGTGCCCCAGATGGTGCCGACGCCGCCAAAAATGCTGGTGCCGCCGAGCACCACGGTGGCGATCACGTCGAGCTCATAGCCGATGCCCATGTCGGAGCGCGTGGTCGTCACCCGCGAGACCAGGACGACCGCCGAGAGAGCGGCCATCAGGCCCGACAGCGTGTAGATGATGAGTTTTGCGCGATCGACCGGCAGGCCGGAAAAGCGCGCCGCGGTCTCGTTGTTGCCGATCGCATAGAGCGTGCGGCCAAAGGTGGTGCGGTCGAGAACGATGCCGGCAATCACGATCGCGATCAGCAGCAGCCAGAGCTGCGCGGGCACGCCGAGAAGATTCTCCTGCCCGATGAAATAGAACCATTCGGGGTAGCCGCGCACCGAGCGCGCCTGGCTGATCCCCTCGGCGAGGCCGCGATAGAGCGCGAGTGTCGCAATCGTCATGATCAGCGGCGGCACTTTCACCCGGGTGATGACGAGGCCGTTGAGGAAGCCGGCGGCGGCGCCGACCAGCAGGGAAAAGGCGATTGCGAGCGGCAGCGGGAAGCCAAAATTCTTCCAGGAATAGCCGAGCAGGATGGCGCAGAGCCCGACGATCGAGCCGACCGAGAGATCGATGCCGCCGGTGATGATGATGAAGGTCATCGGCAGCGCGATCAGCCCGACCTCGGTGGTCAGCCGGCCCTGATTGAGCAGGTTATCGAGGGTGAGGAAGCGATTGTTCAGGGCGCCGAGCACGATCAGTGCGACGAGCAGGATCGCCGCGAGCATGGTCTCGTGGCGCGTGAGCCACCAGGGCGCGACGCGCCTGGCGGCCTGGGGCAGGGGGATTTCGCTCATCGCGCTCATGCTCCGGCCATCCGCCGGCGCCGCAAAATGTCGGCGATCACGGTCACGAGAATGAGCACGCCCTGCACGGCGCGGATCCAGTACGGCGACACGTCGATGAAGACGAGCGCGCTGGCGATCTCGGCGATCAGGATCGCCGCCAGGGTCGAGCCGATCACGGTGCCGACGCCGCCCAAAATGCTGACGCCGCCGACCACGGCGGCGGTGATGATGGTCAGTTCGAGATTGGGCGGCACGGTCGACTGGATGACGCGGAGCTGGGTGGCATAGAGCAGGGCAGCGATGCCGGCGAACAGGCCGTGCAGCGCGAACACCATCACGACGGTGCGCGGCTGCGAGATGCCGCAAAGCCGCGCCGCCTCGGCATTGCCGCCGACCGCGTAGATGGCGCGGCCCGGCGCCGAATAGCGCATCCAGATCGCCGCGAGGATGGTCGCGACGATCATGAGAAACACGGGCATCGGCACGGTGCCGAACAGCTCCGTATCGGCGAGATGGAAACCGTCCGGCAGGTCGGTGATCCATTTGCCGCCGGTCACGCTGATCAGCCCGCCTTTCAGGATCGAGAGCATGCCGAGGGTGACGACGATGGCGGGAATCCGCAAATAGGCGATGATGATACCTTGAAGGGCCATCACCAGAATTCCGGCGACGAGCGGCGCGAGCCAGGCCACGATGATCGGGACGCCGTTCACCGCCAGCGTGCCGCTCAAGGTCGCCAGCACGCCGATCAGCGAGCCGACGGAGATGTCGATATTGCCGGACACGATCACCATGGACATGCCGACCGCGGCGACCGCGATATAGGCGTTGCCGAGCAGCACGTCGGACAGGTTGCGCGTCGCCAGGAAGCGCGGATTGTAGAGCCCGACCGCGACGGCGAGAAAGATCACCGCGATTGCGAGCAGCGCCTCCTGCGAGGCCAGCGCTCTCAGGAAACGCCGCGGATCGGCCTCGGCTTGGGTCACGGCCATCGTGCTCATGCCGCCTGCTCCGCGTTGTGGCTGCCCATCATCGCGGCGCCGACCGCCTCCTGCGTCGCCGCCTCGCGCGAAAATTCGGCGACGATGCGCCCTTCACGCATGACCAGCACGCGGTCGCTCATGCCGAGCACTTCCGGCAGTTCGCTCGATATCATCAGGATGGCGAGGCCCTGGCTTGCGAGCTCACCCATCAGGCGATGGATCTCGGCCTTGGCGCCGACATCGATGCCGCGCGTCGGCTCGTCGAGGATGAGCAGTCTTGGCTGATTGGCGAGCCATTTGCCGAGCACGATCTTTTGCTGATTGCCGCCGGAGAGTTTTCCGGCGACCTGCTCCAGCGAGCTCGTCTTGACCGCAAAGCGCTTGACGCCGTCGCCGGCGAGCTTGCGCTCGGCGGTGCGATCGATGAAGCCGCCAAGAGCGACCTTGCCGAGCGCGGCGAGGCTGAAATTCTCGCGCACCGTCATCGCCCGCACCAGGCCCTGGGTGCCGCGATCCTCCGGCACATAGGCGATGCCGAGCGCGCGCGCCTGCGCCGGCGAGGCGATCGCGACCTGAGCGCCCGCGATGCGGATCTCGCCGCCCTCGGCGGGCGTGACGCCAAAGATCGTCTGCGCCAGTTCGCTGCGGCCGGAGCCGACCAGGCCGGCAAGGCCGACGATTTCTCCGGCGCGCACGGTGAGCGAGACTTTTTTCGTCAGCGGCCGGCGCTCGAGATCCCTGACCTCCAGCACGGGCGCGCCGATCGGCACCGTGATCTTCGGGAACAGGCTCTCGATCTTGCGGCCGACCATCGATTGCACGAGGGTGCTCGCATCGGTCTCCGCAACGCGCCGGGTCGCGACATGGGCGCCGTCGCGCAGCACCGTGACGCGGTCGGCAATCGCAAAAATCTCGTCGAGCTTGTGGCTGATATAGATCACGGCGACGCCGCGCGCCTTCAGTTTACGCACGATGTCGAACAGCCGCGTGACGTCATATTCGGTCAGCGCCGCGGTCGGCTCGTCCATGATCAAAATGCGCGCGTCCTGCGACAGCGCGCGCAGGATTTCGACGCGCTGGCGATTGCCGACGCTGAGCGAGCCGACGACCCGGTCGGCCTGCAGGTCATGAATTTCGAGCGAGGCGAGCAGTGCCCGGGTCTTGTCGCGCATGGCGCGCCAGTCGAGCCGGCCAAAACCCTTGCGGGGCGCATGGCCCATAAAAATGTTTTCGGCGACGGTGAGCTCGGGGAATAGCAGGAGCTCCTGGTAGATCGTGGCAATGCCGGCGCGCCGCGCATCGTCGGGCCGTGTCAGGCTGACCGGCCTGCCGTCGACGATCACCTCGCCGCGGTCGGGCGGAAACACGCCGGAGACGATCTTGATCAGGGTCGATTTGCCGGCGCCGTTCTCGCCGAGCAGCGCATGAACCTCGCCCTTGGCGACGTCGAACGACACGCCCGTGAGCGCGCGGACACCGGGAAATGATTTTTCAATTCCGCGCACGGAGAGGATCGGAGGCGCGGTGGTGTCATGCGGGGCCTGATCGCTTGCCATCGTCATGCCGCCGCGTTGGCTTCGGCTGCGGCGTCGACGACGACCACCTGCACGCCGTTGTCGCGCAGCATGTCGAGCGCGGCGGCCGGCGCATCGGAATCGGTGACCAGCGTATGAATGCGCGACAGCGGACACACCACGAGGCTGCCGCGCGACACGAATTTCGAGGCATCGGCGAGCACGATCAGCTTGTCCGCGCGCTTCAACAGTTTCGATTCGGCGCGGGCGAGCAGCGGATCGCCCTCGATCACGCCGAGCGGGCCGATCGAGATCGCGCTCATGAACATCCGCGTCGCCGAATAATGCTGGATCGCGTCCTCCTCGAACGGCGAGACGATCATGCCCTGCTCGCGATAGACCTCGCCGCCCGGCAGCGCGACGCGGCATTTCGACTTGTGGATCAGCACTTCGGCGAGCGGATAGGAGTTTGTCAGCACCTTCAGCCGCCGCTCGCGCAGAAATTCGGCCATCTGGTAGGTGGTGGTGCCGCCATTGATGATGATGGTCTCGCCGTCGGCGCACAGCGCGACGGCGGCCTTCGCGATGGCACGCTTGGCGTCGATGTTGAGCGTCTGGCTGACGTCGAAGGCGCGCGTCGCAAGCGAGACGACATCGCCCTGCGCACTTGCGGTATTGGGCAGGGCTTCGAGCCCGCCATGCACGCGGATCGCGACGCCCTGCTCGGCGAGGCTGGCGAAATCGCGCCGCACCGACGCTTCCGAGGCGCCGGTCGCGCGGCACGCGTCCGCAATGCGCACCAGCGGCCGCTCGCGCAGCAGCGCCTTGATGACCTGCCAGCGTTCCCGCTCGTGCACGTCGATCCTCCTCCCTTTGCACGCAGATTGGTCACGCTCGCGCGGATCGGTCAACTGCAAACTTTCACAATCGATCAATATCGCGCTGCATCAATCATATTGCGTCGCAACGACGCGCATCTCTGATTGACCGTGATCGAATGACTGACCTAAGCTGCCGGCAAATGAAGCGCCAGGGAGAACGCCCCATGAGCGAGGCTGCGGCCGAGCGTTTGCCGAACGACCCGTTGCCCGACCTGTGGGACGACGCCGTTGCCGCTTCACTCGATGAGCCGGGTCAGCTGCTGTACCGCTCGAATCTGCTCGGGGCGGATCTGCGCATCACCAATTTCGGCGGCGGCAACACCTCGGCCAAGGTCGAGGCGCAGGATCCGCTGACCGGCGAACAGGTGCGCGTGCTCTGGGTGAAGGGCTCTGGCGGCGATATCGGCTCGATGAAGCGCGACGGCTTTTCGACGCTCTATCTCGACAAGGTCGAAAGCCTGAAGGGCCTCTATCGCGGTCTCGCCCATGAGGACGAGATGGTCGCGCTGTTCAATCACTGCACTTTCGATCTCAATCCGCGCGCGACCTCGATCGATACGCCGTTGCACGCCTTCGTGCCGCATCGCCATGTCGATCACGTCCATGCCGACGCCGTGATCGCGATCGCCGCCTCCGAGGATGCCGAGCGGCTGACCCGCGAGGTGTTCGGCGGCAAGCTCGGTTTTTTGCCGTGGCAGCGGCCGGGGTTCGATCTCGGCTTGAAACTCGGCGAGATGGCCGCGCGTCATCCGGACTATATCGGCGCGGTGCTCGGTGGCCATGGGCTGTTCACCTGGGCCGGCAATTCGAAGGCCTGTTACGAGACCACACTGCGCGTCATCCAGCAGGCCGCTGACTGGCTTGCCGCGCATGAGACAAAACCGTCCTTTGGCGGCGCCAGGGTTCAGGCGGCCACGGCCGACAAGCGCCGCGCGGTCGCCGCAAAGCTGATGCCGCTGATCCGCGGAAAAATTTCCGAAGACGAGCGCAAGATCGGCCATTTCACCGACGCACCGGAAGTGCTGGAATTCGTCAACTCCAATGCGCTGACCAAACTGGCGCCGCTCGGCACCTCCTGCCCGGATCACTTTTTGCGTACCAAGATCCGGCCGCTGGTCCTCCCTTATGATCCTGGCCACGACAATCTCGACGAGGTGATCACCGGGCTTGATGAGGCTCTCGGTGCCTATCGGCGCGACTACGCGGCCTATTACGGGCGCTGCAAGCATCCGAACTCACCGGCCATGCGCGATCCCAACGCGGTCGTGTATCTCGTGCCCGGGGTCGGCATGTTCACTTTCGCCAAGGACAAGGCGACCGCCCGCATCGCCGGCGAGTTCTACGTCAACGCCATCAACGTGATGCGCGGCGCCTCCGGCGTCAGCGCCTATGTGGGCCTGTCCGAGCAGGAGGCTTTCAACATCGAATACTGGCTGCTCGAAGAGGTCAAGCTGCAGCGCATGCCGAAGCCAAAGTCGCTGGCCGGGCGGATCGCCTATGTGACCGGCGGTGCCGGCGGTATCGGCGGAGCGACCGCGCAGCGACTGCTCGGCGAAGGCGCCTGCCTCGTCATCGCCGATATCGACGAAAGCGCGTTGAACGCGCGCGTTGCGGCGATCACCAAGCGCCACGGCCGCGATGCGGCAATCGGCGTAAAACTCGACGTGACCGACGAGGCCGCGGTGATCGCCTCGTTCGAAGAGGCGGCGCGTAGCTTTGGCGGCATCGACATTGTCGTTTCCAATGCGGGAATCGCCTCGGCCTCGCCGGTCGAGGACACCAGTCTGACGCTGTGGCAGAAGAACATGGACATCCTCGCGACCGGCTATTTTCTAGTCGCGCGCGAGGCGTTCCGCCTGATGCAGAGCCAGAAGATCGGCGGCGCGATCATCTTCGTCGCCTCGAAGAACGGTCTTGCCGCCTCGGCCGGCGCGTCCGCCTATTGCGCCGCCAAGGCCTCGGAAATTCATCTCGCGCGCTGCCTGGCGCTGGAAGGCGCCGTTCATGGCATCCGCGTCAACACGGTCAATCCCGACGCGGTGCTGCGCGGCTCAAAAATCTGGGAAGGCGAATGGCGCCAGCAACGCGCGGCCTCCAACAAGGTTTCAGAGGACCAGCTCGAAGAGGTGTATCGCCAGCGCTCGATGCTGAAGCTGTCGGTGTTTCCCGAGGACATCGCCGAAGGCGTCTACTTCTTCGCGTCGGACCTTTCGGCCAAATCGACCGGCAACATCCTCAATGTCGATGCCGGCAATGCCCAGGCGTTCACCCGATGAGCGCCTCGTTCACAATCGGCGCCGATCTCATCGCCGAGCACAACGCCCGGCTCGAAGCCGCCACTCTTGAAGACTACGATGCGCTGAAGCGCACGCTGGCGCGGCGCGGCATCGACGCGGACGCCCTGGTACAGAAGGTCATGGCGTTCGGCGTCGCGATTCCGACCTGGGGCGTCGGCACCGGCGGCACGCGTTTTGCGCGCTTTCCGGGCCCGGGTGAGCCGCGCAACGTCTTTGAGAAGATCGACGATTGCGGCGTGATCGAGCAACTCGCGCGCGCCACGCCAACCATCTCGCCGCATTTTCCGTGGGACAAGGTCGATGACTACGCCGCCTTGCGCGAGAAGGCAGCGTCACACGGGCTTTCCTTCGATGCGGTCAATTCCAACACGTTCCAGGATCAACTGGGGCAGGAGCTCTCTTACAAATTCGGCTCGCTGTCGCATACCGATGCGCGCGTGCGCGCGCAGGCGGTCGCGCACAACATCGAATGCATCGAGATCGGCCAAAGGCTCGGTTCGACAGCGCTGACCGTCTGGATCGCGGACGGTTCGAATTTTGCCGGCCAGTCGAACCAGACCAAAGCACTGGATCGCTATCTCGACGCCATGCGCGAGATCGTCGCGGCGCTGCCGGCCGACTGGCGGGTGTTCTTGGAGCATAAGCTCTACGAGCCGGCGTTCTATTCGACCGTCATTTCGGATTGGGGCACGAGCTTCGCTGCCGCGCAAGAACTCGGGCCCAAGGCGCACTGCCTGGTCGATCTCGGCCATCATGCGCCGAACGTCAATATCGAGCAGATCGTCGCGCGGCTGATCCGCTTCAAAAAGCTCGCGGGCTTCCATTTCAACGATTCGAAATATGGCGACGACGATCTCGACAGCGGCTCGGTCGAGCCGTTCCGGCTGTTTTTGGTGTTCAACGAACTGATCGACGCCGAGCGCCGCAAGGCGGAAGGTTTTGCGCCGGCCTACATGATCGACCAGTCGCACAACGTGACGGACCCGATCGAGAGCCTGATGCAGTCGGCGATCGAACTGCAGCGCGCCTATGCCCAGGCGCTGGTGGTCGATCGCGTGGCGCTCGAAGCAGCCCAGGAGGCGAACGATGCGCTCGGCGCGCATCTCGAATTGAAGCGCGCGTTCACGACCGACGTCTCGCCGCTGCTCGCCGTCGCCCGCCAGCGCGCCGGTGGCGCGATCGCGCCAATCGCGGCCTATCGCGCCTCCGGCTATCGTGCGCAAAAGGCGAAAGAGCGCCCTGCGGCCGCCGGTACTTCAGCGGGCATCGTATAGCGCCGGCCTCTCTTCCTGTCAGACCGTCTCTCGGCGGCAATGATGGATATCCCTCTTCGGCTGCGCTTTCCGAGAGGGATCTTCTTGGCGACTGCAATAGCGCTGTCGTTAGCGTCGAGCACCGGCGCTCACGCTCTTCGAAGGCGCCTGGCGCTCGGAGACGCTGGGCGTGGTCTCGTTGCGTCGCTCGAATCGCAACAACTTGCCGCTGAGATCAAGACCCTTGCGTTCGGCGATATCGAGCGCTCCATAGCCATAGATATTCTTGATCTTGGTGTCGGCGCCGGCGGTCAGGAGGGCCATGGCGACGTCGATGGAACCGCCAAAAGCCGCGCAGATGAGGGGGGTGCTGCCGCCGTTGTCGCGCGCGTTGATAGGTGAACCCGCACCGAGCAGCGCTTCGACGGTTGCGACATGGCCGCCATAGGCGGCCTGATGCAGCGCGGTTCGACCTTCGTCGTTGCGCGCGCTCACATCAGCTCCGTTTCGCAGCAGGATCGCGGCGATGTTCGCGTAGCCCCGCGCCGCTGCCAGCATCAGCGGCGTATCTCCGCCACAGTCCGGCTCGTTCACGTTCGTGCCGGCGGCGATCAGTGCCACGAGGCGTTCGGTTTCTCCCTGAAATGCAGCTTGCTTCAGCGCCTTGCTGTAAACATCGTTGATCGTCTGGCGATCGTCCGATGGGCAATTGGTATTTACGGTCATTGGCAGCCCCCAAGAAGTGTCAATACGGAATCAATTCGGCGCGCCGCGGTCGAACGTGTGTTGCGGCGCGGTCTGCGCCGTGCCGGTTCTTCCGCATCTCGCCTAACGGCATGTCCTTGGTGACTATGTCGGCGGCCCCCGCTCCGACGCGCTTGCGTACCCTGACCGGTGCGAGAAAGGCCCTTGGCGGGCTGGCATTGTTGAATTGCATCGTCCGATCGCAAGTCGCGCAGACTTTGCCGACGCTCTCACTGGCTGATGGAACAGGACTGGCGACTGATCGCGACCGCGGTGCGGCATGACTGAACCTTGGCGTTCAGCGCTCGCTTCCGATTCGACAAAACCGGTCAGATCACCGGTCGGCCGCTCGGGTCGCGAGCGTTGCAGTAGTGACTGCGGCGTAACTCATCGTCGCTGCATTGCACGCTCGCTTCGAAACGGAGTCGCGAAGCACCGCGTGTTTGACTGCAACGCGTTGTATGTGATTGGGAGGTCGGATCAAGTCCGGAAATGCGCGGGCCGTACCAGAACTTTGGATGTGTTGTAAATCGGTTCATGAAGACAGGCCGAAGTCGGGTCAGGCAGATCTCTTCAAGACTTGCCCGGCATCTGGATACGCAAGCCCGCGGCATCGAAGACGTGCACATCCTGCGCTGCAGCAACGAACGTTGTCTTTTCGCCGGGCGCAGGCGTATCGCGGCCGCGCACTTCGGCGACAAAAAGCTTGTCGTCGGCGCGGCGGATATGGGCGAAGGAGGATTCGCCGAGCCGCTCGACCAGTTCGACGACGCCTCCTACGGCGAAAGCGCCATCCGTTCCCCGCGACAGATGCTCCGGCCGCACGCCGATCGTCAGTGTGTCGCCAACGTTGAGAGACGTTGCAGGCAGATCGAGGGGGCGAAAACCGGCGCCGCTCACGCGCGCGCGTCCACCGGCGACGCTTTCGACCTTAGCCGCGAAGAAATTCATCGCGGGCGAGCCGATGAAGCCGGCGACGAACAGATTGGCGGGCGCATAATAGAGGTCGAGTGGCTTGCCGACCTGCTCGATGCAGCCCTTGTTCATCACCACGATGCGGTCGGCGAGTGTCATCGCCTCGACCTGGTCGTGCGTCACATAGACGATGGTTGCTTTCAGCAGGCGGTGCAGGTTGGCGATCTCGACCCGCGTCGAGACGCGCAACGCGGCGTCGAGATTCGAGAGCGGTTCGTCGAACAGGAAGACCGCGGGCTCGCGCACGATGGCTCGGCCGATCGCGACGCGCTGGCGCTGGCCGCCGGAGAGGTCGCGCGGATAGCGTTCGAGCAATTCTTCCAGCCGCAGCATGCGGGCGGCCTCCGCGACGCGCTTCTCGCGTTCGGCCGGCGCCACGCCGGTGAATTTTAGGCCGAACGTCATGTTCTTGCGCACGTTCATGTGCGGATAGAGCGCGTAGGACTGGAACACCATCGCAATGCCGCGCTCGGCGGGGGCGAGGTTGTTGACGAGCTTTCCCGCGATGTGGATGTCGCCGCCAGAGGCGCCGTCGAGGCCCGCGATCATGCGCAGTAGCGTCGACTTGCCGCAGCCGGACGGCCCGACCAGCACGACGAACTCGCCGGTCTCGATGCCGAGGTTGATGTCGCTCAGCACCGTCGCCGCGCCATAGCGCTTGCTCAGATGATCGATGCGCAGATTGGCCATCCTGAAAAAACCTATTTGACCGCGCCGGAGGTGAGGCCGGCGATGAGCTGGCGCGAGAGAATCACGTAGATCACGACGACCGGCAGAATCGCCATGGACAGCGCGGCGAGCACGGAATTCCAGTCGGTGATGTATTGGCCCAGAAACTGCTGCACGCCGAGCGTGACCGTGTGGGTCTTGTCGCTGGAGGTCAGGATCAGCGGAAACCAGAGGTCGTTCCAGATCGGCACGATGGTGAAGACGGCCACCGTCGCGATCGCGGGGCGCAGCAGCGGCGCGATCACCTCGAGGAAGATCCGGGTTTCCGGCACGCCGTCGCAGCGCGCGGCGTCGCGCAGGTCACGCGGGATCTGCTGGATGAACTCACTCAGGATGAAGATCGACATCGGCAGGCCCTGCGCGACATAGACCAGGATCAGGGCGGTCAGCGTGTCGTTGAGGCCGGCCGTGCGCAGCATGTTCAGGATGGCGACCGAGCCGAGCCGGATCGGCACCATGATGCCGATCGACAAAAAGAGTCCGAGCAACGTCGAGCCGCGGAAGCGGTATTCGGTCAGCGCCCAGGCGGCCATTGCGCCGAACAGCAGCACCAGCGCCATGCTGACGAGAGTGACGATCAGCGAATTGGAATAGTAGGTCAGGATGTTTGAAGAACGCAAAACCTTGTCGTAGCCGATCAGGCTGAAGGTCGTGGCATCCGGGGGGCTAAGCGGCGCGCCAAAGATCGCACTGCGCGCCTTGAACGAGTTCATCACCACCAGCAGGATCGGCCCGATCGCCAGCGCGCTGTAGGCCAGCAGAACGAGATGAACGCCGGCACTGCGAGCACGCTGTTCGATCGTCATGCCGGCCTCCGTCAGAAGGCGAAGCGGCGGATGCGCCGCTGCACGAGGAAGAGATAGAAGCAGACGCCGACCAGGATGATGAAGAACATCACGGTCGCGACCGCGGCCCCCATGGTGGGATTGCCAAGCTGCAGCTGGTTGCCGAAGAAGGTGCGGTAGAAGAAGGTGCCGAGAATGTCGGACGCGAAATTCGGCCCGGCGAGCGCGCCCTTGACCGAATAGATCAGGTCAAAAGCGTTGAAGTTGGCGACGAAAGTCAAGACCGAGACCAGGCTGATGGTCGGCAGCACCAGCGGCAGTTTGATGTGCAGGAAGATGCGGAAATGCCCGAGCCCGTCGACGCGCGCCGCGTCGATCAGCTCGTCGGGGATGTTGAGCAGCGCGGCATAGATCAGCATCATCGGAATGCCGACGAACTGCCAGACCGAGATCAGGGAGAGGGTGATGAGCGCGCTCGATTCCAGGCCGAGCCAGGGCGCGAACAGGGAGCCGAGACCGACGGACTTCAGCGCGCCCGAGGCGACGCCCCAGAGCGGGGAGAGGATCAGGTTCCAGGAGAAGCCGACGATGACCACCGAGAGCATGGTCGGCAAAAACATCACGGTGCGGTAGAGGCCCTTCAGCCTCAGACCTGGCAGGCTCAGAAATCCCGCGAGCGCGATGCCGATCGGATTCTGCACGCACATGTGCACGACAAAGAAGATCAGATTGTTGCCGAAGGCGTTCCAGAACGGCTTTGACCACAAGGCATCGCCGAGCAGCGCCTGGAAATTGGCGAGCCCGACGAAAGAGCGGGCGCCAGTGGCGTCGCTGGTGTAGGTCGATAGCGAAATCGTCGCGAGCAGCGGGTAGATCGAGAACAGGCTGTAGATCGCGACCGCCGGTCCGAGAAACAGCAGCAGCAACCCAACGCGCTTCCCGCGGGGCATCTGCGCGACGATATGAGCAACGGGTTCGGACATGGTGCAAAGAGTTTGAAAAATACGCCGCCGAGTTTCCCGGCTCAGACCCTCATGGTGAGGAGCCGCGCTCTCGCGCGGCGTCTCGAACCATGAGGCCCCGATGCTGATGTATCCGGGCCTCATCCTTCGAGATGCGCGCAAGAGCGCGCTCCTCAGGATGAGGTCAGGGAGCCGTCACGCAACTTTCGCTCCGCGCCAGACGCGAAGCGAGTTAGCAGCATCACTTGCCCGGCTTGTACCATTTGTCGAGGCCGTCCTGCAGCTGCTTGCCGGCCGCTTCAGGCGTGAGCTTGCCGTTGACGACCTGCGCGGAGACGTTCCAGAGCTCGTTCTCCAGGTTCGGCGTGCCGCGCGACAGAATCTGATACGAGTTGCGGATCGTCGACTTGCAGTTCGCCCGCCATCCGACCATGGTCGCGGCGACATCGTCGTCGACCTTCACCGGCGTCTTGGCGAGCGGGAAGAAGCCCGGAAGCGCGTTGGCATAGATGGTCGCGAATTCCGGCGTCGTCAGCCATTCGAGAAACTTTTTGGCGTCGTCCTTGTTCTTCGAAGCTGCATTGACGCCCATCGCGATGTCGGTGTGATCGGAGATGTAGCATTGGGTGTCTCCAGCCGGCAGCGGCGGCGGGAATGCGCCCATGGCGAATTTCGCCTGGCCGCGGAAGGTCGAGATGTCCCACGAGCCGGCGGCATAGATCGCGCCCTTGCCGAGCGAGAACAGGTTCTGGCTGTCGGCATAGGTCTGCGCCTGATAGCCCGATCCCAGATACGGGGCCCAGCTTGCGATCTCCTTGAAGGGGGCGATGTATTGCGGGTCGGTGAATTTTTCCTTGCCCGCGATCAGATTGGTGCGGCCGGCCTCACCCTTCCAGTAATCGGGGCCGATGTTCTGAAAACCCATGGTTGCGGCTTCCCACTGGTCGGCCGTGCCCATCACCAGCGGCACGTATGTGCCGTCCTTCTTCAGCTTCTCGAGCACGGCGTGGAATTCGTCCAGCGTCTTCGGCTCGCTCACGCCGACCTTGGCAAAAGCCTCCTTGTTGTAGATGAAGCCGGCGACGACGGAGGCCATCGGCACGCAGAACGTCGTCTTGCCGTCGTCGGTCTGCCATGCGGACTTTGCGACGTCGGAAAAGTTGTCCATGCCCTTGAGGTCATTGACGCTGTCGAGCTGGTGCTTCTGATAGAGCGCGAGCGAGGCGTCGAACGGGCGGCAGGTAATGAGGTCGCCGGCGGTGCCGCCGTCGAGCCGCGCATTGAGGGCGGCGTTGTATTCCTTCGGCGCGGAGGGCGCGAATTCGACCTTGATGTCGGGATAGTGCTTGTTGAAGGCGGGGATGATCTTCGAGTTCCAGATGTCGGCATCGTCATTGCGCCAGCTCTCGATCTTCAGCGAGCCGGCCTGCGCCGCCGTCAGCCCCGCGAGCAATGTCGCCGCCGCGACACTGGTTCTCAACGCACCTTTCAATGTTTGTTCCATTCTAACGCTCCCTTGCTCGGGCCTTTGCCCTTGGTTGATACGCCTCATCCTCACGTGGTGCGCACGAGGCGCAACGCGTGATCAATCCGTCCGTCGGTCGCCGCGAGCCAGGCTTCGGCTTCGCTCATGCTGACGCCGCCGCGCGCGATCAGGATCGCGGCCTTGACCTGGCCGCCGGCCTCGCGCAGCGCGGCCTCCGCCTCGGCCTCACCGATGCCGGCGATCATGGCGACGATGTCGCGCGCGCGGTCGCGCAATTTTGCATTGTCGGCCTTCAGGTTGACCATCAGGCCCTGATGGATGTGGCCGAGCTCGAATCCCAACAATGTCGTCAGCATGCCGAGCGCGGCCTTTTGCGCGGTGCCGGCCGCAAGCCGGGTCGAGCCGCGCAGCGCCTCTTCGCCGCTGTCGAGCAGGATCGGCGCGTCGGCGCGAGACAGCAAAGCTGTATCAGGTTGATGCGCGATGCCGATGACGAAGGCGCCGCGCCGGCGCGCCTCTAAAGCGGCGGCGACGGTGAAAGGCGTGGAGCCGCTCGCCGACACCGCGATCACGGCGTCGCCGGCAAGATCGCCAAACGCCGACATGCTCGCGACACCGGCCGCTGCGTCGTCCTCCGCAGTCGCATTGATGCGAAAGGCGTCACCGATGCCGCCGGCCAGTACGATCGCGATGCGGTTTTCGTCGAGGCCAAAGGTGCCGGGAAGCTCGGCTGCATCCGACGCCGCTGCAAGACCGGACGAACCGGCGCCGACATAGATCAGCCGTCCGCCCGCACGCCAGAGAGCGGCGAGATGAAACGCGGCGGTGCAAATGTCGTCGGACGCTGCGGCAACCGATTCGATCGCGCGGCGATACGACGCCAGCATCGCCTCGGCAAACAGACGCGTGTTGGTCGGCGGATCGCCGGCCATGAGCCATCCCTCCCTTGCATTTGTCACGCTTGGCCGCGTCATTGCGAATACCAATGGTACATACCTCTTGTATTTGTTTTAGGCTCGTGACATACCACTTGTCTAGAGGCGTTTTACAAATTTTTTGGGAGGCCCCTTGGCGACGGCACGGTTCTTCCTCGGCGTGGATGGCGGCGCGACGCGCTGCCGCGCGCGGCTGCGCGATGCGTCCGGCCGCGAATTGGGGCGCAGTATCGGGCCGGCCTCGAACATCTATGTCGATTTCGACGCCGGCGTCCGAGTCGTGCGCGAGACCATTGAGGCGGCGATCGTCGCAGGAGTGGCGAGGCATGAGATCGCGGTCGGCATCGGCCTCGCAGGTCTTGCCGAAGATGAGGAAGCGGAGCGGATCGCGGCAGCCCTGCCCGGCTTTGCGCGCGTGGTCGCGGTCAACGATGCGGTCGCGGCCTGCGTCGGCGCCAATGGTCTCGGCGATGGCGGTCTCATTATCGCGGGCACCGGCTCGGCCGGGATCGCGCGCGTTGCGGGGAAGACGACGATCATCGGCGGGCGCGGCTTTCGCCTCGGCGACGACGGATCGGCTGCGCGTCTCGGTGAAGCTGGATTGCGTGCGGCGCTGCGGGCGCTCGACGGACTGGAGCCGATGAGTGAGCTCGCGCAAGCGCTGGGGCGCCATTTTGGAAATGATCCGGTGCGGATGCTGCGCTGGGCCGCGGAAGCCAAGCCTAGCGATTTCGGTGCGTTCGCGCCGCAGATTCTCGACGTTGCAAAATCCGGCGATGCGCGTGGGCGCGAAATCGTCGGCGAGGCCGCTGACGCGATTGCGGCACTCGCACGGGCGCTGAATGCGCTGGGCGCCGAGCACATCGCGCTGGTTGGCGGTCTCGCCGAGCCGTTGCGGCCCTATCTGCCGCCCGACGTCGAAAAGCGCCTCGCGCGTCCGCGGCGCGACGCGGTCGACGGCGCGATCCTGCTCGCCGGCGGACGCCTCGACCAAGCGGAGACCGCACCATGGCAATGACGGTCGAGGCCGCACCGGGCCAAAAACTCTATCGCGCCGTGGTCGACGCGCTTCGCCGCGAAATCGAGACCGGGCGCTTTGCCGAGGCGCAACTGCTGCCGGCCGAGCGCGTGCTGTGCGAACTGCTCGACGTGTCGCGCACGACGCTGCGCAAGGCGATCGCCGATCTCGTCGACGAAGGCGTGCTGTTGCACCGTCATGGCGCCGGCACCTTCATTCATCGCGCGCGGCCGCGTGTCGATCAGCCCTCGTCGCGGCTGACGAGCTTTACCGAGGACATGCGGCTCAGGGGTCTCGAGGCGAGTTCGCGCGAACTCGAGCGCGGCGTGTTCTTGCCGACGCCGGAAGAGGCGATGATGCTCGGCGCTGGCCCGAACGAACGCGTGTTCCGGCTCGGCCGCCTGCGGCTCGCCGACGGCACACCGATGGCGATCGAGCGCGCCGCCGTGCCGCTGCGCTTTCTTCCCGACTCGGAGAAGGTCGGCGCATCGCTCTACGAGGCGCTTTCGTCGAGGGGCTTTCGGCCGACCCGCGGCCTGCAGCGGCTACGCGCGACCCTGGTCTCCGACGCGGACGCGGAGCTGCTCGGCGTCGCCCAAAACAGCCCGGCGCTGTACATCCAGCGCATCGCCTATCTGGCCGACGGTTCCTGTGTCGAATTCACAAAATCCTGGTATCGCGCCGACGCCTACGATTTCGTTTCCGAACTCACGCTGTCGCCGCCGGTTCGAAAGGCGCAGAGATGACGACCCACATGCTTCAGGAAATCGGCGAGGCGGGCGACGCGGTGGCGCGCCAGCTGGCCGAAAATGCGGATCGGCTTGCTGAACTCGGCGCACGTCTGCGCACCCTCGATCCGCAGCTGGTCGCGACGATTGCGCGCGGCTCGTCGGATTGCTGCGCGCTCTATCTGAAATATCTGGTCGAGATCGTATCGGGCGCACCCTGCGCCTCGATCGGCCCGTCGATCGCCACGCTGTATCGCGCGCCGATGCGGCTGTCCGGCGCCGTCTCGGTCGCGATCTCGCAATCCGGGCGCAGCCC
>Ga0335071_10000572_pt1 | contig 40408 bp, 21 predicted proteins | sample Lox_Sample_15_FD_206724 | JGI IMG/M metagenome (GOLD analysis project Ga0335071, IMG submission 206724) | Soil microbial communities from Loxahatchee National Wildlife Refuge, Florida, United States - Lox_Sample_1.5 | ecosystem: Environmental > Terrestrial > Soil > Wetlands | place: USA... | reverse complement strand
ACGGGCGGAGTGGCCAACGCGGTACTTGGCGGCTGGGCCACCAACTGGATCCTCACCCTGCAAGGCGGACAGCCGGTCAACTTTGGCTGCCCGTCAGGAACGGCATCCGGCTCCGGTTGCAACATCATCAAGACAGGCAACCCGAACCTGGGGATCAAGACGGTCAACATCGATGGCGGTCCGCGTCCCTTCTGGATCGGGAATGCGGCAGCCTTCAACCAACCTTGCGAACTGGGTGACTCGACGGGGTCTCTTGCTCCAATCGCGGGCACGCCCACGTCAACCTGCCTGCCGCTGAGCGGCTCCGATGCACTTGGCACGAAGCCCGGCCAGATTCCTGGGCCAGGTTTCCACCGGCTGGATTTCTCGCTGTTCAAGAACTTCCAGTTCACCGAACGCTTCTCGGGGCAGTTCCGGGCAGAGTTCTACAACATCGCCAACCACCCGAACTTTAATGCCCCGAACTTCGGCGGCAACGGCGTGGTGGCCATCGGCAATTCGGGGAACTACACCGATCCACACTTCGGCGAAATTGGAGGCACGCGCGACGCTCCTTACGATCCGCGTCAGATCCAGTTTGCAATGAAGTTCTACTACTGATCAGCAACAACGAACCCCGGAAGGGCAGCTCGCCAGGGCGGCCTTTCCGGGGTCGTTTTATTTATGTACCATTGCTCACGGAGATCTGCGGAGGCGGGGGTGAGCAAATCCATAACGCTATGGGTCCTGAGTCTGAGTTGTTGTGTGCCCAGGGTGTTGTTGCTCGCCGAAGATGTCTCGAATAAGGATCTGGATCGCCAATACCAGCTCGCTGTAAGCAATTACGACGCCGGCAGGTATCAGGAAGCCGCCGGTCAATTGGAAAAATTGCTGCCTTACGCGACAAAAAGCTCGACGGTCCACGAACTGCTGGGGATGGTTTATGCATCACTCTCGGAGCAGGACAAGGCGATTGAGCAATTGAAGGTCGCGGTGGAGCTGAAGCCGGACTGGGCCGAGGCACGAACGAACTTCGGCATGGCTCTTCTGCAATCGGGCAGGGCAGGGCTGGCGGAGGAGCAGTTCAAGAAGGCAGTTGCTCTGGAGCCGCAGAACTACAACGCCAATCACAACCTGGGCGAGTTCTATGTTGAGTCGGGCAAGGTGGCCGAGGCTCTGCCACTTCTGGAAAGGGCGCACACGATCAATCCGGGAGCTTACGACAATGGCTACGATCTGGCGCTCGCCGAGTTTCAATTGGGCCACGTGGACGAATCGCACGCCGTGGCGCTAGGACTGGCCAAGACAAACAATACGGGCGAGGTGCACAACCTGCTGGGACACGTGGAGGAGAAGCGGGGCGACTTTGTGGCAGCCGCCAACGATTTTGAAAGCGCCACCCACCTGGATCCGAGCGAAGACAATTTCTTCGACTGGGGCTGCGAGATGCTGCTGCATAGGACGTACGAGCCCGCCATCACGATTTTTGAGGAGGCGGCGCGGCGCTATCCGAAGTCGCCGAGGATTCTGATCGGATTGGGGCTCTCGCTTTACTCGCGTGGGAAGTACGACGATGCGGTCAGTGACCTGATGAATGCGGTAGCGCTGAACCCGAACGATCCGCGCGGCTACACATTTCTTTCGGAGGCGTACGAGAGTTCGCCCGCCAAGGCGGAGGCGGTGGTTAGCGTGTTCAAGACCTACGCCGAGTTGCAACCCAAAAATGCGCTGGCCCAGTATGATTACGCCATGAGCCTGTGGAAGGGGTATCGGCAGGAGAATGCGACATCCGACCGCGGCGCCGTGGAGGCGCTGCTGCTGAAGGCGATTGCGCTGGATGATTCCCTGGCCGATGCGCACGAGCAGCTGGGCAATCTCTATTCAGATCAGCGCGAGTTCGCCAAATCGGTTCCGCAATACCAGCGCGCGGTGGAGCTGAACCCGGACTCGGCTGATGCGCACTACCGGCTGGGCACGGATTACGTTCACCTGGGGCAAAAGGACGAGGCGCAGAAGGAATTTGCCGTCTATCAGAAGCTGCGCGCGCAGCATCTGGACGAGCTCGAGAAGCAGAGGGCAGAAGTACGACAGTTCGTGGTTTCGGAATCGGCAATCACGCGGCCGAAGCAATAGTTGCTCAGTGAACTCGGAAGGCGTTGCATATTGCAAGAGTTGTTCAGTGAGGAGCCAGAAAAAGTGACCTCCGACCTTGAAGACGGCGCGGTGAAGGACCCCGTTCAGAGCCTGGTCCACGATCCGATCGGGGAATGCGCGGCAGCCGTCGATCCGTCTTCGATCATCGATGGGTCGCGGAGGACATTCCTGCGCGCCGCCGGCCTGCTCGCCGCTGAAATGTTGCTGCCAAAGGCACGCGCGTACCAGCCGGCAACGAATGCGGCCGGTTCGGGCCACAAGGTGATCCTGGTGGTGATTGGCGGCGTGCGCCGCAACGAGACCTTCTCCCATGAAGGCCTGGAGCTTATTCCGCACCTGGCATACGATCTGTTGCCCCAGTCGCTGTTCTACAACCATGCGCGCAACGAAGGCGTGACGGCGCATTTCAACGCCATCTCCAGCATCCTGACGGGTAACTGGCAGCGCGTGGACGACTGGGGCAAGCTGGCGCCAACCACGCCAACGATTTTCGAGCAGTTCCGAAAGGGACTGCACGTTGATCAGAGCGATGCCTGGGTGGTGGCCAGCAACAAGGCGCTGACCAGCATGATCGGCGCGAGCTCTGCGAATGGCTACGGCCCGGATTACGGCGCGAACGTGGTGTTCCCCAAGCAGCTGATGCTGATGGCGGTGGCTGACGCACTACGAAGCGGGCGAACGGCCAATATGGCGGACCGCGACAAGGTGGAGAACGAACTGGAAAGCGCGATGGAGGGGAGCAACTACGAGGGGCTTGGCTGGAATGTGTTCGATGCCGCTGACCGGCTGGACCCTCGCGTGCGCGAGACGATCAAAGAGGCGGTGGCCAATTTTGTGCATAGCGGCGGTCCCACATCCGGCGATGAGCTTACTTTCCTGATGACGCGCGAGATCATGCGCCGGTTTGCTCCACAACTGTTGGTCGTCGCATTCTCCGATGTGGAGGCAGCACATTTCGGCTCGTTCGCGATGCACCTCTCCGGCATACGCACAGCCGATCGCCTCATTTATCAACTGTGGAACGAAGTTCAAGCCAACTCCGAATACAAAGACAAAACGACACTGGTGGTTCTGCCCGAATTCGGGCGCGATCCGGACGGCTCGGCGACAAACGGCTTCTTCAACCATCGCGCCAATGTCGATTCGACGCGCGATACGTGGATGATGGTGCTGGGGTCGGCCGTCGATCGACCGAACGTGATCGAAGCGCCCATCCGGCATGTTGACTTATGTCCCACGCTGGCCGGGCTGCTCGGCTGCCGGCAACTTGATTCCCAGGGCTCGCTGTTGAAGGATTTTCGCACCTAACCTCGACTATGCAGGAGAGAATTTCGCGCAGTTTCTGAAAGCACCAATGGCACAGCCCGATACCATGCCGCAACGATTGAGGACCGCGCTGGACAACGGCGTTCTGAAACGCCTGCCCACGACGTTCCTTCCGTTTGCCAATCAGCAACTGCGGGATTGGGATTATCTGTTCCCCAATGAGCGCCGGTCGACCGAGCAACTCCTGGTCTATGTGAACAGCCTGTCGCCGGAGCGCTCTGCCGAACTCTTCAAGGACGTAGCCGAACTCGAAGAGAAGATGGGAGTGAAGACCTGGCAGTTCAGCACGGCGGAAGAGACGATTCAGAACGCGTCGCTGCTGGCTCGTTCCGCTTACTTCCAGCAATGGCGCAGCGCCGTGCAAGCGGTCTTCGACGCCGCCGACCGGTACGCGAAAAAGTCAGGAGGGGAGACCGCGCCGGGAAATCGCCTCGTCCTGCTGGAGATACCGCGTCCGCTCGATCTTGAAGCTGCCAAGGCATGGCAGCGCTGGGGCCAACTGGGAAGGCCGGTAAACCTTGCCATCCCGCAGGCTTTTTCAACCCGCGTGATTGAGTCCCTGGTTGCAGGCGACGGGCAGCAGGCAGGCGGCTTGTTGAGCAAAGTGACCCAACGTACCGGGAATGAACATGCTGAAGCGTGGATTCTCGATGCTGGACACGGACTGGTTGATTCCGCGCTGGCTCGACCAGCATCCGAGCTTAGCGGAGCGCGACCCATTCTGTTGAGTTACGCGCGGCTCGACACCTGCCGGCAGGGCTTTTCGCATGAGATGAACACCATGCGCAAGGACCTTTCGGATGCGGACTCGGTGTATGACGATCTGCGTAAAGTGGACCTGGCGGCCTGGTGTCCAGCGGAAGTGGTTGCCGATCCCGCTGCCAGAGAATTTGTGCGCAATCTCTTTCTAAGCGGGAACGGAGCGGTGATCTTTGGGAACTCGTTTGTGCAGTGGGGAGCGTCTGAAGCCTTCCGTCGGGCCCGCCCGCGTTTCCTTGCCGCCCGGTTCGGCGTCCGCAGCAAGCCGAAGCCTTTTACCGGGGTTGCGGTTTTCGAAAATCCCGACCAGGTGAATCCGCTGCCCTCAGTGGACGATCTGCCGGGCAGCGCGATCGATGCGCAGATTCTTGCGCTGTACGTCTGGCTCGCTGCGACGCGTTACGAAGAGTATGCGAAGTCGACGGCATGCGTGTGCGTGGCTGAGAGCCTTTCACAGGCCTATATCGTCGCGCCGGAGGAGTTCGGCATCAAGCCGGATCAGCCGCTGGTGTCGATGGATTCGCTCAATAGCGCGCTTCATGAATGGATGTCGTAGGCCGGCTTGATCGCGGCCCACATCAGCAGGTCAGTTCTTCCCAGACGACCCTGAATCGATCGCCGACCGAAGCGCCTCGACAACTCTCTGCTGCTGGACTTCGGTGATGCGATTAAAGAACGGCAGCGCCAAGGTTCGGCGCGCAACGGATTCCGTGACGTTCATTGTTTCGCAAATGTCCCCAAATAGTTGCCGGGAGGCGGGCTGCCGGTGGAGGGGCGCGAAGTATCGACCGGAGGCAATTCCCTTCTCCGCGAGGTGGCTGCGAACTGCATCCCGATCCACGCCTTCGTGCAATCGCACCACATAGACGAACCAGCTGATCTCCCGCCGAGGAAGAGTAAGCGGGGGCCGCTCCAATCCACGAATCCCCTCGAGCAGGGCGTGGTAACGTTCCGCGGCTTGTCTGCGTAGCGCGAGCATCTCGTCGAGCCGGTGCAGCTGCACGCGGCCGAGAGCGCAAGCAAGCTCTGAAAGCCGGTAGTTGTAGCCCGGCTCGACCCAGTCAAGCCAGCCGCCGCCTGGCTCTCGGCCCTGGTTTCTCAGGTTTCGCAATCGAGCTGCAAACGAGGCGCTCCGAGCCAACATCATGCCGCCTTCGCCGGTCGTCATCTGCTTATTGGGATAAAACCCGAAGGTGGAAACATCGCCAAGACTCCCGGCAAGACGGCCGTCGAATCGTGCGCCAAGGGCCTCGCTCGCATCCTCGATCAGGGCAAGCTTGTTGCGGCGCGCAAGGCCTGTGAGAACATCCATCTCGGCGGATACGCCGAAAGTGTGCACGGCGACGATGGCGCGAGTTCGCGCAGTGATGGCTCGCTCAACCGCGGCCGGATCGAGATTGAGCGTCACTGGATCGATTTCAACGAAGGCCGGTTTCGCGCCAACCTGAAGAATGGCGTTGGCTACGGCAACAAATGCGAACGAGGGGATGATGACTTCGTCGCCAGCGCCGATGCCGAGCGCAACCAACGCAAGATGCAGACCGGCGGTGCCGGAACTCACGGCAGCGGCATATTCCACGCCGTGCCAGGCGGCCATCTCCGCTTCGAATGCGGTGAGTTCGGAGCCAAAACACAGATGCGGAGTGCGCAAGACCGCAGTTACGGCTGCGATTTCAGCCTCAGTGATGTCGGGCGCGGAGAGAGGAATGGGTTCGCTCAAGAGAACACCGGAGGAGCTTCGCGAGCAGGCTGCAGCAGAGGCGCAGGCTGCTTGATCAGCAAGTCTTCAAGCGGGACAGAAGCGAGCACCCGGGCAATGGTTTGCGCGGCGGTCCCATCGCCATAAGGATTGGTCATGCCCGCGAGGCTCTCACGAAACGCCGGCGACAGCGCCCGGCTCATCGCGGTAAGAATCGCTGCGGTGCCGGCAGGCGCGTCGATGACATTGCCGGCACGCTCGCGGCCCTGCTGGCGCCTACCCACATTCACCACCGGCAGAGCAAACGAGGCCGCCTCCATGATGCCGCTTGAAGAATTGCCGACCAGCGCGTCGGCCTGGCGCAGAAGGCTCCAGTAAGTGACTGCATCGAGATTGACAAAGAGGTGGAAGCCGGGGCGAGTTGCTGCCAAGGAACGTGCGCGCTGGATAAGGGCGCGGCTTCCGGCATCGGAATTGGGATAAACGAAGAGGACCTGCGAGCGGCATTGCTCGATCGCGGCAAAGAAAGCGTCGGACTCGGAATTGGTATCGCTGAGAATGGTGACGGGATGCCAGGCGGCAATGATGGTTGGCGGCGCAAGCGACAGGCCAAGGCGTGACTCGAGCGCGCCGCGATCAAGCAGCATGGACCGGCGAAGGTGATCGAGCGAGGGCGCGCCGGCGCGATGCACGCGCCAGGGTTCTTCGCCCATGGCAATCACACGCAGACGCGCAGTCTCAGTGGACGTAAAGTGGATGTGCGCGAGCTTGGTAAGGGCATTGCGCACCGCGTCGTCAATCGCACCCTGGCTGACTTCGCCGCCTTCGATATGGGCAACCGGGATACGCAAGGCGAGCGCCACGGCGGCCGGAGCCAGCATCTCGTAACGATCGGCGATGAGCAACAAGATGTCAGGCCGCCATGCCGTGAGCGCGTCAGCAAGACCGAGAACGGCGACGCCGATGGTTTTCGCCATTCCGGTGTCGGTATCCGAGTCGAGCAGGCACTCGATGCGGGCGCGAATAGGAAATCCGTCACGCTCGATCTGCTGAACGGTGTTGCCGTACTGCGGCGCGAGATGCGGGCCGAGCGCAAAGACACCTAACTCGATTTCGGGATGGGCGGAAAGCTCGCGGAGGGGCCAGTAGAGATGGCTGTAGTCGGCGCGCGAGGTGGTGACGACGCCGATGCGCCGACGCGGTCCAGCACCCGACGACCCGGCCGAACTCATACGCACGCCCGCTCGCGAGAGGAATTCATCGGCGAGGGGTCGGCGCGGCCAGGCCTAAAGCCGGGAACCAGCGCAGACACGTCAGCGAGAGCCGCGGCGAGGTCGCCGACCCTGACACTGGCCTGCAACGCGGCGAGACGGCACGCGAACCGGGCAGGATCCGGTTGTGCGGCTTGAATGAGCAGCAAACCCCCGGCAGCGAGAGGTCTGGCGTGTTCCGAGCTGCTCCAGAGCCGTTCTTCAAGCTTGTCGCCGGGACGCAGGCCGATGAACTCGACCGGTATTTCGCGTTCCGGAGCCAGCGCCCGGGCCATGAACGCAGCCAATTCTGCCACGCTATGCTGGTTCGGCAGGTCGGGAACGAGAATGGAACCTCGATCACGGTCTGCCGACGCGAAAAGAAGAAGATTGACAGCTTCGTCGAGCGTGAGGAAGTAACGGCGCGCGTCGGGATGGGTCACGGTGAGCGCTTCACCGTTCGCGATCTGGCGTGCAAAGACTTCGCTCACGCTGCCGCTGGAGCCGAGCACATTGCCGAGGCGCAGGACGGCGCCGCCGTGGGCGAGGACAATTTCTTCGGCGACGCGTTTAGTTGCGCCCATGACCGACGCGGGCTCGACAGCTTTATCGGTTGAGAGCAAGACCACATGCGCGTGATGTTCCGCGGCTGCGCCGGCCACAACCTCCGTGGCAAAGATGTTGTTGCTGATCGCGGCGAGTGGATGCTCTTCAAGAAACGGCACGTGCTTATATGCCGCGGCATGAAAGACGATTTGGGGACGGTGCCTGGCGAAAAGTTCCCCGAGGGCGCCTGCGTCTCGCGCGTCGCCGAGGTGAAGCGTAGGCTCGCCCGATGAGCGGGAGCTTGCACTCCGATTGCGACGGATCGGTTGCCGCGACCTGAGCAGGTGTTGCAGTTCGACGAGAGAGCTTTCGCTCGAGTCGAGCAGGACCAGGCCAGGATGGCCGGCTCTTGCGAGACGGATTGCGAGTGCCGATCCGATGGAACCGCCGGCACCGGTGATCAGAGCGGGCGAATGGGCGAGATCGTCCAGAATTTTCCGGGGTGGCTCCGGCAGCGGGGGCCGCGCGAGAAATCCGCGCCAGTCAAGCAGTTCGGAATGCACAGGATGAGTATAAATTGGCGCGCGAAGGCGGCTATGGGTGTTTCGCGGCTGACGCGTCGCATGGCGTTCCGCCGCATAACGCGCCGGTAATTCCATGCCCCTCGGTTATGGTGTAGATGCGATCGACGGCGGGGAGCCGGAAGGTTTCTTTCTTGCCAGAGGGCCAGTGAATCTCGAGACTCCCGGCATCGGTGGCATCGCCCAGCCCGAAATGCAGCCTCCGGTCGTTTGCGGAGATGTAGCTGCCGCTCGCCAGCACATCCCGGCGCTGGCGCATCCCATTTGCCGTGAGATAGCCGGTGGCGCAGGTGGCATCGCGCGGGCTTTTGGGACCACCTACGAGCTGTACGTCGACCCAATGGTGGTGATCGGGGTTGACATTGCGCAGCAGCACCGGGGGGCCGTCAATGGGATTGATCACGACATCGATCTTGCCGTCGTTGAACAGGTCGCCGAAGGCAGCTCCACGTGCGGGAATCACATCGGCCAAACCTGTTCCCTTCACCGGAGGGACGTATTCGAACTTGCGCCCCTTGCCATTTGGGAGCGGGACATTGTGAAAGAGCAACGGGCGTTCAGCAAAGGTTGTGCCCCAGTCGTGCTGATCAACCTGAGGGTAGACGTGGCCGTCGACCTCAAGCAGATCGAGCCAGCCATCGTTGTCGTAGTCGAGAAATCCATCGCCCCACCCGACGAAGGGAATCGAGGTTTGCGCGATTCCCGATTTGTAGCTCACGTCGGTGAAGCTGGAATCACCATCGTTGTGATAGAGAACCTTGTAGTCGTCGCCGAAATCGGTAATGAAGAAGTCCACCTGGCCGTTGTTTTCGTAATCGCCTGCCGCAATGCCCATCGAAGCAATCTCGCGGCCGTCGTTGTTCAAGGCAAAGCCGGAGAGATAGCTCTGGTCATCGAATGTTCCGTCACCCTTGTTCACATAGAGATAGTTAGGCATGGAGTCATTGCCCACAACGAGGTCGGGTTTGCCGTCGCCTTTGAGCGAGACGAAGATCGTTGTAAAGCCGTAACCCCTGGTCTTGTCTTCGACGCCTGCCTTTACGGTGACATCGGTGAAAGTGCCGTCGCCGTTGTTGTGAAAGAGATGGTCGGGCTCACCGGGCAAGCCGCGGGGGCCGCAGTTTACGGCTGCGCCGCGATATTGACAGAAGGTGTAGCCCACGCTCTTGCTGCCTCCAACGGGCAGGTTATCGCGATCGAAATGGACGTAGCCGGTGACGTAGAGATCGAGAAGGCCGTCGCCATCGTAGTCGCCCCAGGCCGAGCCGGGCGACCAGTTGCCCAGGGTCACGCCGGCCTGTTCGGCGACGTCGGTGAAGGTTCCATCATGATTGTTGCGATAGAGCCGGTTTTTGCCGAAGTTACCGACGTAAAGATCGGGCCAGCCATCGTTGTTGTAGTCGGCAACTGAGCAACCATAGCCCCAGCGATCGTTGGCGACGCCGGCTTTCTGCGACACGTCGGTGAAGGTGCCGTCATGGTTATTGTGGAAGAGCGCGGCGTGCGGCGCCTCTTCCTTGCCGTCGAGCGAGTCGAAGGTGGCGCCGTTGACCAGGTAAATGTCGAGCCAGCCGTCGTTGTCGTAGTCAATAAGGCAGACACCCGAGCCATTGGTTTCGACGATGAAATTCTTCTGCGGCACTCCCATCTTGTGGCGCCAGCCGGACAGCCCTGCCTCTTTGGTGATGTCTGCGAATATGGTTGGACCCTGGTCGACAAAGCCGCCGGCGGTGATGGGCCGCTTTTGAGCGTCATATACAGGAGCGGATGCGACGCCGCCAGCGATGCCTCCCATACCGCCTTCCTGGGATGGCGGCGCAGCTTGCTGGGGCTGCTGGGGCTGCTGCGCCAGGCTCACGCCGGCTAAGAGAAAAATTGCCAAGAAACTTTGAGAACAAAGCTTGCGAAGCCTGGACAACGCGAATTCCTCACTCTTAAAAAGTCTACAGGATCGATGGAGTGCCTCACCGATGGCCGCGTTGTGAGGGCGATCGAGAGTCCAGGGCTGAGAGAGCGCCCGGTGGCGGCAAAGGCATGCCCTGACTTAGATCAAGGCGGAGATGGTACGAATGGAGGGGTGGCTGAATTTCGCCGCTGCGACGGAGCCGAGGGGGCTCTGGAGTGAAAGAGAAAACCGCCATCATTATCGGCGCAGGTCCCGCGGGACTTACGGCGGGCCTGGAATTGATCCGGCGCTCAGAGATCCGGCCGATTCTGCTTGAAGCCAGCCAAGCCATAGGCGGCCTGTCGCGCACGGTCAATTATCGCGGCAACAGGATGGACATCGGCGGCCATCGCTTCTTTTCGAAGTCGGACCGCGTGATGCAATGGTGGCTCGACATCTTGCCGATCGAATGCCAAGAGGGCGAGCCGGGCGTTCTTGGCTACCAGGGGAAGACGCGCGAGATTCCGCCGGCGTCGCCTCTCGAGGACGGCAACGCTGGAGATCGCGTGATGCTGGTGCGGACGCGAAAGAGCCGCATCTACTTTTTGCGCCGTTTCTTCGATTATCCCGTCCGTTTGAATGTCAATACGCTCGCGGGCCTTGGTCCTATGCGCACGCTGAGCTGCGGCCTGAGCTATCTATGGTCGACCCTCATGCCCCGGCGCGAAGAGCGCACTCTCGAAGACTTTCTCATCAACCGCTTCGGCCGGCGACTCTATCGCATGTTTTACAAGTCTTACACCGAGAAGGTGTGGGGAGTGTCTTGCCGCGAGATGAGCGCGGAATGGGGAGCGCAGCGGATCAAGGGACTGTCACTGAAGAGCGTCGTTTCTCACCAGGCTAGGCAGATCCTGGGCGGAGGGGATTCGAGGGGAATCGCCCAAAAGAAAACGGAAACATCGCTGATCGAGAAGTTTCTCTACCCAAAGCTGGGCGCGGGCCAACTGTGGGAGCGGGCGGCAGAGCTGATCTGCCAGGGCGGGGGCGAGATTCATCTGGGAGCGACGGTCGATCGCATCCATATTGAAGGCGAGAAGATCGTTGCGGTGGAAGCCACGAGCGCGAGCGGCCAGCGTGCGACTTATCAGGGCGAGCATTTCATTTCGACCATGCCGGTACGCGACCTGATCCGCGCAATGGGCAGAGAGGTCCCGGAGCAAGTTACGCGGGTAAGCGAGGATCTGCGCTATCGCGACTTCATCATTGTGGGCCTTCTCGCGACCAGGCTGGCGATCACCGAGGAAGACGGTTCGCGGCTTCGCGACACATGGATTTATATCCAGGAGCCTGAAGTCAAGGCCGGGCGGTTGCAGATCTTCAATAACTGGAGCCCATGGCTGGTGAGCCGCCGCGACCGGATCTGGATTGGCCTTGAGTACTTCTGCAACGAATCCGACGCGATCTGGCAGCTTTCCGATGCGGCCATGACGAAACTGGCCGTTGAGGAGGCAGCCAAGGTCGGAATTCTAGCCGCCGCTGACGTGGAAGACAGCCATGTTGTCCGCGAACCCAAGGCATACCCGGCCTACTTCGGCGGCTACGAACACTTCGACGAAATCCGGAGATACCTGGACGGATTTAGCAATCTCTTTGCCGTGGGACGCAACGGGATGCATAAGTACAACAATCAAGATCACTCCATGCTCACCGCCATGGCCGCGGTGGAAAACATCCTGGGTGGCGTCGCTGCAAAGGACAACCTGTGGGAGATCAACACCGGAATGGAGTACCACGAAGAGAATCCTGCCGAGGAGACGGCCAGGCGCATTCCTGGCAACAGGGCCGATCTGAAGGCTGAGGCAGCCGGGACTGCCGTTGAGTGATTGATTGGGGCTTTGGGGCGGATGTTGACCCGGAGGCCGGACAGCGAATCGAGGCCTGCCGGAATCGATGCCTGCCGGGATTTTCACGGTCTCCAGAATGCGGGCAAGTGGACGTAGATGCACCGATTTCAGGGCAAATTGGTTGTTCTTCGAGCCTTCGCGTCTCAATAGCTCGAGCGTTCTATTTGCCGTCGGCGGTCAGATTGGCGATTCTCCGCGGCCCTCCGGGCCCATCCTTTGCCGGCATGAGCGAATGATTACCGCCGGGGGCATCTCAACCGAAAGTCGATGTTGGGGATGGGCCGATCGGTCTAAGTTTTTTCATTTCAATCGGGCGCGGCGAGGATGTTTCTCTCGTCCCGAGGCCCGAGAGCACGTTACACGGCATGTAACAACGGTGTAACGGACATCGGGGGCATCTCCAGGCCCAAGAAAACAATAAGACAATACCGCGCGGCTACGTTTCAGCGCGAATTAACCCCGCCGTAACTAGCCAATCGAGGTCTGACCACAACAGTATTATCGGCGTCATCGCTGAAGTACTCTGCCGAGAGAATTGTGTCAATTTTCGCGAGCAAGGATGCAGTTCAGGAAACTCTCCCCCTCTTGGGAACCGCGAAGATCGGCGCGATTGTTCAAGGCACACACAGACAACGTACGAAAAGCTTCTGGGAGGCAATATGCAAAGATCAGTAGCATGGCGATTTACCGTCGCGAGTTTCGTCGTCCTCGTGCTGCTTGCAGCGAAGGTTGGATCCGCGCAAGCTGTTACGGGACAACTGCTTGGCACGGTTCTGGATTCGACTGGAGCCGCGATCGCCGGAGCAGACATTACTCTCACCAATGAGGGGACGAACGTCAGCAGCAAGACCACCTCGAGCACTCAAGGGTTTTACACGTTTCCTAATTTGAATCCCGGGCAGTACACCGTCACCGCGGACGCGAAGGGGTTCAAGAAGCTCACATCGCAACACAACACGGTGCTGGTGGAGCAGGGGACACGCGTCGACCTGACGCTTTCGCCTGGCGCGATCAGCGAGCAGGTGACGGTCACAGGCCAGACTCCCCTCGTGGAATCAACGAGTTCGGACCTGGGCGAGACCATCGACCAGACGCAGATCAGCAACCTGCCGGTAAACGGCAGGCTGGTAGCGCTGGTGATGCAGCTAGCCCCGGGAACCACGCCGGCGGCGTGGGGCGCAGGCAATCCTGAAGACGCCTCGGGCGCGGCGTCTACCGCACCCGGCGGAGCCGGTGGCGGCGACTATACCTCGGCTAACGGCTTTCCTTTCCAGGGGAACCTTTACCTGGTGGACGGCGTGAGCGACGTGGAGTTGATGAACGCGTATATGGGACTGCAGATTCCATTCGCCTTCGTTGGCGAAATGAAGCTGGAAACGAGCGATCCCACTGCTGAATATGGAACCTTCGGCGGCATGGTTTCGAACATCACCACCAAGAGCGGGACCAACCGGTTCCACGGCCAGGTGTTTGAGTTCAACCGCAATACGGACTTCAACTGGGCGGACCACTTCAGCGGGATCAACCCCCCCTTCCATTCCAACCAGTTCGGCGGCGAGGTGGACGGGCCAATCATCAAGAACAAGCTGTTCTTCGCGGCGGACTTTCAGTGGCTGAAAGAGGCAGTGAGCTCCTCGGGCATTACCAGCCTACCTACGATGGCAGCCCGCACGGGAGATCTTTCGGGATTCGACGCGGACGGCGCCGGTCCAATAACGAATCCGGACGCTTGTTACTACAGCGCGGTAGCCAATGGAGTCGATCCTGACGTGGCGCTGCCCTGCACGGCCAGCGATTCGGTTACGGTGGATGGAACCTACGACACAGTCCCAGCGGTGGATATCAGCCCGATCGCCGGGGCGACATCGGGCTACCTGCAGTCGTCAGTGTGGCCTTTGCCGAATCTTTCCGGGGAAATCAATAACGCGAGCTTTGCGCAAGCCAGCGTTGCGTCGTTCCCGCAGGAAGATGCCCGCGTGGATTACGCGTTTTCAGATCACGATCGCTTCTTCGCGCGGTTCTCCTATGGCAGTCGGAACCTGAAGCAGCCTTTGACGCTTGGGTCGGACCCGAAGCCGGCGATCTTCATGAACAACGGAAACGCCAACGCAACCAACCTGACCACCAACGACGTAGTCGGCTGGGACCACTTCTTCGGCGCCAACGGCAATATGATCAACCAGCTGCGCATCGGGTTCAGCCGTTTCGCCAGCTCGGAGTGGTCGACCGCCAACGGCATCGAGGAGAACAACCTGTTAGGCGTTCCCAACGGCAACGTCGCCGCTTTTCCCGATGACAGCGGTGTGGCCAGGGTGACGGTGAGCGGGTTCAATCTTGGGGGTGGCTCAGCCACCGGTGATCCCGGCTGGGTGCCTCAAGGTCTAGGCAGGCTCTCGAACATTTACCAATATAATGACGCGTTCACGATGGTGAAGGGCCGGCACAACCTGAAGTTCGGCGGCTATTTTCAGCCCATCCAGGCACGCTGCTACAACCCGCAGAACGATCCGCGCGGAATTTTCAATGCCACCGGCAACTATACCGGCGGCGGGTCGCCGGGCGCGGCGCTTGCCGACTGGCTGGTGGGCGCTCTGAACGGCTCGGATCGCGATCAATTCTTCGATGTGCCGAACACGCGGGTCAAGTGGGGCGGCGGCTTCGCCCAGGACGACCTGCGTGCGACGCAGAAGTTGACTCTGAACCTGGGCATCCGCTATGACGTCTACACGGCGCCGGTGGATACCAAGAACAAGCAGAGCAACTTCGTGATCTCGGGCCCCAACGCGGGCTTGAACCAGATTGCGGATTCGAGCAACCGCAGCCCCAACGTCAACACGGAGAAGTGGAACATCTCGCCGCGCGCGGGCTTTGCCTACACGCCGGACGCGGGCAAGACGGCCATTCGCGCTGCCGTGGGCTTCAGTTACTTCCCAGATAATTTTGGCGCGGACGGCGGCACGCTGGAGAGGAACTATCCGTTCGACGAGCAGGAAAACAACAACGCACCGTTGAATGACTGCACAACCCCTTACGTCGGCGAGAGCACCAATCCGAACGCGGCGGAGTACTCAACCTGCGGTTCGCTGATCCTGGCGAACGGCCTGCCCGGCGATGGGACCAGCGCATCGGTCTATCAGCCACTAGTGTTGCCCGATGGGGTAACGCCGGGCGGATACATCGCACCGCCGGTAGGGTTCGGCGTGTACGAGGTAGCGAGCAACTTCCGCCAGGACCGGGCGGTGAACTGGAACGTCAGCGTCGAGCGTCAGCTGGGCGCGAACATGTCAGTTCACGCCGCCTACGTGGGCACGGCAGGGGCTTATCTGTTCCACGATTGGCAACTCAACCAATGCAACCCGACCGCGTTTACCAGCGGCCCGACGTACGCCCAGTTGCAAGAGCAATACGGCACCAACCAGTACCCGAGCTTCCCGAATTGCGTGCCGTATTACGGCGTTGCACCCAACGTCTCGACCATCGATTTCCGCAACAGCGGCGGCAAATCGCACTACAACGCAGGGCAGTTCGAGTTCCAGCGCCGCACCGGCAGGAACCTGACCTTCACGGCGGCGTACACCTGGTCGAAGGCTATGGACAACATCAACAACCCGCTGGACTCCTACTGGACCAAGGAAGAGCTGGATACGGCAGGCTGGCAGCATAACAACTACCCGCACGTCGTGACTCTCACCTACGTCTACACGCTGCCGTTCGGTCACGGGCAGATGTGGGCCAACTCGGGCTCTACCATCGAGGACGATATCGTTGGTGGATGGTCGATCAGCGGCATCACGAACTTCCGCTCCGGCGCGCCTCTGCTGATGAGCGCCAGCAGCCAATACCTGCTGTCGCAGAACGGCGGGCAGCGCGCGAATTACAACTGCGCGTCTCCCGTCAATCCTCATACCGACGCCGACTGGTTCCAGCTAAGCTGCTTCAACCAGCCGGTTGGGTTTGTCTTCGGTAACGCCGGAGTAGGCGAAGGCGGCATCTACGGACCGCGGTATCAGGACTGGGATATGACGTTTTCCAAGTCGATCCACGTGACGGAGATTATGCAGCTGCAATTCCAGGCCAGCTTCTTCAACATCTTCAACCACGTGAACGATCAGACCCCGAATACGAGCTGTTCACCTGTCAGCGCCACGAATAACGCTTGCTCAACCACTTCCGGCTTCGGCGTGGTGAGCAACGACTATCTGCCGCGCATGGGCCAGCTGGGGTTGACCCTGTCGTTCTAGCGCTTTGTTGAGTTGCGACCCTAACCAGCGGGAGCCCTAAGGGCTCCCGCTCTTTTGCGCCGGTCGCACGACAAGCCGGTGCGGCGCTGCGATCCGGCTTTCATCGAAGCAGTTTCTTACGGGGATCACTTCCCTGCCAAACCTCAACAACTCACCATGATGTTCGAGTGCCGCCATGAGAAAGACATGCTCTTTTATCGCCCTCCTGTTTTGCCTGTGCCTCGCGCCTAAAGTTTTCTCCGAAAGCGGGCCCGCCTTCGAGCTGACCGCGACCCAGAAGGATTTTGGTCTTTATTATCCGAGTTATCTTGCCAACGGTTTCTTCACCACGAACACGTCGTTGCGCGGAACCGATGCGACGATCAGCTACATGGTCGGGGTGGTCGACTACACTCCAGGCGATACGCCACGCCCTGCCGCGCTGCCTAGCTGGGCGGAGATGGACTACTTCGACGGCTCGGCATGGCTGAACGCAACGCCTGTCACCTCGGACAGCTTTCGAGATTATCGCCAGACCCTGCAGATGTACGATGGCGCGCTGAACACGCAGTATGTCTTTGCCAGCGGTGCTCATGCGACGCGCGTGGCGGTGACGACGTTCGTGAGCGAAGACAAGGCTCATGTTGGGGTGACGAGCCTGAGCGTGACGCCGGATTTCACCGGGACCGTCCGCCTGCGGTTCACCTTGAGACCGCATGCTCCGCCCGCCCATCGCTTTCTTCTGCAACAGGTTCCCGCGGGAGATTTGAGGAAGGCGGAAGCTGAATCGGAAGCGGAGATTCGAGCCTCCGACCCCCTGGCGGCCGAGCGGGCGGAAGAATGGTATCCCGGCTACGTAAATATCGCATCCTCCGGCGGCAGCAAAGCTGAGCGGGTCATCTGGATTACAGGCGAGGCCGTCGATGGCCCGCAGATCGCCGAGGCGGCTGCGATCGAGTTGCCTGTCGGCGTGACGGTCGCCGAGTCCGAGGTGCAGCAGTCGCAACAGCTCGTTTCCATTGAGGTCTCGTTGAAGGTCGAGAGTGGACGGACCTACACCTTTACGAAGTACGCTGCCATCTCGCAGGAAAATTGGGGCGCAGTGAAAAACCAGGCGGGCGATCTGAAGAGTTCAGCGATTGGGTGGGCCAAAGGCGCGCGCGATGAGGGCTTGAGCTCGCTGCTTGCGAAACATCAGGCGATCTGGCATGGGCTCTGGAAGTCGGACATCGTCGTGGATGGCGACCCAGAGATTCAGCGAGTGATCCATTCCGACCTGTTTTACCTGTACGAAAACTCAACGGTGAATACGACCTGGGCGATGCAGGGTTGCGGGCTGAGTCCCAACTACTGGGGTCACGTTTTCTGGGATAGCGACTCGTGGGACATGCCTGCTCTGGTGTTGCTTCATCCCGAACGCGCGAAGTCGCTGGTGATGTTCCGATACCGGACTTTGCCGGCCGCGGAAGAGCGCGCCAAAGCCTACGGCTATCGGGGAGCCATGTATCCCTGGGAGTCGGACCCGCAAAAAGGCACGGAGTCGACGGACCACGATTTTATTCCGATCGGCGCGCGCGAGATACACCTCGACGGCGACATCATCATCAGCCAGTGGCAGTACTACCTGGCGACCGCCGATTCGGCGTGGTTGCGCGATTACGGCTACAAGGTCATTCACGAGACGGCTGAGTTCCTTACCAGCCGCGTAACCTACAACCGCGAAAAGGACCGGTACGAGATCTGGCATGTCTGTTCGGGCGACGAGATCTATAACGATGTCGCGAACGACGCGTTCACCAATGCGGTAACACAAAAGGCGCTGCGAGCGGCGGTAGCGGCTGCGAGCGCTGTGGGTGAGACGCCCGATCCCAAGTGGACTGAAATCGCGCAGAAGATGTACATCCCATTTTCAGAGCAGGAACAGCATCACGTCGATTTCGACGAGATGTCGCAGCACACGCGGAAATCCTGGATGGGCAGCTCGATCGCATGGCTGGCGTATCCGCCGCTCGATCTTGCCATGAGCAGCGATGTTCGGCGCAACGACTATAACTTCGCGATCAAGTCGCTGTCGGATCTCACGCCGAATATCAACGGCATCAACGATATGGTTCCCGTGATCATCAGCATCGATGCGGCGACGGTTGGGGACGCGGAGGAGTCATACAAGAGGCTGGAATTCAGCAATGGGCCGTTCCTCAAGCCTCCTTTCAACGTGAGAAGCGAGACGCCTGGGAACAACCACCTCTACATTCTCTGTGTCAGCGGCGGGTTCGTGGAGAACTTCCTTTACGGCTTTACCGGTTTGCGCCTTGCCGGCGACGGCCTGACGCAGGTCTATCCGCCGATTCTGCCCTCGGCATGGAAGGGCCTGACCATCAAAGGCGTCAAGCTGCACGGCCAGGCGTATGACTACGTGATCAGCCGCGACGGGACCGGCAAAGTTCAACTGGAACAGCGGCCGGCTGCCGAATAAGAACTCTCGCGCCCTCACACCGCTCGAAGGGGCGGAGGGTGAGGGACCGCAAATCTGAGCGAACCAAGAAGACGAAGGGATTGGGTAAGGTGGCGATCATGAAGAACGAATGCTCTCGTCGCGATGCGCTGAAAGGTGTCGCGGCATCGATCGTGGCAGCGGCTTTCAGGCGAGGGGCGGCGCAAGAAGGGCGCGGACCGAAGCCAGGAGAAGGTGCGATCGAATTCGAATCGTCCGATGCAAAACTAGTGGACGGTTTTCGCTGGGCCAAGCAGCAGGCCCTGGCGTACGCCCGCACCGATGGATCGATCGGGCCGTGGTACGAGGCGTCGCTGCCGGATAGAAATGCATTTTGCATGCGCGATGTATCGCACCACAGCACAGGAGCGCAATTCCTGGGGCTGGGGCCGAGAACCCTGAACATGATGCGCCGTTTTGCGGCAAGCATTTCGGCTTCGAAGAAGTGGTGCGCCTGGTGGGAGATTACACGCGACAACGTGCCGGCACCCGTCGATTACAACAACGATCATGATTTCTGGTACGACCTTCCGGCCAGCTTCGACGTAGTGGACGCCTGTTACCGGCAGTGGCTGTGGTCGCGTGACAATGCTTACCTTGACGAAGTCTTCCTCAGCTACTACCGGCACACCATGACCGATTATGTGGCGGCCTGGAACCGCGGGGGCGGTGAACTGCTGAAGCATCTGCCGGGCGACGGCCATATGGGGATCGCGACCTACGACGAGGATCTAGAAGATGACGTCCTGGTTGGTTCCGATCTGATCGCCACGCAGTACGCTGCCTATCGCAGGTACGCGGCAATGGAAAAATTCCGGCACGAGGCGAACGTTGCAGCAGAGTTCGATCGAAAGGCCGATGAACTGAAGGAGTTGTACAACAGCAAGTGGTGGGATACGGCGCATAACCGCTTTTTCGGCGGGCTGAGCGAGGACGGAAAGTTTCATTCCGACCTGAAGGAGGGCACCGGCAGATGCACGCTCGAACTGCCCCTCTATTACGGGCTTCCGGCGCCGGGGCCGAAGACCGAGGCCAGCCTGAAGATCGTGGAGGAACGGCTGGCGATGGATGAGGCCGCGACCCAGGGAGTGATCGGCGGCGTGGAAGGCCGATCGTACATGGCAGACATCTTCTACATGTACGGGCGTTCTCATGCGGGATATTCGGCGATGACGGCCATGATGGACCCGGCGCTGAAGCGGCGCGAATACCCCGAAGTTTCCTATACGGCGATCGGCGCGCTGGGATCGGGATTGATGGGGATTCGGCCGGCCCTGGAGGAGGGGACGATTGAGACCTTTCCACAACTGACCGCGGAGACGAATTGGGCCGCGCTTCATCACGTGCCTGCCGGCAAGAACACGATCTCAGTCAAGCATCAGGCAAACGGGAAAACCGAACTGACGAATGAGGCAGGTCCGGAGCTCACGTGGCGCGCGGGATTTCCGGGGAAGACCAGCTCCCTTCTGGTCAACGACAAAAGGAATCCGGCAATGAGCCGCGTGCGGATCGGCGGAGCTGCGGAATCCTACTGTGAAGTTCGCGTGAAGGCGGGCGAGACGTGTGTCGTTGCCGTGGTGAGCTAGCTTTTTGCGCGGTCGCGCTGGCGGCGAACAAGTGTGATTGCCGCAACTGAAGTGATCGATCGATCCATGCTATTCAACAATTGAACCTGCGAGGCACGCACAATGGCACACGAACCTACCCGGCGAGATTTGCTGAAAGCGACGGCGGCATCCCTGGCGCTGATGGGAATTCAAGGCGAGAACCCGGCTGTGGCAGAGATTGTCACCAGGTACAACTACGCGCCGAAACAGCGGAATGTACCGCTCGGCACCGCCCGCGGTATTCATCCGGGCCGGGTTGTGTGGGCGCGCGATCCCAAAGCCGCGCATTGGAGCGGGAACCGGGATTCGGTAAGCGACCAGTGGTGGATGGATGCAAGCACCGATCAGGGCCGCGTCGACGCCATGATCTCGCTTCTGCTGCGCAATGTGACCGGCGCAGCGACCGACGGAGAAGCCTGGCGTGCCGCCTTCAGGTACTACGGCCAGCGTTACAAGAGAATCAACACGCACGCATATCAACCTGGCGAAATTGTTGCCGTCAAGGTCAACATGAACAACAGCAAGCCGGTTGTTCCCACCAACCTGGTCAATGTTTCTCCGCAAGTGACCTTGGCGATCGTTCGTCAGCTGGTGAATCACGTAGGCGTTGCCCCGAAAGACATCCTGGTTTATGACGCGCAGCGCGATATCTACCCGGGACTCATGGACAAGATCTGGAACGAATACAAGGACGTTCGCTTTGTGCAGAGAGGCGCGCCGGATCCCGAACATCAAAAGCATCCCGCGTATGGAGAGATCCATGGCCTGGAGGCGCCGAACTGGGTTGAGGGACAGAGTTATTCGGCCAACCAATATGACAGTGCACGCTTCATTCCCCAGCAGGTCAAGGATGCCAGCTATATCGTGAATGTGGCGTTGATCAAAGGCCACTCCTATCCTTATGCGGCTGCCGAGGGTGGCGATGAAGGGCAAACCGGCGTGACACTGACGGGAAAGAATCACTTCGGTTCCATCAAGGGTCCGAGAGAATTGCACAGCATCATCAATACGAACGAAGGCGCAACGCCGCACGCCTATTCGCCGATTGTGGATTTATCGGCATCGCCCAACCTGGGCGCAAAGACGGTGTTCTACTTTCTCGACGGACTTTACTGCGCGCGCAGGCACATGTCGTATCCGCTGCACTTTCCTAACGCGCCGTTCTTCAACCGCGTGGAGCCGTATGCCAACACCGATTGGCCGGCGAGTGTTCTGGCGTCGCTCGACGGCGTGGCGCTCGACTCGGTAGGACTTGACATTCTCTATTCGCAAACCATGAACAACAACGACGAGAATGGCCACCCGCGGATCATGATTCGCGAAAATGCCGACGATTATCTGATGGAAGAGGCTCTGGCAGAGAATCCACCTTCGGGAACCCACTACCGGCAGGGCGGCAAGCCCGTGGAAAGCCTGGGAGTCTTCGAGCACTGGGACAGCGAGGAAAGCCGCCAGTATTCGCGCAATAAGGATCTCAAACACGGCAAGGGCATCGAACTCGTGTACCAGCCGATCAAATCGTAGTCGCGTTGAATGCCGGGTCAGGGCAGCGGGGCCTGGGCGCCTGGGCTGCTTCCTGCTTCGGACGAGCTCGTTGCCAGCGGGTGAACCGTTACCAAGCTCGCCCCGAGGACGTCGTAGCCTCGTTCCAGGCGAATCTGCAGCAGGGCCTGATATGTCGGAAAGGCGTTCCTGGCGCCGGGTTTTCCCAAAGTTCCAAGCACGCGATTGAGTTCTTCGATTCCCTGCCGCGAAGTCGCAAAAAGAGTCGCACCTTCGGTGCCGGTGGTATCCAATCCGGCGAGGACAATAATGTATCGTCCGGGGACGACCCCGGGCTGCACGGTAATCAGGCAGTAATCGGATTTCAGAGCCTGAGTGCTGGCATCGCGCTCAGTGTGATAGGCGGCAAGCTCGCCCTGGCGTGGGTGCGCATTCACGATCATCCCGCGCCATTCTTCGAGCAATGAATTGGGGTTCCTGAAGCTGAAATCGCCCATGGTGCTGAAATGAGCGACCGCAATATTTTGCGCCGAAGAACCGAGCATGATCACGTTGTGCTGTTCGAGATCGTCGACGGTCAATTCCCGGCTCGGTTTGATCACGGGCTTCATGCCCATCTGACCGAAGAGATACGAGAGCATGCCGACGGCCTTGAGCTCGCCAAATCCGAGATAAGAGTTCTCATAGTAGAGCGGGCCGGCCTTGGCGACGAGCGCCGGATTCGACGCGAACTGCAGAGCCACATGCGGGTCGACGGGAACACCACGATAGTCGGTGGCCCCGCGACGAAACCGAAAAAGATCGTTGAAATTATCAAGAAGAAAGACGGCATCCGGATACGTGATGATGGGACTTGGGTCATTGCCGAGAAAGCTGGACCAATAGGTCCTGACCGGGTCTGCCGACCGGTCGAGAGCTGACTGCGAACTGACCACCAGCGCCTGATTTGAAGCTTTGGCTTTGGCACGGGCGTTTCCCAGCCACCATCCGGCCACAAAGACTGCAATCACCAGGGCCACCGCGGCCGAAGCATATAGAATCGTCGCTCTGGCAGCACGATCTTCCTTCTGCCTGAAGACGATCTCCTTCTCGCCGGGAACTTGCCCGCTTGCTTCCAGAGTCGCCGCGGGCTCACCGTCAAATCTTTCCTCCGGCGGCCCGACAATCTCAAATGTCGGCAGGTAGTGACCCTTGGGGATATCGATCCAGATTGGATCATGAACTCCGTCGGAGTCGTAATACTCCTTCAACTTCTGGCGAAGACGGTGAATCTGCACCCGGACGATAGTGTCGGTCTTTGGGTCGAAGTCCTGCGGACGGCCAAAGGCTTCAACGCCGATTGTGTATTCCTTGAGTGTCTCGGGCCCGTGACCGTCGGCCTTTGCCGCGAGATATTGCAGCAAATGCTGGAGCATCGAAGCATTGCGGAAGCTGGCGGATTGAAGAACCTTCTGGATCTGCCGCTGCCGATCCTCATGGGATACGAGAACGGGATCTTCGGTCTTGTGAGCCTCGACGAATTCCACGGCAATTTCTCCCCGAAACAGGCTTGCGTATCGTTTGTCGAGCTCGGCCAGGAAAGAGAAGGAGTGCGGCAATCTCCCGATAATTGAGCGCTTGAGAGCAGGCACCCCAGAATCAGGTTTGCCGGTTTGATTCTACGACGCTTCTGGCCGGGCGCATAGAAGGCAACGGGCGAAGGGATCCCTAAAGAGGCGCCGGCGCCCACCCCACTGGGCCAAGCCTTACCTGTAAAACTAATTATATGTGCCACTTACGAGATTCTAGGATTGCGTTGTCACGAGAGGGTCGCAACAATGGGCCCGGGACGGGGGTGGGGTCGATTCAGGCAAATTTTGCCTTGATCCTACTTTTGGCGGATGAAGGCCGCAATCAAGAGAGCGTAGACTTTGGGCCGAATTCAGGAACGGCGATTGAGGCCAATCGGAAACGACGGCCGGCTTCGTGGTCAGCGATGCCGCGGGATGCGTGCCTCAATATGCACGCCTTTGCCGGGGGTGCTCGTCAAGCGAAATTTTCCGCCGGAGCGCGCAATCCTTTCCCTCATTCCAACCAGGCCAAAGTGGTGGCCGCTTCCTTTCTCGATTTGCTGCGGATCGAGGCCGCAACCGTCGTCGTCGAGGTTCAGGACAAGCTCGCCACTTTTGTAGTTGAGCGCGACATCCACCCGCGCCGGATGGCCGTGCAGCATTGAATTGTAGACCGCCTCGCGCGCCACCATCAGGATGTCGTGCGCGACGGGCTCGGTGACTGCGAAGGGAGTGCCGTTCAGCGACCAGGCAACAGGAACCTGAAACTCGCCGCTTACCTGGCGGGTCATGCTTTCGAGCTTCTCTCCCAGACTGCCGGCGTCGCTTTCTTTGCGGAGGTTCCAGACGGCATCGCGAGCCTCGTCGATGGTGCCGCGCAATTGCTGGCGCGCGAAATCCATCAGGCTTGTATCCGCTCCTTCCTGGGCTCGATCCATCGCCAAAGCTTCAAGAACCGCGGAGACGCCGGTGCATCCCTGGATGACGGTGTCATGCATCTCCCGCGCCAGGCGGCTGCGCTCCTCGAGAACGGCTTCGAAGCGAGCCCGCACCTGCCGCAGGCGGTACTGGTAAATGACGTAGATCAGCAGCGCGACCAGAAGAAGGCAAGCGGAGATGAACCACCAGGTGCGATAGAAGAAGGGCCGTTGCTCGATGGCGATGGAGGCTTCGCTGACCGCCCGCGGATTGCCGGCATCAAAGACCTGCGCGCGAAATCGGTAGTGGCCCGCCGGCAGGTTAGTGTAGTCGGCCGAACGCGCCGCTGTGGGCGCGCTCCAGTTGGTCTCGAAGCCCTCGAGCATGTAGCGGAAGCGCAGGCCATCCTGGGAGCCGAGGCGGATCGGGGTGAAGTTGAATTCCAATCGTCCGTTGCCCGGCCGCAGCGAGATCGAGCCGGCCATCGACTGCGGGCGGCCGTCGGCCGTGACAGTCTGGATGGAGAGAGGCGGCGGCTGCAGGGAGCGGCGCTCTGAAGGAAGAATATGGATGGGACCGAGATTGGTGGGAAACCAGACGTCTCCCGCAGCCGCGATCGACCCAGAGGATTGCGTGCCACCGTAGATTTCGGTGTTGCCACTGATGTCCGCGGTGGAATAGAAGGTCAGTGCAAGGTGGCGTGAGAATGAGTCGGCCTGCGAATCGAGTTCGTGGCGATTCACAAGCGAAATTCCATTCGGCCCGCTCATCCAAAGGTGGCCCACGGAGTCTTCGAGGATCTGATAGATCGCGTTGCCGGCGAGGCCATCGTCGACTGTGAAATGCGCCAGTTTGCCGTCGTGCAAGCGATACAAGCCGTTGTCGCGGGTGCCGAACCAGATGCTTCCGTCGGAGTCTTCGTGGATTGCCCAGACCTTCATCTGCGCGAGCGGGGCAACGGCAGCATCGTTGAGGAAGGAATCGCCTCGCATGTGGTTGATGCCGCGATCTGTTCCTACCCAAAGGTCGCCGTTGTGGTCGATGAGCAGGGACCGGATACTCGGGTAGGCCAGACCGATGCCGACGTAATAGATGTGAATGGTTTGTTTGCCGTTGAGCGAGACAATGTGATTGAGCCCGCCATCGGTTCCTACCCACATGCTGCCGTCCTGCGCTTGCGCGATGACGCGGATAAAGCTGTTGAGCGTCGCGAAGTGTTCAGCCCGGCCATTGGCGATGCGAAAGAGATCGCTGCCATCGGTTCCCACCCACAGCGCTCCGGAGCGGTCGCGAAAAACATTACGAACATGGACGCCATTGGGAAGGGATAGCTTTTCGGGCACGAACGCGCCATCTTTCAATTGGAAAAGCCGATCGGAGGCGACCCATAGACTGCCATCACGGTCCTGGTAGATGGTTCCGAAATCGGAATCGCTCGGCGTGGGAAAAGCAACAATACTGACCGCGGAGCGCGTGAGCCGGAGCATGCCGGTCTGCGTGCCGACCCAGAAGTTGTGCTCGCCGTCTTCAAAGAAACTGAGCACGGTATTGCTCGGCAGGTAAGCGGGAGCAAGGAGATGCGTGATCCGGCCATCGCGCATCTGAAAGACTCCCTGGCCGATGGTCCCGATCCAAAGCACACCGTCGCTGGTCTGGCGCAAATTGCGCACGGTGCTGACAATGCCCCGCACCGGCCGGAATTGATCCTGCCCTGGAGCCATTGAGTCGAGACCCGCGACCGTGCCCACCCAGAGGGTTCCGTCCTCGGTTTGAGTGATCGACTTGACCTGGTTCTGGCTGAACGCGGCGCCGAGGGAATAGATTCGCGCAGCGCCGCGCTCGATGCATGCCAGCCGGAATCCGCCTGCCCAAAGGCGGCCGGCACGATCCTGGTAGATGGAATGGACTGAAAGCTCGGGAATGGCCGCGGTGCCGTCGACGCGTTGGAAGCGGCCCTGGGCGAATTGCATCAACCCGTTGTCAGTCCCCGCCCACACGGTTCCCGACGCATCCTGAAAGAGCGCGCGGACAAAGTCGTTGCTGAGCCCCTGCTTCGTTGTCCACGACTCAAAACGGCCACCGGACAGCCGGACGACGCCACCACCTTCGGTGCCCATCCACAACGCACCATCTCGCGAAACCATGAGGCAGAATATGCTGTTCTCGTGGATCGCCGGAGTGTTCTGGCGGTCGAAGATCAAGAAGTGGACTCCGTCGAAGCGGACGAGGCCGCCGCTGGTTCCAATCCACAGAAAACCGTCAGGGGTTTGCGCAAAGGCCTGCACCGTTTGCTCCGGCAGCCCATCGGAAGCCTGCCAGACATGACGGGTGTATCCGGCGAGCGCACCGGTCTGCCCCGAGACCCAAGTCGCCGCGCCTACAATCAAGCAGGCGGCAAATAAACGAGCTTTCTGCATGGCGGCGCTCAGTATAACGCTGCGGCAGACATGGCGGGAAGAAGCGAATCATCCACTCCCGATCCGACTTTCGACGGATTGAATCGGAGGCAGCGGGGACTAGAGTGGTGTTTCGGGAAGCGTTGCTCCTAAGAGACAGTGGGCAAGAATCGATGGAGATCGAAAGCAAGGCAATGATGGCTCGTACTGGATTCATATCGAGAGGTTCATGGATTTGCTGCGCGAGGGTTCGCATTTTTGCGGTTCTCGCCGCCGGCGCGCTTGTTGCCATGCCATCGCACGGGCAAGCCGCCGCGACACCGATTCGCATCGACGCCAGCCGTGCGACCCCGGAACCGATGCCGGCGCAGTACGACGGTGGTTCCGCAACTGCCCCGAATGGCGACACGCTGGGTCTGAACAACCGCTATCTGACGCGGAATGGAAGGCCCTGGCTTCCGGTGGCGGGCGAGTTCCACTTCTCTCGCGTTCCGCGCGAACAATGGGAAGACCAGATTTTGAAGATGAAGGCGGCCGGAGTCGACATCGTCTCCACCTACGTGATCTGGATTCATCACGAGGAGATCGAGGGGCATTTTGACTGGGAGGGGCAACGCGATTTGCGGGCATTTGCCGAGCTTTGCGCCCGCCACGGAATGATGCTGCAAGCGCGCATCGGTCCCTGGGATCACGCCGAGGCGCGTAACGGCGGCTTGCCGGACTGGGTTCTAAAACAGGGCCCCACGCGCGTCAACGATCCTGTCTATCTGGCGAGCGTTCGCGCATGGTATGCGCAGATCGGCGCGCAGCTCAAGGGCCTTCTGTGGAAGGATGGCGGTCCGGTGATCGGCATTCAGCTTGAGAATGAATATTCGCAGCGCGGACCCGGAGCGGGCGAGGCGCACATTCTGGAACTGAAGCGGATCGCCGTCGCCAGCGGTCTTGATGTGCCGTTCTACATTGTCACGGGATGGGACAACGCAGTGGTGCCGGCGCGCGCGGTTATCCCGGTTTTTGGCGGCTATCCCGATGCACCCTGGGATGGCTCGATCACGAAACTTCCCCCGGGCGAGGTCTACGCTTTTCGGTTTGAGAGCCGCATCGCAGCAGGCGCAGTGGACGACCGCGCCGCGCTCGCCGGCGACCGGAAAATGCCCGCCGCAGCGCAATTTCCGTTCCTGACCGCCGAACTCGGAGGCGGCATCGAGGATACCTATCACCGACGGCCAGTGATCGCATCCGATGACATCGCTGCGATGGTCCCGGTGATGCTCGGATCGGGCGTGAACCTATACGGAACCTACATGTTCCAGGGCGGCGAGAATCCTGACGGCGCGCTTTCTACGCTGCAGGAGTCGCAGGATACCGGCTATCCCAACGATCTGCCGATTAAGTCGTACGACTTTCAGGCTCCGCTGGGCGAGTTTGGCGAAGAGCGCGCGGCCTTGCGCAAGCTGAAAATCTTTCAGTATTTCCTGAATGATTTCGGAGCAGAGCTGGCACCGATGACGGTGAGCGCACCCGAGGTACAGCCTCGCGGCCCGGCGGATTTCTCAGTTCCGCGCGCATCGGTTCGTTCCAGCGGCAACTCCGGATTCATCTTCTGCAATAACTATGTTCGCGGTTACACGATGCCGGCGCGGCCAGCGACGCAGTTCCTCATTCACTTATCTCACTCGGAACTTGCCGTGCCGCGCCGTCCGGTCGATGTGCCCTCGGGCGCATATTTCATCTGGCCCTTCAATTTCGCTGCGGATGGAATTACCCTTCGCTACAGCACGGCGCAATTATTTGCGCGGGTCGCAGGTTCGAGCAAAGTTGCGGACTCCAGCCGCGACACCGCCATCGACACTCTTTACTTCGACACTCTTTACTTCGAAGCCGTTCCCGGAATTCCCGTTGAGTTTTCGTTCGATTCCCGCACCGTTCGCACGCTGAAGGCCTCAAGCGGGGAGACGATCCGCGATTCCGGCGCCGTCATCGTTAGCGGAATCCAGCCAGGCGTTCAGTCGTCGATCGACCTTGTCTCAGCGCAAGGCGAGCCGATGCGAATTGTCGTTTTGACGGCCCATGAAGCTGAGAATGCGTGGAAGGTGCGCCTCGGCGGCAGCGATCATCTGCTTATCACGGATCAGGATTTCTTCGCCGATCCGGATAGGCGGCCTTTGCGATTCTGGCTGCGTTCGCGCGCCACTTCGCGATTCGCATTTGCCGTCACCCCGCCCTTCTCCGGTCCGCTCGAAGCCAATCTTCCGCTCGCGCTGTCCTCCGGCGGCCAGGTGTCCACCTTCACGGCTGACGCTTCACCATGGAATGCACCATTGGAGTACCACCAGATTCGCGCCGCGGGAATTGCGCCTCCGGTCAAGCTAGGGCCAACGTTCGACTGGCGCCCACACAGCGTGGCGCAAGCGCCGGGTGCAGAGAGCCTTCCTCAGGCGGCCGCGTGGGAGATTACCGTTCCCGAAGAATCGATGAATGGGTTGAGCGAGCTCTTCCTCGATGTCGACTACCGGGGCGACGTGGCGCGTCTGACAGCCAACCACAAGCTGCTCGAAGACAACTTCTATGACGGGAAGCCCTGGATGATCGGTCTCAAGCGATTCCTTTCTCCTCAAGGATCCGGCACCTTTGAGCTGAGCATCCTTCCTCTGCGCGCGGATGCTCCCATCTACTTTGAGTTCGCCGGCCCTCCGCAGTTCGGTTCGAATGGCCAGATCGACAAGCTGGATGACATCCGGCTGGTTCCCGAATACCAACTGGAGGTCTCGAGCGGGGCGAAGTGATCCGTCCGGATGCGCCGTCTGGCCGAATGGCTTGGGCCGATCTGCATGAATGCCCTGGATTTGCCGGCCAATCCACTGTTTTCGGGGGATTTGCAGGCCGGTGACACATTTCTTCCCGATCCGACTTTCGTCGGATTCGCGGCCAATCTCTTCAGGACTATCATCCGGTACTGCAGACTACCCGAAGCCCAGACTGGCCCTGAAAGCCCAGGGGTGTGGCGCTTCGTGGTCTCGCACTGAAGGAAGGCCAGGGAGGAAAATCGATGAGAAAACTCAGACGTCTCGCTGCCGTTGCGGCCATTGCTCTGCTGTCTGTTGTCTGGGCAGGTCAATTCGCGAAGGCGCAAGGTAACACAGCCACACTCACAGGCACCGTGACAGACTCATCGGGGTCGGTGATTCCGAAAGCGAGTGTCACCGTCAGCGACGAAGCGTCGGGTGTAGCTCGGTCCACCTCCAGCGACGGAGCCGGCTTTTTCTCGTTCGTCGGTATTCCCGTCGGCGTCTATGACGTGAAGGTCTCCGCGCCGGGATTCAACGGCCTGCTTCGCAAGGGCGTGGCCATACATATCAACGACCAGATCGAGCTAAAGGACATCGCGCTCACGGTGGCTGCGACCTCGGCAACCGTGGTGGTGACAGCGAGCGGAGACGAGCTGACGCCGACAACCACGGGCGAGGTGAGCTACACGATTACCGACACCCAGCTCCACAATATGGATATCGAGGGGCGCAGCGCGATCGAGCTGCTCGGCCTGATTCCGGGCGCAGGCAATACGGGAAACTTCAACGGCACCTACAACAGCGCTTCGGCAGGATTCACGCAGAACTCGAGCGCCTTTACGGTCAACGGCAATCGTTTCGACCTGGTGAACCTGGTCAGCGACGGAGCGCCTGTCTCCGACCTCAACACTGCCGGGGCGGCCGCGGTGACACCGAACGTGGATATGATCTCGGAGCTCAAGGTGGAGTCTGCGGCATATTCGGTTGCCGACCCCAACGGGCCGATCGTGGTTTCGACCGAGACCAAATCGGGCGGCCGGGAATTTCACGGCCTGGCGGAGATGACTGCGCGCGATCATGTGATCAATGCGAGTGACTGGCAGCAGAAATTTAACGGCCTGCCCGCACCGCAGACTTCGCTGTTTTACCCGGCGTTGCAAATAGGCGGCCCGGCAGCGATTCCCGGGACCGGAGGCCTCAAGAACAAGCTCTTCTTCTTTGCGGCAACCGAAATCTCGCAGCAGCATGTCGATCTGGGCGTGCGCAAGTCGGCCACTCCTGCGGTCTCAGGATCGCCCGGCTACACGGGCACGGGGATGGCCAACGGCGACTTCACTGACTCGGGTTACCTGAGCTCGCTTTCTGACGCCGGCAACGGCTACCTCAATTGGCCGGTGGGAAATCAGCCCTGCAGCGGCTCGTTCTACAGCCAGAGTTGCGTCGACAAGACGTACGGATCCGGACCCTGGGGCCAAATCGCATCGGGCAATATCGATGCGGGCGGAAAAATCCTTCTCAGCGCGCTGCCAGCGCCTAACGTCGATCCCGCGGCTCATAACGGCTACAACCTGATCACCGACTACACCGTTTCCATGCCGCGCAACCAGGAGATTCTAAGGCTGGACCTGGCGGCCAACGACAGCACTCACTTTGCGCTCCGCTACAATCACGAGAACGAGAGCGTTCCTTCGCCGTATGGCCCGTGGAACCTGTGGAACATGACGCCGTACCCGGCATGGCAGACGCAAAAGAACGCTTCGAACTCCGTCAGCCTGGATATGACCAACACCATCGGCGCGCGGCTCACCAACGAAGCCTCGCTGGCCTACACGCGGTTCTCACTGTTCACGAATATCAGCAACACCGGCGCCGTCTCTGAGTCGGCACTCAACTATCCGTATGCCAACCTGTTCACGACGCACAACACATTTCTGCCCAACGTCAGCTTCGAGAAGAGCCTCGGCGAGTTGTACATCGCGGGCGGCGAAGCGCCTCCATACCTGGGCGCTCAGAACGACTACACCTTCAACGACGGCCTGACCTGGCTGAAAGGCACGCACCTGCTGCGTGCCGGCTTTTATGCTCAGTACGCACGCTACAACCTGTTGACCACGGGGAGCGACAACGGCTCCGTCGACACGGAGAACTACAATGCCATCACAGGCAACGACTGGGCTGAGTTGTTGATCGGCGACACATCGAATTTCACCCAGACCAGCGCCAATATCAACGCCGACATGTCGTACAAGCGTCTCGATTTCTATGGCCAGGACACATGGAAGGCCGGCAAGCGCCTGACCCTGAACTACGGCCTCCGCGTGAATCACATCGGCTGGTGGTACGATCGCGGCGGGCGCGTGGCGATCTTCAACCCGAGCGACTATGACGCGAACTCGACTTACACGACTTACTCGGGCCTGGAGTCGCATTCCACCAACGCCAGCGTGCCCATGTCGGGTTCCAAGCCGCTCGGTTTCGCGTTTGCTCCCGGAGTCGGATTTGCCTACGACCTCACCGGCAGCAGCCACACCATCGTGCGCGGGGGGTTTGGGGCCAACTACTACAACGACCCGGGCATCAACGCCTTCTCCGCAATCATGGCGCCACCCAACTTTCTGGTCACCAGCCAATGGGCGGGCTCCACGCCCTACACACTCAGTGGAATTGCCTCGCTGAGCGTGGCCGACGTCCTGCCCACGATCTGGGGCACGGCGAATCCCACCGACCATCTGGGGCCTGTGACTTACTCCTGGAACTTTGCGCTCTCGCATTTGTTCTGGGGTGGAAACAAAGTTGAAGGAAACTACGTGGGTAACTCGTCGCATAACCTGGTTGGCTACGGAGTACGCAACGCCGTTCCTGAAGGCAGCGAGACCGGGCCATGGTACGGCACTTACTACGACCAGCTTTATCGTCCGTATGCGCTTTACGGCGACATCTCAACCCACTTCCACAACCTGGATTCGAACTACAACGCGCTGCAAGTGACCGTTACCCGGCAAAAGGGCTGGCTGAACTATTGGGGCAGCTACACCTTCGGCAAAACACTGGCGTACAACGCCGAGGATGCGTTCGACATGCGGCGGTGGTATGGCCCGGCACCATTCGACAGGTCGCAGATTCTCAGTCTCTCCTATTACCTGAAGCTGCCATCCTTCGGGAGCAAGATGAATCCGAGCAGCAAGGCCCTCAAGGAGACTCTTGACGGATGGCAGATCTCGGGCATCTTCCAGGCCATGCCCGGCGGGCCGATCGGCAACACTTTCGGATCTGAATACTCAGTCAACCAGAACACTATCGGCATCTACGGCACGGTTTCGTACACTGTGGACGGGACAACCGACAGCAACATTAATGTCGGCAGCGGTGCGTTCTCCGATGGCACGCCTGACGAGGTGGCGGTGCCAAAGACGACCTGCAATCCCGCCAAGGGTCTGGGCAAAAACCAGTATTTCAACCCATCGTGCTTCGCGGCCCCGTCCTATCTCGACAACGGAACGTACCGGCTGCCTTACATTCACGGTCCGGCATACATCAACGATTCGCTCGGGCTTTTCAAGGCATTCCCGATGGGCGAGAAGCGAAATCTTGAGCTGCGGGGCGAGGCCTTCAACCTCTTCAACCATCCATGGAACGAGTTCATTCCATACGACCCGAATATGTACATGGGATTCTCGGCTGCCGGCGGACCGGTGACCAGCACCAACCCCGCCGGCACCATCGACAACAAGACCGGCCACCGCGAAATCTCGCTGGCCGCCAAGTTCAACTTCTAAAACGGGCGCGTGCACGACGCCGCGCTTCACGCAAGGGAAGCAGTACAGCGCTTCCCTTGCCCGACTCAAAGGGGAAACGCAGTTGTCGATCGGCCGCCTCTCTTTCCGGATTAGCGTCTTTATCGTCTTTCTGGCTGTCTCTCTCTCGGTTCGCTCGCAGAGCTATGCGGTGGGCGCCGACGTATCTTTTCTGGCGAAGTGCGAGCAGGATGGGGTCGTCTTCAAAGAGAACGGCCAGCCCATGGACGTGCTGGCCATGCTGCGCGAGCACCACTACCACTGGGTGCGGCTGCGGCTGTTTCACGATCCCGCTGCCAGCGCCGATCATCTGCCCAACGATCTTCCTTACACGCTGGCGCTGGCGCGGCGAGCCAAGGCCATGGGATTTCATTTGCTGCTCGATTTGCACTACTCCGACAGCTGGGCCGACCCGGGACAGCAACCGACGCCGGCCGCGTGGAGCAAACTCAAGCACAAACAGCTTGTGGATCAGGTGCACGATTATACGCGCGACACGATCGCCGCCTTTGTCCGCGAGGGTCTCGATCCCGACATGGTGCAAGTAGGGAACGAGATCACGAACGGCATGCTCTGGCCCGACGGCAAGCTGCCTGACAACTGGGATAATTTTGCCGACCTGGTCAATGCCGGAATTCGCGGTGTGACCGATGGCCGCGCTCCCGGACGACGTCCGCGCATCATGATCCACATCCATCGGAGCGATTACGATGGGGCCGTTTGGTTTTTCGACAATCTCATCGCCCACCACGTTTCCTTCGATGTCATTGGACTCTCTTTCTATCCGGTCTTTGGTGGACGCATTGCCACGCTTCGTGGCACGCTGCACGATCTGGCTCTCCGCTACCGCCTCCCCGTAATCGTGGTTGAAACCGCGCAGAATTGGACGCCCAGCGGCGCATTGCCAAAGAAAGCTGACTTCCCCGAGACCCCCGAAGGCCAGCTGGATTCTCTACGCGCTGTCGACGCCGCCGTCCGCGCCGTTCCCTTCGGGCTCGGACAAGGCGTTTTTTGGTGGGAGCCGGCCGCCGAGGGCGGCCTGCGCAGCCGCAGCTTTTTCGACAACGAAGGCAACGTGCTTCCGGTGATTCGCGCCTTCGATTCACCATCAAAGCCCTGATTCCCGCCTTTGCATTTGGAGCTGAAAACGGGCAAGCTGGAGGAGAGCGGTGATCGAGCAGGATGGAATGAAGGAAGTATCGAAGATCAGAGTTCTGGTTGTCGACGACCATCCCATCATGCGCGTCGGCATCGCCGCCATCATCGACGCCACATCCGATATGGCCGTCGTAGCCCAGGCGGGCAGCGGCGAAGAAGCAATCGAGCTATTCGAGAAACATCTTCCCGACATCACTCTTATGGATCTGCGATTGCCCGGAATCAGCGGCGTCGAGGCAATTCGCCTGCTGATGGCCACGCATCGCGACGCAAAATTTGTTGTGCTCACAACGTACGAAGGCGATGAGGATATTCATCAGGCGCTTGCAGCCGGCGCACGCAGTTACATCATCAAGGGAATGCCTCACGAGGCTCTGGTGAGCGCACTGCGCCGCGTGCATAGCGGCGGCCGTTTCCTTCCCCAGCCGGTTTCGCGCGCTCTTCATTCGCGCATTCCCAACTCCGACCTGAGCGCGCGGGAACGCGAGGTCCTCGACCTGATCGTTCACGGGAGAAGCAACAAGGAAATTGCGTCGGACCTCGGAATTACCGAGTCGACGGTCAAGTGCCATGTCAGCGTGATTCTGATGCGCCTGAACGTGAGCGATCGCACGCAGGCCGTTGTCACCGCACTGCAGCGGGGACTGGTTCACCTCTAAACCAGGCGGCGCACGCCGCTTTGGAAGCGAAAAGCGAGGCGCCAGGAGTTCGACCGCTTCAGCAGAATCCGACAATCGCCTACTTAGGTCTCGGTGTACGGGACCCAAACCTGCATCGCCGAGCGCTCCCTGTTCCCCCAGGCATAGTAAGGAATGAACTTGAATGTGGTGCGGGTGTTTTCGGGCCGGGCGCTGTCCCCGGCGAAATAGAGCGGCGCCTTGCCCGCAGAGCGCGAAACCGATCCGGGATGCTCGAGCACCATCACTCCGCGGAGAAGGTCAGGAACAAACCGCGCTTCGGTGGGAGCAGAGGCCTCGGCGACGCAGCCGCTGAATCCGCTGGTTCTGACCGCGTCAAGCTGATCGGGCATCTCCATGCAAAAGACGATCGGGCCGCGTTGCAATGCGACGCGACCGCGGTCTTCGACAACGGCAGGATTGGCTTTGATGAGTTGCGCTGCCATGTCGAAATGAAGGTTGATGGTGTCGCCGGCGGCCCAGCGACGGCGAATGGGGAGATACGCGCCCGGCTCGGCACTGGCTAACGGCGCACCGTTCACAGAGATCGCGTTCTTCTGCGACCAGCCCGGGACCCTGACGAAGACCGTGAACTCGCGTGAAGCTTCGGGAGACACGGAGATCTTCACCTCGCCATCCCATGGATAATTCGTTTTCTGCTCGATGCGCAAACCCGTTCCATCGTCGAGCCGCCAATTCATTGTGGAATTGTCGTAGAGGTGAACGTAGACGCCATCTGCAGAGGTCGAATAGAAATATCCCGGCAGCGCGGCGAAGGTGCGTTCCAGGTTGGGCGGGCAGCAGGTGGTGTAATACCAGGGATTGCGGATCTTGCCTTCGGGATCTTCGACGTAGCGGGCGTCGCCGGCGGGATCGAAGGCCAGCGGGTTGCGATAGCAGTAGGTTGTTCCGTCGAGCGACATTCCGGAGTTGATTCCGTTGTACAGTGCGCGCTCGATGACGTCGGTAAATTTCGCATCACCTGAAGCCGCAAGCATGCGCCAGTTCCACATCATGTTGCCGATCGCGGCACAGCTCTCGCCGTAGGCGCGGGCATTGGGCAACTCGTAGGGATCGCCGAATGCCTCTCCTTCCTGCCGGGCCCCGACGCCGCCCGTGACGTAAAGCTGGTGCGAAGCGAGATCATCCCAAAGCGCGTTGAGGGTCTTCCAGTAGGCGGGATCTCCGGTTTCGAGGTAGTAGTCGGTTGCGCCGCAGCAGGCATACATGGCGCGAACGGCGTGGCCCTCGAGCTTGGTCCTGGATGTGAACGGGATTCCGCAGAACATGTACTTAATCTGGTCGGGCCGCAGCGGGATGCGGTCATCGCCGTGAAGAATATAGCCCGCGAGCTCGACATACTGACGTTTTCCGGTCGTGCGGTAAAGCTCGATGAGCGACATTTCAATTTCGGGGTGTCCGGCGACGATCCCCTTCTGATTTGGACCCGGCCCATAACCGGGAATCAGGAAATCGTCGACACAACGCATGCCGGCATCGAGGAGCGTGCGGTCGCCGGTAGCGCGGTAGTAAGCAATTGCACCCTGGAGCATGTGGCCGAGGCAATAGAGCTCGTGGCCCGTCGTCTGCGTCGGATAGGTCATCCGCAACGGCTTGCGGTCGTCGACGAAATAGGTGTTGAGGTAGCCGCTCGGCTCCTGCACCGCGACCACATCGCGGATGATTCCATCGACGGTCGCCTTCAGCTCGGGCCGCTGGTCGGTTTGAAGCGCGAACGCGGCGCCCTCGAGCCACTTGTAGATATCGGAATCGGAGTAGACCGGACCTACCTGCGCCGCGGACGACTTTCCCTCGAGACGCAGGAAGTTTTCCATGCGGCCGTGCGAAATCAATTCATCGTGCATGGTGGGGATGCTGGCTGTCACGTTGGTGACGCGACGGCCGGCCCAGAAACCATCCTGGATCGTCACCGCGCGAACCGGCACCGGCTTCAGCCTGGCGTAGGGTGACTTCGAGAAGTCGGCGATGCCGGCGCCGCGCCAGGCTGAGTCGGGCGAGCCCGTGGAATCCTTATCGGCGTTCGCGCCAGCGAAGGCGGGTGCGACCAGGGCCGCAGCGGTACCGGCGATGAATTGGCGACGAGAAAATGCGTTCTCCATGTTGAGCTCCTTTTCAGCGGGCGGCGTCAGGATAGCAGTTTTATCTCCTGAAGGCACATGCCATAGCGGCTGCCCGGCGGGTCAATCGCATAGTTGGTGTGCAGCCAGTCATTGGTGAAATTGGCGCTGTAGCACAACCACATGGTTTTTCCGTCCGGCTGGATGAACCTGGCCGGCAGATTGACGAAGTAGCCCTGAGCGCCAAAGTCCCTGAGGTAGCAGACCAGCCGCCATGGACCAGATACCTTGTCCGCTTCCAGAATCAGCGTGCTGATGGTTTGCGTGCTGGGCCATCCATCCGCGACACACATTAAGTATCGCGACAGAACCGGGTTGTAGGTGATGGTGACGCTGCCAAGATGGTTTGGCCACTCGATCATGGGCCTCAAATCCTCGAAGCGGCGCGACCATCGAGCAGCGCCAAGCGCGTCGTAGCCGGCGAAGAACTCATAGTGGGCGGCATCGTTTACGGTCTCAGGACTCAACGCCACTCTCACCAGGTAGATGGCATCGCCAGAGAGCCAGCTGACGGCACCCAGACGAGGATGCGGCAGATCTGGCGCGGCGCCATGGCCGACGAGATAGGCTTTGCCATCGGGAGAGTGCTGCATGTTCTTGCCGAAATCAACGAAATGCATGACGCCGAGCTGAGGCAGCCCCAGCCCGGGAATCAACGCTCCGACATCGCTGCCGGGCGCATCGCCTCTGGCATCTTTTTTCGAGTGTTCCAGCGAGCGCAGTTGTTCTGCTTTGCCGTGAATATCCGGCGCGAAGAGCGGCGCCCATGCCTTGCAGGGGCTTTCCGTCCAGGTCTTGCCCACATCGCGTGAATAACGGCATCCGAGGTACGGGCCGAGCCATGCCCAGTTGTACGCGACACCGCCCACTTTGCGGAAGTTGATATCGCAGGAGTACGTCCCGTAATACCAGACGCCGTTGTAAACGAGATTTGCGCACGGGTAGCGGCCGCCGTAGGGCATCCCGGAGGACTTCCAGCTCCCCAGCGCTGTGACTTCGAGCTGCATGGGGTCGCTGCCGACGATCTTGGCGAACCCCGTTGTTGCGTTGAATCCCTGATCGCAATAGACCGTGACCTTATTGCCGGCGGCATCGAGGACATAGCCATCGGCAAACGACGAGTACTGCACATCATCGCTTGCCCAGGATGGATACCAAGTGTCGGCGCCGGCGTATTCGCGGTGCCGGCCGGTGAAGGAGGTACCGTGAAACGCGGGTGATGCCGGAATCGGGCAGTTTGCGGGAACCTGCGACTTCCACTCGCCGGGATAAGGATGAGTTGGGGCGGCAACGCCCGGCGAGCCAACGGAGGACCGGGCGGCCAAAGCGGAAAGACCGAGCGCAAGAAAGCTTCGCCGAGAGTGCTCTGTCATGGGAAGAACGTCAACCCTTCGACCCCGCGGCCGCGGCTAAGGGCACCGATTGAGTGCAAGGCGCGCGGGCACAAAAAGCAACCAGCTGCACAAGCAGAGCTGCACAGCTGGCTACCAAGAGAGTGATTGTTGAGAACGTCCGCGCTGAGGAGGGCCGGCGAGAACCGCAGGCCCTCCCGCAGCACGAGTTTAGAAGCTGGCGCGCAGGTGCATCTGGAAGTAGCGTGCCGGCAACTGGTTCGTGACCCGTCCAAACGTACTGTCAGTTAGGCCTGAATCCACCTGCCAGAGGTTGGAGCGGTTAAACAAGTTGAAGACCTCACCCTTGGCCTCGATCTTCATCTTTTCGGAGAAGAACCACGGAAGATTGAAGTACTTCTCGAAGGTGAAGTCCATGTTCTTGTATCCGGGCTGGTCGTAAGTGTTGCGGCCAAGGTTTCCTTCGGTCCCATTCGCGCTGTAAGCGGGCTGCGGGAAGATCGATGCAGCCGCGCCGCCAGCAGGATTACCGAAGACGCCGTTCAGGAAACTGCTCTTCGATTGGCCGCTCAGATGCCGGCCGACGGAGGGCACCATCGGCAAATCGTAGTTAAAGCCATCGGCGTTGAAGTCGCCGCTGCTTGCTGCGTAGCCGGTGATCGTGCTGTCGTCAGGACATCCGCTGCCTGAAGCGGCAGCGTCATCGCTACAAGTTGGAATGAAGGGGGCACTGGTGTAGACAGTGAATGGAATGCCAGTCTGGCCGATGAACTTGCCGCCAAACTGCCATCCACCCAAGATGGCGCGAGCCATCGGGCTGGAATAGTCATGCGGAACATCCCAGGTGCCGGCCACCTGAACCTGCTGACGAATATCGAAGTCAGAACGGCCGCGTTGGAACGGGAAGTTCTGGGTCTCGATGAGGTTGTCGCTGTAGCTGCTGGTGTCGAAGGTGCCTTCGGTCAACGTCTGCGCGTTGCTCATGGTATCGAGGCTCTTCCCATAGACATACAGTCCCGTCAGGGCCAGTCCATGAGAGTAGGTCCGCGTCGCCATGATGGTGCCGTAGTTACCCACCGAGTTGGTGTTGGTGTTGGCGTAAGCGATGCCGCCAAAATAGGGGCTGAGCCGAGTCTGCGTGCCATTATTCTGGATCAGGTCCCCCGCAAAACGGTTGATATCGGGATCGAACGACTCCAGGTGATGACCCTCAGTGCCGGAGTAGTTGAGCTCGACGATCAGGTTGTTCTGGAGCTGCTGCTGCACGCTCAACGACCAAGAGTTGACTTCGGTCATCTTCAGTTTGGGGCTGTAGCCGCCCATGCCGGCTCTCTGCACGACGCCATCGATCAGCAGTTGGCCGTTGGATCCGATGGTGGCGTAGCTGGTATCGGCGATCGGACATGCCTCATCCCAGCCCACCGATTTGCTGCAAAGCTGGAAGTCCGGCATGGTTCCGGAACGGATGTTGTCAGACGGGCTGAAGAAGTTGGGCAGATTGCCTGAGGTGATGTCGGTGATGTGCAGGTACGGCGGCTGGTCTGCGAACATGCCGAAGCCACCGCGAACCGCGGTCTTGCCCTTGCCGAAGACATCCCAGGAGAAGCCGATGCGCGGGGTAAACCACCCGATGTTGTGATCGAGGACCTTTGCCCCTTTTGCTAAGACGGCCGAGCCGGCGCCGATCTGGGCAGCTTCAGTTGAGCCTGATCCTAAGATGAAGTTGGTG
>Ga0335071_10000571_pt1 | contig 40425 bp, 39 predicted proteins | sample Lox_Sample_15_FD_206724 | JGI IMG/M metagenome (GOLD analysis project Ga0335071, IMG submission 206724) | Soil microbial communities from Loxahatchee National Wildlife Refuge, Florida, United States - Lox_Sample_1.5 | ecosystem: Environmental > Terrestrial > Soil > Wetlands | place: USA... | reverse complement strand
TCGCCGCCTGACGCGACGCCCGCCCCGCCCTCACCCCACCCACTTGTGGGGGGTGGGTCGTCACTCCGCGGCCGCCGAGTGACGACCAACCCGCCACAAGTGGAGGTGGGAGTGGCCTACTCGGCGGAGCCGCCGCTGCTGTGGCCGGGGAAGACGTGGGAGGCCGGGTCGATCACCGGCGCCGCGTTGTTGACGGCGATCGCGCCCTCGCCGAAGCCGACCGAGATGAGGGGGACCTTGCCTGGGTAGGTGACGATGTCGCCCGCCCCGAACACCCGTGGCAGGTTCGTCTGCATCGTGGTCCCCACCACGATGCGGCGGTGCTCGAGCTCCAGCCCCCAGTCCGCCATCGGCCCGATGTTGGCGATGAAGCCGAGCGCGGCGACCACCGTCTGCGCCGGCAGCGTGCGGGTCTCCCCGGAGGTCTTGGAGCGGATGACCACCTCCTCGACCTGCCCGGAGCCCCGGATCTCGTCGACCTCGCACGAGGTGTGCAGCGTCACCCCCATCTCGCGCACCTGATCGACCATCGAGGCGTGGGCGCGGAAGGCGTCCCTGCGATGGACCAGCGAGACGCTCTTCGCGACCGGCTGCAGCATGTAAGCCCAGTCGAACGCGCTGTCCCCCCCGCCCACGATGACGACGTCCTTGCCGGCGTGCTCGTCCAGCCGCGGCACGAAGTACACCAGCCCGTGACCGGCCCAGCCCTCGGCGGCGGGCAGCGCCCGCGGCGTGAAGGACCCGATCCCCCCGGTGATGACCACGGCCTTCGCCTCGACGCTGATGTCCTCGGTCGTCGTGACGGTGACCGGACCCTCCTCCGAGGTCTCCAGGGAAAGCGCTTGGTGGTCGAGCAGGTACGTCGGCTCGTACGGCGCGACCTGCTCGACCAGCGCGTCGACGAGCACCCGGCCTTTGACGGACGGGAAGCCGGCGACGTCGAAGATGTCCTTCTCCGGGTACATGGCGGTGATCTGCCCGCCGGCCTCGGGGAGGGTGTCCATGATGACGCTGTGCCACCCGCGGAAGCCGGCGTAGTAGGCCGCGTACAGGCCGACGGGGCCGGCGCCCACGATCAGCAGGTCGCAGGTGTACGTCGCAGCCATGGCGCTCCCACTCCTTCGAGGCACGGGGTGACCCGGCGCCACGCTAGTGCCGGTCAGGTCCGGGGGAGCGCAAGGGACCCAGGCGTCCGGTGTCGACGTCGTAGACGGCCCCCGCGACCGGGACATCGTCGGGGATCCACGGCCACGAGCGGATCCGCTGGAGGTCGGTGTCCAGGGCGGCGAGCTGGTCGCTGACGGTGCGGAACTCCAGGCTTCGCGTGTCGAGGCCCGTGGCCGTGTCGATGGCGGCGTGGACGTCGTTCTCCGCCTGCCCGGCCATCCGGCAGCGGGTGTGCGGCATGACGAGGATCCGCTCGACCCCCAGGAGGTGGACGGCGAGGACGAGGGTGCGCAGCACGTCCTCGGTGACCCGGGCACCGGCGTTGCGCACGATCTTCGCGTCGCCGGGGAGCAGGCCGAGGGCGGTCAGCGGCTCGATGCGGCTGTCCATGCAGGTGAGCACGGCCAGCCCGCGCGCGGCCCGCGGTTCCAGGCCGCCCAGCGCGAAGTCGGCGGCGTAGACCTCGTTGGCGTCCCGCAAGTCGGCGAACGCGTCGGCGTCGCGGCGGTGGGTGTCGTCGGGCACCCGCCCATCCTGTCAAGGAACGTCCGGCCCCCGCTCAGGCCAGCGTTCGTCCCGACCACCAGCGAAGCCGCCCGACCACCAGCAGCCCAGGGCGACCGCCGCAACAAAGGGCTGACTGCAGCTCGGTCGGCCGCCGCGACTCAGAGGGCCGGCGGCCCTGCCACGGCCGTGACGGCCTGGGGCAGGGCCGTGCCGGAGCCGTCACGCCTCGAGTCCGACGGAGGGAGGTCGACCGGCTGCCCGTTCGCCGCGGCCGCGTGGGCCGGGGACGGCCCCACCCAGGCCAGGGTGAGGACGTCCTCCCCGCGGAGGAATCGCTGGCAGCGCACCCCTCCGGTCGCTCGGCCCTTGGCCGGGTACAGGGCGTACGGAGTGACCTTCGCGGAGCCGGGCTCGGTGCCCGGTAGCGCCGCGGCGGATCCCGCGACGCTGACCACCACCGGGTCGGGCGTGTCGGGTCCGACAGCGCCGAAGAACACCGCCCGCGCGCCGGCGTCCAGCCGGACGCCCGCCATGCCGCCGGCGGGCCGGCCCTGCGGACGTACCGCCGAGGCCGGGAAGTGCAGGAGCTGGGCGTCGGAGGTCACGAACACGAGGTCCTCCGCTCCGGTGCGCAGCTCCACGGCTCCGACGACGCGGTCCCCGTCGTCGAGCCGGATGACGTCGAAGGACTCCCGGGTGCTGGGCACGTCGGGGGTCACCCGCTTGACCACGCCTCGCTCGGTGCCAAGAGCCAGGCCCGCCGACTCCAGACGCAGCGAGGTGAGCGCGAGGACGGCCTCGCCGGCATCGAGGGAGCTGAACTCGGTCAGCGGGGCGCCACCGGCGAGCGAGGGCGGTCCGGCGGTCGCGGGCAGCGCGGGCAGGTCGAGCACGGACAGCCGCAGCACCCGTCCCAAGGAGGTGACCAGCCCGACCTCCCCGCGGGCAGTGGTGGTCACGGCGGACACCACGCAGTCGTGCGCGGCGCGTGGCCCCTCGGACGGCAGCGGGTCCGCGGTGAGCGTGCGCGCGACGAGGCCCGTCGAGGACAGGAGCACGTGGCACGGCTCGTCGGCCACCTCCAGCGGCACCGCCGCGGACGCCGTCGCCGGAAGGCCGGCCGACTCGAGCAGGACGGTGCGCCGCGGGGTCGAGTGCGCCTTCGCGACTTCCGCGAGCTCGGCGGACACCGTCCGGCGCAGCACCGCGTCGTCCTCGAGGATCGTGGTCAGCGCGGCGATGTCCTCGATGAGCTGGTCGCGCTCCCGCTCGATCTCGATGCGGGAGAGCCGCGTGAGGCGTCGCAGCTGCAGGTCGAGCAGGTACGTCGCCTGCGCCTCGCTGAGGTCGAAGACCTGGCGCAGCCGTCCGCGTGCCTCCGCGGAGTCCTCCGAGGAGCGGATCACCTGGATGACCTCGTCGATGTCCAGCAGCGCGATGAGGAGGCCGTCGAGCAGGTGCAGGCGGTCCTGCGCCTTGGTACGTCGGTACGCGCTGCGCCGGCGCACGACCTCGAGCCGGTGCTCGACGTAGACCCGCAGCAGCTCCACGAGCCCGAGGGTTCTCGGCTGCCCGTCCACGAGGCAGACGTTGTTGATCCCGAACGTCTCCTCCATGGGGGTCAGCCGGTACAGCTCCTCGAGGATGGCCTCGGGGTGATAGCCGTTCTTCACCTCGATGACCAGCCGCAGGCCCTGCTTGCCGTCCGACAGGTCGGTGATGTCGGAGATGCCCGGCAGCCGCTTGGCGTCGTACATCTCCTTGATCTTGCGGGTCACCTGCTCCGGACCGATCGTGTACGGCAGCTCGGTGACGACGATGCCCCTGCGCCGAGGGGTCACGTTCTCGATGCGGGCCGTGGCCCGGGTACGGAACGAGCCTCGCCCCGTCTCGTACGCCTCGCGGATCCCGTCCAGGCCGACGATCTTCCCGCCCGTCGGCAGGTCCGGACCGGGGACGAAGCGCATGAGCTGGTCCAACGTCGCGTCGGGGTGCGCCAGCAGGTGGCGGGCCGCGGCGACGACCTCGCCGAGGTTGTGGGGCGGCATGTTCGTCGCCATCCCGACCGCGATGCCGCTGGCGCCGTTGACCAGCAGGTTGGGCAGCGCCGCCGGCAGCACCGACGGTTCGCTACCCATGCCGTCGTAGGAGGGCCGGAAGTCGGCCACGTCCTCGTCGAGGCCGTCCACCATGAGCAGCGCCGCCGCCGACAGGCGGGCCTCGGTGTAGCGCATCGCCGCCGGCGGGTCGTCGTTGCCGAGGGACCCGAAGTTGCCGTGCCCGTCGACCAGCGGGACCCGCATGGAGAACGGTTGGGCCATTCGGACCAGGGCGTCGTAGATCGCGCCGTCCCCGTGCGGGTGCAGGTGGCCCATCACGTCGCCGACGACCCGCGAGCACTTCACGTGCGGCCGGTCGGGACGCAGCCCCATCTCGGCCATCCGGTACAGGATGCGTCGGTGCACCGGCTTGAGGCCGTCTCGGGCGTCGGGCAGCGCGCGGCTGTAGATGACCGAGTAGGCGTACTCGAGGAAGCTGCCCTGCATCTCCTCGGCGACATCGACGTCGACGATGCGCTCGACGAAGTCCTCGGGCGGCGGGGTGGTGGTGCGGCGTGCCATGACGGGCATCCTCCCAGCCGTCGACCCGCCCGGCCGGCACCGACCCGGCCGTGCGGCTGACTCGAGAAATGCCAGCGCCAGCGCCGGCTCAGGGCAGCTACCGTCTCGTTGTGGGCGAGCCCGTCTGGAGGCGACTGGAGTGCCCGTCGTGCGGCGCGACCGTCGAGCACCGCTTCGATCTCTCGCCCTGAACCCCAGGTACCCCCGCTGGTTCGGCTCACCCAGAGGCTGCGCCGCGTCGTCCACCTACCGGCGGGAGCTGCTTCGCGCCGTCGTCAACGGCGACCCCAACCCGATGGGAGCGGCGGCCGCGACGATCCGAGGGCTCCTTGACCCGGAGCACGCTGCCGCGGTCCAGCGTGAGCTCGCGGCGGTGCGCCCCGCCATCGTGGACGACCTCGGCTCGGACCTACACCCGTCGTGAGGGTCGCGCGCCCGGCCGGGCGACCGCGTCGGCGCCCAGGGCGTTGCCGGCGGACAGCGAGGCCTCGTCGCCCAGACCGTCTCGCCAGGCCGGCAGGAAGCCCGCGGCGAAGGCGTCACCTGCGCCAGTCGTGTCGATCACCTCGACGGGCCGCCCTGGGCGACGCACGATCGCCCCGGTACGGCGCGCCAGCAGCGCCCCGTGCGCGCCGAGCTTCACGACCGCCACGCCCGCGTACGCCGCCAGCGACCGACCCGCCTCCTCGGGGTCGGCGCGGCCGGTGAGGACGGCCGCCTCCGCCTCGTTGGCCAGCAGGACGTCCACGCCGGCCACCCCGCCCAGGAAGCGGGCCGGACCGTTCTCCCGCAAGGGCTCGGCCGACGCCACGTCGACCGAGACGGTGCCGCCGCCGGCCCGGGTCCGCCGGATGGCCTCCAGGGCGGCGTCCCTGGCCCCGGGGTTGACCAGCGCGTAGCCGCTGACGTGCAGGTGGGTGGCCGAACCCCAGCCCTCGTCGGGGAGGTCGCCCAGCGCCCATACCGCGTTGGCGCCGGTGTCGGGGACCATGCTGCGCTCCCCGTCGGGCCCGACGAGCACGACGCAGGTCCCGGTCGCCCGCTCGGGGTCGACCGTGGCCGCCACCTCGACGCCGGAGCGCCGCAGCGTGGCCACCGACACCTCGCCAGCCGGGTCGTCACCGACCCGGCAGACGAGGACCGCTCGATGGCCGGTGGCGGCCAGCCAGGCCGCGGTGTTCGCGGCCGAGCCACCGCCCTGCACCCGGATCGCGGCGGGGGAGTCCGAGCCGACGACGACCGGACCCCGCAGCAGGCACACGACGTCGGTCATGACGTCGCCGAGGACGACGTAGGTGGCCCGGCTCACGCGAAGGCGGGCTCCTGGACCGCGGCGTCGGCCGCGGCCACCTGCGCCGCGAGCTCGGCGTTGCGGAGCACGATCTTGACGTTGGCCTCCAGGCTGGCACCGTGCGTCTCACGGTGGAAGTGGTCGAGGAGGAACGGGGTGACGTCCTTGCCGCGTACGCCGGTCCGTGCCGCCGCGGCCAGGCCGCTCTCGAGCACCCGGTCGTGCAGCTCGGGGTCGAGGGCGTCCTCGGGGGGCAGTGGGTTGGCGACCACGAGGGCGCCTTGCAGGTCCAATGCCCGTCGGGCGGCCATCACCCCCGCCACCTGGGCCGGGCTGTCCACCCGCCACTCCACCGCGTGTCCAGAGGAGTGCAGGTAGAAGCCGGGGAAGCTGTCGGTGCCGTAGCCGACCAGGCCGACGTTGAGGGTCTCGAGGCGCTCCAGCGTCGCGGCCACGTCGAGGATCGACTTGACCCCGGCGCAGATCACGGTGACGGGGGTGACCCCCAGCGTCGTGAGGTCCGCGGACTCGTCCCAGGTGTCGCGGGCCTCCCGGTGCACGCCGCCGAGCCCGCCGGTCGCAAAGACCCTGATCCCCGCCAGCCTTGCGATGTGGCTCGTGGACGCCACCGTCGTGGCCCCGATGCCGCCCCGGGCGACGAGCGTGCCGACATCGCGCAGGGACACCTTGACGACGTCGTCACGCATCGCGACGGCGTCCAGCAGCGCATCGTCGAGCCCGACGCACACCCGACCGTCCACCACCGCGATGGTGGCCGGTACGGCGCCCGCGGCACGTACCGCCTCCTCGATGCGCAGGGCGGTCTCGAGGTTGGCGGGGCGGGGCAGCCCGTGGGAGATGATCGTCGACTCCAGGGCCACCACGGGACGCCCGTCGGCCAGGGCCGCTGCCACGTCGGGGTGCACGCTGAGGGCGGGGTGCATGGGCTCCACGCTAACCCCCGGTCCCCGCCCTGGCGGCCTGGCGGGGGCCGATAACCGGTCGAGGACGTCGGTCGTGCTGACTAGCGTTCCGGCACCGTGAGCCTCCTGTCCGAGCGCCGCCTCCGGGGCTGGGCCGGCGCGCCGCTCCCGGCGCCGGTCCGCCGGATGCTGGCCGCCGTCCTGGTCGGCGCGCTGGGCAACGGCCTCGTCCTGCCGTTCCTCGTGGTCTACCTCTCCCAGGTCCGCGGGATCCCGGCGAGCATCGCTGGCCTCGCGGTGGCCTGGGAGGCGCTGCTGAGCTTCGCGCTCACGCCGACGGCCGGCTGGCTCGTGGACCGGTTCGGGCCCGGCCCGGTCCTGCGTCTGTCGCCTCTGGTCTGCGCGGTCGCGACCGCGGGTTGGGCGTTCGTCCACACCGCGCCACAGGCGTTCCTGCCGGCGACGGTGTCGGCGGTGGGCAACGTGGGGCTGTGGCCCGCGGGGGCGACACTGCTGTCCCGGCTGGTCGGCGAGGACGAGCGGCAGCGGGTGTTCGGGCTGAACTTCGCCGCCCTGAACCTCGGGATCGGCGTGGGTGGCCTGCTGGCCGGACTGTTCGTCGACGCCCGTCGGCCGGTCACCTTCCAACTGCTGTACCTCGGCGACGCGCTGGCGTTCCTGGCCTTCGCCGCGATCATGTTCTCGATGCGCGGGGTGGGCGGCCCGATCCCTCCCGCCACGCCCACCGAGGAGGAGTCGCCCGGGACCTGGCGAGACATCGCCGCCGACCGGGCGTTGCGCCGCTTGGCCGTCTTGTCGGTGGTCATGCTCACCTGCGGCTACGGCGCCCTGGAGGTCGGCTTCCCGTACTTCGCCAGCACGGTGGTCGGCGTCTCCGACCGGGTAGTCGCCTTCGGGTACGTGGGCAACACCGTGGCCATCGTCCTCGGCCAGATGGTCGTCATCCGCGTCCTTCGCGGTCGCCGGCGCAGTCGGGCGCTCGGCCTGGTCGGACTGCTGTGGGCCGGCTCGTGGCTGGTCCTCGGCCTCGCCTCGAAGGCTTCGGGCGCCGGTGCGGTGCTGCTCGTCCTGCTCTGCCCGCTCGTCTTCGCGGTCGGCGAGACGCTGTGGCAGCCGGTCACCCCGGCAATCATCAACGACCTGGCCCCCGAGGACCTCCGCGGCCGCTACAACGCCGTCGGGACGCTGACCTGGAGCCTCTCGGGCATGCTGGGGCCGGCATTGACCGGTGTCCTGCTCGGTGCAGGGCACTCGGCCGCCTGGGTCGTCCTCGTCACCGTCGGCTGCCTGGCTGCTGGCGCGCTGGCCCTTCGACTGCGCCGGGTCCTCACCCCGGGGCAGGACGGGCTGGCGCCCGGGGACATGGCCATCCCCATCGGCCACGCGGCCGGGGCCGGCCTGGTCGCGGAGGTGCCAGACTGAACCCATGGCGCACCCCACCTCCGTCGCGGACCTGCGGGTGGCGATCGATCGCTGCGGCTACTACCCCGACCTCGTCGCCGAGACGGTGGAGTCCGCCATCGCGGGCGAACAGGTGCGCGCGTTCCTCGTCCACCACGAGGCGACCTTCGACCGCGACGAGCTTCGCCGGCACGTCACGGTCTTGGTGCTGACCCCGTCCCGCCTCGTGGTCGGGCACACCGATGACAGCCCGCCGGACGAGTCGAGCCCCACGCCCTACGCCATCAGCTCGGTGGAGACCGTCCCGCTGTCGCGGATCGGCTCGATCGCCGTCAGCCGCACCGTCGCCGACCCGGACCGCTATCGCGGCGGCCAGCCGGCGCGCGACGTCGTGGTCACTCTGGGGTGGGGCGCGATCAGCCGGGTCGACCTCGAGCCGGCGTCCTGCGGCGACCCCGAGTGCGACGCCGACCACGGCTACACCGGCACGCTGAGCGCCGATGACCTGTCGGTCCGGGTCAGCGACGCCGGGGACGGGCAGGACGCGGTGCGGCAGGCACTGGCGTTCGCCGGCGCGCTGTCGACGGCCACCGCGGGCGCGCGCGGTTGAGCGAGGACGGGCTGGTCCTGCCGGCGTACGGCGGGGCGTCGATCGCGCGCCTGCTCCCCTCGGTCGTGGCCGTCCTCGGGCTGCCCGGTCACCTCGACACCGTGGGGCTCCCGCTCGCGGAGCGGGTTTGTGTCCTGCTCGTCGACGGACTCGGGTCCAGGGGGCTCGCCGCCGCCGGGGCATCCGTGGCTCCGGTCATGCACGGGATGAGCCAGGTGAGCCTGACCGTCGGCGTCCCGTCGACGACCGCCACCAGCCTGGCCTGCCTGGGCTCGGGGCTGCCGACCGGTGCGCACGGGCTGGTCGGCTACACCTTCCGCCTCCAGGGGCACGGGATCCTCAACGCGCTGCGCTGGTCGACCGGGGTCGACCCGAGCCTGGTCCAGCCGCGCGGCACCCTCTTCGAGGAGGCGGCAGCCGCCGGCGTGGCCGTCTCGCACGTCGGTCCCCCGGAGTTCGAGGGCTCCGGGCTCACCGTGGCGGCGCTGCGCGGCGCGACGTACCGGCCCGCGGCCACCTGGGGGGAGCGCATCGCAGTCGTCGGCGATGCCCTGCGGGCCGGCCCGCGCTCACTGGTCCTGGCCTATGTCTCCGACGTCGACGCCACCGGACACCGGCGTGGCGTCGACTCCCCCCACTGGCGGGCCCAGCTCGCGCTCGTCGACGCTCTCGTCGCGGCGCTGCTGGAGCAGCTGCCACCGGGCGGGCTGCTGGTCGTGACCGGGGACCACGGGATGGTCGACGTCGACCTGGCGAGCGCCGCCGACGTCGAGGGCGACCCCCAGCTGTCGTCGGGGGTCGCCCAGCTGGGCGGCGAGCCGCGCTTTCGGCACGTGTACGCCCGCCGGGGCGCCGCGGCCGACGTGCTCGCCGCGTGGCGCGAGCGGCTGGGGGAGCGCGCCTGGGTGCGCTCCCGGGACGAGGCGGTGGCCGAGGGCTGGTTCGGCGCGGTCGAGCCGAGCGTGCGCGGGCGGCTGGGCGACGTGGTCGCCGCGGCCCGCGACCGCTCACTCGTCCTGGCCGGCAGCTCCGCCCCGCATGAACGCAGGCTGCCGGGTCAGCACGGCTCGCTCACCGCGGAGGAGATGCTCGTCCCGCTGCTGTCCGCGGTCGGCTGAGCGGTGGGCGTCTCCGACCCCCTCGTCGACGTCGCGTGGCTGCGCGCAGCCCTCTCCGGCCCGAACCCGCCACGGGTGCTCGACGTGCGGTGGCGCCTCGGCGGACCGCCCCCGCGCGAGGCCTTCGAGGCCGGCCACGTGCCCCGAGCCGGCTACCTCGACCTCGAGACGGAGCTGGCCGGCCCGGTGCGCGCCGACCGGGTCGGAGGCCGTCATCCGCTGCCCGATCAGCAGGTGCTCGCCACCTCGCTGCGCCGCCTGGGCGTCGACGTCGGTCGCATCGTGGTGGTCATGGACGAGGCGGACGGGACGTCGGCGGCGCGGGCGTGGTGGCTGCTGCGCCACGCCGGACATCCCGACGTACGCCAGCTCGACGGCGGCTGGCGGGCCTGGGTGACCTCGGGGGGAGCTGTCGAGGTCGGGCCCGGACGCGAGCAACCGCCCGGGGACTTCGTGGCCGGCTGGGGCCGCATGCCGACGCTGGACGCGACGGACGCCGCCGACCTGGCGCGCGAGGGGGTGCTACTGGATGCTCGGGCGGCGGCCCGCTTCCGCGGTGAGGCGGAGCCGGTCGACCCCGTCGCCGGGCACATCCCGGGTGCGGTGAGCGCTCCGGCCGACGAGGACCTCGCCGAGGACGGGACCTGGCTGCCGGTCGGGGTGTTGCGCCGACGCTACGTCGGGCTCGGCGTCGATGCCGGGCGAGCGCTGGGGGCGTACTGCGGGTCGGGTGTGACGGCGGCCCACACCGTCCTCGCGCTGGCCCGGCTCGGTCTCGTGGCCGCCCTCTACCCGGGATCCTGGAGCGACTGGGTCAGCGATCCGGCGCGCCCGGTCGAGACCGGCACCTGATCGCGGCGCGGAGCGGCGGTCAGTCCTCGGGCTTGCTGCTGCCGAAGAGGATCTCGTCCCAGCTCGGCACGCTGGCCCGTCGCGGGCGGGTGGTCCGCGGCGCGGCCTCCGCACCCTCCTCGGGGATCGCGGGCGGGACCTCGGCCCTGGTCCGGCGGTGCCGGCCCTTGCGCGGTGCCTCTGCCGGCCCGTCGACCGGCTCGGGCTCCACTGCCGGCGTCGACCCGAAGCCGGGGATCCAGCTGGCGTCGTGGGCGGGCTGCGGCGGCGCGGGCGGGCTCGGCACCGGCCCGAGGACCTCCGCGGAGACATCCCCTGGGGCTTCCGCACCGGGCTGCTCGGCGGGCTCGCCGTCGTCGGCCGGCTCGGACTCCTCGACCGTCGGGACGGCCGCGAGGCGGACCGGCTGGCGTCGCGGCTCCCGGTGCTCCGGCACCGCCCGCTCTTCCTCGGTCAGCCAGCGCGCCTCGTCGTCGGCGGGCTCGACGGTTCGCACCGAGGGGTCGAAGACCCAGCTGGCGTGGTGGTCGCGGCCGGCGTGGGAGTAGGCCAGGCGCACCAGCCAGCGGCCGTCGTCGCGCCGCCACGAGTCCCAGACCAGCGCGTCGGCCGGGACGCCACGCGCCTCCAGCCGCTCCGCGACCAGCTCGCCCAGCGGCCGGGCCGCCGCGTCGGTGACCCGCCGGACATTCGTGGACCGCGCCAGGTCGGACACGTGGGTGCGCTCCAGCTGGATCGGGCCCTCGAAACGGCGGACCGCCTCGAGCGGTACGCCCGCCGACTCCGCGATCTGCTCCGCGGACTCACCGGCACGGATGCGAGCCTGGATCTCCCTGGGGCGCAACTCGTGGTCCAGCTCGATCTGCAGCTGGCCGAGGCGTGCCCGGTCCCCGCGAAGCGCGGCGTGCAGCCGCTCGTCCAGCCGGAGGCCGTAGGTCTCCCCCTCGGGTGACTGCAGGACGAGGCGGGAGCCGTCCTCGCTCGTCCCCAGCAGCCGCAGGTCCTGCATGGTCCAGACCCCCAGCGCACCGGAAGATCGGCAGCGGGTCCGCAGCCGACGACGGCAGCCTACGCACCCTCCGGGGCGGTGTGGGCCGGCCACGCCGTCGCGGGAGGGGTGAGCCGGCCGCGCAGGGCCGTTCCGGTGACGGCGGCCAGCACGCCGGAGGCCACCGCCACCAGGTACGCGCGGTGCGGTCCGACGGCATCAACGGCGCGTCCGGCCAGCGGTGCCGCCAGGGAGATCCCGACGACGATCCCGGTGGTGAGCCAGGTCAGGCCCTCGGTGAGCTGCTCGCGCGGGACCAGCCGCTCGATGAGGCTGAAAGAGACCACGAGAGTCGGTGCGATCGCGAAACCGGCGACGAACGCGACCGCGGACAGCTCCACCGGTGTGGTGACCAGCGCGAACCCGGTGGTGCACACGGCCATCGCCCAGCAGCCGACCAGCAGCTGGCGCTGCAGCGGGCTGGCCGGGTGCCGAACGCCGTAGGTCAGGCCGGCGATCAGGCTGCCGGCCGCGTAGCACGCAAGGACGAAGCCGGCTCGGGCCGGGTGGCCGGCCTCGCTCGCCCACGCCACGGTCACCACCTCGACCGCCCCGAAGATGCCGCCGAGGAAGGCCAGCACGACCACGAGGTCCACCATCCCGCGGTGCCGCAGCGCGCTGCCCTGGCCCGCCTCGGCCGGCCCCGCGGCCCGTGGCTCGGTGGCGCGCTGGCTCAGCAGGGTGAGCCCCCCGCCGACGCCGAAGCCGATGACGAGCACCACGATCGCGGCGGACGGGCTCCAGCGGGCGGCCACGACGGTCACGAGGGGCGGCCCCACCACGAAGGCGACCTCGTCGAGGGCGGACTCGAGGGAGAAGGCGGTGCGCAGCATGACCCCGCTCGGGAGGACGTAGCGCCAGCGGGCCCGAACCATGGAACCGATGTTGGGGATGAACCCGGCCAGGACGGCCGCGGGGACGTAGGTCCACCGCGGCGCGTCGAGCCGTACCGCGAAGACCAGGCACAGCATGCCGAGCACGTGGATGGCGAGCTGAGGCAGGCCGATGCGACGCTGCCCGTACTGGTCGATGAGCCGGGCGGCCTGCGGGGAGATGACCGCCTCGGCGAGCGCCGTCGTCGCGGCGACCGCGCCGGCGACGGCGTACGAGCCGGTCTCCTCGCCGATCAGCAGGACCACCGCGATCCCGACCATCGCGATCGGCAGGCGCGCCACCAGGCCGGACCCGCTGAAGGCCGCGGCGCCGGGGATGCGCAGCAGCATGGCGTACGGGTTCGGCACCCGGGCAGCCTAGGTCCAGCGGTTCGGCGGCCATCCGGGCGCGCGGGCCGGCGGGGGGTTTGCCAGGATCGGGACGTGAGCGCAGACCGAGACGTTGGCGTGCTGCTGGTCTCCTTCGGCGGCCCGGAGGGTCCCGACGACGTCATGCCCTTCCTGCGCAACGTCACTCGCGGTCGTGGCATCCCGGAGGAACGCCTCGCCGAGGTGGCCCGCCACTACCTGGACTTCGGCGGGGTCAGCCCGATCAACGAGCAGAACGCCCGGTTGCGGACGGCGATCGAGACCGAGCTGGCCGGCTCGGGCCACCCGCTCCCCGTGTTCTGGGGCAACCGCAACTGGGATCCCTATCTCGCCCAGGCGTTCCGGGAGATGCGAGCCGCCGGCATCGGCCGGGCGCTGGCGTTCGTGACCTCCGCCTACGCCTCGTACTCCGGGTGTCGGCAGTACCGCGAGAACCTCGCGGACGCGCACCTCGAGGTGGGGGAGGGCGCCCCCCGGATCGAGAAGCTTCGTCACTACTTCGACCATCCGGGTTTCGTGGAGCCCTTCGTCGACTCGACGTTGGCCGCCCTGCGGTCCCTCCCGCCCCAGGTCCAGGACGGCGCCCGCCTGGTGTTCACCACCCACTCGATCCCGCTGACGTCGGCCGAGACCAGCGGCCCGGACGGATGGGCCTACGTCGCCCAGCACCGGGCCGCGGCGACCCTGGTCGCGTCGGGTGTCTCCGCGGCCACCGGGGTGATCCGCGACTGGGACCTCGTCTATCAGTCCCGGTCCGGCCCGCCCACGCAGCCCTGGCTCGAACCCGACATCGTCGACCACCTCGAGGACTTGGTCGCCAAGGGGGTGCCCGGCGTCGTCCTGGTCCCGGTGGGCTTCGTCTCGGACCACCTCGAGGTGGTCTACGACCTCGACACGCAGGCACGGGAGCGGGCCCATCAGCTGGGACTGCCCCTGGCCCGCGCCGCCACCCCGGGCACGGCACCGGACCCGCGGTTCGTCGGCATGGTCCGCGATCTGGTCCTGGAGCGGCTCGAGAGCGCGCCGAAGCGGGCGCTGAGCCCGCTCGGGCCTGCCTGGGACGTCTGCCTCGCCTCCTGCTGCCCGAACCCTCGAGGCCCCCGCCCGGCGCTCGCGGAGGCGGCCGGGTCGTGACCGGTTCCGACGAGCTCCTGGCGCTCGCCCTCGAGGTCGCCCGTGAGGCCGGCCGGGGCCTGCTCGAGCGCAGGAGGGCCGGGGAGCCGTCCTGGTCGACGAAGTCGACGCCGACCGACGTCGTGACCGAGGCGGACACCGCGTCGGAGGCGCTGATCCGCCGCCGCCTGGCCGCGGTCCGCCCGGACGACGCGATCGTGGGCGAGGAGGGGGCCGACCAGGCGGGAACCTCCGGCGTGCGCTGGGTGGTGGACCCGCTCGACGGGACGGTGAACTACCTGTACGGCCTGCCGGGGTGGGCGGTCAGCATCGCCGCGGAGCGCGACGGTGTGCCGCTCGTCGGGGTGGTCGACGTGCCGACCTTCGGCGAGACCTTCTGGGCGGTCGCGGGCGCCGGCGCCTTCCGCAACGGCGAGGCGATCCACGCCTCGCCCTGCACGGTGCTCGAACGGGCCATGCTGGGCACCGGCTTCGGCTACGACGCCAGGCGGCGGGCGGCCCAGGCGCACTGGGTCGCCGCCGTGCTGCCTCGCGTGCGGGACATCCGGCGCTTCGGCAGTGCGGCCGTCGACCTCTGCTCCGTGGGTTGCGCACGGCTCGACGCCTACGCCGAGCAGGGCCTCAAGCCCTGGGACCTGGCGGCGGGCAGCCTGGTGGCGACCGAGGCCGGTGCCACGGTGAGCGGGCTGCGCGGGCGGCCCGCGGGTGAGGCGTTCACGCTGGCGGCGGCGGGCGGCGTCTGGCAGCGGCTGCACGACCTCCTGGCCGGGCTCGACGCGGACGCCGACCCGTTCCGCACCCTCTCCTGAGCGTCCCGCCCGCCGGTCAGTCGAGCCGGCGCAGCTCCCGGCGGTAGGTCCGCGCCGCGGCGACGTACACGGCTGCGTTGCGCAGGATCGCCTCAGCGTCGGCGGCTCCCGCCCGGATGCGCGCGGGGACGCCCATCGCGATCGCGCCGGACGGTACCTCGGTGCCCGGGGCGACGACGGCACCGGCCGCGACGAGGGCTCCGCTGCGGACGACGACCCGGTGCAGCAGGACCGAGCCCGAGCCGACGAGGGCGCCGTCCTCGACCACGCAGCCCTCCAGGTGGGCGTTGTGGCCGACCACGCAGTCGGCGCCGATCGTCGTCGGCAGCTCCTCGGTGCAGTGGATCACCGTCCCGTCCTGCACGGAGGTTCGTGCGCCCACCGTGATGGTGGCGTTGTCCGCTCGCAGCACCGCGGTCGGCCAGATGCTGGCCTCCGGCCCGATGACGGCGGCGCCGATGACGACCGCGTCAGGGTGGACGAAGGCATCAGGGTGGATGGTGGGCTCGAGTGAGCCCAGGGCGTAGACGGGCATCGCGGCGCTCCTGAGGTCCGATCCGACCCCTGATCGTCGCGTGGCGGTCGCCGAGCGTTCATCTGGGGGTGTCTTGTGCCGAAGACATGAGTCGCTGGCTCAGGTGACCTGCGGCTGCGAGTCTGCTGTGGGTCGTCTGTGACTTGTGGCACGGCGGGCACACGCGGCCCGCCGGTACGGCACAATCCCCGCACCACGACGCTCAGGTGACGGGTGGGCATACGACGAGGCGCCCCGGTGTTGGGCGTGCGCAGGACCCGTTGGGTCCATCAGGCAAGTAGGGAAGGACCCGGCAGGGTCACGGATGCAGGAACGACCGGAGGGCTTCGGTGGCCACCGACTACGACACGCCGCGCAAGACTGACGACGAACTCGGCGAGGACAGCCTTGAGGAGCTCAAGGCGCGGCGCTCAGACGCGGCCTCGGGGGCCGTGGACGTCGACGAGGTGGAGCTCGCGGAGAATCTCGAACTCCCCGGGGCCGACCTGTCCAACGAGGAGCTGTCGGTTCGGGTGCTCCCGCGCCAGGCCGACGAGTTCACCTGCTCCCGCTGCTTCCTGGTCCACCATCGCAGCCAGCTGGCCAAGCAGGTGGGCGGCCAGCCGGTGTGCCGGGAGTGCGCCGCCTGAGCGCGCAGCCGTCGCGCTGGCGGGTCGTCCGGTCCCGGCCGTCGCCCCCCGCCGCACCGGCTGCGCCGATCCCCCTGCCGGTCGTTGTCGACGACCCGGCGGGTCAGGCGCGTCTGGGGGCGGCGCTGGCCAGGCTGATCCAGGCGAACGAGTCCCACGAACGGGTCAGCCGGGCGGTGCTTCGCGAGGTGGGCGCCGCGGCGGCGGCCTCGGCCCGCTCGGCGGGCGCGGTGGCGATCGCCACGGGACGATGGTTCGGCGACACCCTCGTCGAGGTCGCGCCCTATCTGCCGGTGCGCGACCTGGAGACGCTGCGCCGGCACCATCCCGGGCTCGAGGGGGACGCGCTCGCCGACGTCCTGGTTCGCAACGCTGCGCTCTCCACCGCCGCGGTCGGGGCGGGCGGAGGCGCGCTCGCGGCGATCACGTGGAGCAGTGCCCTCGGCCTCGCGACCATCCCCCTCCAGCTGGCCGTCGAGGCGCTCACGGTGGCCGCGATCGAGGTCAAGCTGGTCGCCGAGCTGCACGAGGTCTACGGGCTGGCCGTCCCGGGGACCGGGACCGAGCGCAGCCTGGCGTACGCCGCCGCGTGGGCCAACCGCCGCGGGGCCAACCCGCTGGACCCACGAAGCGGCCTGTCCATGCTCACCTGGACCACCCGCGCGCGTATCCAGCGGCGGATCGTGGCGCGGACCGGGCGCTCGGTCGGGACGGCGACGCCGTTCATGCTCGGGGCGGCGTACGGAGCGTGGCTCAACCGGCGCACGACGGCGGATCTCGCCGACGAGCTGCGGCGCGACCTGCGTCGCCGCCGGCCGCTGACCGGCGGGCTGACCGGCCAGATCGTGCGCGGCGCCCTGCGCGTGGCCCGCTGAGCCGCTCGGCTCAGGCCCGCGCCCTGCGGGCTCGGGTGATCTCGTGGGTCTTGCGGCTGACCACCATGTGGATCAGCGACAGCAGCGCCCCGGTGATGAGTGCTCCGGTCACCGCCCGCGGGATCGTCTCGTCGGGGTCGTCAGCCTGCGGGGCGTGCTGGCCGGACACGGCCACCCACACGACGTCGACGACCTTGCGGGCCACGGCCGCCGCGGCGAGCCCGGCGGCGGTGAGCATGACCGCCTCGACGCGCCCTTCGTCAGCCATTCTCCGGCTCCTCTCCCGCGCCGGACACCCTGGATCGCCGGCATGTGCCCCTGATCATGCCGTCTCGCGGCCGTGCGCGCCTCGACCACGCTCCAACACGTCGGCCAGCCGGTCGGGGTGACGGGTGGAGACGTACCAGTACGGCGCCGGGTCGGCGGGGTCGGTGACCTCGACACGGACCGCGGTGGGAACCCAGGAGCGCAGGTAGAGGTAGGCGCGCGGGTCGGCGTCGACCCCGCGGAGCCGCCGGGCCTGCTCGGCGTCGAGCGCCTGCGCCTGCCCCCGGGCCCACTCGGGCAGGCGGGCGCGCCCGGCTCGCAACTCGCCGTCGGTCACGCTCACCCGGCCGGTGGCCCAGGCGAGGAAGGCCGCCGTTCCCCCGACGAAGACGACCGTGGCAGCCCAGCCCGCCGCTCCCCCGAGCGCGGCGCCGACCGCGATGCCGAAGGTCGCGGCCACCACTAGGGCCGCCAGCCAGGCCGGCCAGGGCGGCGGCATCGACTCCGCGTAGCGATCCGCGTCCTGGGCCTCCACGGGGCCAAGGGTGGCACCCCGCCGAGCGGCAGTAGGGTCGGGGCTTGATGTCCAAGCCTCCCGGTGGCGCCGGACGGACCGTCGACGTGCCTCCTGGCGCCCAGGCGCCGGAGCGGCACCCGGCGGCCCCCGCGCCGGGTGAACCCGTCCCGTCCCACTACGCCCGCTGCTTCGCCTGCGGCGACGACACGGCCGGCCTCGCGATGTCGGTGGTGGCGGGTGAGGGCGTCAACGTGGTGGCGCGCTTCACGGTCACCGGCCGGCACCAAGGGGCACCGGGGCTGGCCCACGGGGGGCTGCTGGCGGCCGCGTTCGACGAGGCCCTCGGCTCGCTCCAGTGGCTGCTGCAGGTCCCCAGCGTGACCGCCCGGCTGCAGACCGACTTCCTTCGCCCGGTCCCGGTCGGCTCGACGGTCCACATCGACGCGCGCGTCCTCGGACGTCTCGGGCGGCGCATCTGGAGCTGCGCCGAGGGTCGGCTGGGGTCGGCGGGCGGTCCGGTCGTGGTGACCGCCGCCGCCTTGTTCGTCGTCGTGCCGCTCGAGCACTTCTCCGAGCACGGGCGGCCCGCCGAGGTGCTCGCGGCACGAGACGACGACCGGGTCCGCCACACCGTGCGCAGCTTCGAGGTCAACCCATGAGCGGCGGTGGCCGCGTTGAGGTCCTCGTCCAGCGACTCGATCCCGGCGTCCCGGTCCCGGCGTACGCGCATCCCGGCGATGCGGGTGCGGACCTGTGCACGGCCGTCGACGCGGTGCTCGCCCCCGGCGAGCGCGCCCTGCTGCCGACCGGGATCGCCATCGCGCTGCCGGCGGGCTACGCCGCCTTCGTCCATCCGCGCTCGGGGCTCGCCGTCCGCCACGGCGTCGCACTGGTGAACTCCCCAGGCACGATCGACGCCGGCTACCGGGGCGAGGTCAAGGTCTGTGTGGTCAACCTGGACCCGCGGGAGCCGGTGGTGTTCGCTCGGGGAGACCGGATCGCCCAGCTCGTCGTCCAGCGCGTCGAGGAGGCCGGGTTCCGGGAGGTCGACGAGCTCCCCGGCTCCGTCCGGGGGTCGGGCGGCTTCGGATCAACCGGGGGGCACGCTGCGGCGGCCCCCACGGGAGGGGAGTGACGGTGCCGCTGTTCCGGCGCAGGCGCGACGACGAGGGCGACGAGAGCCACGAGGCCGCGGGCGAGACCACGACAGAGCCCGCGGAGGAGACGGCCGGCGCGTACGTCGACGCGCCCGAGGTGCCTCCTGAGCCGGCGGATCCGGCGTACTCGCGGGAGAACGGGCCGTGGGACGTCTCGGAGGCTCCCGATACCGAGATCCCGCGGCTGGACCTCGGCGGGCTGCAGGTCCCCGGCCGGCCGGGGCTCGAGCTGCGCCTGGAGGTCGACGAGGAGTCGGGGTCGGTGGTGTCCGTGGCGGCGGTCCTGCCCGACGCCGCCGTGCAGATCCAGGCTTTCGCGGCGCCTCGGAGCAGCGGGGTGTGGCGGGAGGTCCGCCAGGAGCTGGCCGAGGGCATCCTGGCGGGAGGCGGGTCGGCCGAGGAGGTCGACGGCGCGTTCGGCCGCGAGCTGACCTCGCTCGTCCCGGTGGACACACCGGACGGACGGGGCCTGCAGGAGGCGCGCTTCGTGGGCGTGGACGGACCGCGCTGGTTCCTGCGCGGGGTGTTCACCGGGGCCGCCTTCCCACCGGGCGGGCGCCCCGAGCTCGAGGACCTCTTCCGCGGGTGCGTCGTGGTCCGCGGGTCGGCTCCGCTGCCGCCCAAGGAGCCGATCCCGCTGACCCTCCCGGACGCCCTCGAGCCGACCGCCGACGAGCGCCCGCCGCTGGAGCCGTTCGATCGGGGCCCGGAGATCACCGAGGTCCGCTAGGCGGACCGCGTGTGGTCGAGGCCCGCTGGGCGGACCGCGTGTGGTTGAGGTCCGCTGGGCGGACCGCGTGTGGTCGAGGTCCGCTGGGCGGACCGCGTGTGGTCGAGGTCCGCTGGGCGGACCGCGTGTGGTTGAGGTCCGCTGGGCGGACCGCGTGTGGTTGAGGTCCGCTGGGCGGACCGCGTGTGGTCGAGGTCCGCTGAGGCGTACTGCGGCACACGTGCGGGGGAAGTCGGCACACCCCGCGCGGCGTTACATTGCTGCCATGTCCTCGCACGTCGATCCGGGTCACCGCAGCCACTCCCGGTTGCGGCGTGCCCTCCACCGGATCGGGGCGTCCTCCGACGAGCTCGAGGCCGAGCACTTGCAGGAGGAGACCGTCGAGGTCGGCGGCACGCCGATCGGAGCGTGCACCGTCGGCGACCGGGTCTGTGTGTCGGGGACCCTTCGAACCGTGACGCTGCGCCCCCAGGGCGGCGTCCCCTCCCTCGAGGCCGAGCTGTACGACGGCTCCGCACGCCTCAGGCTGGTCTGGCTCGGGCGGCGCACGGTGGGCGGCGTGGAGCCGGGCCGCACGATCGTCGCGAGGGGTCGGTTGACCGACCAGCGGGGGGTGCTGACCCTGTACAACCCCAGCTACGAGCTTCGGCAGTGAGCCCACGCCCACGGGTCGCCGGAGTCGACTCCCCGCACGACCTGCTGGCCCTGCTCGGCGGGACCCGTGGTGTGGTCGAGTCCTCGGTGCCCGGCGTGCTCTTCGGGGTGGTCTATCCCGTGTCGGGCGGTCGTCTCGGCGTCTCCGTCGCGGTCGCCGTCGCCTCGGCGGTGGTCATCGCCGCACTCGCGCTCCTGCAGCGCCGCACCGTCCAGCAGGCGGTCAGCGGCCTGCTCGGAGTCGTGGTGATGGCGGCCTACGCCGAGTGGCGAGGCGACGCCACGTCGTTCTACTTCCTGTCGGTCGTCAAGAACGCCGGCTACGGGACGGCGTACCTCGTGTCGGTCCTGCTGCGCTGGCCGCTGCTCGGGCTGATCCTCGGCCCGCTGCTGGGCGAGGGCGTGCGCTGGCGCCGGGACCCCGCACGGCTGCGCGCGTACTCGTGGGCCAGCCTGGTGTGGGCCGCGATGTTCGGCATCAGGGTCGCGGTCCAGGTTCCGCTCTATGCCGCGTCGGCCACCACGGCGCTGGGTCTGGCGAACATCCCGCTCGGGCTCCCGTTGTTCATCCCCACCTGCATCGTCACGTGGCTGATCCTTCGTTCGACCCACCCCGTTCGCGAGGCGGCCGCCGAGCCCGAGCGCGCCGCGCAGCCGGCGCCCGAGGCCGTCGCGGACTGAGGGCGTCGGCCGGCCGCGGCGCGTGCTGGCTCAGCCGTGCTGGTGGCCGTGGGCGTGCGGGGAGAGCAGGTCCTCGAGCATCGGCTCGACGTCCGAGGTGGTGACGAACAGCAGTTCGTCCCCGGACTCGATGGAGTCGTCGGAGGACGGCGGCAGCACGCGTCCGTCCCTGATGATCGCGACCAGGACCGCGTCCATCGGCCACGGCACGTCGCCCACCCGCGTCCCCGAGTACGGCGAGGACGGCGGCAGGGTGAGCTCGACGAGGTTCCCCCCGCCCTGGCGGAAGGTGAACAGCCGGACGAGGTCGCCGATCGACACGGCCTCCTCGACGAGCGCGGAGAGCATCCGGGGCGTCGACACCGCGACGTCGACCCCCCACGCCTCGTTGAACATCCACTCGTTCTTCGGGTGGTTGACCCGGGCCACCACCCGCGGGACGCCGTACTCCGTCTTGGCCAGCAGCGAGACGACGAGGTTGACCTTGTCGTCACCGGTCGCGGCGACGACGACCTGGCACGAGGGCAGGCCGGCCCGCTCGAGCAACTCGATCTCGCACGCGTCGCCCTCCAGCCACTGCGCGCCGGGGATGGACGACGGGCGGATCGTGTCGGTGTCCCGGTCGATGAGCAGCACCTCGTGCTCGTTCGCGACGAGCTCGGCGGCGATCGAGCGCCCCACGTTGCCGGCACCGGCGATGGCGACGCGCATCAGGACTCAGCCTCCGGCCTGGCGCCGAGCACGAGCTCGACCCGGGTGAGGTCCTCGTCCCTGACGAGCACGTGGACCAGGTCACCCTCCTGGAACAGCATGTCCTTGTGCGGCAGGGTGCCCGTGCCCAGCCGCGTGATCAGCCCGACGCGCGATCCCGAGGCCTCCTCGATGTCGAGGATCCGGTGCCCGATCCAGCCCCGGTCGACGTGCATCTCGGCCAGGCGGATCGCGCCGGTCGGGTCGCTCCACTCCACCAGCCCGCCCGAGGGCAGCAACCGGCGGATCATCTGGTCGGAGGTCCAGACGACGGTGGCGACCGTGGGGATCCCGAGCCGCTGGTACACCGCGGCGCGTCGCGGGTCGTAGATGCGGGCCACGACGTTCTCGACGCCGAAGGTCTCGCGCGCCACGCGCGCCGCGAGGATGTTGGAGTTGTCGCCGGAGGACACCGCGGCGAAGGCCTCGGCGTGCTCGATGCCGGCCTCCTCCAGGACGTCGCGGTCGAACCCGACCCCGGTCACGGTGCGGCCGGCGAACTCGGCGGGCAGGCGCCGGAAGGCGTGCTCCTCCTGGTCGACGACGGTCACGCTGTGACCCATGGAGTCCAGCTGAGCGGCCAGGGTCGACCCCACCCGGCCGCATCCCATGATCACCACCTGCACGGCGGACAGCCTGCCACATCGAGGACTTCGAGAGCGCCGGCCCCGGGAGCCCTACGCTTCCCGTCGTGACCCACCTGGCCGAGTGGTCCAAGCGCTTCCTCGTCGGTCGTGCCATGCGCAGCGACCGGCTGGGCGAGACGCTGCTGCCCAAGCGCATCGCGCTGCCGGTCTTCGCCAGCGACGCGATGTCGTCCGTGGCCTATGCCACGCAGGAGATCCTCATCGTCTTGGCCCTGGCCGGCACCGCGTATCTGCACTTCACCTGGTACGCCGCCGGCGGCGTGATGCTGGTGCTGCTCACCGTGGTGGCGGCGTACCGGCAGAACGTCTACGCCTATCCCAGCGGCGGCGGGGACTACGAGGTCGCCAACACCAACCTGGGTCCGAAGTTCGGCCTGGTGGTCGCGGCGGCGCTGCTCGTCGACTACGTCCTGACCGTGGCCGTGAGCACGACCGCCGGAGTGGAGAACCTGGCCTCGACGCCGGCGTTCTCGTGGATGGACGCGCACAAGGTGGCGACGACGCTGTCGATCGTCACGATCATCGTGCTGCTCAACCTGCGCGGCATCCGCGAGTCCGGCGTCGCCTTCGCGATCCCGACGTACGGGTTCATGATCGGCATCATCGGCATGGTCGTTGTTGGGGTCGCCCGGCTCGCGTCCGGCCAGCACCTGCTCGCCTCGACGGCCAAGTACCCGATCAAACCGGAGCTGGTGAACCCGTCCACGCTCGTGTTGCTGTTCCTGGGGCTGCGCGCCTTCGCCTCCGGCTGCACCGCCCTGACCGGTGTCGAGGCCATCTCCAACGGCGTGCCCGCCTTCCGCAAGCCGAAGTCGAAGAACGCGGCCGCGACGCTGGCGCTCATGGGTGGCATCGCCCTCACCATGTTCGCGGGCGTGACCTTCCTGGCCATCGCCCTGCACGTCCACTACGTCGACGCCAGCCGTTCAAGCGACCTCGTCGGCTATCCCTCCGACCAGCCGATCCCCACGGTCATCGCCCAGATCGGGGCGTCGGTCTTCGGTGGGAACACCAACCTGCCCTTCTACTACGTGCAGTTCATCACCGCGATCATCCTCGTGTTGGCCGCCAACACCGCGTTCAACGGCTTCCCGGTGCTGGCCTCGATCCTGGCCCAGGACAGCTACATGCCCCGCCAGCTGCACAAGCGTGGCGACCGCCTCGTGTTCAGCAACGGCATCCTGCTCCTGGCCGGGTTCGCCGGGCTGCTGATCTGGGCGTCGGGCGCCAACTCGACGACGCTGATCCAGCTCTACATCGTCGGTGTGTTCGTGTCGTTCACCTGCAGCCAGGGAGGCATGGTCCGGCACTGGAACCGGCTGCTGGCGGCAGGGGATCTCAGCGGCCCCGAACGACGGCGGACCATGCGGCGCCGGGGGATCAGCGCCTTCGCGTTCGTCATGACCGGCACCGTTCTCGTGATCGTTCTCATCACGAAGTTCGTCCACGGCGCCTGGATCGCTGTCGTGGCCATGGTGTTCCTGTGGTTCCTCATGCGCGGCATCCGAAGCCACTACGACAAGGTGAGCAGCGAGCTGGTCGCCGACGAGTCCGACGTCGCGCTGCCGTCGCGGGTGCACGCGATCATCCTGGTCTCGAAGCTGCACAAGCCGACCCTGCGGGCCATCGCCTACGCCCGGGCGACGCGACCCACGACCATCGAGGCACTGACCGTCAACGTCGACAGCGGGGACTCCGAGCGGCTGGCCAGCGAGTGGGACCGGCGTGGCATCCCGGTGCCGCTCAAGGTCCTCGACTCCCCGTATCGAGAGATCACCCGTCCGGTGCTGAGCTACGTCCGCGGGATCCACCGCCGCTCCCCGCGCGACCTGGTGATCGTCTACATCCCCGAGTACGTCGTCGGCCGCTGGTGGGAGCACCTGCTGCACAACCAGTCGGCCCTGCGGCTGAAGGGGCGCCTGCTGTTCACGCCCGGCGTCATGGTCACGAGCGTCCCCTGGCAGCTGCGCTCCTCGCAGGTGACCAGCGCATCGGCGACCAAGCCGAAGCAGGACAGCGCCCCCGCCGCCGCTGACGCTCCGTGACCCCAGATCCCGCCACGCCCGCCGAGCTCGTGCTCGATGTCGGCCCCGTGGCCCACGGGGGCCACTGCGTCGCGCGCGCCGACGGCCAGGTGGTCTTCGTCCGCCACACCCTCCCCGGCGAGCGGGTCCGCGCGGTCGTCACCGGCCGGTCGGCACGGTACCTGCGAGCCGACGCGGTCGAGGTGATCACGCCCTCGCCCGGACGGGTGGTCCCCCCGTGCCCCGCGTCCGGGCCCGGGCGCTGCGGCGGGTGCGACTGGCAGCACGCCGACCTCGCCACCCAGCGCGAGCTCAAGGCCGCCGTGGTCGCGGAGTCGCTTCGTCGCCTCGGCGGGGTGGAGCGTGAGGTGCGGGTCGAGGAGGTGGCGGGCGCCCCCGAGGGCCTCGGCTGGCGGACCCGGGAGCGCTTCGCGATCGACGCCGCCTCGGAGCGGGCAGGGCTTCGCCGCCACCGCTCGCACGACGTCGAGGTCCTCGAGGACTGCCCGATCGCCGATACTCGGGTCCTCGCCACCGGTGTCCTCCGGCGCACCTGGCCCGGGGCAGGGGAGGTCGCCGTCGCCGTCGGGGGTGTGGCCGGCACGGTGGTGAGCGTCGACGGCCGCCCGGTCTCAGGTTCCCGGGTGACGGAGGCGGCTGGCGGACGTACCTGGCGGGTCTCCGGGGACGGCTTCTGGCAGGTGCACCCCGGTGCGGCCGAGGTGCTGTCGGCGACCGCGATCGAGCTTCTCGACCCCCGGCCGGGGGAGCAGGCCCTGGACCTTTACGCCGGCGTCGGGCTGTTCGCCGGCGTCCTGGCCGCCCGGCTCGGCGCCGGCGGACGGGTGGACGCCGTGGAGGCCTCGGCGATCGCCGTGGGCGACGCCCGCCGCAACCTGCACGACCTGCCGACGGTTCGCCTGCACGAGGCCGCCGTCGAGGACTGGCTCGCCGCAGGGCACGTGCGCCGCGCCGACCTGGTGGTTCTCGACCCGCCGCGCGCGGGCGCCCGACGCCATGTCGTCGAGGCGGTGGCCCGGCTGGCCCCGCGTGCCGTGGCCTATGTCGCGTGCGACCCCGCTGCGTTCGCGCGCGACGTACGCACCTTCACCGACCTGGGCTACGCGCTGGCCGACCTGCGTGCCTTCGACTGCTTCCCGATGACCCACCACGTGGAGTGCGTCGGGGCGTTCGTCCCCGTCGGCGCCTGAGGCGCCAGGAGGTGTGCCGGGAGCCAACTGGTGCGAGGATCGAGTGCCACGCGGATCGAGGACGATCTGGGGAGGTGACGGCGCCCTCGTGCCCCTCCTGCTCTACCCCGCGGTGGTCGTCGCCCCCGTCCTGGCGTTGTGGGCGATGATCCACCTGTTCGGTCCGCTGGTCGCGGCCCGGCTGAACCATGGGCGAGGGCTGCGGACGAGCCGGCCGCCGATCGAGCGCATCGGTGCCGACCTGCACCGCCTCGCCGCCGACTACGCACGGGCCGAGCGTTCCAACCAGCCCGGCAAGCTCACCCGGCTGCGGGCGGCCGGGATCGCCTACGACGACCTGCTCGTGGCTGCCTGCTTCGCCCTGGACGTCCCGACCCCACGCCGCCTCGGCCACGAGCCGTTGGACGCCGTGGACCGGCTCACCCTGGAGGCGGAGCTGGCCCGCGCCGGCCTGTCCTGGTGACCCAAGTATCTTGACATCAAGATACTTGGGCACGGGATACTGACGGGACCTGGTGGCGAGACGATGGTGCGGGACAAGGGGATTCCATGACGGGCATCGACAGCTTCGGCAGCCGTGGCAGCCTCGAGGTCGGCGGGCAGCGGTACGAGGTTTTCCGGACCACTGGGATCCCGGGCCTCGAGGGGGCCGCCCGCCTGCCGTACTCGCTGAAGATCCTGCTCGAGAACCTGCTGCGCACCGAGGACGGCGCCAACATCACGGCCGAGCACGTCCGCGCCCTGGTGGACTGGGATCCCGCGGGGGAGCCGGACACCGAGATCCAGTTCACCCCCTCGCGCGTGGTCATGCAGGACTTCACCGGCGTGCCCTGCGTGGTCGACCTGGCGACGATGCGCGAGGCCGTCCGTGACCTCGGGGGAGACCCGGGCCGGGTCAACCCGCTTGCACCGGCCGAGCTGGTCATCGACCACTCCGTCATCGCCGACGTCTTCGGCGCCCCCGACTCCTTCGCCCGAAACGTCGAGATCGAGTACGGACGCAACCGGGAGCGCTACCAGTTCCTGCGCTGGGGTCAGACCGCGTTCGAGCAGTTCAAGGTGGTTCCGCCCGGCACCGGGATCGTGCACCAGGTCAACATCGAGTACCTCGCGCGCGTGGTGATGACCCGCACCGTGGACGGCGTCCTGCGGGCGTACCCGGACACCGTCGTCGGCACCGACAGCCACACGACGATGGTCAACGGGCTCGGTGTGCTCGGCTGGGGCGTCGGCGGTATCGAGGCGGAGGCCGCGATGCTCGGCCAGCCCGTGTCGATGCTCATCCCCAACGTCGTCGGCTTCAAGCTGACCGGCGAGCTGCCGGAGGGGGCGACGGCGACCGACCTCGTGCTCACCATCACCGAGCTGCTGCGCCGGCACGGCGTCGTCGGCAAGTTCGTCGAGTTCTACGGCGAGGGCGTGGCCGCCGTACCGCTCGCCAACCGCGCGACCATCGGCAACATGAGCCCGGAGTACGGATCGACCTGCGCCATCTTCCCGATCGACGAGGAGACGCTGCGCTACCTGAGGCTCACCGGCCGCCCGGCGGAGCACGTCGCGCTCGTCGAGGCGTACGCGCGGCTCCAGGGGCTGTGGCACGACCCTGCCCACGAGCCGGTGTACAGCCAGTACGTCGAGCTCGACCTCGGCAGCGTCGTCCCCTCGATCGCCGGTCCCCGGCGTCCGCAGGACCGGGTCCCGCTGTCGGAGTCGAAGTGGGCGTTCCGCAGCGCGCTCACCGGCTACGTCAAGGACAACGGGGTCGACGTGGCCGACGAGGAGTCCTTCCCCGCCAGCGACGCCCCGTCCACGAGCGCACCCGGCGGGCGGGCCGCCCGACCCACGCCGGTCGTGCTCGACGACGGGACGCGGTGCGAGATCGACCACGGTGCCGTCGTCATCGCCTCCATCACCAGCTGTACCAACACGTCCAACCCCTCGGTGATGGTCGGGGCCGCCCTGCTCGCGAAGAACGCCGTCGAGCGAGGCCTCTCCACCAAGCCGTGGGTGAAGACGACCCTCGCGCCGGGGTCGAAGGTGGTCATGGACTACTACGACCGCGCCGGCCTGACGCCCTACCTGGACAAGCTCGGGTTCAACCTCGTCGGCTACGGCTGCGTCACGTGCATCGGGAACTCGGGGCCACTGCCGGAACCGGTGAGCCGCGCCATCAACGACAGCGACCTGGCCGCGGTCGCGGTCCTGTCGGGAAACCGCAACTTCGAGGGACGCATCCAGCCCGACGTGAAGATGAACTACCTGGCGTCCCCGCCGCTGGTCGTCGCATACGCCCTCGCGGGCACGATGGACCACGACTTCGCCACCGAGCCGCTCGGCCACGACCCCCAGGGCAACCCGGTGCTGCTCGCCGACGTGTGGCCCTCGCCGCAGGAGGTGCAGGAGGTCATCGACACCTGCGTCGCCGCCGAGATGTTCACCAAGGACTACGCCGACGTCTTCGCGGGCGACGAGCGGTGGACGTCGTTGCCGACGCCGACGGGGGAGACCTTCGCGTGGGACACCGGGTCGACCTACGTGCGCAAGCCGCCGTACTTCGACGGCATGCCGCGCGACCCGCAGCCAGTCACGGACATCCGAGGCGCGCGCGTGCTCGCACTGCTCGGTGACTCGGTGACGACCGACCACATCTCCCCGGCGGGCAACATCAAGCCGGACGGCCCGGCTGGCCGCTACCTCGCCGACCACGGCGTCGAGCGGCGCGACTTCAACTCCTATGGGTCGCGGCGGGGCAACCACGAGGTGATGATCCGCGGGACGTTTGCGAACATCAGGCTGCGCAACCTGCTCCTCGACGGCGTCGAGGGCGGCTTCACCCGCAACCACCTGACGGGGGAGCAGACCACCATCTACGACGCCGCCGCGGCCTACGCCGAGGCGGGCGTCCCGCTCGTCGTCGTCGCCGGCAAGGAGTACGGCTCGGGGTCCTCGCGGGACTGGGCGGCCAAGGGCACCGCGCTGCTCGGCGTACGGGCGGTCATCGCCGAGTCCTACGAGCGCATCCACCGCTCCAACCTCATCGGGATGGGTGTGCTGCCACTGCAGTTCCCCGACGGGCGGAGCGCGGCGAGCCTCCGGCTGACCGGACGCGAGACCTTCGACATCGCCGGCGTGACCGCGCTGAACGGGGGCGCCACGCCGCGGACCGTGCAGGTGACGGCGATCGCCGAGGACGGCACGGTCACGACCTTCGACGCCGTCGTGCGCATCGACACCCCCGGCGAGGCGGACTACTACCGCCACGGCGGGATCATGCCGTACGTGCTGCGCCAGCTCCTCGCCTCCTGACGTCGTGTCAGACGTCTCGGGCGCCCTGGCGCACGATCCGTCTGACACGACCATCGCGACGCTCCACCGGAGCCGGCGATGAGCGTTCCCCCGGGATGGCCGCGCGAGGTGGAGCCGCCGGAGTCCGACGGCTTCGTCGAGTCGGCGGCCGCCTGGCTGCTCGACCAGGCACCACCCGAGTTCCGGGCGCACGAGATCCTGCGTCGACATCCGGTGGTGCTCGCGCGGTTCACGGCGCACCACGTCGCCGGCGCGCTCGGCGCCGCCCGGGACGGCTATCGCAGCGCGCGTACCGAGTTGCGCGACGTGGTCTCCCCGGAGGTCGTCGCCGAGGCGCTGCAGGCGTGGGAGGCCGAGGGCGCTCGGCTGCTGGCCCTGTCGCGGGCGGTCGACCTGGTCGAGCAGGCGTTGCGGGGAAAGCGTTTCGTCCCGCGTCTCTGAGGCTCGGCGGCTCCTGGGGACCGCGTGCTCGCTAGGGTCACCTGCCATGCCGCTCGTCGCCGGGGTCGACTCCTCCACGCAGTCGGTGAAGGTCGTCGTGCGTGACGTCGCCACCGGTGCGCTGGTCCGTAGCGGCCGTGCGGCACACCCCGAGGGGACGGAATGCCCGCCGCAGGCGTGGTGGCGCGCGCTCACCGAGGCGAGTGCGGGCCTGCTCGACGACGTCGCCGTCATCGGGGTGGCCGGCCAGCAGCACGGCATGGTCGCGCTGGACGACGCCGGGGCGGTGATCCGCCCCGCGATCCTCTGGAACGACACCCGATCGGCGCCCGACGCCGCGGACCTCATCGCCGAGCTCGGTGGTCCCGAGGAGTGGGCGCGGACGGTGGGGCTGGTGCCGGTCGCGAGCTTCACGGTCACCAAGCTGCGCTGGATGGCCCGGGTCGAGCCCGAGCACGCCGCGCGCACCGCCCGGGTGCTGCTCCCGCACGACTGGCTCACCTGGTGCCTGGCCGGCCGCGGCGAGGAGCCGACGACCGACCGCGGGGACGCGTCCGGCACCGGGTACTGGTCGGGGCCTGCGGGGGCTTACCGGGAGGACCTGCTGGTGCGCGCGCTGGGACACCCGGCGGTGCCTCCCCGTGTCGCCGCGCCGGCCGAGGTCGTGGGCAGCACCCCGGACGGCGTTCTGCTCGCCCCGGGGACCGGCGACAACATGGGCGCGGCGCTCGGGCTCGCACTGAGCCCTGGGGACGTGGCGGTGTCCCTGGGTACGTCGGGTACGGCCTTCGCGGTCAGCGACACACCCGCCGCGGACGCCAGCGGCCAGGTCGCGGGGTTCGCCGACGCCACCGGTCGCTTCCTGCCGCTCGTGGCCACGCTCAACGCGGCCCGGGTGCTGACGGCGGGCGCGTCGCTCCTCGGCGTCGACACGGCCGCCTTCAGCGACCTCGCGCTGTCTGCCCCGGCGGGAGCCGATGGCCTCGTCCTCCTGCCCTACCTCGACGGGGAGCGCACCCCCAACCTGCCCGACGCGCGAGGGAGCCTGCACGGGATCACCAGGAGCAACCTCACGCCGGCCAACGTGGCCCGCGCCTGCGTCGAGGGCATGCTCTGCGGCCTCGCCGACGCGGTGGACGCGCTCGTCCGGCAGGGCGTACGCCCGCGCCGGGTGTTCCTGATCGGCGGCGCGGCCGCCTCACCCGCGGTCCAGGAGGTCGCGGCGGCGCTGTTCGGGGTCGCGGTCCACGTGCCACCCCCGGGCGAGTACGTCGCCGACGGTGCCGCCCGCCAGGCGGCCTGGGCGCTGGCGGGCGGAGTGGAGCCCCCGCACTGGCCGCTAGGCGCCGTCAGCGTCGTCGAGCGCGACGCTGCCCCAGAGGTGCGCGAGCGGTACGCCCGGACTCGGGGCGCGGCCCATCCGGGTTAACGCCCCGTTACGGAATTGTGATCGCTGTGCCCAGAACGTTGTACGAGAACGCTTGCTGACGTTGCACACGATCCATATGTTGTGTCCGCCAACATTTTCCGGCCGTCCGTCGGCGCCGCCCCTGTCGGGGCCAACGCTCGGTCTGTCTCTCAGCAACCGATTCCGCGTCATCCACCGAAAGGAACAGGTCTCACGATGCGCAAGCGTTCCCTGTTGGCCGTCACCGCACTCGCGGTAGCGGCCGTGGCCCTTGCGGCCTGTAGCAGCAGCTCGAGCAGCGGCTCGAGCGGCGGCTCGAGCGCCGGCACCAGCGCGGCCGCGAGCACGGGTACCTCCACGGCGGCGAGCGGAGCCTCGCTTGGCAAGGTCGGTGTGATCCTGCCCGACACCAAGTCCTCGGCCCGCTGGGAGAACAACGACCGTCCGTCGTTGAAGAAGGCTTTCGACGCCGCCAACATCCAGTCGGACATCCAGAACGCCGAGGGTGACGTGCCCAAGTTCGGGCAGATCTGCGACGCGATGATCACCGAGCAGGTCAAGGTGCTCATCATCGTCAACCTCGACTCGCAGAGCGGCACCGCGTGCCTGAACAAGGCCAAGGCGGCCGGGATCAAGACCATCGACTACGACCGGCTGACGCTGGGCGGCGGCGCGGACTACTACGTGTCCTTCGACAACGTCAAGGTCGGCGAGCTGCAGGGTCAGGGCCTCATCAAGTGCCTGACCGACAAGGGCGTCACCAAGGCCAACATCGTCTACATCAACGGTGCCGCCACCGACAACAACGCGGCGCTGTTCAAGCAGGGCTACGTCCAGGCGCTGAAGGCCAAGATCGCCTCGGGTGCCTACAAGCTGGTCGGCGACCAGAGCGGCAACTGGGACCCGAACGTCGCCCAGACGGTGTGGGAGCAGTTCTACACCGCTCAGAAGGGCAACATCCAGGGTGCCATCGTGGCCAACGACGGCATGGGTGGCGGCGTGGCCGCGGCCATGGCCAAGGAGGGCGTGCTCGGCAAGATCCCCTTCACCGGTCAGGACGCGACGGACGAGGGCCTGCAGCGCGTGCTGCTCGGCCAGCAGTGCGTGACCGTCTTCAAGAACACCAACCTCGAGGCCGCCCTGGCCTCGAAGATCGCCATCGCGCTGATCAACGGTCAGGACGCCTCGAGCATCGCCACGAGCCAGATCGAGGACACCCAGACCAAGAAGATGGTGGCCTTCGCGGCCGCGACGCCCGTCGCGATCTTCAAGGACAACGTGAAGGTCGTCATCGACTCCGGCTACACCACCGCTAAGAATGTCTGCACTGGTGCCGCTGCTGCCGTTTGCACCCAGGAGGGCATCAGCTAGTCCGACACTGGACAGCGTCAGAAGCAGTTCCTGACCGACCGACCGGGGTCGGCGGCGCAACCCGCCGCCGGCCCCGGTTCCAGACCTTCCGGACGAGGTGTGCATGACCGTCACAGCAGAACGCCCGTCGCCGCAGACCGGGACAGGGGGCGGCCCCCTGGTGACCCTGCGCGACGTGAACAAGAGCTTCGGGCCGGTCCATGTCCTGCGCGGCGTGGACCTTGACGTCTACTCGGGCAAGGTCACCGCGCTCGTCGGCGACAACGGCGCCGGCAAGAGCACCCTGATCAAGGGGCTCGCCGGGATCCACGGGTTCGACTCGGGCGTCTACACCTTCGAGGGCCAAGAGGTCCACGTCCACACCCCGCGCGACGCCAACGACCTCGGGATCGAGGTCGTCTACCAGGACCTGGCGTTGTGCGACAACCTCGACATCGTCCACAACATGTTCCTGGGCCGCGAGCAGACCAAGAACGGGTTGCTCGACGAGACCGAGATGGAGCGCAAGGCGGGGGAGACCCTCGCCGGGCTGTCCGTCCGCACGGTCACCTCCATCCGGCAGGTCGTGGCCAGCCTCTCCGGTGGCCAACGCCAGACCGTGGCCATCGCGCGGGCGGTCCTCTGGAACTCCAAGGTGGTCATCCTCGACGAGCCCACCGCCGCCCTGGGTGTGGCCCAGACCGAGCAGGTGCTGCGTCTGGTACGCCGCCTCGCCGACCGCGGCCTCGCGGTGATCCTCATCAGCCACAACCTCAATGACGTGTTCGCCGTCGCGGACGACATCGCCGTCCTCTACCTCGGCCAGATGGTGGCGCAGATCGACGCCGCGTCGGTCAACAACCAGCAGGTGGTGGAGCTGATCACCGCCGGTCGCAGCGGTGACATCGGTCTGCCGCGCCCAGAGCCTGTTCCCGGTGGCACCGAGACGCTTCCCCCCATCCCCGAGGACGTCCTCCCTCACGTGATGTCAGGAGACGAGGAATGACCACCACCGCACCCGCTGTCGCCACGGCGGAGAGCGCGCAGGCCCAAGAGCTCGGAGTCGTCGACAGCCTCAAGGCCTACCGCGACAAGCTGCGCGGCGGCGATGTCGGCTCGCTGCCCGCCGTACTCGGCCTGATCGTCTTGTTCGTCATCTTCTCGGCCCTTCGCCCGGACACCTTCAAGACCGCCGCGAACTTCGCGAACCTGATCAACCAGGGCGTGGCGGTGACCACGATCTCAATGGGCCTGATCTTCGTCCTCTTGCTCGGCGAGATCGACCTGTCCGCAGGCGTCACCGCCGGCACCTGTGGTGCGGTCATGGGATGGACCCTGTTCAACCACCACTGGCCGTGGTGGGCCGGCATCCTGGCCTGCCTGCTGACCGGCGCCGTCATCGGCCTGTTCATCGGGCTCGTCGTCACGCGACTGGGCATCCCGTCCTTCGTCGTGACGCTGGCGACGTTCCTCAGCCTGCAGGGCGTGATGCTCGCGATCATCGGCGAGGGCGGCACCGTCCCGATCACCGACAAGCAGGTGCTCGCGATCAACAACAACAACCTGCCGATCTGGGCCGGGTGGCTGCTCTTCGCGGTCTGCGTGGGCGGGTACGCCCTGCTCGGCTACTCGCGCATGATCTCGCGGCGCCGCAGCGGGCTGGCGACACAGAGCGTGCTGGTCTGGGGACTGAAGTCGCTGATACTCGCCGTCCTGCTCGGGTACGCGACCTACATCCTGAACAAGGACCGCAGCTTCAACAAGGCGGTCACCATCCAGGGCGTGCCCCAGGTCGTCGTCCTCATGCTCGTGCTGTTGCTGGGTCTGACCTTCCTGCTCGTGCGGCTGCCCTTCGGGCGCCACGTCTACGCGATCGGCGGCAACGCCGAGGCTGCCCGTCGCGCCGGCATCAACGTGAAGCTGGTCAAGACGATCTGCTTCATGATCTGTTCGACCATGGCCGGAGTGGCGGGCATCCTCTACGCCAGCCGCAACAACTCCATCTCGCCGACCACCGGAACGGGCACGGACCTGCTGCTCGCCGTCGGCGCCGCCGTCATCGGCGGCTGTTCGCTGTTCGGTGGCAAGGGCCGCGTGATCGACGCCGTCATCGGTGGCCTGGTCGTCGCGGTCATCAGCAACGGCATGCTCCTGCTGGGGCTCAAGGCCGCGTGGGTGTACATCTTCACCGGCCTGGTCCTCCTCGTCGCCGCGACGGTCGACGCGCTTTCCCGGCGCCGAGCCGCGGCAGCGGGGTGAACGAGCTCTCGCACGCACGCCCCGGTCGGACCCAGGACGAGGTTCGGCGGCACAACCTCTCGGTTCTGCTGCGCGCCGTCCACGTCCAGGGTCCGACCTCACGGGCGAGGCTCACGGCCGCCACGGGCCTCAATCGCAGCACCATCGGGACCCTGGCGGCGGAGCTGGCCGAGGCGGGCCTCATTCGCGAGGAGACCCTCGGCGAGCGGCACGGAGCGGGGCGCCCGTCGCTGGTCGTCACCCCCGAGCGGGAGCGGGTCTACGTGCTCGCGCTCGACATCGGCGTCGACCGCGTCGTCGCTGCCCGGGTCGGGTTGGGCGGGCAGATCCTGGACCGGCGTCAGTTCGGGCTGAGCACGCAGGACTACGAGCCGGTCAAGCTGCTGCGGCGCGCAGCGACTGCGACCCGCGCGCTGAGCCAGACCACACCGGGGCGCTCGCTCCTGGTCGGTGTGGGCATCGCGGTGCCGGCCATCGTCCGGCGCGACGACGGGCTGGTTCGGCTGGCCCCCAACCTGGGCTGGGTGGACGTCCCCCTGGCCGACCTGGTCGCCAAGCACGTCGCGGCGACGGTCCCGATCAGCGTCGGCAACGACGCCGACCTCGGCGCGCTGGCCGAGCACGTACGCGGCGGCGCCGCCGACGTCCAGGACCTCATCTACCTCTCCGGCGAGGTCGGCCTGGGCGGGGGGATCATCACCGGCGGGCAGGCCATGTCCGGCGTGAGCGGCTACGCCGGGGAGGTCGGCCACATGGTCATCAACCCCGGTGGCCGGCCGTGCCACTGCGGGGGGCGTGGCTGCCTGGAGACGGAGGTCGGCGAGGATGCCGTCCGCGCGGCCACCGGACACCCGGCGGACGCCTCCTTCGGCGACGTGGTGGCGGCGGCCGCCCGTGGCGAGGCAACCACCCTGGCGGGGCTGCGTGAGGTGGGCCGGGTGCTCGGCCTCGGCGTGACCAACATGGTCAACATCTTCAACCCGGCGGTGGTCATCTTCGGCGGGCAGATGCAGCACCTGCTGCCCTACGTCGAGCACGAGCTGCGAGAGGCCCTGGCCAGCGGGCTCCGGCCGTCCAGCGACGGGGTGCGCCTCATCGCACCCGGGCTGGGCGACGACTCGACGCTGCTGGGCGCGGCCGAGCGAGCCTTCGAAGGGCTGCTCGACGACCCGATCGGGCGCCTGTCCGCGCTGCGTGCGGGGGCGTAGCGGGAGCGCGCGACCTAGACTGGGGGCTCGCGCGACGCGCGCGTCCAGGAGGTGTTTCGGTGGGGCTGCTGGCCGGGATCGGCTCGCCCAAGGACCTGCGGGCGCTGTCCCTCGAGCAGTGCCAGGAGCTGGCCGCGGAGATCCGCACCTTCTTGGTCCAGGAGGTCTCGCGCACCGGTGGCCACCTCGGGCCCAACCTCGGCGCGGTGGAGCTCACCCTGGCGCTGCACCGGGTGTTCGACTCGCCGCGGGACCGCATCGTGTGGGACACCGGCCACCAGGCGTACGTCCACAAGATCATCACCGGGCGGGCCGGGGGATTCGACTCCCTGCGCACCCGCGGCGGGCTGTCGGGCTACCCGAGCCGTGCCGAGTCCGACCACGACGTCGTCGAGAACTCCCACGCCTCCACCGCCTTGTCCTGGGCGGACGGCATCGCCAAGGGCTACGAGATCACCGGTGAGCTCGGGCGCCGGTCGGTCGTGGCCGTCATCGGCGACGGCGCGCTCACCGGTGGCATGGCCTGGGAGGCGCTGAACAACATCGCCGCGGCCAAGCATCGGCCCCTGGTCATCGTCGTCAACGACAACGCCCGCTCCTACGCACCGACCATCGGCGGGCTCGCCCACCACCTGGCGACGCTGCGCACGACCGGGGGGTACGAGCGGTTCCTCGACTGGGGCCGTAGCGTCCTCGGGCGTACCCCCGTGGTCGGCCCTCCGATCTACGAGACCCTCCACGGGGTCAAGAAGGGCCTGAAGGACATCGTCGCGCCGCAGGGGATGTTCGAGGACCTGGGCCTGAAGTACGTCGGCCCGGTCGACGGCCACGACATCGCGGCGGTGGAGCACGCCCTGCGGCTGGCGCGGACCTACGGCGGGCCCGTCATCGTGCACGCGATCACCCACAAGGGGCTCGGCTACGAGCCGGCGGAGCAGGACGAGATCGACCAGTTCCACGCGGTCGGGGTCATCGACCCGCTGACCGGGCAGCCGGTGAACGAGGCGCCCCTGACCTGGACCGCGGTCTTCGGCGCCGAGCTGCTCACCCTCGGGCGCGAGCGCGCCGACCTGGTCGCCATCACGGCGGCGATGCTGGCCCCGACCGGCCTGTCCGGCTTCGCCGAGGCCTTTCCGCGACGGGTCTTCGACGTCGGCATCGCCGAGCAGCACGCCGCGACGTCGGCCGCCGGGCTGGCGTTCGCGGGTCTGCACCCGGTGGTGGCGGTCTACTCGACGTTCCTCAACCGCGCCTTCGACCAGCTGCTCATGGACTGCGCCCTGCACCGGGCCGGGGTCACCTTCGTCCTCGACCGGGCGGGCGTGACCGGCCCCGACGGCGCCTCGCACCACGGCATGTGGGATCTCGCGATCCTGCAGGTCGTCCCCGGTCTGCGCATCGCTGCGCCGCGCGACGCCGTCACGCTGCGCGAGGAGCTGCGGGAGGCCGTCGGCGTCTCCGACGCGCCGACCGTGCTGCGGTTCCCGACCGGTCCGGTGGGCGTCGACCTGCCGGCGGTCGAGCGTCGGGGTGGCGTCGACGTCCTGCTGCGCAGCGGCGACCCGGACGTGCTGCTGGTGCCGGTGGGGGTGATGGCGGCGCTGGCGGTCGAGGTCGCCGGTCGCCTCGTCGACCAGGGCATCGGGGTGAGCGTCGTCGACCCTCGCTGGGTCAAGCCGATGCCGGCCGAGGTGCTCGCCCAGGCCGAACGGCATCGTCTCGTGGTCACCATCGAGGACGGGGTCCGCGTCGGCGGGGTCGGGAGCGCCCTCGCCCAGCTGCTGCGCGACCGTGGCGTGCCGACCCCGGTCCGCGACCTTGGGCTGCCCGCCCGATTCCTGGAGCACGGCCGGCGCGCGGAGCTGCTCGACGACCTCGGCCTCACCGCACAGGACATCTCTCGCGGGATCGTCGAGGCGGTGGCCGGCCTGGAGGCGCAGGCCGAGCACAGCCCCACCTGAGCCGCCGGTCAGGCCCAGCCCATCGGGGAGACGATGGGGTCCGGGGCTGCCTGCTCGCGCAGCGCCTGCAGGACAGGGTCCCCGCCCTCGCGAGCCATCGTCACCTCCTCGCGGGTGATGAGCAGCGGGCGCGGGAACCCGCGATCGTCGGGCTCGGCGAGCGACGCCGCGCACAGCGCGAAGGCCGGGTCGGTCCTGGACAGGTCCAGCCAACCCCGGCGTCGGGTGGGTACCGCGGCGGCGCGCAGCCCCTGCGCCCGTCCGGCCACGAGGACGCTGCGCAGCTCCTCGGAGGCCAGCAAGGTCACCACGTCGGCGTCGCCCATCGGACGCAGGGGGCCGTCCGGCCGGCGAAGGTAGCGCTGGGCGGCCAGCGCGCCCATCTCCTCGACGTAGCCTCGCGCCCGCGACCACCACTCACTCAGCAGGCCCGCGTCCCCGGCGGCCACCTCGACGACTCCCGCGGGCAGGACGTGGACCCCTTCGGGGTCGGCACCGACCCCCACGAACCCCAGCCCCAGGTGCACGGCGCCCCCGCGGACCGGCTCGCGCACCCAGGACAGGCCGGGGTGCAACGTGTGCCCCACCGGCAGGCCGACCGGTCTCGCGCGCTCCGCGAGGTCGTCGGGCGAGCGCCACGAGATCATCCGCAGCGCCACCAGCCAGCGGGCGAGCCGGGCCCGCGCCGCGGGTGCGCTCGGGTCGACCGGCCGCAGCGCCAGTGACAGCGTCTCCCACGGGACCAGCCGGCCCGACGACAGGCGTACGCCGGCGTCGTCGGGCTCGAGGTCGACGTCGTGCAGCACCGCCACGGCGAGCACGCACTGCCGCAGTGCGGCCCGTTCGGCGTCGCTGACCGGGACGTCCTGCGGGATCACGCTCCGACGGTATCGACTCACCGCCGCCGCGGGGCTCCCTCGAACCGGTGACGCCCGTGACGCCATGCGTTCGGGTGACGACCGAACGCCGCAAGCTTCGCCCCGCGTTCGTCCACGGGGAGATCCGGGGGTGAGCTCTGCCGGTACCGAGGCCCTACCTGGCCGTGACGCTAGGGGCGGGCGACCTCGGCTCCGCCGTCCCGGAGCCCGACGCGGTCGTACTCCCAGAAGGTGTCGGGGTAGACGAGCGCTCCGGTCATCCAGGACTCGTGCCCGGGCAGCCGCACCACCTGGAACCCGGGCTCCGGGATGCGTACCGAGGGCCGCAGGAAGCCCAGTGGACCGGCCGGCTCGAAGCCGCAGCGGGCGTAGTAGGCGGGGTCCCCCTCGAGGAAGAGCAGGGGGGCGCCCGCCTCGCCCGCTGCGGCGATCGCTCGCGCGACCAGCGCGCGACCCACACCGCGCCGTCGCCAGGCCGGGGCCACGGACAGCGGGCTGAGGACCAGCACCGGTACGAGCCGCTCGGGGGCGTCCAGCCAGCCCCACGTCAGCCGTACCTGGCCGAGCACGCCGCCCGGCGCCACCGCGACGTACGCCATGCTGCCGGCCCGTCTCGCCAGCGCGGCCTCCAGGTCGCCGACGACCGCGTCGCCGAACGCCGAGGCGACGACGGCACGGACGGCTGCCGCCTCATCAGCCTGCTGCTGCCGTAGCGCCACGCCGGCGGGGAGCGACATGGGCGCTAGGCCGGCAGGCTGGCGACCCCGGGGGGCAGGAACCGCGCACCGGTGACCCGCTCAGAGGCGCCGGTGCGGTCGAGGTAGGGCGAGATCCCGCCGAGGTGGAACGGCCAGCCGGCGCCGAGCAGCATGCACAGGTCGAGGTCCTGCACCGCGGTCACCACGCCCTCGTCGAGCATCAGCCGGACCTCCTGCGCCAGCGCGTCCACGGCTCGGGTCCGGACCTGCTCCGCCGACGACGGCTGCGAGCCCAGCTCGTAGAGATCTGCGACCTCCGGGTCGACGACCAGGCCGTCCTCGCCCCATGTGTAGACCGCGGTCCGACCCGAGGCGACCAGCCGGGCGAGGTTCCGCGAGACCCCGAAGCGGTCCGGGAAGGCGTCGTGCAGCGTCTCGCCGACGTGCAGGGCGACGGCCGGACCGACCAGCTGGAGCAGCATCATCGGCGACATCGGCAGGCCGAGCGGGTCCAGCGCGTGGTCGGCGACCTCGATGGGCGTCCCCTCGTCGATCGCCGCGTTCACCTCGCCCATGAACCGGGTCAGCAGCCGGTTCACGACGAACCCGGGGGAGTCCTTGACCAGGACCGCGGACTTCTTCAGGGCCTTGGCGACGGCGAACGCGGTCGCGACGGTGGCGTCGTCGCTTCGCGGCGTACGGGCGATCTCCAGCAGCGGCATCTGCGCCACCGGGTTGAAGAAGTGGAAGCCCACCACGCGTTCCGGGTGGTCCAGGTGCTCGGACATCTCGGTGACCGACAGGGACGAGGTGTTCGTGGCCAGGATGCAGGTGTCGGAGACGATGGCCTCCAGCTCGGCGAAGACCTGCTGCTTGACCTTCATCTCCTCGAAGACGGCCTCGATGACGAAGTCGGCGTCGGCGAACGCCGCCTTGTCGGTCGAGCCGGTCACCGACGCCTTGAGCCGGTTCGCCTCGTCCGGGCTGATCCGTCGCTTCTTCAGCAGCTTGTCGACCTCGCCGCGCACGCCGGCGAGACCCTTGTCGACGCGCGCCTGGTCGAGGTCGGTGAGGACGACGGGCACCTTCAGCCGCTGCGCGAACAGCAGGGCCAGTTGCCCCGCCATGAGCCCGGCGCCGACCACGCCGACCTTGCTGACCGGCCGCGCGAGAGCGGCGTCGGGTACGCCCGCCGGGCGCTTGGCGCGCCGCTGGACCAGGTCGAAGGAGTACAGGCAGGCCCGCAGCTCGTCGCTGAGCACCAGGTCGGCGAGGGCCTCGTCCTCGGCGGCGAACCCCTCGTCCCTGGTCCGGGTGCGCGCCGCCTCGATGAGGTCGAGCGCGCGCAGCGGCGCCGGGGCGGCGCCGTGCAGCCGCTCCTCGGCGAGGGCGCGACCGGCCGCCACCGCCTCGCCCCAGGTCTCGGGGGAGCGGTCGACCGGCGCGCGCTCGACGCGCTCGGCTCCGGTGACGAC
>Ga0335071_10000570_pt1 | contig 40533 bp, 44 predicted proteins | sample Lox_Sample_15_FD_206724 | JGI IMG/M metagenome (GOLD analysis project Ga0335071, IMG submission 206724) | Soil microbial communities from Loxahatchee National Wildlife Refuge, Florida, United States - Lox_Sample_1.5 | ecosystem: Environmental > Terrestrial > Soil > Wetlands | place: USA... | reverse complement strand
AGCCGATACAAATGGTTCCGAAACAAAGAAGATGCGTCGGGGAAATACGCCCATCATATTTCTTGAACCGAATTTAAAAGCATTTTCCCGACTTCAAATTGAACCGTATGATATGAAGTTGCCAATGGCAATTCACAAGGAGAATGGAGTAGTAGAATTCAATCTCTACCAGGAAGGCACTCATTCAATTTTAGAGACAAACGTGGATAGACTTCCACATTTCTACATTGATGGCTATTCCGGAAATTTGGCAGTACGTGAAGCCTGGGTTCCGAGAAAAACAATAGTTCCATGTATCCGCTTGGATACCCTAATCAATCAGTTGGGAATCAAACATGTGGAGTTCCTGAAGATTGATACCCAGGGTTACGATTTTGAGGTGATAAAATCTTTAGGTGATAAGATCGGGATAGTTGATAGCTTGGTATGCGAAGTTCAAATTACAGCAGAAGAGGTGTATCTTAATTCATCGAAGAAATCGGAAATTATGGAATACATGACAGCCCGAGGATTTAAATTAGCGGCAACGCAAAAACAAACATTTGATCAAGAGGAGAATTTATTTTTTATACGAGAAAGAAGGTCTGCATAATATCCAATGCCTATAATTTAATCGAATTGGATGAATTACTCAATCAAAATGATTGGGTAATACTGAATTATAATTTTCAATATTCCGGTTGATTAATCTCAATATGAGGCATCTTATGAATACCATGAAACCAATACGGGGAAATTAAGAAAAATGCGATTTCATGCTTCGTTCGATCGGGAATAGTCTGACCCTCCTTTACACATGCACTTAGCGACCATCTGCCGGGATGGATATCAAACACGTTTTTGAATGTACCATCCGATTTGCGATATATCGTATCCGTAACGTACAATTTCCCCCAGGTTTGAAATGATGCAATAGGATGAACAGGGACAGTATATCTCGCCGATTTCATGTCTTCAAATTCGCTGGAATGCATTAATGCAAAAACGTCATCTATCCAGGATCCTTCCCGATTTCTAACAATATGCCATACTCCATGCTGGCACATCACGTTATCGACAATCGGAGATTTCGTGAACAGAGACAAGCCGGGAGCCCATCCTCGTAAAGAGACTCCAGCAGCCAGAGACATCCTTCCCGACTCAATCAGAAGAGAACCAAGATAACTTGTCGTCATTTCTTATATTTTGAATCGGATGATTCAAAAATCAGTTTATGGTGTACTAGACCATTTTTGACAAGTCGGAAATTAAGTAGGTATTGATAGTCGGAACAATATATTCAGAATGAATATGACGAATAAATCGTAATATTATACATTTCTTGTTCAGACTGAATGCGGGATCGATGACATTCCAATTTCGATAAAACTTGTACAGTTTGAGATAACCATCTTCGTCCCATTCCTTGCGTTCTCCTTCCAGTTCATCATTTCTATAAAATTCTTGTTCTCGTGGCAAGCCATTTGCATTCCAGTATTTACATTCCCCTTCTGATTTTCCATTACGATAAGATGCCCGACAAATTAATCTACCATTGTTGTGCCAAGTTCTGCATGTTCCATGCCATTTTCCATTTCGATGAGGCGACTTCCTACAAAGCTGACCATTTTTATACCATCCTTTATATTCTCCTTCCAGTTCTCCGTCCAGGTAAAATTCATGTACTTTGAGCTGTCCATTTTCATGCCAAGTTTTGCGCTCTCCTTCCGGTTTTCCATCCTCATAAAATTCTTGTACTTTGAGCTGTCCATTTTCATACCATTCTTTGCGTTCCTCCATTCTGACTCTTGTTCGAACTCTACCGAATAAAATCATTTTCGGGGGCATTCGCTTCGCTCATTCCCCCGGACCCCCTTCACCTTTTTCGTTCGCGCTCCCCAGACCCCCTCACATGTTTCCTTATTCCTTTTCTACTCTGGGGGTACGGGGGAGCTTGACGCCCCCGAAATCGGAAAATAGTCGGATAATACATCACGATTTTAACAACCACAGCACCAGCATTTTCCCTGAGCATCCGTTTGACTCGAACCCAAAGAACAATTACAATCAGGATTTTCAGCGCATTGAGCCCGAGAATTAGGATCTTGAGAAAAATGATGATTAGCGCAGGTAAAACCGCCACCACAATCGCAATGATCTACCCACGCAGTTGCCGGATCATTGAGATTGAATGAACATTTGCTTCCGGCCCAACCAGGATCACACTTACATTGTCCAGAATCGTTTGGATCTCCATGATCGGAACAGGTGTTGGATCGGTTGTATTGGCAATGGTTTCCGGCCCATCCAGCATCACAATTTATACAAGTTCCATCATCCTGAACTTGCCCTCTGCATTGACATTGGGTAGCATCATCGTATTGACATCTATCTCCCCGATACGTTCGAGTATTTCCATCGGGACAGGTATTGTAAGTTCCGCAAGCACATGAACCATCATCCTGAACTTGCCCTCGGCAATTGGAACATTGATTTATACTATCAAATTCACAATTTGACCCTTTATAAGGACGTAAAATTCCGTCCGAACATTGATATTGACCGCAATCGCATCTTCCGGCCGGGCAACGATCAATCATTCTGTCGGTTTCTAGACAGTCATGCAAATCACTTCTACTACAATCGGGATCCTGACTTGGCTTGCATTGCTGAACTACTGTTCCTCTTCCGCTGCATGTTGGCCGTTCCTCTGGCTCCCAAAAACACATGTCAGTTGAGTCGACTTTATTCGGATAATAATAGGTTTCGGTTGGATCGACAGGCTTGAAGCTTAGATTTCCGGTATTTGGATCTGTTAGAATATTTCCGGCTGGATTGTTCACATACGGATAGAGATAGTCTACGCCTTCCAATCGATTGTTTGGCCACATCCCCTTCTCACACAGATTGTTATTCACGGTTGGATAAACAGTTTCGCACTGCGAGGGGTCATCGCATTGTAAATAATATACTCCAGTAGTTTGTTGGGGATTACCATAGTTTGGCAATTGTTCTTGCAGAAGATGATATTTGCTTCCTAAACATTCTAATGGGAAAGTTTCTGTTCCGGGACAATATAGCAAGTAGCCTTCATCTGTTCCGTTAAAACATGGAACGCAAACAAGATCTTGCGGTTGTCCGGCAGAATTTGTACAATAACTGTTACGTGGCTCAGGCGGACAATTACCCTTTGTTTGTGTTGGATTGAAGACTGTATAACAAGCCCATTCGTTATTCGTTCGTTCATCACAAATGCAACTTTCCATTGGTCCGCATGTCGGGCAGGTGGGAGTTGGCGGACATTTATCTTGACATTTGATTTGAGGAACTCCCCCGTTCATTTCACAAACGCAATCGGCCCAATCTCCACAATCTTCTCCTCCACATGAGGAATGACAATAGGCATCCAAACTTTCGCTCTTTGTTGCAGTAATATATTGTCCGACATCTTGGCAAGTTTTTGCGTCTTCTGTAGCAAGGGTTCCGTCTTCCTGACAAACGCGAATCTGTGATGGATTTCCGCAAGTGTCGACAATCGTAGGATCATTCTCGATACTGCAATCACAATGATTACCTTCCCATGGGGCCGTACAAACGCCATTACAATGCCAGGTTTTTGTGTTGGGATCACAAACGAAATCTTGAGTGCAATGTTCCGAATCGGGAACTTTTTGATCATTTCCGCATGCAGACTCGCAGATATTATCCACACATACTTCGTCAGGGGCGCAATTGCACTTGCAAAGTTCCCCACTCCAAGGAGGAATGCAGACTCCATTACATCGCCATTGTCGCGTTTCCGTGTCACAAATCAAATTATCGACTGTACAGTGCTCACCATCAGGAGGAGCGGTTGGGCGGTCTCCGCACTTGCTAATACATTGCCCATCCACGCAATCTTCATCTGGGGTACAATCACAGTTGCATAATTCTCCCGTCCATGGAAGAATACATACCCCATTGCATCTCCATGATTTACTATCGGAATCACAAACCAAATCGTCGACTGTACAGTGCTGTCCATCCGGAACAGCCTTTTGCCCCTGGCAAGGAGAAACGGGAACGCATGCTCCATCAACGCACTGCTCATTTGGCTGACAATTGCAGTTGCATAAACTTCCCGTCCAAGGAGGAATACAGACCCCATTGCATCGCCATTGCTTAGTTTTCGGATCACAGACCAAATCGGACAAATTGCAGTGTTGCCCATCCGGAATTTTGGGAGTTCCACAAACACTTTCGCAGGATCCATTAACGCAAACTTCATCCGGCTGACAATTACAATTACATAGAGGTCCGGTCCAGGGAGGAGTACAAACACCATTGCATTGCCATTTCTTCGTTTGTGGATTACAAACAAGATTTGACACGTCGCAATGCTGATCACTCGGAACTTTCGGGGAGCCAGAACATGGACTCGGAGCAATACATTTTCCTTTTATACATGTAAATCCGGAAGGACAGTTACATGTAGGTTTCGATGATGGTTTTCGAATGGCAAATACTAAAATAAGAACAATGATGATAAGAAATACCAATCCGACAATTCCTAACACAATTTTTGAACGACCTATCATACTTGCAGAATGTATTCGAGATTATTTATTTCCGTTTTTCGATGCCAGTATGATTTAAATTTTAATACATGTCCGGCAAAACAATTTAATATTGATCCCACACAATGCCGTCTCGTAAAACATCAAAGGAATCTAGAGAACGTAAAAAATTCAAGGAATCTAGAAGACGTAGAAAATCCAAACTGAAAATCAAAGAATCGAGAAATATTCCCAAAAGATCAACATTGAAAGAATCCAGAGATCGTGAGAAAGAACATAAAATTAAGTATTTCGATAAAATTCCAACCATTTCTCTTTCTAGGGCGGGAGGACACTGGATTGGCGGATTGGTGCCAAAAATCAAGAAATATATCCCGAAAAATTATAAGATAGTTGGTTACCTGGGAGGCGGAGCTCATGGATCCGCATATTTGCTATCTGGCCCTAATTTAGTTCCGCAGGCTCTGAAAGTAGTTGCCATCAATTCTAAGTACAAATCATCGTCTGAATCAGCATTCATACATGAATATAATATGCAGTTAAAATTTGCAAACGCCGGAATTGCTCCTTTTCCTCTTGAAATTGGAGTATTTGATCAGGAGGACCCACATTATTCCCATCAATTTGGAATTGTCAGGATGGAACGAGTTGGTGGAATTATAAAATCGTTGCTAGAAAATCATAGATTTTCTGTTCAAGAAATGAAGCATCTCATAAACGAAATAGAACGTGTACTTAAGATCATGTGCAATGTGGGATTAATCCATGGAGATTTTCATCTGGATAATATTGGCTATAATTTGAACCAAACATCTGAACAATTCACGATTCAGGTGTTTGATTTCGGATTGTCGTGTTGTGTCAAGAAAAGAGCCAAATGTGATGTCAAACTTGAACTTTTGACGCTTTTAACGGATGCTCAGAAAAATTCTCCCATAGAGATATATAGAAGAAATATGAGCACCTTTATTCCGGGTATAATAAAATTAATGAAAAAATTTGGAATCGGCGGAGCAGATATTTCTAATGCTAAGCGTGCTCTGAAAGACCGAAAAATTTTTTATGAAGACCGTATCTTCGAACCAGACCTATAAAATTGACCAATGTTTACGATTTATTGATTTGATATTTCAAATCAATAGATTCCGACTAATTTATCTCGTTCATTGTTGAAATCCGGTCAATTCTAAATAACCATTACCGCTTCGAGAAGTTGCTTCGACTTGAACAAACCCTTCCCAATAATGGCTCTTTCCAGATCCAACTTCCTGATCCAAAAATACCGGAAATGTCAGCAGCTGTTCAAATCCGGGAACTGTTGTATTAATGCTGAGATATACCGGATAAGTAACTCCAATTGAAGAAGTCCAAGTATCCAGCACCTCAATCGTTAAAACTTTTCCATACTCCATATTTCCGTTTTCGTGTTGAACATCGACCATTGAGTCGTCTCCAATCAGATAAACACCGTTTTGACGAAGAACCAGGACTAACATGCTAAGGGAGCCGAATCGTAGACCTAACCAGTCCCAGCCGCTCTTTTTGCCTCCGGTTCCGCTTCCCGGAAGAGCGCCTCCCCATTGGTGATCAAACCAGGTCTCTCCGGAAACAAATTTAGTCTGACCATTTAGCGTGACGGTTCCGAAAGTATAAAGCTGAGGCATACTTACATAATAAAATCCCGTGCAAGTTGTAGAATTGGGAAATCCAGTATATCCGCCAGTTCCCTGCCACATGGTGGGACTCAGTGAGATAAGGAATAAATTTATGCTGACATTTGAGGTGGAAGCGCTAAAAATGTAAGAACTCTCGAGAGTTCCAGCAGGAAGAAAACCAACGTTCTTATAGCTGATAGATGCACTGTATGAAGGGGCGTCAAAATCCAAGTCAAAATGGTTAACTGTTTTGGGGAAAGATGTGGTTCCTTGATTGGTCCATTGATATCGTCCGGAATTATCGGTTAGAGCAATAGTGCTTGGGGAAACGATGGCATTGCTTCCGATCTGAGAGAGATTATACATCGAGGTCGTAAGTTGATATCCAACTGGAGAATCGCAGCCAGTTTCGGGAAAATCAGTTCCAATCTCGCATAGGGTTCCGGTAGCAAAATACCATCCTTGAGGATATTGCAGATGAGTAGAGTATGCTTCCGACAAACTCATAACCTTCTGATTTTCAGCCGGAGGGGACGGACATGGGTAGAATGACGCGGCTACTTGTCCGATAATTAACAAAGTCGAAAGTAAGATCGACTTGAGCATTGTTGCAGGGAGCGGAAGATTGCTAGGAATTTGACAGAAATCCTTTAAATCACTTTATATAACGATCATAAATCTAAATTCTGATTTAAACGAAAAATTTCCAACGGATACCAATACCATAACGATGGATCCGCAACCCAATTTTCAATCTCTCCTAGATAGACTGCATGATATCAAAGAGAAGTTTGATCAGGAATATGAAAATTTGATCAATCTTATATATACAAGAGGATCCGCAAAACAGCAAGAACGTGTATGGTTTGTAAACCAACTGTTGGTTCCAGTATGAAAATTTTTCTAGTGAATATATTGCCCGAAAATAATGCAGAAGCTTACTTCTCCTGAAAAGCACCTACAATCGAGGGACATTCAGTCGTCTATTCGTTCTTATAGAGGCTGTCCTCTTCTGACCAATAATGGACAGACATGCAGACCAAGTTTAATTACTAACAGATTTGCAGATCCGTCAACGGGAAATAAATATGACTGTAATCGTTATTGTATGCGGGAATGTACATCCGGGCAATTATTGCATATTTTCAAGAATTTTCCCACCGAACTAATCACAACCACGAACAAACATTTTGACATTGATGCAATCATTCTTGAATTTAGCACATCAAAAGACCATAAATTACCCGCATTCGGTGTGACATTTGTCTGGCAGCTGTACACCAAAACAGGCTGGTTAATGACAGACGCGAGATTCTATGGAGATGACAGCAAAAGTGCGCGTGATGATGTTCATGGTGATGCAAATGATATGAGCCGAGTTCTTTGTGCTTGGTTTCAAGGGATTCCTTTAAATAAACGAATCAAGGTGAAGGCGACCATAATGAGCATCGAGTATAGAGACGCGCTCAGAAAAAATGATAGAATCGAATTAATAGGGTTTAATACACCTTATATTCGTCCCGTAAATAACTGGGAAATGGAGGGGACGATAAAAACGGAATTTGAATTGTTCGAATCTATGAGCGAAATGCATGCGTTGGAACCGGAAATCCAATCAAAAGCGCAACCGGAAACCGAAATCGACAAACAAGCAATCCTACCGGTGGACATTGCAGAAGAGCCAGCATCCCTTGTCTATTACGGTATAGCACATCCGGATATACATCATATTTCTCGACGACATCGGCAAGCAAGTCATCACCGTCCTAGACATTTCCATTCTCCTCAACGAAAAGATCGTAAATCTCTTCGAAAATAAACTCGACATTATTTTGAATCGGATTGATAGAGCTTGTTTTTCCATCATTGAGATGGAAAAATTTATAAGAACTTGGAGAGTCGGACCGGAAATTATGAAATGGTAACCAATTGCCACTGAGCTTCTGATCCCGATCGATCACAGGCTCCGCTAGGCGAGATCAAAACGTTGCTAACATCTGCCAAACATGCAATGTAATTAAAGTAGGGCATAATGTTGTAGGTATTGGTCTGAGACGTGGGGAAAAAGATGAAATATTGATAGACCGATGTGGATGGGCTGCAAACGGTGACTGTCGGGGAAACTTTTGGAGCGTTCCAACGTGCAGTTGAACTTGCATCACAATTTGCCGCGGTAGATGAAACTGCAGAAATAGTCACGCTGGATCCGAGTCCTGAGGAAAGAGTCCACTGCATGGAGGAGTCGTAATTTTGCACGGGAACCAGAACTAATCCATGATCCGATGTTGCAGGGCTGACAATGGTTTGTGATGCCGGATTGTAAACATAGACAGACTCTCCATAGATGGAACTGGAAAGCGCGTCGAGCGGGGCTGATACGGTCTGAGCCGATACTTGGTCAATCAAGATTGAGGGAGAGAAAATGGAGAGAGCGAAGACTAACGCGGAAAGAAGGAAGTTCATAGCGGATGATTGTTGAGTGGTTATAATCCTGGGAACGGAATTCATTTTCCGTAAATATTCATCTTTGGAATATGGGCAAATTGTACGATTTATTACATGTAATTAATGGCTACGGACTAGGATGAACTAATTGATTTTTCATAACACGATCATACATTTCCGTATCCAAATGACTTTTCCGCCAAACTTTGATTCTAGTGCAGGATACTGCGATAATGAATTGCCTCTGATAGATGAAAAGTTTCGGGATGGAAAACGAGATGGAGTGCGGAAAATACGCTATCCAAATGGAAAGTTGTCAATGGAGGAAAATTACGAGGATGGGAAGAAAAGTGGTTTCCAAAGATCGTGGTATCGGAATGGTCAGCCGGAATATCAACGAATATGCAAGGAGGGAAAATTAGACGGAATGTCGTATTATTGGAAACAGAATGGTGAGATTGATTGTATAGAGGTATATCGGAATGGAAAACTTCATGGTAAACGTAGTGTTTGGTATTCATCTTTCCGGATGCAAGCACAAGAATGGTATATTGACGGCAAACTGAACGGAATTAGAAGTTATTGGCATATGGACGGTCAACCGTGGAGCCATGAAATGTTTGTGAATGGCAAGCTTGAAGGAGAGCACAAAACATGGAATATGGATGGATCCTTGTCGAGACGGGAATACAGCATTGATGGTGAATGTGTTGATGAAAATTTTACTCTGATCAGGAAGACCATTTTTCTTCTAATAAAGCGCAATCTATATTTCCGAATTTGCCGCAACCAGTATTCACATCTGAACACGCTTTTGATAGATGATCTATTCGGTATGATCATGAAATAAATAGACTTTTTATACTGGATTGCAGTTATAATTTACATGACTTCCATTCCCGTATCCAGAGCGGAATTTATGAAATTGATCAGTAGAATGGAACAGTTGGAGGCGGAGGTATCTCTTTTGCGAAACTATCTTGCAAAGACGCAAAGTTCCGGCAGCGGAGGATCGACAGAGAAATCATCTCATTTGTCCGACTCGAAAGATTCGGAATCTGAGAGTGAAACGGTGGCTGAAATTCCGGTAGCCTCCAATAAATCACATAAAAGACTTCTAGTGGCCAAGAAACCTTCTACAAATATTCATTTTCAATAAACGTCAGAATATCTGAAGTATGAATTTCAGATATGTTATAGTAAATCATTACCTCAATCTACCGTATCCAATTTTTGTTCCGATTTGGAATCGTTGACGACTTGAATTTGCGGTCCGGTGGAATTTTCGACTGGACGAGAAGTTCGGGATAATTCTAACTGGACTTGTGCCTCAATTTTTGCTTCAATGCTATCTTTCATCTTGTCAACTTCGGATTGCTTTCCGGAAGAGTTGTTCGATCCTGAAGAATTGGCCATTTGCGTTAACATTTCATTCATACCTCCCATTCCGCCGCCCATCATCATGTTCATTATTCCTCCCAGACCGCCCATTCCAGCCAGAGGATTTGTATCTCCAGAAGATCCGCTAGGCATTCCGGAAAGAGAACCCATCATTGTTTGTACGGTTCCGAGCAATTTTCCGAAATCGAGGGATCCGTCTTTTACTTGCTTATCAATTGATCCGACAAGATCGTTCAGCACTCCGCTTTGAAGAATGGCAGAAGCCGCGCTCATGGGGTCGGATGTGTTAATATTGGATGTATCAACCGACTGAATTCGAGTAAAGAAGTTGTCTAAAAATTGTCCCTCCGCCGAACCGGATGATTGTAACTTTTTCAGCATCTCCTGAATTTCCACTGTTGGATCGATTGATGCACTAATGACGAGTAAATGGTTCCAAATTGTATCGGAAGTATCAGAGTCAATAGTCTTCTGGGAAAGAAGGGCGTGGACATCAATATACGCCCGTTCGGAAAAACTAATTCTGCGTGAAATAATCTTGCTGAAATCTTTTGATAGAAGAGCATCACGATTTCTCTCGCAGAAATCCCTAAAAAGTTCAACATGCTTCTTGATGATCAATTTCTGACTGATTTTGGTTCGGACCAATAAATGGTTGTATGCAGCAATTTCATGGAACTTTCCACCAAAAACATTGTTCAGTTCCGAAACAAAGTCGACAATTTTTCCGAATGCTTGAAGAGATTCATTCTTGGAAGGTTTTCCCTTGTTTGCGGATTTATTTGTTCGGGAAGATTCTGCCTTCAAATCGTGAGACATGAATTATCCACCAAACATCATCTTTTAAGTTGCGATTTTTGATGACGAATTATTCATTTTGAACAAACGTTCGAATATTAGTGTCCATGTTTTGATTTCACAATCGAGAAATAATATTCTTTAGATCAACAATGAGTACGATATTTGCAGTATCAATTGTATTTTTCTGATTGTTTCGAACACCTCGAATAAATATCCATTTCTTGACATGACTAAAATTTTCATCAATTTTTGTTCCGTTTCGATAAAATTCATGTATCATGAGCTGCCCATTTCCATACCACGATTTGAATTCTCCTTCCCGTTTTCCCTTTCGATAAAACGATTGCTCTTTGAGATGTCCATTTTCATGCCAATATTTGCATGGTCCTTCAGGAAGTCCATCATGATAAAACCTATGCCCTGAAAGCTGCCCATTTTTGTACAAATATTTGAATTCCCCTTCTGCCCTGTTATTCTGATAATGTTCTAACATCATAATCTGTCCATTATCATACCTGACTATATGTTCTTTCAAATTTTTCGAATGTTTAGTTTGCATGTTATTTTATCCATGAAAAATTGTCCCCCGCAAATTCAATTTAGCGATTGCATAAACTGACTTATGTGCTGATAACTAATCCTTTACGTCACATAAATGGACAACTATATTATGCTGTCAATCTTGCACTCTCCCCATCAATATGTAAAAATAAACGGAACCTTGACAGTACGGGAGTTGAAAAGCATGATTATACAAAACTACAATGAAGGCAATTCTGATGATATTAAAGAAATAAAAATTGTGGGCTATGAGAACGATGATGATAACATAAAAAAATCCAATTTTGTAACATGTGCAAATGGCAATATTTATAGACGTTTAGATTCCGGAATCGTTCCAGAACCGCACTATCTACCTCTTGCATGTGCTTTATTTTCATATCAAGAGTTTGATGCCACGAAAGCGGCAGAATTATCTCCGAGAATCTGTTACCCGTCTAGACCTGCAAGTGAAATTTTGCCCTTCTTTATCCTCAACAAGACCGCCAGAGGCGATATAAATATAATGCTTCTGAAGCCAAGACAAATGAACTGGAGATTTGGTCCGACACTTCCGCAAATGTACTATCAGCTCGATTCGAACGGGTCATTGAACATTTATAACGAGGATGATGGATCGGACATAATCACAAATCAAAATAAAACATATCGCTTTAAAAATCGGCGAGAAAGAATTATCAATAATGTTGATACCCAGCTTTTACGAAGCTCCGAGTATTATGCAAATATGACTTGGAAATCGGCCGGTGAATGTCAGGTTTGCTATGCTCGTCCAATTAATGTAATGTTTACCAGTTGCAAACATTGCGTGGTTTGCGATACATGTGCGATCCAATTGAAAGCATGCACGAGATGTACCGCTTCGATTACTGGAATACTGGAATGCATCGATCCGAAATCATATCAGCAATAATTTCCAAATAAATATGTTTGGAAAATAAATCGATAACATGCTTCCGAAATGACTTTCAAACTGATTCATAGTTAATAAGTGAATGAGCTCATTGATTGAAGATACTACTATATCTGGAATACCAATAATAATCAACTGGTGGCAAATGAACATAACTGCTACATATTTTAACAGAACTTATACAGCTTCATTTGACGAGATCGAATATCCAAATAAAATATATGCCAATACAACTCCATATCAAGTTGTCAATCTCATGACGATTTCCCACGACACGATTTCTGTGAGCACATTTCCGTTTCGAGACTCGATACATATTACCATTCGAAATGATGCTTATGTGATTGCTGAATTTTGGCTATATGAGAATTAGCGATCTAATTGTGATCATATGAAAATCCAATTTTCATATGAGAAAATCGACTGTTTATAAATTTCATCAAATCGTTATTGTGGGCATATTTGCAGGTATCGCGATATGCTGAGAAAAATTGAAATAAGCCGGATTCATGTTCCGTCCAATCACATGATTCGTTAGGTTCTCATTATTTCCGATCAGAACAATATCAATAATCTGGTTGTTCTGTACATGGTCGAAATGCAGCGGACAGAATATGATAAATGTTAGCCGACCACGAATGGTTGTATGGTTGCGGAAAAATGTACTAATCTGTGCAGGCAAATTTCCAGGAATGATCGATATTGGATATTGTTCCAGATTCTGCCCACTCTGAGATAAAGATTGTAAAATGATTAGTTTCAGCATTATTACTTGGGGACATGTTTTTCTATGCGAAATCAATTAGTGAGCATTTTGTCAAATCTGAGAGACGATTTTTACCAAATCGGAAATGAGAGGGATGTTTAGGGAACCAATAATGCTTATTCGAAGGCGTTTCGGGATTCGGAGAAGTGCCAGTTTTGTGACATCATCAAAGTGATATTCTCCATTCAGATGGAATGTGACGTTCCCGTTCCGATAAAAGTCTCTTGACCAAAGCCGGCCATCATCGAGCCAATATTTATGCTCTCCTTCAAGTTGCCCATTTCGATAGAATGCCTTCCTTATGGGATAACCATTGTTGTGCCAAGATTTGACTTCTCCTTCAAGTTTCCCATTCCGATAAAATGCCAGTTCATGAAGTTGCCCATTATCATGCCAAACTTTGCGTTTCTCATCCCTTTTTCCATCCTGATAAATTTCCTTTACCCACATCTGCCCGTTAGAATGCCAGGATGTAAATTCTTTCAGTTCTCCGTCCCAATAAAGACTTTGATATTGAAGTTGACCATTTGTGTATCTGAGTCCGGAACAGAGTTCCATAAATTTCCATGATTAATATCGAGTAATATTTGCTTAGTGAACTCAATTAACCCTATCCGGAAAGTATTCTTATCAAATCGGAAATGATCATATTATTGAGAGGAATGATATCACGCTTTCGAAAATTTTTGATAGCTCGAAGAAATGTTCGCTTTTCTGTATGATTAAATTTCGCTACAACCATTCCTTCCTTATAGATTGAATGTTCCCGAAGCTGTCCATTGCTGAACCAATTTTTGTATTTTCCATCCAGTTCGCTTCGTCGATAAATTGCCAGGATTTGAAGATTTCCATTTTCATACCAATATTTGTATTCTCCTTCCACGTTTCCGTTCTGATAAAGTTCGCACTCCTGAAGCTGACCATTATCATACCACTGTTTCCACTCCCCTTCTCGTCTTCCATCTCGATAAAACTTTTGCGACAAGATTTGTCCGTTATAATACCAACTTTTCCATTCTCCTTCTGGTTTACCGTTTCTGTAGAATTCATGCTCTGCGAGCTGACCATTATCATACCACGCTTTGCGCTCTCCTTCTAGGCATCCATTTGCATAAAGTTCACGTATACGAAGTTTTCCATTTGGATACCAATCATCATACACCAACTCTTTGTCTTCCCTTGTTTGCATTTCTTCGGATATTTTTGAGCTTTCATTTTGATGAAATTTACATCTCGATTCTTGATGCTGATAAAAAACTTCCATGACTTATTCTGACATATTTGTCTATCATAAAATCAATTCAGTGAACATATAAATTGAATTATTTAAAGGAATCCGAATTGTGAAGTAATAATTCAATATTACGCCTTCAAATGACCAGCGCAAAAATCGAGAAACTCCAATCTTTGGCATCCGATCGAAAAAATACATCAATTTCTTTTTCCGATAGCGAGGAATCAGAAAGTGATGAGGACGAGAAGTCTGTTTCTTCTCAACCGATCGAATATAAAACTGGGGAGGTTTCTATCAACAAATTGGACCAACGAACACATGCTCTTCATCGGCCAGACATGTATATTGGTTCTGTAGCGAGAATTAAATCTTCCGGAAGAGTTTGGGTCAAGGTCAAGGATGGTGACAAATTTCAATACAGGGAAATATATTCCACAGAAGGACTATTGCGAATCGTTATGGAAGTTATTTCTAACGCGATTGATAATGTTTGGCGATCAAAAGAAAGAAATATTCAACCCAAATTAATCAAGATAAGCATAGATCGGGAAACTGGTTGGATATCAGTATGGAATGACGGGTTACCAATTCCTTTAAAGAAATTTGTGGATTCCAAGACTAAAGAGGCTTCTGGTAAATGGCTGCCGGAAGAAATTTTTGGAGAGTTTTTAATCGGATCAAACTATAACGATGATGAAAAAAGAAAAACATCCGGTACCAATGGGCTGGGATCGAAATCATTGGCACGCGATACAAAAATTCCTCTCTGGAACGGGAAAGTAAAAAAATGTCAAAATATCAAAATAGGAGATGTGCTTATTGGGGATGACGGTGAAATCAGAACAGTATCCGATGTTTTCTTCGGAGAAAATAAATTATGGGAAATCAAGCAAGCATTTGGGCAAACATATACGGTATCGGAAGGGCATGTTCTTACTTTACATATGCCTGATCATGGAGTAATATTCTGGAATAAAACTAGAGGCGGATGGTCAGTGCTTTGGTGGGATCGTAAGTCCAAATCTGTTAATTCTACCTGTTTTAGAGCTCAAGAGTGGACTAAATGGAAATGTCCCATTTGTGACAAAGAATTCTCTAGCGACAGAAATCGCCATTATAGAAGAAGACATAAAGGAATTTCAATTCCCACAGTTTTGCGAAAAAGTCCAACCGTTAATGCTCCAGATACTCCAGAAGTAAAAAAGGCCTATGCTGAAGCTGAAAAATTTGTCGAATCGTTATCTCAAGACAACACGATAGACATCGCAGTGGAGGATTATCTAGCATTGCCGGAAACGACGCAGAGACGGCTGGCAGGATTAAGAGGAACATGTATAAATTGGCCTGCAAAACCGGTTTGCATTGATCCATATATATTAGGAATGTGGTTGGGTGACGGATTTGCGTATGGTAGAGGATTTGCGAGCGAGGATGAAGAACTAGTTAATGAATGGGTAAAATGGGCGCGAAATAACAATGCTGAAGTTACACATACGGGAAGAGATCAATGGGGAATACGACGAAAAAGATTCAAACAGTCCTCCACTCCAGCAGTGGGAGATACATTTACGTCAAATGCCAGATGCAAAGCATGCAAATATAAGTTATGCTCGGCCTGTTCCAGTGACGAAGAGCTTGAACGTTTAGGATTAAAACGCATTATTGAACTCCAGCCATCAGAATACATTGTCGGCGAATCGACTCTTCGTTCCAATCCCTTTAAAGAATTACTTAAAAAATATGATCTAGTGGGCGTGGATAACAAACATATTCCCCAGGACTATATATTAAATGATCGAACTACCCGACTTGCTTTATTAGCGGGAATTATTGATACAGATGGGACAGTTATGAGAGACGGAACTCGAATTGTAATAGCTCAAGGCATGATTCATGAACGTCTTGCGGATGACATTGTCCGGCTTGTCCGATCGCTCGGATTTGCCTGCTCAATTAAAATTAAAAAAACACAATGGAAATATAACGGAGAGCTTCGTCGAGGATTGGCAAAAAATATTAATATTTCTGGTGCAGGAATCGAAGATATTCCAACTCGTTTACCACGTAAAAAATGCGCCCCGCCAAAAAGTCGAGATACTGCACGATCTGCAGGTTATCTCACAATTTCTCCGCTTCCATCCGGGAAATGGGTTGGAATTACTGTTGATAAAAATCACAGATTTTGTATTGAAGACATGACCGTTATCCATAATTGCGCAAATATCTACTCTAAAATTTTCGAAATCGAACTGTTTAATCCTTCATATAATGCGATTTATCGGCAACGATGGATCGAAAATATGTCTCAAAAAGAAGAAGTTGTTTGGGATAAAAATAGCTCTAATTTTCCAAAAGGGACGGGGAAGAATGGATATACATTGGTCAGGTTCAGACCCGATTATTCTCGATTTGGATATGCGTCGGGAATGGATGACGATATGATTTCTCTTCTGGAAAAGAGCGTGCATGATTACGCGCTTATTGCTGCTCTCAATGGTGTTTCCGTAATTTATAATGATAAGGTAGTTCCTATTTCCAGTTTTAAGGATTATGTTAGTTTTTACTATGACAAACTTCCAGAAGAATTGCTTCAATTAAATTCGGAGGACTGTTCCGTAATCCTGGCACCCAAGGCCGATCCATTGTTTAAGGGTGATCTCATGCATGTTGCTTTTATTAACGGTATTATTACCGCAAGAGGTGGAGTACATGTGGATGCTTGGGATGAAACACTTTTTCGTCCGATTGTTCAGAAATTGAATGGAGAGAAAACAAAGAAGAAAAAGGATGACGGAAAGAAAAAGGCTGCTAAAAAGAAAAAATCAGAAGAGAAGAAACGACCGACAATTGATATCTCTCATGTTCGTAAATATTTTAGCATCTTTATCGTTGCAGAAGTGGTAAATCCAAAGTTTACTGGACAGAACAAGGACATTTTTAATTCTCCTCCGATTCATACAAAGGTGAAGAAATCGGATATCTCAAAATTGATGAAATGGTCTTTTGTCGATCGGATTGAAGAATCGATCAAACTAAAAGAGTTTGCATCACTGAAGGATGCTGGAAAGAAGAAACGCAATTATCTCAACATCCCCAACCTGGATGATGCGAATAATGCTGGAACGAAGGCAGGACGCGAGTGTATTTTATGCCTGACAGAGGGTACATCGGCAGCCTCTTTTGTCGCCGTGGGTATGCAATTTGGACTAGAAGGAAAAGTAGGGCAGGACAGTATAGGAATTCTTCCTCTTTCCGGGAAAATTTTAAATGTGCGTAAAGCTGCAATTTCCAAGATCCTCAAGAATAAAGAAATTATGGGAATCATTCGATCTCTCGGATTGGAATACGGTGTAGATTATTCAATTGAAACAAATAGAAATAAGCTGCGATATGGGAAATTATACGTGGTTGCAGATTCCGATTTTGATGCAATGCATATCATCGGCTTAATTATTAATCTTTTCGACACTCTTTTTCCCAGTTTATTACAGCAGGATAATTTTCTCCATTTTCTCCGTACTCCTATCGTTAAAATTCACATGAAACAAGAAACTCTCAATTTTCTGTTCTATTATGCGTCTCAACAATACATTATGAATCAGCAGCTCTCAAAAAAGGCCATAAAATATTTTAAAGGATTGGGGACATACAAACCAAATGAAATCAGGGACGATTTCGGGCGTTATCCGGTTTCTTTACTTTCAAACGAGAAATCCAGAGAACTATTGTCGCGAATTTTCGGGAAGGATGATGTGGAATTTCGGAAACAATGGTTGCTTGAGCATCAGGAGAAGATATTGGAAAGGAAAATCCCAGACTATGAAATCGAAACACTTCCAATTAATGATTTTCTCGAAGATGAAATGAGATTGTATAGCATTGATTCCTGTTTTAGAGCAATTCCCTGCGTTTTGGATGGATTCAAAGAAAGTACGCGAAAAATTATGACATCTGCATTTACAAGGCCCCTAAACTACACCAGTGACGAACTTAAAGTAGTTCAATTGGCTGGATATGTAGCCGAAAAGATGGGATATCATCACGGAGAGCAAAATATTCCTGATACTATCATTGGGCTTGCTCAGTCTTTTCCCGGATCAAATAACATTCCTTTACTGGTCGCGGCCGGAAATTTCGGAAGTCGGCAAGGAGGCGGCAATAACCTTTCAGTCGGTGACGATGCGGCCGCTCCGCGTTATATTTTCACGAAGCTTGAAATGCTAACGCGTTGCATTTTTCGAGAGGAGGATGATATCTTTCTTCCAGATCGTATTCAGGAAGGCGAAGTCGTAGAAAAACAATATTACATGCCAATCATTCCCATGCTTCTTGTAAACGGAACGTCGGGAATTGGAACCGCACATTCGACAACCGTTCCGCAATACAATCCATTCGACCTCATGAAATGGATAGAAGTTTGGTTGGAAAAGAAGGGAAAAGTGAAGACAGAGAGTAAAGGTTTAATTTTTTATGACACACCAACTCTTTGTCCGTATTATCGAGGATTCACTGGAAAAATTGAAGTTGAAGGTCATCATATTCGAACATATGGCGTTATGGAACAAACAGCAAAACAGACCTGGACGATCACTGAACTCCCCATCGGAAGGCTAAATATCAGCATCAAGAAATACTGTGAACATCTGAAAAAGATGAGGGAAGATCAGAAGATTAAGAGTTTTACGAGTCAAAAGCCTTCTCTTAACAAACCATATTTCACTGTGACCGCGGATGAGGACGGAATCATCCCCAATCTTCAGAATATGAAGCTCGTAGATACCCTCACAACCACAAACATGGTTCTCTTTGACGAAAAAGGCAAGCTTATGAAATTTTCATCGGTTGAAGAAATTCTCGAATACTATTGTGCTCGTCGATATGCGTTCTATACTGTCCGAATTGACGGAATGTTGGCCAACCTAAAATCAGATCTTAGATGGGTCTCTAATAAGCTACGATTTATTCGTCTAGTTCATGATAAAAAATTGCATATCACAAATCGGGAAGAATCAGAGCTAGAAGATGAAATGGATCTATTAAAGTTTGATCGCAAGACCGATTCCCGTAAAAGTAAATCTAAGAAGCAAGAGAAAGCGGAAGATGAAAAAGAGGATGAGGTCTCTGGAACATTTGAATATCTTCTCAGTATGCAAATCAAGTGCCTAAACATTTCTAGCACAGCATACAAGAAATTGGAGAAGGAGAAGACGCAATTGGAAGAACAAATTCAGGAACTGGAAAATACAACCGTGGAGAAACTTTGGAAACAGGAGATGGACGAACTCAAGACCGCTCACGCCAAATGGGAGAAGAGAATGGAGAACGACGCCAAGGCTCCGGTTAGAAAACATGTCAAGAAAACGAAACGATCATCCAGATAATTCATCATACTTTTTGAAGTTGATTTCAACTTCAAAACCTTTAATAAATTTCCGATTTTTGACTAAATTTTATACCAGAACTCCCATTTCCCCGCGTTCAATCTTTCTACTAATCTAACTTTCAAATATTCACAATTTGGAAATTGGATATCAATGGTATATCATTCAATAATTTTATATGATATAGCCTTTCATTCAGTTTATTTGAATGTTGTTTGTTCAATGTTAGTTTGGTAGAAAGATTGAACATGGGGAATTGAAAAGTTTCAGTCTAAAATTCCGAGTTTTTGATAAGATTTTTATACGTTTTTCGTCAAACTTTGACGACGAATTTCAGACCAAACCTGACCAGGAGTAAAATGATTTTTTATATTCCAAACAGTGAAATTATTCAGATCTTCCATGTCCGATTCTACACTCTCCAACGTTTCCGCTTCAGTTGCAAATAATGATGATGTCAAGGTTTCCGCCGCCAAGGCTCGGTATCTGGAGGCTGTTGAACCGGATTCCTGTTTAGCCCAGACTATGAGGGTTTCTGAGGTTTCGGATATTCCGGGCGCAGATAAAATTCAAGCTTACACCGTTGGTGGATGGAAATGTGTAGCAGCCAAGAATGCCTTCAAGAAAGGAGAACTTGTCGTGTATATTCGTATCGGAGCAGTGCTGGATCCAGATTTCCCGCAATGGGCGTTTCTTGAAGGAAATCCACTGAAAACGAAGAAGATTCGCGGAGTTATTTCCCAGGGATTGATCGGATCAGTCAACTGGATATCAGAGCAAGGTCTAGTAGAGGTATTCAAACTCATTGAGGCTGAGGGAAAACCGATCTACAAAGATACCGATTCGGCATATTGCTTCCTTCCAGAAAATGTCAATCTGACAAAGATTCTACATGTCCGAAAGTATGTCGAGTCGGAAGAATCTAGTTTGTACAGCTCTCAATCATCCGCTTCCAAGCAATCATCATCTCCGACTCTGGTTCCACGCCCCGCATTCATTCCGAAAACCGACGCCGAAAGAGTGCAAAATATCACTCAGCAACAATGGCAAGAACTGAAAGGTATGACTGCCTGGAATACTCGCAAGGAGGATGGCACTTCCGCAACTTACTGGTTCAATCCTTCGGGGGCATTCGCTCCGCTCATTCCCCCGGGCCCCCCTCATGTTTCCGGGGGAGTTAATCTCCCTCATGCTTCTATTCTGGGGGGCCCGGGGGCGCCAAGCTCCCCCGAATTTGGAATATGTAGTAGAAATTGTGGAATTGCCGGAAATCCAAAAGGGAGCGAACATTACGGACTGATGAATGAGAAATTCCACATCGAGCAGGAACTTCGAGCTCTCAATCGTCCGCTCGCCATTCAGGGAGAGATTGTGGGGCCAAAAATCAACGGAAATAGGCTGCAGCTTACCGACTATGATTTCCGAGTTTTCGGCATGTGGGATATTGAGAAGCAGTGTTATTTGGATCCAAAGGAAGTTTGGGAGTTAGCCGGAAAAATGAAACTAAACACTGTTCCGCTAATCTCGACCGTTGTAATCGGGGACACTGAATCATCTTCCGACTTCTGGATCCAGCAAGCGGAAACTCAGAAATATACAAAAAATGTGCAGGCTGAAGGCATTGTGTTCATGGTTCATGATCAGTTCCGACATTTGCGCTTCAAAGCCATCTCTAACAATTATCTGCTGAAACACAATCTGTAATCAACTTAGCCGGCTAAAAGACTATTATTTGTCCATTCAGGATGGACAAATTGCGTGAATTGATTTTTATTATTTGAATAATATGAGATGTTTATCAGTTCTGATCGCTCTTGTACTAAGCAGTGTATGAGCGAACTTAAACCGCCCACGTATAACATAGTCCATGCCGACGGGCGACCATGGATGCACGGATTTGAATTAAATGGGGAGCTGCATGAAACGCGTCAAGAATGGTGGGAAAATGGAATACTTGCAGAGCAGGTATTCTCCCGGAACGGAAAAAGAGAAGGCGATTACAAGAGATGGCAGAGAAACGGGCAGATATCGGAACATAGAGTTTATCGGAATGGGGAACTGGAAAAAATCCAGATTTGGCATTTGAACGGACATCTTGAGAGTCAGGAATCGTATCGAGACAGTAAATTGGAAGGAGACCGCAAAGTATGGCACGAAAACGGAATAATTAGAGGTGTCGCATTTTATCGGAAGGGAAAGATGGATGGAGAATGTAAGATATGGAATGAAAACGGCGATCTTCTAGTACATTCATTCTATCGGAATGGAGAACTGATTGATGTAAATTTTAATTTTACCAAGAGACGCGTATTTCTGCGAATTATTAGATGTTTTCTAATGCGCAGAACTCGTCCGAAAGATTCCATTTCCGATTTAGCAAAGATTATTTCTCGGTTTTGAGAGGAATTTTGAAGAGACTAAAATTTGTTCATTACGGATGGACAAATTGCATGAACTGATTTTTATGATTTGGATATCATGAGATCTTTATCGGTTCCGATTATTTGTATTACGCATATGAGCAAACTTGAACCATATAGCAGATTCCATGTCAATGGAAGACTCTGGATACAAGGATCCATGCTGGACGGAGAATTGCATGGAGAACGTCAAGAATGATGTGGAGTAAGGATGGCGGTCTTCTAATACATTCGTTTTATCGGAATGGAATACCGATCGATGGAAACTTTACGTATGCAAAAAGACGAGTGTTTCTACGGGCTATTACATGCTTTCGAAAACGTAAAACTAACCTGGAAAACATTATTCCCGATTTAGTCAAGATTATTTTCCGGTTCTGAGATGATTCATTGACTTGTATTCTCTTCAGTGTTAGAGGAGAATCTGCGAAATATGCTTGGCATGTAAAATGAGTTTTCTTTTATATGCAAATATCGGTATATAATACTAGAATGTCGTCGGATGATGAACCGGTTCATTTGGGTGATCTCGTTATTTTTGATGATTTGGCAGCGGGAATGTCGTCAGATTTTCCGATCAGTATGTTTACTTCTGGCCGCCACTTTATTCCCATGCTGATTGAACCGTCTCAACTTTCTCATACTACCGAAGTTGATATTTCATGTTCGCTTCCGACTCCTTCTCATCTAAAAATAGAGAAACATACCGGAGAAAAATGTACATGTTCGCTATGTTTGGATGATATAGAGGCAAATTCGGATGTTTATAAATTGACGTGCAATCATATATTTCATGCGCATAATTGCATGCAAGATAAGAACATCATGAACTGGATTGAGGAACATAAAACATGCCCATATTGTAGGGCTAAGATTAGTGTGCCAAAAATTATCGAGGAAGATGAAATTCTCACGGTCATGAACCAGTCTTCCGTTTCCAGAGAAGACGCAATCAACGCGCTGCAAAATCATGACAATATTGTTGATGCCATTCTGTCATTTTGCTGATCTGAATTCTCCTCAAACTGAGAAGAATTCAACAAACATCAATGAAGCTGATGTGTGTTAGATAAAATTAACAACAATTCTTAGCTTGAGCAAATTTTCACGATCAGATATATGAATGTGTATGACGACTGAATACGACACTAGCAATTTACAGACTGGGGATATCATTCTTTTCAAGGGGGACTGGTGGTATAGCTGGTTATTGGAGAAGCTTGGAAGATCCCCATACAGCCATTGCGGGATGATTCTGCGAGATCCTACATATATCAATCCCGATTTAACAGGCTTGTATGTTTTACAATCTGGACTTGGTTTACCACCCGATATCGAGGGTAACACCCATTCTGGAGTACAACTCACCAAATTGGAGGATGAGGTGAAGATATACAAACCAGGAGAAGTAATTATCCGACATTTAGACACCATTAGGGACCGAAGATTTTATCAGGTTCTTGCCAGCGTGTATAACGAACATGCACAAGATTCCTATGATTTTCATCTGTCAGATTGGATCGAGGCGAAAATCATGCTCGATGATGGATGGAGAACCGCAAATTGTATATTTCCATGGAATAACGTAAAAAATAATCATGCCTTTTGGTGTTCCGCATTATTGGCATTCATCTTCTGCAGGCTGGGACTCTTCGAAGATCCCGACCAAATTCCATACACGCTAATTTCTCCGAGAGATTGGAGTTCTATGAGCCAGACTTTGAAATTTAAAGCATGTAAACTTGGAGCGGAAATAGAACTTCGAATTTAATATTTTTGCTGAAACGAATGAAAGAAAAACAACATTAAAAAAAGAGAATAATCGAGCAAAAGTTTGATTATTCAATTTTTCGTGATAACTGATCATGGTAAATTAATTGATTTTTATATCCGAGATAGAACAAGAAACTACATCATTTCCGACATGTCAATTTCCGTTTCGACCAGCCCTTCCAAACCTCGCGATAACGATTTGAAAACGGCAGATGCATACCACAAGAAGGACATGAAACATATTCCATGGCACGGTGATGTACAATCCCAAACCTCATGGTATAATGAACGATCAGGAATCCCATGGCACAATGAGCAGACAAAAACTTTCTGGTACAGTAATAAACATTCCGGAACTTCATGGTATTATAATGAGCAACTTGAAACTCCGTGGTATAAATAAGCATGAACATCGTAAAAAGAATAATCAACAGACGCTTGCTAAAACGTCTTAACGAATCTAAGTAGACACACATACGGAAAAGAATAATCAAGAGACTTCTTGATTATTTTATCTGGATATATCAAAGAAATCTATATCGAGAGATGTCAACTGCACAACCTTCTCAAGTTCCGTCTCCGCAAGTCCAGTCTCAGCCAGCAAGTAGCTCTGCCAATCCGACCAGTCCCGCGTCCGATCCTCGATTAAATGGAATCGTCGCAAACGTTGTAGCTCTCATTCAGAACCGAACTTCTCCGTCTGCAGTGAATATTTTGGGTTATGCAGTAGAAATCATGCAGATTATTGAGCGATTTACCGGGTTAACCGGAGATCAAAAATTGCAAGTGCTTCAATCAGCCATTTCGGTTGTCATTAATGATTCCGGATTGCCTCAGCTTGAAAAGGATGCCCTGCAAACACTGGTCGCGACCATCTTGCCGGAATTTTCCCGAATTGTTTGTTTAGCTGCCAAAGGTATTTTGGATATAAATAAGAAGATTGAAAGCGCTTGTAAGACCTGCTGTTCAAAATGTTAGCTTGATCTATCAACAAGCAAATCGTCATGGTACAATTCCAGCTTTTCGAGTTTTCCATCCACATTCCAGCTTTTCCATTCTCCTTCCAGTTTTCCGTCTCTATAATGAGCACAAAATCGAATCTGACCGTTTCCATACCAAGATTTGACTTCTCCTTCAAGTTTGCCATTTCTCCAAAATCCCTGATCCCATCCTCCGCCAAAGACATTTGAAGGATAAAAGTTTATTGATTCCCCGTGAGGGACTCCATCCTGAAAATGTTCATGGACCTCGAGTCGACCATTTTTATCCCATCCAAGTCTTTCTCCTTCCAATTTTCCATCACTATAAGTATCTTTGAGGCGTAGCCGACCATTTGACCACCATTCTTTATATTCTCCCTCAAGCTTCCCGTCTCGATAAAATCCATGCATCCAAATCTGACCGTTATTCCACCATTCTTTCCGCTCTCCATCGATCTTTCCGTTCTTATAAAATATTTGCGTTCGAAGCTGACCATCTCCAAAACAGGTTTTTTGCTCTCCATTTATAATCTGTCCATCCGCGTTCGGAAATTCATCGCTGAACATGACTGTTTTTGATGTTAATGATAGTCTTAAATTGACTAATTATAAATCATTTATACTGCATAATCAAATTTAGTTTTATCAATTCTAATATCAAATTGGATTAATCATCATGACAAATTATCTTAGAGAACCTGATGTTGATACTCCGTTTCTGTCGAGTCAAGTTATTTCAAACTCTGCACCAATCTATCCAGATTTTTGGAGAGGACAACCTCTGGATGATCAGCCACTAATTGATCCGCGAAAAGCGGGATTTCGTCCATATGTACAATATCCCGTCATGAGTGTTAATCGTCCATTTCAGCCTTATTGTGCCGTCAGTCAGAGGTCTTGCGATATCATTCTTCCGGTAAACAAATGCTATAACGAGGCCCCGCAAGAATGGCTAGCAACTATATTCGAGGGTAGATAAAATATTTTCGAGGTGTCAAGCTCCCCGTGCCCCCAGAATAGAGACGTGAGGGGATTCGGGAAGAATGAACGACGCGAATGTCCCGGAAACATGTGAGGGGTCCGGGGAAGCGAGCGAAGCGAGGGTCCCCGAATTTAGATGCCCTCGTTCTGGACATGAAGTTTGTAGGGAAAGTTCTTATTGATGTAAATATGATTCATCTCGAAAGATCGAAGTTCTTCCGCATTAAAGATGTCTAATCTGAACAACATTTCATCATCTGATAATTCATCATGAGATATACAAGCATAAACTTCCTCGTTTGCCGAATCGGAAGCAATTTTTTCACATTCGAGCTTGCTGGATGCTACAGCAATCCACCCAAAGTCGTCATACCGTTCTAAAATCCAATAGGAACGCATTTTTCAGCGTCTGTTATGATTATGGAGTTTATTATTTGTTTTTATACCAAAAACAAATCAGTTATTAAAATGAAATTTTCATCTTGATCATGACAAATAACTGAAATTGTATTCGATTACTCGACTTGTACATCATAAATTTGAATGAGTAAGAGACATATTGACAGTCTTAAAAGTCTCCAAGTAACGATCAATTGTTTAAAACAAAAATTATATCGAACAGAACAATGGGTCCGTAAAAGGACCGCTACATGGGGTTACTATTTAATGCCAAGGATGAACGCGGATAAGTTGCGATTCAGACTCGAAAATTTAATCGACAGACGTGATACACTGCACATAGAGATGCAATCTGTTCAAAGATATAAGGAGATCGTCAAAATGTACATGTGTAATGATATGGCTGGAATCGTGATCGAATATATGTTTTAATCTCCATGACTCAAACAACAATGTTTTATATGTTCTCGACTCCAATACCAACGGCCGTCGCGCGATTTGCATTGATAACATTCTACCGGATGAAATCGGGAAGATTGATGTCTTGCCAAACGTCGAAAATCTCGTTTCCGAATGTATAGAATCTCTTTTTTGAATCTACTGTAATCAACTATCAAGATGAAAATTACAGCAATTATTCCGAAACAACAAATCAGTGCAATTTCGCATAGACTAACCGTCGACATTCTTGATCTGAATTTTTAGTCCTTACTAAAAATTCACTTCCTTGACCATTCTCATTTAGTTTTATGACGTAACAGAAGAACAAAGAGAAATATGATAACCAGGGCAAGAAATGCTGTTCCAACTTGATACATTTTGATGGTTTGCGAACTGGCAGCCTTGCAGACCGGACAGGAAAGAGAGTGTGCAAAGCTCTCTTGGCAGTTTGGCTGATGGGGAGATTCCTTTCCCGCTTGAAATCCCTCTTTATATTTCTTTTCCGCGATAAATGCCAAAGTGTATGGAGTTGTCGGCATGGATGGACTATCTCGTGCGTCTTGTAAAGCGGGCCAAGATGCTGCCGGAACTCCGGGGCCACCATAAAATTGAGGAACTCCTGCATTCATCGCCAAGCTTCCATCGAATTGAGAATAACCATTTGACGCGTAAGGCATCCCGTAAGGAGGATCGGTATACGGAAAAGGAGGATAGCTGGGAAGAGGTTCCGGAGCTGTGGCTGGTAAATTAAATCTTCTATTTCGGCCAAACACTTCCGCGTTTTGTATTAGAGATTCGGTATAAGAAGAGGGCATTTGCGGAGCGGGAGCATTCAATGATGGATAGGGATTTGCGTAATCGGAGGTCATATCTGGCATCGCAAAAGGTAGAAGTGGTGAATTTCCAGGCGGAGAAGTGATATTTGATTGATACATTGACATCCAAGCTGGCAATTCCGGTTGTTGCATCTGTCTTGCAATAGGTTCATTGTCTACGGCATCCTCGATAACTGTAAAAGCAGGAACCGCACCAGACATTTATAACAGATAGTCAAATTCTTTTGCTTGTGTTAGACCTGCCATATTAAAAATTGATCTTAGATTCTCATGACAAGTTGACAACGAATGTTTGATTTGGAATATCATATCTTCGAATATAATATTAAGAACTTCGCCTGAAATGATCGGAAATTATGTTGATTCCTCGACAACAATCCGTATTTGATGGTCATTGACCTGTTCTACTGATTCAATCGAATGAGCGGAATGATCCATAAATTTTCCACAAACGATGAACACATCTCTAACAGTGATGTTAGATTTGAGGAGTAAATCATAGTTCAAAACCGACCCATAATAGGTAGAACCTTTTGACACCAGCTCTACATTGATGGTTATAATCGCATCTAGCAACAATGAAAGTTGCTTCGATCCAATGTCGAGATATCTTTCCTGAAGTTCTTCCAGCGTCATGTCTTCCGTATTCACATCATTGACGAATTGTGCTTTCTGAATGTCGGTAAAGGCGAATAACACCGAATTGGCAATTGTGCTAACATATTCTCGATCATCGTGGTTATCCCGCAACATATAGAGAACATATTCCACGGTTTGACATACTCTATCCTCTTCGGTTATATCTTCTCGACGAGTACTCGGAAAATATTCTTTTAGATCGTTTAGAATATTGGTCAGCTGTTCTGTATCGGAAATTTGCATTGCAATTTGGCAGGACTTAAATTTCAGGCGTTAAAAGTCATTTTAGAAAATTTATATTGATTTATCAAGTCTTTGGCATTTCATAAGTCATGTCGACAGGTATGAAGAATCCTAGCGCTGTAATGATCGGAAACGCGCTATTATATTCCGGAATGCAGTTCGCTCTCGGAAGTGTTGAGATGAGTTCCAGATACAGTGTAAGAAATTTCAGCAAGGATCAGAAAACTTTGCAGGCAGCCGCAGATGCGTTATCAACTTATATTATTATTGCTATTTTATGGACTCTGGCTTCCTGTTTAGTCTTGTACGGACAATATGGAAATACTGGCATATTTTGGGGAATTTTGACAAACAGCATTTTCGCCGGTTGGATTATCGGATCATATGTTATGACTTTCCGAAAAGTGGCAAAAGACAATGGCCTGCAAAATCCCAAACTGTTCAATTTTGGATACGAGCCGTCTCCGATTCCCCGCGAAATTCGTGTTGCTTAAACAAGGGGGCGCCAAGCTCCCCCGTGCCCCCCAGAATAGAAGCATGAGGGGATTCGGAAGAATGAGCAAAATGAATGTTCTCGGAAACATGTGAGGGGTCCGGGGAAGCGAGCGAAGCGAGGGTCCCCGAAAAATGACATGGAAAAAATTCGGAAATTTCTATTCCCGAATTCCCCTTGCAGGCAAATAAATTGACTTTTTGCCCTACCATCAGGGCACTGTTTAACTGTTTCACTCATGGCACAGTCATCCAGCTACGTTCCAACTTTTCTCTCTCAGTTCTTGACCCGCGCCCTGATGGTCGCGACTCCTCAAGTGGAGAAGGAACTTTGCGACTACTTTGTCAGCTTCACTGAGAGGCTGATTTCTGCCGCAAATGATGGGAAACTAGCTCCGAAGAATAAGACTCCGGCGAAAGATACCATTATGGAAATCTGGAAGTCGGTCTCTTCCACTTTGGCGGAGAATATTCAGGTGGGAATTGATAAGGCGATTGTGAGAAGATTGAACGAGGAGAGTAAGGCAAAGCAGAAGCTCGAAACGATGAAGCTTCCGACTTGCGGCCGCCGTTCCGGTCCTAAAACCAAGAATCCCAACAAGCTTTGCGGCAAGCCTTGTCCGGATAAAACGGTTTACAAGGACAAGGATGGTAATGAGTATTGCTTATGCAAAAAGCATACAAAGGCCGCAAGTTCGAAGCATTCGTGCGAGTGGACTTATGGTGATGAGGCTCCGAAGAAGAAGGCAACCAAGTGTGGTTGCCGTGTCAAGTCAGAAACGGTCTTTGCCACTGCTGGTTCTTGGAAGGGTGTGACTTATGCAGGTCTGTGGATCTGCGATAAGCACACCAAGAAGGCGAATGAAAATCTGGAGAAGAACACTCACAAGTGCAAATTCTCCGGAGGCAAGAAGGAATGTGATAAGCTGCAGAAGCATGTCAAGGATGATAAGACCGGGGCATTCACCTGGCTGAGTGATATGTGCGCCAAGCACTCGAAGAAGTCGGATAAGAAGCAGAATCAGAAGGACTCCGATCAGCGCAAGAAGCTAAAGTCGGGAGGCAAAGACAAGAAGAACGAGAAGAGCGGAAAGGATAGCAAGGATGCCAAGAGCAAGAAGGCCGAAAAGGAGGAGAAAAAGGCCCAGGAGGAAAAGGAGGAGGAGGAATCGGAAGATGAGGGAAGTGATAACGAGAGCGAGGACGAGAGCGATAATGAGGAGGAATCGCCAAAGACTGAGAAGAAGGATGATAGCAAGGCAAGTGAGAAGAAGCAGGAAAGTGCGAAACCCGTTGCTGAAAAGTCGGGAAGTCACAGATCCTCACAGACGGATGAGAAGACTGAGAAAACCGAGAAGAAGACCGAGGCAGAAAAGCCCAAGGCGGCGGCTGAGAAGATCATCGCAAAGGATAATTTTTCAGTCAAGGGCAATCGCAAGCCAGACTGGAAGCATAAGATGATCAAGGATGGAGACGATGGAGATATGAGCATTTTCATTGACATCACTTCCGGATTGGTGGTGTACGATGAGGAGGATATGGAGTCGGAAACTTTGGAGGAGGATAAGACTGAGGGACTGATCGCGTACGGTGTTTGGAACAATAAGGGTCAAGAGGTAGAGGAGTTATCAAAGCCGGCAAAGAAGTATGCGGAGAAGCTGGGAATTACCAAGTAGTTGCGATGGAAACAAAAGACTAACATATTAGATCGCTGATCGCAGGATCACCAATCTTCAACAACATCAAACAAGCATATGTTCCATTTGCAGATCGGTATGACAGTTTGCCAATTCTCGTTGGGAAATCCAAACAATTTGACGGAAAACCTGCATGGGAAAATCCAACTTCCCATGTTTGACTTTTCTATCGTTTGAATAAATAAAACTGAACATTCGTTATTCAATAAATAGGATTGGTCTTATACAAAATAACAACATCAATATATAACCTTCCTAATTTATTGAACAACGAATGTTCAATCTGTTCAATGTTAGATTGGTAGAAAAGTCAAACATGGGGAGTGAATTTTTCCGATGAAGTATCCGATCCGGATGATCAGATAATGCTATAAATTCTTGGAACTTTTTATTGATGCCGATTGTGAAAGCCACTTTCACAATCTATAAAACTGAGACCAGTATACAATGGTCTTTAAAAAAGAAAATCGTCAGCTGTAACTGTTTCACATGAAACAATTTTACATTTTTCCGGATGAAGTTTGATATACAGGTTTATTGTTTCTTCTAACGTTTCGTATTCCAGACCATTTTCATTCGGAAAATTAGCTTCCGTTTCCAGCTCAATATTTGTGTCTCCTTCACTGTAGACCTCCTCCATAGCAAAGTAAAACTTGTCAACCCGTCTGTATGTTGGAGGATTGTTTTCAAGATATGTTCTGACTTCTGGATCGGCTAATGTTAGTCCAGCGAATAGGAAGACCATGTTTAGTCGGATAAGTAGAGGATAACAAAAAAAATCATTTTCTGGACATTCGATTCATTCCACCGACCCCTTTATGCTTTCAAGAATACTTCTATTCTGGGGGGCACGGGGGAGCTAAGCGCCCCCGCTTACAGTTTCTCGATTGCATGAATTGCCAACTAACAAGGATTTTGAGCGATTCATATCCGCTAATTTTTCCATCGGTGCGTCAAGCCAGCCTGATTCCATAATTTCGTCTTCTTCCGCTTCTTCTAAATCTTGTCTGTGTTGAACCAGGATTTTAACCAACTTGTAGAAAACCATATCCATCTCTCTTCCCGCAGAGGACATGATAATTGATCCGGAAGCAAACACGAGAAATGTGTGATATGCCTCTTTTGAACGTTCTTCTTTCTGTGCCTTTTCGGAGAGACCATTTACGAATTCTTCATACGGAATAGTATCCTCAATCACTTCTCCAGCACCGGTAATACGGAGACGATCAATTGCTGGATCGCTATGATAATTTGCCTTGAGTTTGATATTTACAGATGTTCCGATTGATGATTCAAAAATGGAACGGAAATCTGTTCGATGGTTGATTAATGTATTCAGCCGATTTCTTCGAATTTTATATCCAGCATCGAAATCAATATTTTTCATCACACATTTGAACGTGGAAACCAAACCGTCAGTGGGGGATGGATTCTGAGCTTTTGGTTTATCGTCGAACTCTCCATCTTCTTGTTCGTCATCGGTCTTATAAGAGAAAAGAGTTTCACCAGTCCATTCTTCCGCCTCAATCATGAGAGAATAGAGGTGTTTTACAAAGTCCATGGCATGCTGCATGGATTTGCAGCCAGTAATTTGTAATTTGCCGTTTTGGCTGACCTTGACGTTTAGCATCTTCAATTTGTCCAGGATCATTACCACACAAACAGAATGTCTCCAATACTCATTATTTCCGTTTGAAGGCTTCGAGGGCTTAAGACAAACTCCCCGAATATCATTCTTGTGTTTAATCGAAATAACCGAACCGGGAACTACATTTACATTTGGATCTTCCGGATATGCACGTTTCTTTCGTCCACGTTTCTTCTTGATGATCTTCCAAGGTGTAGTTGGTAGATATTTGAAGACGTTACGGATGTTGATCAGTAAGTTGGTATGAACAATAATTGTCATTGTGCTCACTTGAACGGTCTCAAATGCGGGAATTTTAGGCTTGCCATCATTGTCGAAAATTACAGTGAAATATCTAGTCTTTCCGTTTCTCGTCATGCTTTCCCGTACATGACGATCTTGAGAATTTTGTATCTGATTCTGGGGATTGTTCTCAAGATTCTCCATTTTGCTCGAATTGGATGTAATTACTTTATCCTTTAACTGGCATTTAAGAAAATTCATTTAGTCAAAAGTTCAATAGAAACGTCTGCTAAAGAGGCAATACATTTCTGAATGAGAATTTCGGAAACAGTTTAGTTTTAACAATCCTTAGAACGTGAGAAAATCCACATCGACGATAAAATGAGTTGAAGACAGTCGAATATACTAACAATTAGATTAACGACATGAATCTGGCAACTAAAATGGAAGGAGAACGTGTAGGACGACATGCGGACGGACAAATCTGGTTTCGAGAATTTTATCGAGACGGTAAATTGGAGGGAAATTGTGATACATGGTACAGCAATGGTCGGCTTGGGCAACGCACTTTTTATCGAAACGGAAGACGAGAAGGGGAATCTGCCTGCTGTTACATGAATGGTTGGCCGCACTGGCAACGCTTTTTCCGGAATGATGTATTGGAAGGAGAATATAGATGCTGGCATAACGATGGACGACTTCTAGAATATTTATTTTGAGAAGTTATCGGCATGTCTTTCAATCGATCTAAAAAGAATGCATTGCTACGAATCATTAGACATTTTCGGAAACGTGTTATTGATACTTCCAAAACGGCCCTCATTTCCGACCTGACACGAATTGTTCATGCCTATTAGGATATCTCATAATTCGTCATACAAAATCAGGAACATCGTTCCCGATTTTAGCTGTCCAAACACAGATGCCAAAACGACTAATCTGTTCTATGAACAGCAGGCGCAATCATCCTGAACTATGTAGAGCTCAATATCGTTCCAATCTTCGGATTGTAAAGTATGTGCCGCTTCCGTGATCTTGGATAGCGGAATATGAGGAGTCTCCGATGTATCGTTTGTAAAAACTACGGTTCCAATCACGCATGGTCTGCTCTCATCAACATCATGAGTTATGCGCTTGATAGACAGCTCATGCCCGGAGGACAAAATCCAATTGTATGATTGAACTTCATCTTCCGTATCGTTATAGCATCCCCACATTTCATCCTCCGTATCCGTCATCTGATCACTGTTTTCGATGAAATGTGAAATATTAGCAACGAACTCTAGATAGTCGTTCCAAGTGAAGCTGTTGTTGTTCAAATAACCACCTCTTATAGTTTCCTGAAATTCCTCATTGTTCTCCAAGAGATGCTGATACACCTCATGAACGGGCATAAGTTTTCCAACTACGAAGAAGAACTGATCGATCGTCATTGAAATTGATGAATAATAAACGACGATTCGAAAAATCAATTTACGGGGCATTCGTTCGGGGGCATTCGCTTCGCTCATTCTTCCGGACCTCATTCAGTTTCCGATTCTATTCTGGGGGGCACGGGGAGCTTGGCGCCCCCGAAATTAGATCCACGGAATAACTTTTTCAAGTACCGCAATTTCTTTGAATTCTTGCTGAATTATGGCGGGAACCTTTAGGATATGCAAATCTCCGCTCCATTTTTCATTTGAAATAATAGACCGCAAAGGATCGTCTTTATCTAATCGGATACTTACAATCTTGTTGTCGTTATTTATTCCAACAGCGGACTTATCTGTCAATGTTATGAAAAGAAGTTTATCACTAGACGGAGAGAACAATGTTAGTCTTTCATAGCCATAACCAATCCAATTATAATCTTTCCGAGTTAGCATATTCGTTCCTCTAATCTCAACTGTTCGATGCCCGTAATTAATTAGAACTGGAGTGGAAAAGATTACATGATGAACACTTCTTACCTTGCATGGTTTTCCACGAATTAGTACATACTTTCCCGATTTAACTTCGGCTGCCGGAAGATGATAGATTGAATTTAAAGTATTGGACATGAATCTCCTTTAAATACATAATTACGGTCTGTAAAAAATTATGAAAAACCCATTTTTTGGGGCATTCGCTTCGCTCATTCTCCCGGACCCCTTCACTTTTTACTTGTTTCCTCGAACCCCTCACATGTTTTCTTACTCTTAGCGTTCCGTTAACTGCACACCCTCAGGTGTTCAGTTAGATCTTTTGATTGTGATTTCCGAGCTGATGATTGGAATTCATCATACGTCAGTGCTGATCTCCGTCATCTTTGCGACAGTGTTCTTCTTCTTGTGAGTGATGCGAGTCCAATCGCTGCTTGACTTCTCGTACGGAGTCAAATCAACTTTGGGCATCCACTGCGAGTCGAATTCTTCATCTTCGTTCACCGGGACCTTCTCATCTTCCGGATCCGATTCATAGCAATCGCTCGTGTAGGGCTCGTCGCTACTCTCGGAAACTGGAATGACCAGCGGAGACTTGGGAGCTGCTTCCTTCGCCAGAATTTTAGCTTTGATTTGTTCCTTCCATTCCTCCGTGTAATTCTCCGTTTCCATCCAGATCAAATGATGAGCTCCAGCCCGTGGGCAGATTTCCACCACCGTGAGATTTGCAGTCGAGGAAACAACGCGGAAAGTTGGGAAAGACATGTTTGGTGTTGAATGAAGGAGAGAATAATTGTTAGGTAAGTGGAACTATAAAAAGTCAATTTATGCACATCATTCCAATTTCACTAAGTGGACTTCCCAAACTCATTGTTCCATGCTAGTTTGAGAATTTTGTCATATTCAATTGAGTCGATATGTTGCACCTGACAAGACAATTCGGTATAACCACATCTTGATAGAGCCTTGCGAAACATATATTCAGAACATTGTCTACCAAATTCCCCATCATGGGAATGTGAGGTTTGGGAACATTCTCCATCCATGAACTGATTGACTACCTGTCGCGTGAAACACTTATCAGATGCGACTGTTGTCAACTGATCCATGATAGATTTGGCCCTGTCCATGATTTTATCCTGAAATGTGATAAGTTTGTAATAAATCATTTTAGAAGGATAAAACATGCAGTGTTACAATGATTATCTACATGCTCAACTTATGAACAATTTTAACTAGATCGGAAATAATCAATGTATTTATCAGATTGATAGCATTCTTCCGAAAACATTTACCGATCTGGAGAAATGCACGTCTCTTAACAAAGGTGAAATTGTCATCGATGAGACGTCCCCTACGATAAAATTTTTCTTCTAGCTTTCCATCTTCATTCCAATATTTCCGATATCCTTCGAGTTCTCCGTTTAGGAAAGCATGAACCACCATAGGATGACCATTCATATACCATGCTTTGTATTTTCCGTGCCATTTTCCACGACGATAAAATCCGCAATCTCTAATCCGTCCATTTTCATGCCAAACTTGAAATTTTCCTTCCAGACACCCCATCATGTAAAATTCGCGCAAAAACATTTGACCATTTTCATGCCATTCTATATGTTCTCCTTCGTGAATTCCATTGCGGTAAAATTCACGCGAGTTAAGCTGTCCATTTTCATGCCATGCTTTATGTTCTCCTTCGGGCATACCGTTCCGATAAAATGTTCTATTTCTGAGTTGACCATTCTCATACCAAGATTTGTATTCTCCTTCCAGTTTTCTATTCGGATGATAAGGCCCCTGAAAATTGATCTGACCGTTCGCATGCCAAGATGTAAGTTCCTTGCGCGGTGACTTGAAAAGATCTACGAAAAAATTACCCATCTGAATTATCCCATATGTCAATTGTTATAAATCAGTTTTTGTCATTTCAAGAAACTTCAGTTCAAATAAAAATTCAGATGTTAATGTAAAGATCACGACATGTCCTTCTCTTGGGTTACAAATAGTTGGGGAGGACCGGCTACTCCAATCGATTTCTATCCCGGAGCCGCTGCCTTGACAAAAGGTCCCAGTTCTGCGGTCGTTACAGCTTCCTTTCCCGATCGTCCGCTTCAAACTCAACAAATCCCACAATTTAAGACGCGATCATTTGATTACCAGATTCCCAGTTCATTGTTGCTGAAAGATATGACGGCGAATAAGACCCCGTTAGCTATTCAAAGAGGAGGATATGCTGGACTGCCTCCAACAGTCGAACCAATTCTGCACGCTAACTCTTTGAATGTCAGCGCAAGTTATTACGATAGATTGGGCGGAAACATTCGCGGTCCCGTTCTTCTTGGAACATATGGACCATTGTAACGGGGGCATTCGCTCGGGGGCATTCGCTTCGCTCATTCCCCCGGACCCCCTTCATGTTTTCAAGAACTTTCCTCGAACCCCTCACATCTTTTCTCTGAAAATTCTGATTGAATTATTCTAATTGAACCACAATTAGAATGTGAAAATGTATTTTACATGACGGTACATTTCTGATCAGATTTACGGTCTCCATTCTTTTCAGTCCACATCATATTCAACACGAAATATGGGCTTTTGTAATACATTTCCGCCCACGCGGCCGTATTCGATGCCCACCATTGAGTTTCTCTCCATTCGCGAATGAATTTCTCACCCGATATAGACGGATGAACATCTCCATATAGTGCCACAAATTTTTTATCCCTCAAACACTGTTCTTTGAGCAATGATTCTAAAGTAGAAGATTGTGAGACAGAGGACTCGGAAGTAGAAGATCTTTTGGCCGCCTTGTGAGCTGCAAATGCTATTGCCATGTGAAATGTCAAATTATGATCTGAATGAAAGTCGTTTAAGTGCTATATCTGAGAGACGAATCAAACTGCATTGTTCGTAATCTCCACAAGAAAGAACAATCATCGACAATCATGATTGTCGTTCCGTCTTTACATGTTTCAAATTTTACACCCGGATGATCGCCAGAATTCCATCTCATAAAGATACATGTATTTTGATCGCATTCCTGATGAACTGGATATAATCTTTCCGGTCTCCATTGTTTCAGCCATCCATTTGGTCGTAGAATAAGAGAATTCATTGTTTGTGATGACAATTGATTTGAATTATCATCAATCCTCTTAACTCTCCTAGTAGAAATATGCCATACTTCCGCCTTTACCCTTCCGCATGTAGAGAATCAAAAGTAAAATTAGAATTAATACGACAACTACCGGAGCAATCCACGTCTTTTTGTTCCCGTCAGATTGACCCGAAGATTTCGGCATCATTTGCGGGGCTGAGCGAGAAGGCATTTCCTTCATTTGTCCTGAGGGAATTGTTGGACCGGCTACTTTTGCTGGTGCGGGGGAATTCTGCTCTGAATAATTGCGGCGAATATGTTTGACTGCCATGAAGTCTATTATTGATTGTGTGAGAAAAGATATTGATTATGATCTTTTCATGAAATGTATTTAAAGATTTTAGCGAACTGTTCTTTCCGTATTAGATATTTGGTAGAAAAGATAGAATCTGCTTCTGAAAATTTCCCAGATCATTCTCCCACCAAGAGAAGTGTTCAGTTAGACGATTCTCCAACAGCCAAGGTTCAGATAACATTGATTGATATGATTTATCATCTCTATCCAATTCCAAAATTTTATCAATAGCTGTATCCCAACTATCGAAATCTCGGACATTTATGAAAGATTTCGCGTTAAAATGGCTCCCTACTTCTTCCGAACCAAAGTAGATTGGAATCGCTCCCGCTAACATGGGCAATGTTAATTTTTCGGAAATGTAGCCGGAAGGATAGTCGTTCTCAAAAGCTATAACAAATTTATATGGCTGATAGAGAGTTGCATTATCCCAGGTTCCTTTATCTTTTGGAAGTTTCATAGTTGGTGCACATTTTCCCCATGAATCTACGCGATTTCCGCTTCTCTCTTGGAGTAGCTTGAGAAATTTCAATCTGGTGGAAACCCCCGGAAATTTGGTATTGCAATTCGAATATGCAAAAGCGCAGAAGTTGGTTTTCGGGAATTGTTTCTTTGGAGATAGAAGATCTTTGGGACTATGTTTGCCTTCTGCGAATGAAGGAGAATAACAGGGAAGATAGATGCTTGGCGTGTTTTCGGGAAGACGTAACGAATCTTTCCGCTTGGTGCTGATTACCAAATCTACTTTCCAATGACTAATATCAATCGGCTCCCTATCAATGAGAATTGTGAAAGCGGAACGATTGAGATGTAATGTCGGATCAGCATTCGCGTTCGTGACGATCAAATTAGCCTCCTCGATCTTCTCCGTCAGAGGGAATGGCAGCACAGATCGAACCCAATTCTGGTCCCAAGATTTGACAACATGAATCTTCCACGGACTGCTCTGAAGAAGTCGGCTATTAACTCCTTGAAGAAAAGTATAAAGTGCTGGAACGTGAATCGGATCAATATGTTCGTTATGAATTGTGCTTTCCAGTTTCGTGTTAATTCCAAGAATGGGAGGAACTACACAATAAGTGGTTGCAATTAATGGAATGAAACGATCCGCAACTCCGTAATCGGGAATTCCTTCAGGATCCGGTCCCAGATGAAGCGGAAAACCAAGTCGGTTTATAACTTTTTCCATTCCTTTTCGATTAATCAAATATGCAGCATTACTCCAAGTCGTAGATCGCAGTTCGAATTTGAGGTATGAAGTTTCAGGAGTAATTTGATCTTTCTTCAATCCTCCCGTAAAAAGCTGTAAAACTTCCCAATCCTCTGGAGCATTGTTTACCACATCGGAAATGTTGGTGGTTATTCCGCAAGTATCAAATGAGCAATCATCTTCGCAAATAAGAGCAATCGGTAATTGTAATTTATGAGCCGTAAGAATTGCAAGAATATGAGACAACGTACAACCTAATTCTCCCGGTTGAAGTTCCGGATATTCGTTAACAAATGAGATTCCGTCGATACTATCACCTCGTAAATTCCGAATCTTTTTCCCGTTAATTCCTGGAACTCGATAGTATTTTGAGGATAGTTTGGAAAGTTGATGTTCCATAAAGTCGCGACGACCAGTATCCTTATTCAGGTTAATATACAGCACGGGATATGGCAAATCACATTTTTTAGGGTTATCGGTATTATGTCGCTGGATATTTTTCCGAATCAGATTGATACTTTCTTTGAGACTTCGATGGGTTCTAATTTCATGTCGGGTTTTGACTCGGAAGAGTAGACAGAATAAAAGCATCAATCCGAGAATCAAAATAAATCCTACCAACCGCGACCTATACATCTAACTTATCAATGGTTTGAGAAATAAGTGTTGGTACTCGAGGAGACAAACTTCATAATATCTTTCTTCGACGTCCCCACTCATTCTATTGATTGTATGCAATAGAAAGATTTTCTACCGGCGCCTAAATAAAGTCTCATGCCATCCCGTAAATCTCCGAAAGAATCCAGAGGTCGTAAAAGATCCAAATCGAAGGAGTCGTCTAAAACGAGTAGGAAGAAATCAATCTCTGTATCCGGGTTGATAGTTTCCGAATATTCTATGAAAATTTTTGCCCCTTCTACGTATTCTTTTAATGAGGATGCTCTTCAGACTAGATTCCCAGGCGTTTCCCTGGGTGTAAAAAGGGTCATCAAGAATAATAATCTCGCGGGCTATAATTACATTTTTAGCTGTAAAAACAAGGTACAATTTGAGTATCTAATGGCGGATTACAAGAAATTTTTCGCCAGGAAATAGATAAGCTGAACTATACAGCTTCAAAATTATCATTCGTGTATGAATGATAATTTTCGAATATCGAGAATGTGATAAAAGTTAAGGCGGATAAAGTTTTAATTCACATATTCTTGATCGTTTTTACATCATGGGTTCAAGTTTCGGCAAATCAATTGGTCCTAGAAGCGGTTATCGGCCAGATGCTAGCACTAATAAGGAAATAGATTATCGAGATCCCTTGTATGCGGAAAGGGCGAAAAGAGAATTATACACGCTCTTCCTAGACGGAAAAATTGCCCATATCTCCAATCTCGAGGAACTTCAAGCAAAATTGGATAAGATGCAGAAAGAAGTCTCTGCCAGGTTAGAGAATCGTCCGGAAAGCACGAAACAACCTATGCCGGAGAGTGTTGTTCCGAAATCCTGA
>Ga0335071_10000569_pt1 | contig 40549 bp, 26 predicted proteins | sample Lox_Sample_15_FD_206724 | JGI IMG/M metagenome (GOLD analysis project Ga0335071, IMG submission 206724) | Soil microbial communities from Loxahatchee National Wildlife Refuge, Florida, United States - Lox_Sample_1.5 | ecosystem: Environmental > Terrestrial > Soil > Wetlands | place: USA... | reverse complement strand
AAATCAACCGGTTGCTGGTCAACGCGAAGACGCTGCTGGCCGCGTTCAACGAACGTGGCCGCGCCATCGGCGCCCTGCTGCAAAACATTTCCGCCTTCTCGGCGCAGGTGCAGGGGTTCATCAACGACAACCCGAACCTCCATCCTGTGCTGGAGCAGTTGCATCACATCAGCGATTTGTTGATCAAGCGCAAAGACGACCTCGCCCAAACCCTCACGTACGTCAGCCAATTCGCCGCATCGCTCGGCGAATCGGTCGCGTCCGGACCGTACTTCAAAATCGTTTTGTCGAACCTGCTCCCTTACTGGATCTTGCAGCCGTTCGTCGACGCCGCCTTCAAGAAGCGTGGCATCGACCCGGAGGACTTCTGGCGCAGCGCCGGCCTGCCCGAGTTCCGCTGGCCCGACCCCAACGGCACGCGGTTCCCCAACGGGGCGCCGCCGCCCGCACCGCCGGTGCTGGAGGGCACCCCCGATCATCCGGGGCCGGCGGTCCCCCCGGGAACAGCGTGTTCGTACACCCCACCGGCCGACGCGCTGCCGCGGCCGTGGAATCCGTTGCCGTGCGCGGGCGTAGACGTCGGACCGTTCGGCGGTAGTTTCCCGGCACCGATCGACGTGCAGACGTCGCCGCCGAACCCGAACGGCCTGCCACCGACGCCGGGGATCGCGATCGCCGGGCGGCCGGGCGAGCCGCCTCCCGACGTGCCGGGCACACCGGTGCCCTTGCCCACCCAGGCGCCGCCGGGGGCGCGCACCGAGAACCTGCAACCCGCGGGCCCCGTCCCACCACCGTCGACGTTTGCGCCCGGTCTGCCGCCGCGGCCACCGGCGCCGCCGGGACCCGGGCAGCAGCTGCCGGCACCGTTCATCAACCCCGGCGGCACGGGAGGTAGCGGCGCAACGGGAGGTAGCGAGAATTGAGCACCAATTTCAAAGTGCGCAACATGCGGTCCCGGAGGGTAATCGGGACGCTGGTGGTGGCGCTGGCTCTTCTCGCCGGGTTCGTCGGGATGCGGCTGTACAACAAATTGACCACCAACACCGTGGTCGCTTACTTCCCGCAGGCGAACGCACTCTATGCCGGGGACAAAGTGCAGATCATGGGCGTTCGCGTGGGCGCGGTCGACAAGATCGAGCCGGCCGGCGACAAGATGAAAGTGACGTTCCACTACGACAACAAGTACAAGGTCCCCGCCAACGCTTCCGCAGTGATCGTGAACCCAACCCTGGTGGCGTCGCGGAACATTCAGTTGGAGCCACCTTACAAAGGTGGTCCGGTGATGGCCGATAACGCGGTGATTCCCATCGAGCGCACGCAGGTCCCGACGGAGTGGGACCAGCTGCGCGAGAGCGTCGCCAACGTCATCAACAAACTGGGCCCGACACCCGAGCAGCCCAAGGGTCCGTTCGGTGATGCCATCGAGTCGTTCGCGGACGGGCTAGCGGGCAAGGGCAAGCAGATCAACACCACGCTGGACAGCCTGTCGCGGTCGTTGACCGCGCTGAATGAGGGCCGCGGGGACTTCTTCGCGGTGGTGCACAGCCTCGCCCAGTTCGTCAACGCCCTGCACAAAGACGACCAGCAGTTCGTCGCGTTGAACAAAAACCTGGCCCTGTTCACCGACAAGTTGACCGGGTCCGACCGGGACCTCGCCACTGCGATACAGCAATTCGACGGCCTGCTGTCCACCCTGCGGCCGTTCTTGACCAAGAACCGCGAGGTGCTTGCGCACGATGTCGACAACCTCGCCAAGCTGACCACCACCTTGGTCCAACCCGATCCGCTGAACGGTTTGGAGACAGCACTGCACGTCCTGCCGACGCTGGAAACGAACCTCAGCCAGATTTACCACCCGTCGCACGGCGCCATCATGTCGATCCCGGCGATCCCCAACTTCGCGAACCCAATGCAGTTCGTATGCAGCATGATCCAGGCCGGTAGCCGACTGGGCTATCAAGAATCCGCCGAGCTGTGTGCGCAGTACCTGGCGCCGATCCTCGATGCGATCAAGTTCAACTACCTCCCGTTCGGACTGAATCTGTTCAGCACCGCCGAGACACTGCCCAAGGAAGTCGCCTACTCCGAGCCCCGGCTAGATCCGCCGAACGGCTACAAGGACACCACGGTGCCCGGGATCTGGGTGCCCGACACTCCGCTGTCGCACCGCAATACCCAACCCGGCTGGGTTGTCGCGCCGGGCATGCAGGGCACACAGGTGGGGCCCATCACCGGAGGCCTGTTAACCCCCGAATCTCTGGGTGAACTGATGGGCGGCCCGGATACCGCACCTCCACCATCAGGGCTGCAGACCCCGCCGGGACCGCCCAATGCGTACGACGAGGTTCCGGTGCTGCCACCCATCGGGGTCCAGGCCCCGCAGGTGCCGATTCCGCCACCGCCACCGGCGCCGGGTGTGGTCCCCGGACCGGTCGCGCCGACGCCCGTGCAGGCCGCCGCCTCGACAGGAGCGGGGTCGTGAATACTGTGCGCGCGTTGGGCTTTCGGACCCGACACCGGGCGCGGCAGGGGCTGGCTCTATTCACGGCTGCCGTGGCGCTGACGTCATGCGCGAAGTGGCACGGAATCGCGAATGTGCCGATGCCCGGTGGCCCGGGCAGCGGGCCCGGCTCCTACACCATCTACGTGCAGATGCCCGACACGCTTGCCCTGAACGACAACAGCCGGGTTCGGGTGGCCGATGTCTTTGTCGGCACGGTGCGCGCGATCAACTTGAACAAGGACTGGGTGGCCACGCTGACGTTGCGTCTGGACAAGGGCGTCAAGTTACCCAAGAACGCGACCGCAAAGATCGGCCAGACAAGCCTGCTGGGTTCTCAGCATGTGGAGCTGGCGGCGCCGCCCAACCCGTCTCCGGAGCTGCTCAAGCAGGGCGACACCATTCCGCTGAAAAATGCGTCCTTTTATCCCACCACCGAGCAGACGCTGGCCAGTCTCGCCATGATCTTGCGCGGAGGCGGCATCCCCAATCTCGAAGTGCTGCAGAACGAGGTCTACAACATCCTGAACGGGCGGGCCGACCAGATCCGAGCCTTCCTCGGCAAGCTGGACACCTTCACCGCCCGACTCAACGAGCAACGCGATGACATCACCCGGGCCATCGATTCCACTAACCGGCTGTTGGCGTACGTGGGTCCCCGCTCGGACGTCTTGGATCGAGTCCTCACCGAATTCCCGCCGCTGCTCAAGCATTTCGCGGACAAACAGAACCTTCTGATCAACGCGGTTGACGCGACCGGACGGCTCAGCGGAGTTGCGGACCAATATCTGTCCGCATCGCAGGGCGACCTCCACCAGGACCTGCTGTCGCTGCAGTGCCCGTTGCGGGAACTCGGCCGTGCCTCGCCATATCTGATCCGCGCGCTCAAGCTGATGCTGGTCCGGCCGTTCGACCTTGACGCCGTGCCGAAGGCGTTCCGCGGCGACTACTTCAACCTGTCGCTGACGCTCGACCTGACCCTCAGCGCAGTCGACAACGCGGTCCTCACCGGGACGGGATTGTCCGGGGCGCTGCGCGCGCTCGAGCAATCGTGGGGCCGCGACCCCGAAACGATGATCCCCGATGTCCGCTACACGCCGAACCCGAACGACGCCCCCGGTGGGCCGCTGGTCGAAAGGGCGGACGGGCAATGCTGACCCCGTTCATCAAGCGTCAGCTGATCCTGTTCGCAGTTCTGTCCTTGATCACCGCGGTTGCGCTGGGCGGTTACTACCTGCGGATCCCCACGGCGGCAGGGATCGGCCAGTACACGCTGCACGCAGACCTGCCCGCGTCGGGCGGTCTGTACGAGACGGCCAACGTGGCCTATCGCGGTGAAACCATCGGCACGGTCACCGCCGTGGAACCGACCGAGACGGGCGCGCGGGTGACCATGAGCATTTCCAACCGCTACAAGATTCCGATTGACGCGTCGGCCAACGTGCATTCGGTGTCGGCGGTCGGTGAGCAGTATCTGGACCTGGTGTCGCCCGGCAACCCGGGCAAATATTTCGCGCCGGGAGAAACCATCACCCATGGCACCGTGCCCACCGAAATCGGGCCGGCGCTGGACGCCGCGAACCGCGGGCTGGCCGCGTTGCCCAAGGACAAGATCGCCTCGCTGCTCGACGAAACCGCCCAAGCCGTCGGCGGATTGGGTCCCGCGCTGCAACGACTGGTCGATGCGACGCAGGCGATCGCCGGCGACTTCAAGACCAACATCGGCGATGTCAACGACATCATCCAAAACTCTGGCCCGATCATCGACAGCCAAGTCAACTCGGGTGACTCGATCGAACGCTGGTCGCACAACCTGAACATCCTGGCCGCCCAGAGCGCGGAAAACGACCAGCACGTGCAAAGCATCCTGACCCAAGGCGCGCCGACCGCCGATCAGGTCAACGAGGTGTTCGGCGACGTCCGTGAGTCGCTGCCGCAGACACTGGCGAATCTCGAGATCGTGCTGGACATGCTCAAGCGCTATCACAAGGGCGTAGAGCAACTGCTGGTCGCCTACCCGCAGGGCGCATCGGAGGGCCAAACGGTAACGGCGGCTTTCCCGGGCTACGCCTCGCTCGGCACCTCGCTGACGATCAACCAGCCCCCGCCGTGCCTGACCGGGTTTCTCCCGGCACCTCAATGGCGTTCCCCGGCAGATACCAGCCTGGCGCCGATGCCGTCCGGAACCTATTGCAAGATCCCACAAGACACTCCTGCCAATGACGTGCGCGGGGCACGCAACCTTCCCTGTGTCGACGTCCCCGGGAAGCGGGCCGCCACCCCGCGTGAGTGCCGCGACCCCAAACCATACGTGCCGGCGGGCACTAACCCCTGGTATGGCGACCCGAACCAGATCCTGACCTGCCCCGCGCCCGCGGCACGCTGCGACCAACCGGTGAAGCCGGGTCTGGTGATACCCGCCCCATCGGTCGACAACGGCGTCAACCCGGCGCCCTCCGACCGAGTGGCGGGGACACCGCCGCCCGTCAGCGATGTCCTGCAGCGGCCGGGGTCCGGAACCGTCGAGTGCAATGGGCAGCAACCAAACCCCTGCCTCTACCTGCCCAGCGGTCCTCCCCCGGCGGTTTACAGCCCGCAGAGCGGTGAACTGGTCGGGCCCGACGGCGCCAAGTACACGGTCGAAAATTCGAGTAAGACAGGCGACGATGGATGGAAGGACATGCTAGCGCCGCCCGGGTGAACTCGGTCGCCCTTTGCTGACATCTTCAATCCTGGCCTTTTACAGCGCTTTTCGCTCCAATAGCGTGAGGGCTTCCACCCGGCGCGCGCATGACTTCACTCATTCGTGCACAGCCCGTCGGCCGGTTTCGACCCTTCTCTGTCCGGAGGTCGCGTCAACGTTTGACACTGACCGCACGTACAGTCATATACTGAGTTACTTAACCGCCCACGGGAACGCCTCCCGGCGGGCGGTGAACTCAGAGAATCGGAGCGAAATGCCGGAAGTGATTGGCCTAGGCCAACTTCGGAGTGACGCGTGCGCGTATCTCGGCCGGGTTGCCGCCGGGGAGACGATTGACGTCGTTCGTCGCGGCAAATTGGTGGCGCGCATCCTGCCTGTCGGTGACGGCAGGGTCGCTCCAATCCCGGCGCGATGCGTCAAAGTCGCGGACGCCGGTGGTTGGGTCGGGCTGGACGAACTGCGGACGCGCGCCGGGCGGTGCTTCGATCGCGTTGCGGCCGGGGAGACTGTTTACGTCGTCCGCGGCGGCAGATTACTGGCGCGGATCGTGTCGGCCGGTGCGGCGAGCACCCCGATCCCGGCCGACTCCGGTCGGCCGATCGAGCTTGACGAGCTGCGCAAGCGCGCGGGCCGCTATTTCGATCGGGTGGCCGCAGGGCAGACGATCGACGTTGTGCGTGGCGGCAACCTGGTCGCTCACATCGTCGCCGCTGCTGACCAAGAGGCCCGCAAAGGGGCCTAGCCCTGTCCCTGCGCTTCGTGATAACGGCCCGCAAGCAGGCGTTTTGTTTGCTCCAATTTGGGTAGGCTAGCCTAACTACCTGGTTAGGAGGCTTACCCTTGGTGTTCAAAATGTCGATTGATCCGCACGCTGATGCTTCGCGACGCGCTTGGCTCCCTTGCCCGAATTGTGAGTGGGGCAGGACAGCGTGCGCGGAGTGCCGCAGCTCTCGGAACTGCGGCGCGCACTGGCAGTACCTGTTGAGCAATCAGGCCACGCGGGTCCACCTGCAGTGCCCCGGCTGCCGGACGCTCTGGTCCACCGACACGAGACACCGTTAAACCGGGAATCCTGCACCAGCGCCGGCGGGCACGCCGGATTCAGGCAGAGCTGGTGGGCCGGGCGACGATCACAGGTATCCGTACGGAGTGCAGGACCGAATTGCTGACCGAGCCCAGCAGCCAGCCGGTCAAGCCACCTCGGCCGTGACTGCCCACCACGACAAGCTGAGCGGATTCCGACTTTTCGGCGAGCTGTTGCGCCGGCTGATCGCGCACCACCACGCGTTGCACCGTGACGTCGGGGTAGCGTTCTTGGCGCCCCGCTAAGTTCTCAGCAAGACTGCGCTGCGCCGCCTCTTCCAGCGTCGACCAGTCCATTTCGGAAAGTTCGCTCACGCTCACGTCGCTCCATGCGTGCAAGGCGATCAGGTCGACGCCGCGACGAGAAGCTTCGTCGAAAGCGACGTCTGTCGCGAGTTCGGAAGCCGGCGAGCCGTCGATCCCGACCAACACCGGGCGCTGTGGGTCGGGTAGATCCTCATGGCGGATGACCGCAACCGGGCAATGCGCGTGACGCACCACGGTGGAACTGACCGAGCCGAGCACTCCCCTGGCCAGCAACCCCCGCCCGGAGCTGCCCATGACGATCATCTCCGCCTCATTGGACAAGTCGATCAGGGCGGGCGCTGGGGTCGAGTAGACCAACTCCCGGTGGATGGTTACTTTGCGGTCCGCCGGCATCGCATCTTCGGCGACCTTGATCGCATGCATGACGGCCTTTTTGCCCTCGTCTTCCAGCCGTATGCCCAGCGACTCGGGATACGCGACCGGTGGGTAGGTCGTGGTCGGGGTGGCCACCGCGTGGAACACCGTGAGCGGGACCTGCCGCATGGCCGCGTCCCGCGCCGCCCACGATGCGGCGGCATCTGATTCGGGTGAGCCATCGACCGCGACGACGATGCCTCGGGATTTGTCGGTTACTGACATTTTTCGTTCTACCTCCGTCCGCAACCGACGTTATTAAGCTACGGGGTCCTCGGTCGTGAGGCTTTAGTCCCTAACCGACGGGACCGAGGGCTTTCTCCGGCACCAGTTGGGATTGCCGTAACGACGTGGTCACCAATTGGTCATGAGCGGGTTGATCTGTGGTCGTCGACGGCCACGGGCGCGGCGATGATCCAAAGCGGCAGCGCCCCAATCAGCGGGCCGCCAATGGAATTGCCCACGCCGCCAATGGCGATGTCGTCAAACATATTGCACCGCAACCGAACACGCGCCGCTGCGTCGGGCGTTCAGGCGCTCGCCGGTGCAGTGACGAAGTCGATGAGTTCCTCGACCCGGCTGATCAGTGCCGACTCCAGATCGTGCCAATCGCGCACCCGTGAGCGGATGTGCCGCCAGGCTTTGGCGATGTCGGTCTGGCTGGCATGGGATAAGCCGAGCGCCTCGCACGCGCCCCGCTTCCATTCCAGATGCCGTGGTACCACCGGCCACTCGGTGAGCCCCAGCCGCTGGGGTTTTACGGCTTGCCAGATGTCGACATACGGGTGACCGACGACCACGGTGTCGCTGCCTCCGGGCCCTCGCCGTACCGCTTCGGCGATCCGCGTCTCCTTCGAGCCCGCGACGAGGTGGTCGACCAGAACACCGAGCCGCCGCCCGGGTCCGGGCGCGAAATCTGCGACGATGTCGACCAGGTCATCGATGCCACCAAGGTGCTCGACGACGACACCCTCGATGCGCAAGTCCTCGCCCCACACCTGTGCGATGAGTTCAGCGTCATGGCGTCCCTCGACATAAATCCGGCTGGCGCGAGCGACTCGGGCGCGCGCACCGTGCACCGCAACCGAACCCGAGGCCGTCCGGGTCGCAGTGGTCGGCGCGGGGCGCCGCGGCGCGGTGAGGATCACGGGACGGCCCTCAAGGAGATAGCCAGGGCCCAAGGGAAACCCACGAACGTGACCGTGCCGATCCTCCAGGTCGACCCGATCGTATTCGACTCGCACCACCGCGCCGACATAGCCGGTTTGCACGTCCTCGACCACCAGCCCCGGTTCAGCCGGGTGCTCGGTCGAGCGGGGCTTGTGCCGACCCGTGGATAAGACATCGGTTCCATAGCGATCCACCACCCGGCAATACTAAAAACCGTGCGGCCAAACATGGTTTCGGCGCGCCACACCTCGGAGAAACTTGGTTGCCGGAATTCGATTCTGGTGGCTCGCGCAGACCATTGGAAAAAATGCGCCCTAACTGTGTGGCGTTACCAGCCTGCTGACGTTGCTACTGCTAAGTTGCTACTCGTGGTGAGAACTGCCGTCTGCGGGTGATGTGCGGCGGTTAGCGAGGTGGACGTATGGACTTGGCCCATTGGGTATCAAGCATTGTCGCTTTTGTGCGGGCCGGTTACCCCACCGGCATGCCGGCTGCCGGCCACGTCGCGCTGACAGCCCTGTCCCGGCGGCGACTTTGCGACGACGACATCGCCGCAATCGCAAGCAAACTCATGCTGTATCGACGTCGACCGATCACCTCGGCTGACATCGGGGTGGAAATCACGCGGATCACCGACCAGATGCCGGCATTGAATGACATTCAGCGAGTACAACGTCGCCTCGATGCGCTCGCTGCCCGCGCCGATAGGCATCGCCGCACGACCTGACTCGTTACGGCAAGCCGCCCCTGGGTCCGCCGCAAGTCGCGAGGTAGTCCGCGTAATTCCAGGTTTGCAAAAAGTGCCGGCCGGCTTGCAGTCCCCGTTGGTACAGGGCTTCCCGTTGGTCGGCGGTGACGTCGAAGTCGATCGGGCTCACGTCCTCAGCGGGCACGAAAATGGTCCGCCGGACGGTGCACGGGTCGTCGATATAGGCGTTGTCCTGATTGCTCACCAGTGTTTCTATCGCCGCGAGTCCCAGTGACACCGGGCCATGGACCGGATGGGTGGGCGGGATGCCCGGCCGCGCCGAAAGGCGGATTCCGAAGGTTGGCCATCGCGGCTCCGCGTCGGGGCTGTCGAACAGCTCGACCGGGAAATCGGACAGCAATCCGCCGTCGACCCAAGTGGCGCCGCCTACCCTAACGGGCTCGAACACGTATGGAATCGCCGACGAGGCGTGCACGGCGCGCGCCACCGGGAAGCCATCCGGGTCGATCCCGTAGGAGTTGAGGTCCCACGGGATGCGCACCAGCCGGCGGCGCGACAGGTCACTGGCCGTCACCACGAGTGCCCAGGCGAACTGATCAGGCTCTTCGCCGGTGCGCAAGTCGCCGAAGGTTCGCACGCCGAGGTCGCGAAGCAGACCGGCAACGAGCTGCTCGAGGTAGTTCCCGCGATAGACACCGTCGGACACCAACAACGACAGTCCCCCGCCGATCAACGGCACGCGTCCGATCAGATTGCGGTCCATGAACTTTCGATAGTCGATGGTGCGCATGATTTCTGCCAGTCGGCTCAGCGGCTCGCCGGCAATCTGGAGGGCCGCGACCAGGGATGCGACGACCGCGCCGGCACTGGTGCCCGCGACCCGGGGAAATCGATACCCGGCTTGGGCCAGCGCGTCGACCGCCCCGACCATTCCGATACCCCGGACGCCACCGCCTTCGCACACCAGGTCGGCGCGCGCTGTGCTCAGATCGCCTCTGCTCAAGGTATGCGGTTGCCTTCTACGCCAAAGAAGTGCAGATGCCCAGGTTCTGGATGCAGACGTACTCGGCTGCCCTTTTCCGGCGGGTGCCGCCCGTCGGCGCGCGCAACCACGGGTTGATCAATCACCTTGCCGGAGCCCGTGATTCGTCCATATAGGTAGGCATCGGCCCCAAGCTCTTCAACCACATCCACCTCCATCTCGACGCCGAGGTTGCCCAGCTCGAAGTGTTCGGGACGCACCCCCACGACAACCTCACTGGCTGCATTCGCAACGTCTCGTGGTAGCGGGATTGACCAATCCCCAAGCGAAACCGAGGAATCCACGATAGGCAGGGAGAACAGGTTCATTGCCGGCGATCCGATAAATCCCGCCACAAATAAGTTATCGGGGCTGCGGTAGAGCTCACGAGGCGTCGCGAACTGCTGCAACACCCCATCGCGCAGCACGGCGACGCGGTCGCCCATCGTCATGGCCTCGACCTGGTCGTGGGTGACGTAGACGGTGGTAGTGCCCAGGCGCCGTTGCAGTGCGGCGATCTGGTTGCGGGTCTGCACCCGCAGTTTGGCGTCGAGGTTGGACAGCGGCTCGTCCATCAGGAAGACCTGCGGACGGCGCACAATGGCGCGCCCCATCGCCACCCGCTGTCGCTGCCCACCGGAGAGGTCTTTCGGCTTGCGATCCAGATAAGGTTCCAAGTCGAGCAGTTCCGCTGCAGCGAAAACCCGTTCTCGGATGTCGGCCTTCGGGGTCTTGGCGATCTTCAACGCAAAGCCCATATTTTGCGCGACCGTCATGTGCGGGTAAAGCGCGTAGTTCTGAAACACCATCGCGACATCGCGGTCCTTGGGATCGACGTTGGTGACGTCGCGGTCACCGATCCGGATACGTCCCGAATCCAACGTTTCCAGTCCGGCCACCATCCGAAGCGAGGTCGTCTTGCCGCACCCCGACGGGCCGACCATGACGACGAACTCGCCATCACCGACGACGAGGTCGAGGCTATCCAAGGCCGGCCGGTCGGCTCCGGGATAGCGCCGCGTCGCATGGTCGAAACTCACCGAAGCCATCGGCTATCCGCCCAGCCCGGTGACGGCAATACCGCGAACAAACGACCGTTGCGCGATCGCATAGATGATGATCAACGGCAGCATGATAAGCATCGAGGTTGCCATGATGATCGGCCAGCGAGCCACGTACTCCCCCCGCATCCGGACCAGGCCGAGCGTCAGGGTGGCCAGGCTGTTGCGCTGCAACATCAACAGCGGCCACAGAAAGTCGTTCCACACGTTGACCCACGTCAGCACCGCGAGCACCATCACCGCGGGCCTGGCATGGGGCAGCAGGATCCGCCAGTAGATCTGCCACGGGGAGCAACCGTCGAGAATCGCGGCTTCCTCGAGATCGTTGGGAAGCGTCTGGAAGAACTGCCGCATGAGGTAGGTGCCGAACGCGCTGCCGAACAGCCCGGGCACAATCATGGCCCACGGGGTGTCGACCCACCCTAGTGTCCGCATCAAGATGAACTGCGGGATCACCGTCACCGTCAGCGGCACCATCAGGGTGCCCAAGTACAACACGAACAATGTGTCGCGGCCACGAAATTGCAGACGCGCAAAGGCATATCCGGCCAGTGAGCAGAAAAAGACCTGGCCGGCCGTGACGCATCCCGCGTAGAGCACCGTGTTGAAGAACATTCGCCAGAACGGCATCAGCGCGAACACCTCGGTATAGTTCGACCAGCGCGGGTGGGCCGGAAACAGCTTTGGCTCAGTGATCTCCCCTTCGCTCTTCAGCGAACCCGACGCTGCCCAGGCAATCGGGAACAGCCAGCACCACGCGATCGCGAGCAGCCCCGCGTAGATCAGAACGCCGCGAATTACGCTGCGCTTGAACACACTCTCACTTGAGCCCACGCGAAGTCTCCCAAGAACGCCGATGCGTGAGTCGCAACTGCACTACCGTCAGGAACAGCAAGATGGCGAACATCACCCATGCCAAGGCGGACGCATAACCGAATTCCAAGAACGAAAACGCGTGCTGGAAAAGCATGATCCCCAAGACATACGTCGCGGATTCCGGTCCGCCGTTGGGGCCGTTGAGGACGTACACCATGTCGAACGCCTGGAACGCGTGAATGATCGAGATGACCACCACGAACGAAATCGCTCCGCGGATCAACGGCACAGTGATGGAGATGAACCGCCGTATCTCCCCGGCGCCGTCGATTTTGGCCGCCTCATAGACGGTTTCGGGAACCCCTTGCATTGCGGCCAACAAAACGACGGTGGCGAACGGCACGCTTCGCCACACGCTGACCATGCATAGCGAGGCCATGGCCCAGTGCGGTTCCACCAACCACGGAACCGGGCCGATCCCTACCCAGCCGAGCATGATGTTGAGCAGCCCGTTGTCGGTATTGAAGACGAACTGCCACACGACCGCCATCACCACCGACGAGATAGCCAGCGGCAGAAAGACGACCGTTCGGAAGATACCGATGCCCTTGACCTTTCGATTGAGCATGACGGCGACGATAAGGCTGATGACGACGGTCGGAGCAACGGTTCCCAGGGTGAAGACCACCGTGTTGCGAATAGCAATGAGAAACAGTGGGTCGGAAGAAAAGAGTTCTTCGAAGTTTTTCAGGCCGACGAACTTCGGCGGCCGGAAGATGTCCCACCTTTGAAAGCTCATGTACAGCGAGAACCCGAGCGGAAAAAGCATGAACACGGTTACCGCGACCAGGTTCGGTGCGACGAAAAGGCGGCCTGCCCAAGCACGTTTGCGTGAAGGGCCCGATCCTGCGGCGGCAACGGTATCGTCTACGGCGGGTGTGTCGACCGATGTCATGGAGTGTGCAGCACCTCGTCGACGGCGGGCGAGAGCCCGGTCAGGGATGTCGCTGGTCGAGACCCGCGCAGCACGGGTCCAAAGCTGCGGTCCATCAGTGCGACGACCTTTTCCCACGCCGGGGTGATCGGCAGTCCTTCGGAATACGCCGGCCCTTGGGTGAGCACGGCGAGGTTGCCGACCCTTTTGTGGGCTGCGGCGAATCCGGTCGAGTTGAGCGCGGACTGCAGCACCGGCACGAACAGGCTTGATTCACCGATCAGCGCCTGCCCGACTGGGCCGGTCGCGAATTTGACGAACTCCCATGCCTGCTCCTTGCGCGGACTGCTGGCCGAGATAGCAAGTCCGGTGGAGCCGATATCGGAGTGGGCAGGCTGTCCCTGCCGACGCGGCCCCACCGGCAACGAGGCGACATCAAAATCCAACCCATCGGCTCGGATGAATGTCTGGTACCGCCAGTGGCCACCCAGCGCCATCGCCGCCCTGCCCGACGCGAAAAGGTCGGGTGTGGACATCGATTGCACCTCGGACGCATTGGGAGCGACCTTGTGTTTGTTCGCCAGGTCGGCGTAGAACTGCACCGCCTCGATGAACGCGTCGTCTCCGAAATTGAAATGGATCGGGTTCTTCAGCGGGGTGGACCACGGTACACCGTTGTTCATGGCGAACAGGCCGGCCGAGTAGTACGAGAACCACATGTTGACGAAACCCCACTGCCTGGCCCGGCCAGCTTCATTCCTCTTCGTCAGCGCGCGGGCCGTGTCCAGGAACTGGGCGAAGTTCCACGGCTGCTCCCAGGTCCCGGGCGGCGCCGGCACACCCGCCTGAGCGAAAAGCCGTCTGTTGTAGTACAGGTAGCTCCCCGACCATTGCTCGGGAAGAGCGTACTGGCCGCCGTTGAACGTGAAGGTGTCATAAAGCGCGCCGATGCCGTCGGATTTCAGCTCCTCGGCAAACGCTTTGTCCTGCGCCAGCAGCGTGTTGAGATCAAGCAACACCCCGCGGGCGGCGAGTTCGGCGTAGGTCAACTCCCACGCCATCATCACATCCGGGCATTTGCCGCCCGCGCAAAAGGTGGCCAACTGCTGCATCACGCCCGAGGCCGCATACACCGGGCGAACTTCGATGTCTGGATGACGGCGCTGGAATTCGTCGACGATGCGCAGCCTGGCATCGCGCTCGTCGGGATTGGCGGAGAAGAAGAACGTCAACGCGTCGCTGTCATCTGAAGCACAGCCTGCGGCCCACGGCGCCACCGATGCGGCGGTTAGCGCACCCGCGCCCCGCAGCAAGCTACGCCGTCCGAACGGCTTATCGAGCATGGTGCTCCCGATCTTGTCCGGCAGCCGGCCCCGTGGCCGGCTGTGTCCGATGTCCTTGGTACCCGATGCGGCTGTGGTCTTGCTGAGCTGGCCGACGCGGCAGTGTCAGCTCGGCCCTTCGGATGCGGCCGGCGTCGGCGGTGATCTCGATGGTGCGGATCCGCTCGTCGGCGTCGACGCCGATCAACAGCAGGGCCTCGGGGCGTCCGTGGGGTGCGATGACGATGCCCGGTGAACCGTCGACGAGCACGACAGCACCGGCGCGCGCCCGCTGGGCGAATCGACGAGTCTCCTCGGCGACTTCCCTGGCGCCGCGCAACTGCGTGGGGCATCAGTGGCCAGCGCTGATGATCTTGCTCGTGCCGGCGCCCCGCAGCCGCTCGGCGAGTTCCGCCAGGTCGAATGCATCGTTGTCTCCCAAAGTCATTGGGGCCGTTGACAACAGCGTGTGCCGAGCGGCGGAGTACTTTCCCCTTCCGAGCGCGCCGAGGAAAACCTCCACCAGCTCCTTGTGCCGCGTCCCCACCCGCCGAAACCCGGCTATGAAGCCTGCGGCCCCCAACACCCTTTGATTGCCCAACAGCCCCCGCGTGAGTTGCTGGGTGGGTAAGGCAGCACGCGATCCGGTGCGCAGGAACTGCAGCATACGGCTGCGAGCAGATGTTCGCGTTCCAGTGGCGCCACCGTCACGTTCCCCGCACCAGTTCGATGCCGGCCGATCGCATTTCGGTCAGAGCTTGCGCGCCAGAATCCGCGGCCACAGCCGCGGTCAGGTCGACCAGGACCCTGGTGGTCAGGCCGGCCCGCGCGGCGTCCTCGGCAGTCCGCCGGACGCAGTGGTCGGTGGCGATACCGACCACGTCGACCTCATCGACATCGCGTTGCCGCAACCACTGCAGCAGCGGAGTCCCGTTCTGGTCGACGCCCTCGAATCCGCTGTAGGCGGCGGCATGAGAACCCTTGCGGAAGACCGCCTCGATTCGGCTGGTGTCGAGGTCCGGCCGAAACTCGGCACCCGAGCTTCCGGCGACGCAGTGCGGCGGCCAGGACGACGAATAATCCGGCCGGTCGGAGAAGTGGTCGCCGGGATCGACGTGGAAGTCCTGGGTCGCGACGACGTGCTGGTAGCCCGGCTCGCCCGCCAGATAGTCGTTGATGGCGGCCGCCAAGGCGGCGCCGCCGGCCACCGGCAGCGAGCCGCCCTCACAGAAGTCGTTCTGCAGGTCGACAATGATCAACGCCCGCACGTATCGACCCTATCGGTGTGCGCACGGCGGGTGAGCTGGGATACGGGCAGGGCGGTTTGTCCAGCAGGCAGCCGGGTAAACTTTCGGCCATGATGATCCGGAGAATCGCGCGGCCCTTGTTATCAGCGGCATTCATCGGCCAAGGAATCAATTCGCTGCTCAACCCTAAATCGGCGGCGCAGGCGGCGGCGCCGGCAGTCGACGGCTTGCAGGCGTTGCCAGATCCGTTGGGGAGCAGCATTCCCAGCGATCCCGAGACGTTCGCTCAGATCACCGCGGCGGTGCAAATCGGTGGCGGCCTACTGCTTGCCACCGGCAAACTGCCGCGGGTCGCCTCCGCCGCGCTCGCGCTGACGGTGCTTCCTGCCAACCTCGGGGCGCACTCATTCTGGAACGAAAGCGATCCGCAGGCCAAAGCTCAAAAACGCCAGCAGTTTCTCACCGACCTCAGCCTGGTGGGCGGCCTGTTGATTGCGTCTGCCGACACCGCGGGCAAGCCCTCCCTTGGCTGGCGCAGCCGCAGGGCCGCCGAGCGGCTATCCGAGAGGGTCTCGTCGGCGTTGCCGGGATCTGACGACTCGGCGTTCGATCCCGACTTCGGGGAGCTGGGCGAGAAGATCGTGCACGGCCTGCAAATCGGCGCCGAACGCGGCCGCGAGCTCGCCAGCACCGCGGCGGAACGAGGTGCACCCTACGCCGAAGCCGCCCTGGAACGCGGCCGCGAACTGGCCAGCACCGCCGCCGAAAGAAGCAAGCCACTGGCCAAGAAGGCGCGCAAGCGCGGCGAAGAACTCGCCGACGAGGTCGCCGAACGAGCGGCATATCTGGCCGAGAAGGCGCGCAAGCGCAGCGAAGAACTCGCCGACGAGGCCGCCGACCGAGCCGCACCACTAGCCAAGAAGGCGCGCAAGCGCAGCGAAAAGCTGGCCAAGGAGGCGAGGGTGCGCGGGGAGGAGTTCGCCGAGACCGCGCGCGTGCGCGGCAGCGAGCTGGCCGACACCGCGCGTTACCGGATCGAAGACCAGGTGGACACCGGCCGCCGCAAGCTCGGCTGGTAGCGCGTCGGTGCTCAGGCGCCCGAGTCCGCGAGGAAGGTGTCGATGATCGCGTCGACATCTTGACCGGCGTCGACGGTCATACCGGCCTCGTCGGGGGCTAGGGGTTCCAGCGTCTCGAATTGCGACCGCAGCAGCGCGGCAGGCATGAAGTGACCGGTCCGGCCGGCGAGCCGGCCGCCGATGAGTTCCGGTGAACCGGCGAGGTGCAGGAACCGGACACGCGGGCAGTGCGCGCGCAGCTGATCACGATATTTGCGCCTGAGCGCCGAACAACTGATCACGCCGCCGTCGCGGTGGCCGGCCAGCCATTCGCCGACCGTGGCCAGCCATGGATATCGATCGTCGTCGTCAAGGGGTTCACCGGCCGCCATCGTCGCGATGTTCGCCGGTGGGTGCAACGTGTCGGCGTCGGCAACGGGGACCCGCAAACGCTGCGCGAGCGCGGCGCCCACCGTGGACTTGCCGGAGCCGGAGACGCCCATGACCACGACAGGAGCCGGCGCCGTCACTCGTTCTTTTCGGCGAGGTTGCGGTTCCATTCCACCCAGCCGACACCGGTGCGGCCATCCGCGGTCCTGACGGTGGCCCAGACGCGGGGGAACTGACTCACCCGTCCGTCGGCGGCGACCAGACGCACCGGGGCGTGGCCGCACACGTCGACGTCAGCGGTGATCTCCCCAGGGTTGAGCGTCACGGTTGCGTCGCGCGGTAGTCCGTTGGCGCCGAAGGACTCTCGGGAGTCGAGGGTCTGCAGTTCGATGACATTGCGCTCGGCATCCTGAACGTAGCCGACACTGAAGTTGGGCGCGCCGGGAATTCTGATGTTCACCCCGTGCAGATGGGTGCCATCGTGCAGGTGCAGCGCGCTCCATATCCAGTCCATGCTCCACCAGTCGCGGACGCCCCAGGAGTGATCGCGCTGGCCGGGAACCGAATTGAGACGATAGGTGGTGTCGTTGACGGTAATGGTGCCCGATACTGTGCACGGGATTTCATACCGAGTCGTCAGTCGGTACTTATACGGCGCTCCGTCGGTGGTCCACACCAAATTCATCGTCATCTCCACCGGCGTCCCCGGCTCCCCGCGCAGCAATGCCGACGGGTCGGGGTAAGCCTGAGCCCGCGCCCGCACATCGACGCGGTAGGTCTGCAGGGGCGCGGTGGCAGAGTGGCCGATCTCGAATGTGTCGGCGCGCAACGACCAGGGATCCGCCAGCAACGGGATCTGCGCGTCGACGGCCACGGTGGCCATGTCAGGGCCACACAGCAATGCGTGCACCCATGCCGTCTGCTGATTGGCGACCAGGCCGATGCGGAACCATCCGCCCAATCCCTGTGCGGCGTCGGCGAAGTCGGCGTACCAGCTCTCGCCCCACAGTGGCTCGGCGGTGGGCGCATGCGACAGCTCGTCATCCTCCGACGGTCGCAGCGCTTCGGGCGCTACCGCATCGGGCAACGCGGCCAATGCATCCGTGTCGAGCACATGATCGCAGTGCCGTTGCAGCATGGTCATGAACATGCGGTCGCCACGTTCGGTGCGTTCTACCAGCATGGAGGACACGATCGCCATCATCACCCCGAAAAAGCTCTGCCGGCGCACCCCTTCGGTGACGTCGGCGAGACTGAGCGGCGCCGCCGGCCCCAGCGCCTGATGGTAGGCCCGCAGCAACGCGTCATAGTGCTCTCGACGCTCCGGCGTCGACAAGGCACAGCCGAGGAAATACGACAGGTCGGTCAGGGCCGGGCCCCAGGAAACGGTTTGCCAGTCAACCACGGTCAGGGCGCGGTCGGCACCGGCGGCGCCGAACAGCATGTTGTCCAGCCGGTAGTCGCCGTGCACCAGGCCGTAGATGCGGCCCGGCGCCGACTCCTGGGCGAGGTACCCGTCGAACGAGGCGACCAGGCGCTCGCACACCAGGCGATGTTCCGGCGCGATCCGCTCGCCGTATCGATCGATGAATCCTGCGTAGAGAGGTGCGATCATGGCCTGGTTCAACGGCGATTCGCGGTTGAGCCACGGCGCCTCGGCCAGTGCGATGTCGCCAAGCAGCGGGCCCTGCAGCCGTCCCAACTCGACCACACCGAGGTGCGCCTGATCGATTGTGGCGCCGGCGATTTCATCACCCACCACCGCCGGCCCGGCATCGCCGAGCAAAAGATCGAACACGCCCGTCGAGGTGTCGACCGCGGCGTGGTAACAGGGCGCTACCGGTCCGCCCAGGCGTGGCGCAATGTCGCCGTAGAAGCGGACCTCGCGCTCGTAAAGGCCCAATGCCATCCCGGTTTGGCGACTCACCGGGTCGGTGGCGGCGACTTTCAGCACCACCGACTCCGGGCCTGCGCAGTCGCTTTCCGCATAGTGCAGCCGGATCCGGTAGCACTCGCTCATCTGGCCGGTGCCGATGCGCTCAATGGCGAAATCAGTGACGGGGCCCGCCCCGATCGCCGCGGCTAGCCAGGAGGCGGTGAGATCGCTGGGCCGTTCGATGACTTGCTCGGTCTCGGCAGGCATGAGGGTCAGCGTGCCAGCTCAGCGCGCCAGTGAGAAGCCGTGCCACGCCATCCGGCGGTGCGGATGGGGGTCGAACTCCACCCGGCTCTTGCGGTCGAAGACCATGACGGCGCGGTCGGTGGTGGTGTAGGTGGGCCAGTCGTCGCCGGGGACTCCGGTGTGGCTGAACGAGCGCCAACGCCGTTGTACCTGGTTAGTGACCCGCAGCGCGGCCCGCCGATCGGCAGCGGCGGTCAGCAAGGCCCCGAATCTGGTCCGATAGATGTCGAAGACGGCCAACAACTCGGTGGCGTGCGTAGCGCCGAATCCCGACCAGCGCAGCGTACGTGGTGCGAAGTCATACCGGTACAGATAGGTCGGCGCGTGCGTGCCGTGCGCTTCGGCGATCTGCCAGGCCGCGGAGCCGAACGCGAAGTCACCGCCGAGCTGGATGCACGCCGCCCGGTTCGGGTAATCGGGGTAGGCGGCGGTAATCCTCTTACGCGCAGCCGGATCCGCTTCCGCGAGCAGCTCCTCGACCATCGCTTCGTTGGTGGGCAGCATCGCCAGGAAGCGGGTGAACAGGCGGCCCTCTTCGGCGTTGGTGCCCACGATGAGGGGTACCCGGTGCGCCCGGCCGGAGCGCATCGCCTCGACCGGATCCAGCGGCAGGATGTCGTCGCCGACGACGGGTCCAATCGGGAAGGCGCCCAACCGATCTTGCATGCCCTGGTCGATCAGCCGGTGTTGGGTCTGCACCAGTTGGGCTGCGGACACCTGCATCAGCGTGTTGGCGGCGTCCCGCTTGCGCGCCCCGAGCAGGTCGGCGAACCGGTTGGCGAACTCGGCGGCGACCTCTTTCGACCGCAGCAGGCCCGATGCGGGGCTTTCCGAAATGGCCCGGGCGAACAGCCCTTCGGCGGCGGGCACCGCCAGCAGTGTGGAGGTGATGCACGCACCGGCGCTCTCGCCGAAGATGGTGGCACTGCCCGGATCGCCACCGAATGCCGCGATGTTGTCCCGAATCCACTGCAGCGCGAGCACCAGGTCGCGCAGGTAGAGGTTGCTGTCGATGGTGATGTCCGGCGTCGACAACGAGGACAGATCCAGGCACCCCAGCGCGCCCAGCCGGTAGTTGACCGACACGTACACGCAGCCGCGCCGCGCCAGCGCGGCGCCGTCGTAGAGGGGTGTGGCCGAGCTGCCGAGGAAATACCCGCCGCCATGGATGAACACCATGACCGGCAGCGGTTCGCCGGCGGGGTCTTCGGGGGTGACGACGTTGAGCGTGAGGCAGTCCTCACTCATGGGCTGGTAGCGACCGACGCCGAGCATGGTGTAGCGACGCTGCTGGGGCGCGCAGTTGGCGAAGCCGTGGCAGTGCCGCACACCCAACCACGGCAGCGCCGGCCGCGGCGCCCGGAACCGCAGCTCTCCCACCGGAGGCCGGGCATATGGGATGGATCGCCAGCGATTTACGCCGTCTCGGGTGAAGCCTTCGACAGTGCCGATGGCGGTGCGTACGCGGACAGTCCGCTGATGCATAACCTGACGGTAGCCGACATGGCGGGCGTAACGCGCGTGCAGCGCGTTATTTTCTCGGCACGGCGGTTAGCCTGACTGAATGCGGGTCGCGGCGCTGATTGCAGTCTCATTGTTGGTTGCCGGATGCTCCCACACGGTCAGCGGCCACTCACAGCAAACCCAGAGCACAACCCCGACGTCCGCTGCCCCGTCGGGCAGCAGGCCGTCGCCGGGGTCCATCGCGCCGGCGGCCGGTGCGGCAATCTCCGACGTCATCGGGTGGATTGAAGCGGGGCACCCGGTCGACGCGGGCCACTACCACAATGCGACCCGCGACGGCGCGACCACGCCGCTCGGTGATGACATCGCCTTCACGGCGATGGCCGGCAAAGTCTCCTGCATGACCGATGCCAAACACACCGGCAGCGCATTGCTCTGTCTGGTGGACCTCACCAATCCCCCGCCCCCGCCCGCGACGTCCTACGGCGAATGGAAAGGCGGTTGGGTGGATTTCGATGGCGTCAACCTGCAGGTGGGAGCGTCCCGCGCGGATCCCGGCCCGTTCCTCAACGGCAACGGACCGGAACCGGCGAACGGTGATTCGCTGTCATTCGGTGACTACCGTTGCCGCGCCGACCACGCCGGACTATTTTGTGCGAACTACGCCCACCAGTCGGCGGCGCGGTTCAGCCCCGCCGGCGTCCAGCCATTCGGCTGCCTACGCCCGACGCCGCCACCGGATGGTGTCGGCGCCGCGTTCAGTTGTTGAGGCGGTCAGCGGCGCGCCATTAGCTGGGGTCAGACCTCACCAGCACACCGGAAGTTACGGCATGTCATAGATGTCGGCGTCTTTGAACTTCAGCTCTTCTACCGGGACCGCCAATTGCAACCCCGGCAGGCGACGCGCGAGTGTCGCGGACGCGACCTGCATTTCGACTCCTGCCAGGTTCTGCCCGATGCATTGGTGCACACCATACCCAAAAGCCAAGTGCCCGGCGGTGTTTCGTTCGACGTCGAAAATGTCAGGATTGTTTACGAATTCGTTGTCCCAGTTCCCCGCGGGCAGGTTCATCACAACGAAGTCCCCGGCGTGAATCAACTGACCACCCAGGATCAAATCTTCGGTTGCCACCCGGTCTAGCTGGCTGTGCACGATGGTCAGATAGCGCATGAGCTCCTCGACGATGTTCGCCACCACAGCAGGATCGTCGTCTGGCCGAGCCGCGCGTAAACGTCGGGATGCGTCAGCAGTGCAACGGTTCCCAGCGAGATCATGTTGGCCGTGGTTTCGTGGCCGGCCTGCATCATGATCACGCTTGTCATGGCAGCGGTTTCGTGGTCGAGCTGACCGGTCGCGACGTAGTCGGTGACCAACCGGCTGATCAAGTCGTCGCCAGGTTCCCGTTCTTTGCGGGCCACCAATTCCTGGATGTAGGCATGCATCGCCGCAAACGCGTGCGCCTTTTCCTCCTCGGAAGTCTTGCAATCCAGTCCGCGTGTGGTGTGGTGCTGAAAAAGTCCGAGGTCGTCGGGCGGCACTCCCAACAGCAGTGCGATCACCAGTGACGGCACCGGCAGACCGAAGTCGCGCACGATGTCGGCTGGTGGCCCGTGGCTGATCATCTCACCCAGGTAATGGTCCACCAGCTGCCGGATCTGTTGACGCATCGCTTCGGTACGCCGAAAGGTGAAGTTGCTGGTCAACATTCGACGCAACCGATGGTGTTCGGGATCGTCGGTCCGGGCGAACATCACGGGTGCACCGTTGCCGGAGCCTGACGGCTTCATGGCGGCCGGGATAGTATCGGCGGATAGCCGCGGATCGAGCAGCGCCGCCCTGATGTCCCGGTAACGGCTCACCACCCAGGCCGGCCTGCCGTGATACATCGCGCGCCGCAGCCCCGGTTCTTCACGCCGTTTCACGAACTCAGCCGGCGGAGCAAGCGGGCAGTGCGCCGCTCGTGCGACGGGTATGACGGGAAGTCCGGTATCGGAGGAGAAGTCCAAATCTGTTGGCATCAGCGACGTAAGAAGGCACCTGACTGGCAGTCAACTGTCAGTTACGCTGGCATGATCACAGCGTTGGAGGAGCGGCCGTTGCGGGCAGACGCGGCGCGCAACGTTGAGCGCATTTTGTGCGCCGCGCGAGACGTATACGGCGAGCTCGGACCCGATGCACCCGTCGAGGCCGTCGCCCGTCGGGCAGGTGTCGGCGAGCGAACGCTGTATCGAAGGTTTCCCACCAAGGCCGACCTGGTGCGGGCCGCGCTCGATCAAAGCATCGCCGAGGATCTCACCCCGGTCATGAACGACGCCCGCCGCGCCAAAGATCCGGTGCGCGGCCTGGGCCGACTGATAGAAGCGGCGATATCGCTCGGCGAGCGAGAACACCACCTGCTCAGCGCCGCACACCGGGCCGGATCGCTGACCCCCGACATTTCAGTCGCCTTCAACGAGGCGCTCAACGACCTGGTGCGTCGAGGCCAGCAGGCCGGCCGCATCCGCGCGGACTTGGTCCCCGACGACCTCCCTCGGCTGATTGCGATGCTCTACGGCGTGTTGTCAACGATGGATTCGGCCGGCAATGGCTGGCGACGCTACGTCGCCCTGATCCTCGATGCGATATCGGTCCATGAACGACGGCCACTGCCGCCGGCGCCGGCTTTCCGGTATACATCCGAGCCGAACAGCTGGCCGCTCTAAACCGATGTGCTGACCGCTCGGCTAGCGGTTTGACTGCGGGTGCCCGTTTGCCGAAGGCGGCGAGTTGTCCGCCGCGGCCAGTTCGAGCACGTGGATTTCGCCGGTCGTGCCGTCGACCTCGATGAGGGCGCCGGGCGGCAACGACTTGGTGGCGCCCTGGACATCCACCACACAGGGGAATCCGAATTCGCGTGCCACCACAGCGGCGTGTGACATCGGGCCGCCGAGTTCGGTCACGACGGCGGCAGCGTAGCAGAACGCGGCGGTGTAGCCGACGTCGGTGACCTCCGCGACGAGGATCTCGCCGGGTTGCAGGTCGTCGATGGTCTCGGGCCGCACGATCCGCACCCGGCCGCGCACCCGTCCCCCGCAGACGCCGACGCCGCGCAGGGTGTCTCCGCCGGTCAGGGCCGCCGACGTCGTTGTGGTTGGCTGCCAGCTGCCGCTGAACACCGTCGGCGGCACGACGGCGGTCAGCCTGCGCCGTTCGGCTCGACGCCGCGCCACCAGCTTCGCGACATCGACCGGGAGTGCATCCAGCTCGTCGACGAGCAGATAGAACACGTCATCGGCGCTGTCGAAAATTCGGGCCACGACCAACCTGCGCCCGTACTCGCGCATCAGATTGCGCAGCACCCAGTTGGCCCGCACCACTTTGTCGCGCCGGACTTCGCGATCGCGAAGTTGGTGTGCCGCCAGGCGCGCAATCGGCTTGGCACGCAGCGGAATCCGAGTGCGCTCCGGCTGCGGCGCGGGAGGTGCGCTCAGCGCTTTGGTCACCATCCGGACGAGCAACTCGGGATCATCGGCGTAACTGGTCGACAGCATCTCGAGTTCGGCCGGGCCGCGATGGCCGATCAGCGCCAGCTCGGCCAGCACCGCCGCGTGAAACTCCGGTGCCTCGACGGCCAGCTTGCCGAGCCGCTCCCCCGGTTCGGCCAGGAGCGCCGTCACTTTCGGGTCGCGCTGTGCGGCGACCACCAACCGCTGCATCGCCTCGACCGATCGCGCACTAACTAATTCCGGTCCCGCGGGCGCGGCGGTGTCTCGCCCACACAAACCGCGCAACAACACGTTGAACGCGGCGCACAGCATGAACGACGCCGAGGCCAGCACCCAGCCGTGCACCACATCGTCGCGCGCCAACGCGATCAGGCTCAGCAGCCGGCGATCGTCGAGCCGGGTGACGTCGTCGTTGGCCAGGCGTTCCAGGCGATCGACATCGGCGACGAACTCATGGGTATCGGCGGCCGACCCGGCGGATAGGCCGATCAGGTTGACGCCGAATATCCCGATGTTGCGAACGGTCCGCAGTTGCCTTCGGAGGCGGCTGGTTTCCGAGCGTGGACGCTCTGCTCCGAAGATCGGCAGCGACGCCATGCTCGGGCCGAAGAATCCGCTGTTGCTGACGATGGTCGCGGGTTTGGCGAACGGCACCGTTTCGGCCATGAAATGCGCCGAGGTGATGGCGCCATAGAGCCGGTTGGCGAAAACCGCGACGGTGCGCATCGCGATTTCGCGCTGGATGATGCCGCCGGGTCGCAGCCGCTCGGCGATGGCCACTCCGCCGGCGCGCAGCCCGCGCACGGTCACCGAGGCCGACGCCGCAGAGAACGGGCCGGGCAGTGCCTCCGATAAATTGGTGGCCAGAAAAGTGGGAAAGCGTGGGTCGATCGGGGTGTCGAACTCCCCGTTATCGCCCGCCGGGCCGGCCCAATTGGGTTTCACGCCGTCCTCGCTCGGCGCGTCGACGGCGGGCAGGTCCTGGATGCTGGTCATCCGCCAGGGCAGAGATACCACCCGCTTACCTATCGTGACCCGGCCGCGTACCGCGACTGCGAAGTCCTCAACACACTCAGCGGAGCTCCATGCCGGCCGGAATTCCCACTGCTCGCGCAACCGCGCGGTATCCATGAACGGGGCGCTCTGCACGAGTTGCAGCTCGGCCGGTCGCACGCCCAACGGCACGATCGGACGTCGGAGCGCCGCGGCGACCCGCCGGAAGGTCAGTTCGCCCGGTGCGGCGAGATTGACGGGGCCGCTGCCGACTTCGATGTCCACGATCGCCCGGTTGAACAGCCGAAGCGCGTCGTCGAGGTGAACGACCTGCATGCGACGATCGGCCGACCAGCCAGGAAACGCCGGCAACGCCAACAGCCGGCGCACCCAGTTGTCGACGCCGCGGCCGAGAATCAGCGCGGAGCGGATGGCGACCCATTCCAGGCCTGAATCCTCAAGGATCTGTTCAACGCGGGCCTTGTGCCGGCCGTCGGCGCTGACGGGAGTTCTCGCGTCATGCTCGGTTTTGGGTGCGTCTCCCCCGCCGTAGACGTGTGCCGACGAAGGGAAAACGATGCGTCGGGTTCCGGTTTCGGCGATCGCCTCGAGAATCTTGAGCGTTCCCCCGATATTGACCTGCTCGCTGCCACGTGCCCACGCGCAGTGCGCGACGACCTCGGCCCCGGCGAGGGCCCGGTTGACCGCGGCGGTGTCCCGAATGTCTGTCTCGACGAAGTCAGCTGCGCTGGGCCAGCTTTCGGGTCGGTGCCGCGCGATCCCGGCAACATCGTGGCCCTGGCTCAGCAATCGGGCGGCGAGGCCGCGGCCGAGCACACCACTGGCCCCGGTGATCGCGATTCTCACTGGCTAGTCCCGAACATGGCTACTCGTCGTCGTCATCGTCGCGCAAGGCCGCGTTGACCAATGCGTCGAGGTCCATGTCCGCGATGTCCTCTTCGCTGGTCGCCGAGGGGGCCGCCGGACCGCTGCCCTCGGCCTCGTTCGCCAACGCGAGCAGCAGTTCTAAGACTCCGGCCTGGCGCAGCCGCTTGACCGGAATGGACCCCACGACCCGTTGGATCTCGGCCTCCCCGGGCGCAGCGGCCGACGCGTTTTGCTCCGAGGTGCCGACGAGTTCGCGATACATGTAGCCGGCCAGCGCGGCGGAGTTCGGGTAGTCGAAGATCAGCGTCGGTGAGAGCGCCAGCCCCGTGGCCGATTTGAGCCGGTTGCGCATCTCCACGGCGGTCAGCGAGTCGAAGCCCAGCTCCTGGAACGCCCGGTCCGGATCTATTGATTCGGGGCTGGAGTTGCCCAGCACGGTGGCGATGTTGGAGCGCACCAAGTCCAGCACCACCGCTTGCTGCTCGTCCTCGGGCAGCCCTTCGAGTCGCTGTAGCAGAGCCGATTTCGATTTCGCCGCGGCCAGCGAGTCGTCAACCCGACGGCGGGTCGGTGCGTTGATCAAATCGACGAACATCGGCGGCAGTGTGCCGTTGTCGAACTTCACGCGCAGCGCCGCGAGGTCGATATGGGCGGGCAACATGAACGGCTCGTCGACAATCAGGGCGGTGTCCATCAATTCCAGCGCCTCGTCAGAGGACATCGCGACAATCCCGTCCCGGCCGAACCGGGCACGGTCGGCGGCGCCCAGCGCACCGGTCATGGCGCTGGCCTGGTCCCACAGACCCCATGCCAGCGATATCGCCGGCAACCCAAGATTGCGCCGGTGCACGGCCAACCCGTCGAGGAACGAGTTGGCCGCCGCGTAGTTGGCCTGGCCCGACGCCCCCGCGAGCCCGGCCATCGACGAGAACATGACGAACGCCGACACATCGAGCTCGCGGGTGAGCTCGTGCAAGCTCCACGCCGCATCGACCTTGGCGCGCAACACCGCATCGATGCGTTCCGGCGTCAGCGACGACATCACCGCGTCGTCGAGCACCCCGGCCGCGTGAATCACGCCGGACAGCGGTCGCTGCATCGGAATATCGGCGAGCACCTTGGCGACCGCCTCGCGGTCCGCCGCGTCGCAGGCGACCACCTGCACCTGGGCACCGGCGGCGGACAGCTCGGTCACCAGCTCCGCTGCGCCCGGCGCGTCCAGACCGCGCCGACTCATCAGCACCAGTTTGCGCGCACCGTGGCGGGTCACGACGTGGCGTGCCAACGCCGAACCCGCCATCCCGGTCGCACCGGTGATCAGCACCGTGCCCGCCACCCAGGCGTCGGGCATGCTCATCACGACCTTGCCGACGTGGCGGGCCTGGCTCAAGTACCGCAACGCGGCCGGCGCGCGTCGTATGTCAAACCTGGTGACCGGCAAGGGTTGTAGCACGTCGTCCCCGAACAGCGCGGCCAACTCGTCGAGCATCTGTGCGATGCGCTCCGGTCCGGCCTCGAAGAGGTCGAAGGCACGGTAGCGCACACCGGGGTGGTCCCGGGCGACGACCTCGGGGTCGCGGATGTCGGTCTTGCCCATCTCCAGGAAGATCCCGCCGGGGGCAACCAGTCGCAGGGACGCATCGACGAAATCGCCGGACAGCGAGTCGAGCACGACATCCACGCCTCGGCCACCGGTGACCGTGCGGAACTTGTCCTCGAACTCCAAACTGCGGGAGTCGGAAATGTGGTCGTCGTCAAAGCCCATGGCCCGCAGCGTGTCCCACTTGCCGCGGCTGGCCGTCGCGAACACTTCCAGACCGAGGTGCCGGGCCAATTGCACGGCGGCCATCCCGACCCCGCCGGCGGCGGCGTGCACCAGTACCCGCTGACCGGGCTTGACTCCCGCGAGGTCGACCAGCGCGTAGCGCGACGTGGCGAACACCACCGAGGCCGTCGCGGCCGCGGTGTGTGACCAGCCGGCCGGCACCTTGACCAGCAACCGCTGGTCGGTGGTGGCGACCGTCCCGGTCCCGTCCGGGAACAGGCCCATCACACGGTCGCCGACGGTGAAACGGCCATCGCCCGAGGCGGTTTCGGGCCCAGTTTCTAAAACCACGCCGGTGGCCTCAATCCCCATGACCGCGTCCGGGTCGGGATAGAGGCCCAACGCGATCATCACGTCGCGGAAGTTGGCGGCGATGGCCGACAGGGCGACCCGCACCTGACCGGGGCCCAGCGGCGCGTCGGCGTCGGGGATCCGCTCCAGCCGCAGGTTCTCGATCGTGCCATAGCTGGTCATGCCCAGCCGCCACGGGCCGTCGCCGGGTGGCACCAAAAGACCGCCGACGGCGCGGCTGCCGTGCACCCGCGCGGTGTAGACCGTCCCGTTCCGCAGCAACACCTGCGGCTCGGCCACCGCCAGGGCTGCCGCTATCGCGTCATCATCCAGTGGCGCATCCGTGTCCACGAGCACGATTCGGCCGGGATGCTCCGTCTGCGCCGACCGCACCAGCCCCCACACCGCCGCACCCGCCAGATCGGTGACGTCCTCCCCCGGCAACGCCATCGCGCCCCGGGTCGACACCACCAGCGTTCCTGCCCCGTCCCGGGCCAACCACGACTGCAGCACCGGCAGCACCGCACGCGTGGCCGCGTACACCTCGGTCACGACGTCCCCGGCCACCGGTGCCGATTCGAACAGCACCGCCGAGGCCTCCGATTCCGTTGCACCCCAGGCGGATACCGATACCGGCTGCACCGCCGAGGACGGCTGGGCGGACCAGACGACCTCGAAGAGCCGGTCCGGTCCCGAGCTCGACACCGCGGCCAACAGCTGCTGATCGGTCACCGGCCGGGCCACCATCGACGCCACCGAGAGCACCGGTAGCCCCAGCCCGTCGGCCAATTCGATCGATACGGCCGACTCGCCCACGGGCACGATCCGCGCCCGTACCGCCGCCGCGCCCGCGGCGTGCAAAGACACCTGCTGCCAGGAGAACGGCACCAGCATCGAACCTTCGGCGAGCTCGCCGCTATCGGACGCCAGGATCACGGCGTGCAATGCCGCGTCGAGCATCGCGGGGTGGACACCGAACCCGGCCACCGACACCCCGGCGTCCTCGGGCAGCGCGACTTCGGCGAACACCTCATCGCCGCGGCGCCACATCGCCGTCAACCCGCGGAACGCGGGGCCGTACCCGTACCCACGCTCGGCCAGCCGCTCGTACCCGTCGCCGATATCCACCGGGACCGCACCCACGGGCGGCCACGCCGACAGATCCGCGCTGGGCTGCACCGAGCCCGCGCGCAGCACGCCTTCGGCATGCAACGACCAGCCGGACCCCGCCTCGGCGCGGGAGAACACCGACACCGCACGGGCGCGCGATTCTCCCCCGCAAGCGGCAGGTGCCCCCACGGCACCCCCAACGACCACCTGGACCGCGACCGATCCACCGGCCGGCAACACCAGCGGCGCCGCCAGATTCAGCTCGTCGACGACTCCGCAGCCCACCTCGTCGCCGGCCCGGATCGCCAACTCGACGAATCCGGCACCCGGGAACAGCACGACACCGCCAACGGCGTGGTCGGCCAGCCAGCCCTGCGCGCTCGGCGACAACCTGCCGGTCAGCACCACGCCGCCCGAGGCCGGCAGCTCCACCACCGCGCCCAGCAGGGCGTGTTCGCCGGCGGCCAAGCCCAGCCCGGCGGCATCGGCCGGGGCACCGTCGCCGGAGAGCCAAAAGCGCCGCCGTTCAAAGGCATACGTGGGCAGTTCGACAAAGTGGGCGTTGCCGATCGCGGCGCGCCAGTCCACCTCCATCCCGGTGACGAACCCCTGCGCGACGGCGCCTATTAGGGCCGCCGGCTCCGGGCGGTCCTTGCGCAGCGCCGACATGGTGGTCACGGCGGCATCCGGCAGCGACTCCTCGATCGACGCAGCCAGGCCGCCGCTCGGCCCGACCTCGAGGAAACGGTTGCCGCCGGCCGCGTGCACGAAGCGGACGCTGTCGGCAAACCGCACCGCCTCGCGTACGTGCCGCTTCCAGTAAGCCGCCGACCCGAAGTCGTCGCCGGTCAGCTGGCCGGTCACGTTCGAGACGATCGGGATGGTGGGCTTGCCGACGACGAGCCCGCTTGCGACGGTTCCGAATTCGTCGATCATCGGATCCATCAACGGCGAGTGGAATGCATGGGACACGCCCAGTCGGTGGACCCGGCGGCCGTCGGCACGGAGCTGATCGGCCACGGCGGCGACTGCCTCTTGTGCGCCCGAGATCACCACGGAGGCCGGCCCGTTGATCGCCGCGATGCCGACCTCGGGCGTCAGCAGCGGCCGCACCTCGTCTTCGGTGGCCTGCACGGCGATCATCGCCCCGCCCACCGGCAGCGCCTGCATGAACCGGCCGCGGGCAGCGACCAGTACCGCCGCGTTCTGCAGCGACAGGACGCCGGCGACGTGCGCGGCGGAGATCTCCCCGACCGAGTGACCCATCACGAAATCGGGCCGCACGCCCCAGGATTCGAGTAGCCGGAACAAGGCGACTTCCACGGCGAACAACGCGGGCTGCGCGAATTCGGTTGTATTCAGCAGGTTTTCGTCATGGCCCCACATGACGTCGCGCAGTGGCCGTAGCAGGTGCTGGTCCAACTCGCCCAGCACGGTATCGAAAGCCTCGGCGAACACCGGGTATGCGGCGTGCAATTCCCTTCCCATGCTGAGTATCTGGGAGCCCTGGCCCGGGAAGACGAAGACGGTCTTGCCGCCGGACGTCGCCGCGCCACGGATGACGGAACCGGCCAGGTCGTGCTCGGCGAGCTCATCCAGGCCGCTCAACAGGTCCTCGCGGTCAGCGCCGACGACGACGGCCCGATGCTCGAATGTCGAGCGGCCCGCCAACGACCACCCCACATCGGCGACGTCGAGTTCGCCGCGGGCACGAATGTGGGTCGCCAGCCGAGCCGCCTGCGATGCCAGGGCAGTCGCCGATTTCGCCGACACCACCCACGGCAGCACCGGCACCTCGGGGCGCTCCGGCACGCGCTCCGACTCGGCGGGCGCAGCCTCGATGATCACGTGCGCGTTGGTGCCGCTGATTCCGAACGAGGACACCCCGGCCCGGAGCGTCTTGCCCTGGGCCGGCCAGGGTCGCGCCTCGGTCAGCACCGACACCGATCCCAGCGACCAATCCACGTGGGGGCTGGGCTCGTCGACATGCAATGTGGCCGGCAACATCTCGTGGCGCATCGCCAAAACCATCTTGATCACACCGGCGACACCGGCCGCGGCCTGCGTGTGACCCATGTTCGACTTGATCGAACCCAGCCATAGCGGCTCGGACCGGTTTTGGCCGTAGGTTGCCAACAACGCTTGGGCCTCAATCGGATCGCCCAGCGTCGTCCCGGTGCCATGGCCCTCAACCGCATCGACGTCGGCGGCCGAGAGTCCGGCGTTGTCCAGCGCCGCCCGCACCACCCGCTGCTGTGACGGACCGTTGGGCGCGGTCAAGCCGTTCGAGGCGCCGTCCTGGTTGATCGCCGAGCCCCGCACCACCGCCAGCACCGGGTGTCCGAGCCGCTGGGCGTCCGAGAAACGCTCCACGACGAGCATGCCGCCGCCTTCGGAGAATCCGGTGCCGTCGGCGGCGCCGGCGTAGGCCTTGCAACGGCCGTCGGCGGACAATCCGCGCATGCGGCTGAACTCAACGAAGATGTCCGGTGTGGCGTTGACCGTGACGCCGCCGGCCAGGGCGAGATCGGATTCACCCGAGCGCAGCGACTGCACCGCCATGTGCAACGCCACCAACGACGACGAGCACGCCGTGTCCACCGAGACCGCGGGGCCCTCCAGCCCCAACGCATAGGAAATGCGTCCCGACGCCACACTCGACGACTGCCCGGTCAGCCGGAAGCCCTCGGCGGCCGGTGCCGCGCCCATGCCGTAGCCCTGCGTGTACACCCCGGCAAACACACCGGCGGCGCTGCCGCGCAACCCGCCGGGTTCAATTCCGGCGCGCTCCAAGGCTTCCCAGGATAACTCGAGGAACAGCCGTTGTTGTGGATCCATGGCTAGCGCCTCGCTCGGCGCGATGCCGAAGAAGGTGGGGTCGAAGTCGGCGACCCCGTCGACGAAGCCGCCGGTGCGGGTGTAGCACGTGCCGGGAACATCGGGGTCCGGGTTGTACAGCCCGGCCAGGTTCCAACCGCGATCGCCCGGGAATTCGGAGAGCACGTCGCGACGGTCGGTCAGCATATCCCACAGGTCATCCGGGGAGTTCACGCCGCCCGGATAGCGGCATGACATGCCGACGATCACGATCGGATCGTCGTCGGCGGCGCGAACGACGGGGGCGTGCTTGATCTCTTGCGGCACTCCGGCGAGTTCGGTGCGCATGTAGCTGGCCAGGCCGTTGGGCGTCGGGTAGTCAAAGATCAGCGTGGGCGAAAGGGCCAGTCCGGTCGCGGTTTTGAGCCGGTTGCGCATCTCGACCGCGGTCAGCGAGTCGAAGCCCAGCTCCTGGAACGCCTTGTCCGGGTCGATCTCCTCGGCCGTGGTGTTGCCCAGCACCGTGGCGATGTGCAAGCGCACCAGGTCGAGCAGCACGGCGTGCTGCTCGGCTTCGGGCAGCCCGTGCAGGCGATGCGCCAGAGCCGATTTCGACTTCGCCGCGGCCACCGAGTCGTCGACCCGGCGGCGGGTCGGCGCGTTGACCAGGTCGGTGAACATCGGTGGTACCGCCAGGGCGTGGGCACGCAGCGCGCCGAGATCGATGCGGGCGGGCGCCATGAACGGTTCGCCGACGATCAGCGCGGTGTCGAACAATTCCATCGCCTCGGCCGAGGACAAAGCCAGGATCCCGTCGCGGCCCAGCCGGGCGAGGTCGGCGGCGTCCAGCCCACCGGTCATGGCGCTGGCCTGCTCCCACAGCCCCCACGCCAGCGAGATCGCGGGCAGCCCGTGCGCCCGCCGATGCGCGGCCAAACCATCCAGGAACGAGTTGGCCGCCGCGTAGTTGCCCTGGCCCGACGAGCCCACCAGCCCGGCCATCGAGGAGAACATCACGAAAGCCGACAGATCCAGATCGCGGGTCAGTTCGTGCAGGTTCCACGCCGCATCGACCTTGGCCCGCAACACCGCATCGACGCGCTCGGGCGTCAGGGAGGTGACCATCGCATCGTCGAGCACGCCGGCCGCATGAATGACGCCGGAGAGCGGCCGTTGCGCCGAGATATCGGTGAGAGCCTGCGCCAGGGCGGCACGGTCGGCCGCGTCGCAGGCGACCACCCGGACCCGGGCCCCCGCCGCCTCCAGTTCGGCGATCAATTCGGCGGCGCCCGGCGCGCCCGGACCGCCGCGGCTCAGCAGCGCCAGCTCGCGAACGCCGTGGTGCGCCACCAGGTGACGGGCCAGCGTCGATCCCGCCATGCCGGTGCCGCCGGTGATCAGCACGGTGCCGGCACTTAGTGCGGACGGCAGCGTCATGACGACCTTGCCGATGTGGCGGGCCTGACTGAGGTACCGCAACGCGGTGCGCGCGCGGCGCACGTCAAAGGTCGTCACCGGCAACGGCTTTAGCACCCCGGCGTCGAACAGCTCGGCGAGCTCCAGCATCCACTGATGCATCCGGGGCCGGCCCGGCTCGAAGAGGTCGAAGGCGCGGTAGCGCACGCCCGGGTAGTCCTGGGCGACCGCCCCGGGATCGCGGATGTCGGTCTTGCCCATCTCCAGGAACACGCCGCCGGGGGCGACCAGGCGCAGTGAGGCGTCGACGAATTCGCCGGCCAGCGAGTCCAGCACCACGTCCATGCCGCGGCCGCCGGTGACAGCCCGGAACTTGTCCTCGAACTCCAGGCTGCGGGAGTCCGCGATGTGGTCGTCGTCAAAGCCCATGGCCCGCAGCGTGTCCCACTTGCCGCGGCTAGCGGTCCCGAACACCTCCAGGCCCAGGTGCCGGGCCAGCTGAACGGCCGCCATTCCGACGCCGCCGGCGGCGGCGTGCACCAATACCCGCTGCCCCGGCTTGGCGTCGGCCAGGTGGATGAACGCCATGTATGCGGTGGTGAAAACGGCTGAGATGGCGGCGGCTTCGGCGTAGGACCAGTCCGCGGGCTTGTGCACCAGCAGGCGCACGTCCCCGGCGACCAACGTGCCGCTGCCGTCGGGGAAGAACCCGTACACCGAGTCGCCGACCGCGAACTCGGTGACCCCCGGCCCCACTTCGACCACCGCGCCGGCGCCTTCGCCGCCGAGCAGCGCGTCGTGGGTGAACATGCCCAGGGTGATCATGACGTCGCGGAAGTTCGCGGCGATCGCGCGGAGGGCCACCCGAACCTGGCCAGGCTCCAGCGGCGCATCGGCGTTGGGCACCGGCTCCAGGCGCAGGTTTTCGAACGTGCCGGCGCTGCTGATGCCCAGCCGCCAGGGTCCCTCGCCCGGGGGCGCGAGGAGACCGTCGACCGCGCGGCTGCCCTGCACTCGCGGGTGGAAAACCGTGCCGCCGCGCAGCAACACCTGCGGTTCGCCGGCCGCGAGGACGGTGGCTATCGCGCTGTCATCCAGGGGCGCATCGGAATCCACGAGCACGATCCGGCCGGGGTGCTCGGTCTGCGCCGACCGCGCCAGCCCCCACACCGCCGCGCCGGCCAAATCGGTGACGTCCTCGCCGGCCAATCCGACGGCGCCCCGGGTGGCCACCAGCAGCACGCCGGAGTCATGCTCGGTCAACCACGACTGGACCGCGGCCAGCAACTGGTACGTGCGTTCGTAGGTCTGCGTCACCGGATCTTGCTCAGCGGCAAGGGATTCGAACAGCTGATGGGATGGGGCGGGGTTGTCGCCGGGCGCTGGGATTGTCGTCGCCGGCGACCAGTTCACCTCGAACAGCCGGTCCGGGCCGGCGCCGGACACCGCCGCGCGCAGCTGCTGCTCGCTCAGCGGACGGGCCGCCATCGCCCGCACGGACAGCACCGGCAGCCCAAGCCCATCGGCGAGCTCGATGGAGACCGTTTTGGACGCGGCGGAAGCTCCCGCCGGCGCGATGCGCGCGCGCACCGCCGACGCGCCCGCGGCGTGCAGCGACACGCCCTCCCAGGAGAACGGCAACACCACTTCGTCTGTCCGGCCGGCGTTTTGGTGGCCCATCACCAGGGCTTGCATCGCCGCGTCAAGCAACGCGGGGTGCACACCGAACCCGTTGATCCCCCCGGCGGCGTCCGGCAGCCGCACCTCGGCGAACACCTCGTCGCCGCGGACCCATGTCGCGGTCAGTCCCTGGAACGCGGGGCCGTAGCCGTACCCGTGGGCAGCCAACTGCTCGTAACCGTCGGCGGAGTCAACCGCGACCGCGCCGGCCGGCGGCCACACCGACAGATCCATGGTCGGCTCGACCGACCCCGCGCTGAGCGTGCCCTCGGCGTGGCACACCCAGCCGGAGCCGGCGTCGTGGCGCGAAAAAATCGACACGCTGCGCCGGCCGCCCTCGTCCGCAGCTCCCACCACCACTTGCACGGCAACAGAACCGGAGCCGGAATCCTTGGCCGGCAACATCAATGGGGCTTGCAGCGTCAGTTCGTCGACCGTCGAGCAACCGACTTCGTCACCGGCGCGGATCGCCAACTCCACAAACCCCGCGCCGGGGAACACGGCCACGCCGGATACGGCGTGATCGGCCAGCCAACCCTGCAAACTGGGCGACAACCGGCCCGTCAGCAGCACCCCGCCGGAGGCCGGCAGCTCCACGACCGCGCTCAGCAGCGGATGCTCGCTGGTTGCCAGCCCCAAGCCCGCGGCGTCGGCCGCGACGCCTTCCCCGGACAGCCAAAACCGGCGGCGGTCAAAGGCATAGGTCGGCAGCTCCACGAAGCCCGCTCCGTCCAGCACGCCGCGCCAATCCACACGCACTCCCGCGACGAACGCGGTGGCGGCCGAGGTCAGGAACCGCTCCAGGCCCCCGTCGTCGCGGCCCAAGGTGGGCACGACGATCGCATCGGTGTCGCCCGCAGCGCGATCGTTGGCGGTGTTCTCGATTCCCGCGATCAACGCGGGGTGGGGGCTGGATTCGATGAATGTCCGGAATCCGTGCTCGGAGGCGCTGTGTACCGCCTGGTCGAACTGAACGGTCTGCCGGATGTTGCGGTACCAGTAGTCGGCGTCCAATCCCGCCGTGTCCAAACGGTTTCCGGTCACCGTGGAAAAGAAGGCGGTGCGGGAGGATCGCGGCTCGATGCCGGTCAGAACCTCGGTGAGCTCACCTCGGATCGCCTCGACCTCAACCGAATGAGAGGCATAGTCTACGTCGATCCGCCGGGTACGCAGGTCCAGGTCGGCGCAGAAGCCGACGAGTTCCTCCAGCGCGGCCACGTCGCCGGACACCACGACGGCCGACCGGCCGTTGACGGCGGCGATGCTGACCCGATTTCCGTAGGGCGCCAATAATTCCCTGGCCCGCTCGGTGCTGCACGCGATAGACAGCATGCCACCCGGCCCGGCCAGTGACCGCAGCAGCTTGCTGCGCAAGGTGACCACCCGCGCGGCGTCGCGCAACGACAGCGCACCGGCGACGTAGGCCGCCGCGATTTCACCTTGCGAGTGCCCGATCACCGCGTCGGGACTGACCCCGATCGACTTCCACAGTTCGGCCAGCGACACCATCACCGCAAACAGCACCGGTTGGACGACGTCCACCCGGTCCATGCCCGGAGCTCCGGACGCACCACGCAGGACGTCGGTCAGCGACCAGTTGACGAACTCGGAGAAGGCCTCCTCGCACGCCTCGATATGTCGCGCGAATACCGTTGCGGTGTCCAGTAATTCGATACTCATGCCCAGCCATTGGGAGCCCTGACCGGGGAACACGAAGACGGTCTTGCCCGCAGGCGCCGCCGTTCCTCGAATCACCGACACGGGTTCGTCCGTGGCCATCTCATCCAGGCCGGCCAGCAACTCGTCCCGATCACCACCGACTACGACGGCACGGTGCTCGAAGGCCGCCCGGCCCGCCAGCGTCCACGCCACATCGGCAGCATCGAGATCATCGTGGGCACGCACGTGCGCCGCCAGCCGGGCGGCCTGAGACCGCAACGCCGAGGCCGACTTTGCCGACACCACCCACGGCAGCACGGCGGGCTTAGGGCCGGCGTCCGGTTGCGGGGCCTCAGGCCCCCAAACCGGTACAGCCTCGACGATCACGTGCGCGTTGGTGCCACTGATCCCAAACGAGGAGATCCCCGCCCGGCGCACCCGCCCCTCGGCCGGCTCGTCCTTCCAAGGCCGCGGCTCGGTCAACAACGACACCGACCCCGCCGACCAATCCACATGCGGGCTGGGCTTATCGACGTGCAACGTCGCGGGCAACGTCTCGTGGCGCATCGCCTGCACCATCTTGATCACACCCGCCACCCCCGCGGCCGCCTGGGTATGACCCATATTCGACTTGATCGATCCCAGCCATAGCGGCTCGTCGCGATCCTGCCCATAAGTCGCCAACAACGCCTGAGCCTCAATCGGATCACCCAGCGTGGTCCCGGTGCCGTGGCCCTCCACCACATCCACGTCGGCGGCCGAGAGGCCGGCATTGGCGAGCGCGGCGCGCACCACCCGCTGCTGCGACGGGCCGTTGGGCGCGGTCAAGCCGTTCGACGCGCCATCCTGATTGACCGCCGAACCGCGCACCACCGCGAACACCGGATGCCCAAGCCGTCGCGCGTCCGACAACCGCTCGACGACCAGCATCGCGCCGCCCTCGGACCAGCCAACGCCGTCGGCCGCTCCGGCGTAGGCCTTGCACCGGCCGTCGGGCGCCAGCCCGCGGTGCCGGCTGAACTCGACGAAGACCGTGGGGGTGGCGTTGACGGTCGCACCGCCAGCCAGCGCCAGGTCGCACTCCCCCGACCGCAGCGACTGCACCGCCATATGCAGTGCCACCAACGACGACGAGCACGCCGTATCCACCGACACCGCCGGCCCCTCCAGGCCGAGCACATATGACACCCGCCCGGAGGCGACGCTGGAGGTCATCCCGGTGAGCCGGTAGCCCTCAATTTCCTCGGCCAACATGCCGTAGCCCTGAACGATGAGCCCGGCGAACACGCCGGTGGCGCTACCCCGCAGCCCGGTGGGGTCAATTCCGGCCCGCTCCAACGCCTCCCACGAAAGTTCCAGGAGCATCCGATGCTGGGGATCCATCGCGAGCGCCTCGCTGGGCGCGATCCCGAAGAATGCCGGGTCGAAGTCCGCGACACCGTCCACGAAACCGCCGGTGCGGGCGTAGGACTTGTGGCGTGCGTCGGGATCCGGGTCATACAGCCTCGCCAGGTCCCAGCCGCGATCGGTGGGAAACTCCGACATCACATCCCGGCCGTCCGCCACCATCTGCCATAGGCCTTCTGGAGAGTCGATGCCACCCGGAAAGCGGCAGGACATACCGACGATGGCAATCGGCTCACTCGACCGCTCCAGCAGCGCACGATTGGTGCGCTTCAGGCGCTCCACCTGGACCAGCGCTTTGCGCAGCGCTTCGGTCGCATGCTGGAGTTGATCAACCATCACTAACCCTCGCCTAACCCTCGCCTGACACTTGGCCGTCGTTCACCGCCGGCTACGGCTCTCGCCCGGTCACGGAATTTGCTGCACAGAGCGACGTCGCCGTGCTGCTCTGCGACCTAAGAATGTTGCTGGTGAGTATGGCCAACTCCGCCAGGATTTCAAAACGTCCGACACTCCTGAGCTTCTACACGAGCGCCGGATTGAACAGCTGCGGCGCTTCGCCGCAGCCGGTTGTGACGCGGCGCGCCCGATGCGCTCGCTCGCCGGCGGTTCCCCCTACCTGCGGCCCATTGTCCATGGCGCGACTGTACCCGGCTGACCATTGTTGGTGGTCAGGCAGTGCGGCGGGAACGGTGTGGTCAGACACCCGCTCGGCGCCAGCCGTCGGCGGCCCGGGCGGCACGGATCAGCACATCGCACAGTCGGCGCAGCTCGGACGCCTCGGCCCCTTCGTCGAGAGCCGTGGCGACGTCCTCGGCCGCGCATCGCACCTGGTAAACGCGGTCGGAAAGGTCGGCCGCGTCGTCAGCCGATAACAGGATGGCGTCGGCGGGCACGGCCCCGCCCCTGGTCAACGAGGTCCGCTGCTCGTATGCCCGCTGGCGGCAAGACTGCCGGCAGTATTGGCGGCGACGGCCCATCCCCGTGTCGGTCACGTCTCGACCACACCAACGGCACGGCTGCGGGTGGGCGCGACGGGTCACGCTTGCCGACTTTAGTAGGAATGCGCCGCGATCCCGGTATCATGGATGGTCGCGCCGGGTACGCCTACTGTTGGCCTGGGAACTACGCAGCGCGTCGCAGCGTTTGCCAAGCGGACAGAAATTGCACCGCAGGAGCCCGAGAGCTCAGAAGACCTGAAGGAGTAGCACACATGGCTGATCGCGTCCTGAGGGGAAGTCGCCTCGGAGCCGTGAGCTACGAGACAGACCGCAACCATGACCTGGCGCCGCGTCAGATCGCGCGGTACCGCACCGAGAATGGCGAGGAGTTCGAGGTCCCCTTCGCCGATGACGCCGAAATCCCCGGCACCTGGCTGTGCCGCAACGGCATGGAGGGCACCCTGATCGAGGGCGACCTGCCGGAACCGAAGAAGGTCAAGCCGCCCAGGACGCACTGGGACATGTTGCTGGAGCGGCGCACCGTCGAAGAACTCGAAGAGCTGCTCAAGGAGCGCCTCGAAGTTATCCGGTCACGCCGCCGCGGCTGACCGGCCCAAGCGGCGTCCCGGCCCGCGAGCCTGTTTACGTGCGGTTGTCGGCGCGCTGGGCGCGACCCTGGGATCCCTTCGCCGGCCGCCCCTGGAGGCCCCATCGGGTGACTTTGACCAGCGCCTCGCGGATGTTTGATCCGCTCATTTTGGATGCACCGAGTTCTCGCTCGGTGAAGGTGATCGGGACTTCGACGATGGTGAACTCGTTGCACACGGTGCGCCAGGTCAAGTCGATCTGAAAGCAGTAGCCCTTGGAGTCGACGCTGTCGAGGCCAATCTTTTCCAGGACTTCGCGGCGGTAGGCGCGGTAGCCGGCGGTGATGTCATGGACACCGATACCGAGCGCTACCCGCGCATAGGTGTTGGCCGTCCATGACAGTGCCCAGCGCTGCCACGGCCAGTTGCGGACCGCTCCACCCCCGACGTAGCGGGAACCGATGACCAGATCGGCTCCGGCGTCGACGGCGTCCAGCAGGAGGTGCAGCTGTTCGGGTGCGTGGCTGCCGTCGGCATCCATCTCGACCAGCACCGAGTAGTCGCGGCTCAAACCCCACGCGAAACCCGCCAGGTACGCCGCACCCAGGCCGTCCTTGGCGGTGCGGTGCATCACGTGCGTGCGACCGGCGTCGGCCGCCGCCAACTCCTCGGCGAGCTCACCCGTGCCGTCGGGGCTGCTGTCGTCAACGATGAGCAGGTCTACACCCGGGCAGGCATCCTTCAGCCGCCGGTGGATGACTGGCAGGTTCTCCCGCTCGTTGTAGGTGGGGATGATCACCAGGACGCGCTGGCTGGGGCGATTGCCCTGAGTCCGGGTCGCCTGCTGGCCGGTGGTCATGTAGCTCCTCTATGTCGCCCGAAATAACGCGACGGTCGTCGGCCGCCCCTGTGGAGCGGAGTGTAGTCACCGCCGTCATCTGGCGGTATCTGGTCCCCGCCCTCGTCGGGCGGGGTGTCTGAGTCGCCCTCGTCGGGCGAGGGTTCGCCCGGGGGTACCTCGGTGTCTTCGGATTCGCTCGAGTGCCTGGTCCCGGAACGAATCGGACGCGCGAACCACCCATTGTGCCGTATCCCGACCAGAATGACCGC
>Ga0335071_10000568_pt1 | contig 40551 bp, 34 predicted proteins | sample Lox_Sample_15_FD_206724 | JGI IMG/M metagenome (GOLD analysis project Ga0335071, IMG submission 206724) | Soil microbial communities from Loxahatchee National Wildlife Refuge, Florida, United States - Lox_Sample_1.5 | ecosystem: Environmental > Terrestrial > Soil > Wetlands | place: USA... | reverse complement strand
TCGAGGAAGCCGGGATCCACTCGGGAGACTCGTTCTCGGTGCTGCCGCCGTGGAAGATTCCGCCGGATCTGCTCGACGAAATCCGCGACGCGACGCGCCGCCTGGCGATCGGGCTTTCGGTGCGCGGCCTCGTCAACATCCAGTTCGCGATCCAGCACGGCAAGCTCTACGTGCTCGAGGTCAACCCGCGCGCGTCGCGGACGGTGCCGTTCGTGTCGAAGGCGATCGGCGTGCCGATGGCCCGCGCCGCCGCGCTGCTCGCCGCCGGCCGGCCGCTCGGGTCCTTGAACCTGCCGCCCGAGCGCGACCCGGCCGACTTCTTCATCAAGGGGCCCGTCTTCCCGTTCCGCAAGTTCCCCGGCGAGGACGTCCTCCTCGGGCCGGAGATGAAGTCGACCGGCGAGGTGATGGGCGTCTCGCCGCGGTTCGGCGACGCCTTTGCCAAGGCCTGCGAGGCCGTGGGCATGCGGCTGCCGCTGTCGGGCCGGGCCTTTCTGACGGTCAATCCGTACGACAAGGCGGCGGTCGTCCCGATCGGGCGCGAGCTCGCGGACCTCGGGTTCGCGCTGTGCGCGACGCGCGGGACCGTCGAAGCGCTGCGCGAAGCGGGTGTGGAGGCCGAGCCGGTCTACAAGGTCAACGAGGGCAGCCCCAACGCGGTCGACCGCATGGAGGCGGGCGAGATCCAGATGGTCATCAACACGCCGCTCGGCCGCGCGTCGCGCTTCGACGAGGCCGCGATCCGCGCGGCGGCACTGCGCCTGTCCATCCCGTGCCTGACGACGCTGTCGGCGGCGACCGCGGCCGTCGAAGGCATTCGCTCGCGCCAGGAGGAAGCGACCGGGGTCGCGCCCCTTCAGGAGTATCACCGGGGATGAGGCCGCCGGGGCCCCGGTCCCTCGCGTGAACGACGCGCCGGCGCGACGGCCGGGAGGGCTCGCGCGGCTCGCGTGCCTGGTGGCGGCTGCCGCCGGCTACTTCGAGATCTTCTCGATCGGCTTTCCGCCGGCCTCGCGCGACCGGCTTCCGGTGCTCGCCCTTTCGGGTCTGGTCGCCCTCGCCGCCGCGGCGAGCCCCCGCCGGGGGCTCGCCCTGTTCGCCTTCCTCTTTCCGCTCGCCGGTCTCGGCGACCGGCTCGCGGGCGGGGCCGACGCGATCGCGTGGCCGTTGCTGCTGTTCCTGGGGCTCGCCGGCGGCTGGACGTTCCGCTTCCTCTACGACTTCGAAAGCGCGCCCGACCCGTCGCGCGCGGACCGGACCCTGCGCGCCGTGCTGCTGCTCTGGGCCATGGCCGCGGCGCTCGCGGTCGTCCGCGCGAGGACTCTCTGGGCGGTCGTTCGCGATCTCCGGCTCCGCACCGTCAACGTCGAGGGTCTGACGGACGTCGCCGCGATCCGGGGGACCGTGCTGACGTTTGCCGCGATCGCCTCGGGCGCCGCGTTCTTCTTCATCCTGCGCCGTTCCGGCGAGGCGGCCCGTCATCGCGCCCTGGCGTTCGCCGTCGCCGGCACGGCCGTCTCGGCGGCGGTCGCCGTGGCCGAGCGCGCCGGCTGGCTCGCGCTCGAGACGAGCGCGTTCTGGAGGGTGACGGGGCGGCTCTCCGGCGCCGCGGTCGATCCGAATTCGCTCGGGATCCTCTGCGCGAGCGCGTTTCCCGCCGCGGCGGCGCTCGCCGCGGCGTCGCCGAGGCGCCGGGTCGCGGCCCTCCTCGTCCTTCCGTTGCTCGCCGCGGGCCTCGTTCTGTCGGGCTCGCGCAGCGGCCTGCTCCTCGCGGCGGTCGGCCTCGCCGCGCTCGCGTTCGCGCGGCCGATTCCCGCGCGCCTGCGGCTCGGCGTGGTCGGAGGCGCCGCGGCCGTCGCGGTCCTCATGCTCCTTCGGATGCCCGGGGCTCCCGGAAACGCGGGGGCGCGCGTCGTCGAGCTCTTCGACCCGCGCGTGCCCTTGGGCTTCCGCGCGTCGGCGAGGCCCGTTCTGTGGCCGAATGCCGAGCGCCTCTTCGAGCGCCGGCCCGTCGAGGGCGCCGGGCTCGGGGCGTTCGCCTGGCAGCTCCCGAACCTCCTCGCCGAGCAGGGCCTGCCGCACGCGCTGAGCGACAACCCGGGCAGCGCCTACCTGCAGGCCCTGGCGGAAACGGGCGCGGTCGGCTTCGCGCTGACGCTCGCGCTGGCGGCCGTCCTCGCGCGCGAGGCCTGGGCGGCGCTGCGCGATCGAGGCGGCTCCGGCGCGGCGGCCGGCGCGGGGGCGGCGCTCCTCGGTTTCCTCGCCGCGCTCGTGATCGGGTCCCACTGGTTCGCGGGCGATTCCGCGCTCGTCTTCTTCCTGCTCGCGGCGGTCGCGTCGCGGCCTCAGGGGCCCGCGGCGTCGCGGTGGCCCGCGCGCCTTCGGAACGCGGCGCTCGCCGCCTACGCGGCGGCCGCGGCCTGGTCGGCCCTCGGCACGCTCGACGCGGGCGAGGCGTTCCGCTACTCTCGGCGCATCGGGTTCCATGCGGAGGAGATCGGACCGGGCGGCGGCGCGTTCCGGTGGACGCAGCGCCGTTTCGCGCTGCGGGTGCCGGCGGGCGAGACGACGCGCCTGTCGCTCGCGCTCTTCACGCCGGAAGGCAAGAGCGTGGTGCTGACCGGCGGCGCCGGCGACGGGCAGATGCTTTCCCGCACGCTCGAGCCCGGCCAGGGCACGACGCTCAGGCTGTCGGCGCCGCGCGGAGCGCCCCGGGACTTCGTCTTCGCGCTGTCGCGGGCCTTCGTTCCCCGGCGCGTCGGCGGTTCCCAGGACGCGCGCGAGCTCGGCGTCGTCGCGACGTTCGAGCCCGGCCGGTAGCTCCCATGGAGTTTCAGTTTCACCCGGCCTCGCGGCGCGGCTCGGTCCGCGCGGTCGCGCTGGGCGACCGGGGGGAGCGCGCGGCGCTCGCGGCCGCGGCGGTGGCGGCCGCGTTCTCCGTATCGCTCTGGGTGACGGTGCCGACCGTGGCGCGGCGGGCGCTGCGCGCCGAGGGCTCGGAAGCGCTGGCGCGGTCCTCGGCCGCCGTGGCGCAGGAGCGCCGCGACCTCGAGACGCGCGTCGCGGGGATGCGCGAGCGGGCCCTCGACCTCGGCGACCTCGTCGGCCGGATCGCTTTCCTCTACGGCGTGACGCCCGCGGGCTGGCCGACGAGCCTGAACCCCGAGAGCGGCGTGCTCGCGGGTCGCGATCCCGATTCGGTCGTTTCCGGGCTGCTGCGTTACGGCGCCGGGCTCGAGCAGGCGCTGAAGCTCGTGGCCGCCCGCGAGGCGGTCCTCGGCTCCCTGACCGAGCAGACGCCGTCGATTCTGCCCCTGATCAGCGACCTCGTCGAGCCGGCCTCGCGCTTCGGGCCGCGGGTCTCGCCCTGGACCGGCAGCGAAGAGTTTTTCGCCGGCATGGACCTGGCGGCTCCGGCCGGAGCGTCGGTCGTCGCGCCGGCCTCCGGGACCGTCGTCTTCGCCGGCCGGATCCCGCCGGCGACGAACGCCCGGCTGTGGCGTTTCGGGAATCTGGTGGTCGTGTCGCACGGCGCCGCGGGCGTGACGGTGTACGGCCACCTGAACAGAGTCGACGTGCGCCGCGGAGACCGGGTGCGGCGCGGTCAGCGCCTGGGCTCGGTCGGCACGACCGGCTGGGCGATGTTCCCGGCGGTTCACTACGAGTACTGGCGGCGAGGGGAAGACGGCCTGTCCCCGACCGACCCGCGCTTTGCCATGCTCGATTTGCGCCTTACGGAACATGACGTCTCGCTCGAACGCATGCGAGCGACCTCGGCGCCCGCCACGGTCCAGCCGCCTCCCGGTGCGGAATAGGGTCACGCGGCCCGGTCCGGGAGTATTCTTGGAGGCGGCGTGACGCAGACTTTCGATCTCGCCGAGATCGCGTACGCGCGCTGGAAGCGGGCCGTGGACCTGCTCGTGCGCGAAGTGGTCCATCGCCGCGAGGCGCAGGCGCGCGCGGAGGAGCTCCAGCGCGCGGAGCGGCGGATGCGCAACCTGCGCCGCATCGTGCGGCGGGCTCTCTCGGAGTACAGCCGCGTTCAGATCGCCCGGCAGCAGCCGGTGCGCGGGCGCGCGTCCTAGCTCGCGAGGCTCAGGCGGGGTAGCGGTGCACGCGCTCGCGGTGCGCCGCGAGCCGCGCGAGCACGTCCTCGAGCCGATCGCCGCCGGTCAGCTCGAGGAGGGCGTCGGCGAGGACGAATGCGAGCATCGCCTCGAGGATGACGCCGCAGGCCGGCACGGCGGTGACGTCGCTGCGCTCGTAGGCCGCGCGCGACGCCTCTCCGGTCTCGAGGTCGACCGAGTCGAGACCGCGGGCGAGCGTCGAGATCGGCTTCATGTAGGCGACGGCCACCAGGTCCTCGCCGTTGGTGACGCCGGCCTCGAGCCCCCCGGCCCGGTTGGTCCGGCGGCGCAGCGCGCCGTCCCTCCCTCTTTCGATCTCGTCGTGCGCGGCGGACCCCGGCCCGCGCGAGGCCTCGATCGCCGCGCCGAGCTCGACGGCCTTGACGGCCGGCACGGACAGAAGCGCCTGGCCGAGGCGGCCGTCGAGCTTGCGGTCCCACGAGGCGTACGAGCCGAGGCCGGGCGGCACGCCGGTGGCCGCGACGAGGATCGACCCGCCGAGCGTCTCGCCCCGGGAGCGCGCTTCATCCACGGCGGCGACCATGGCCGGCTCGAGGCGGGCGTCCACGGCGCGCAGCGGCGAGTCGTCCCGGACTTTCTCGAGCGCGGCGAATCGCCGCGGCGTCTGCGTGTCCAGGACGGCGCCGACCGAGAGGACGCCGCTCGCGACGCGGATCCCGCCCGCGGACAGCAGGAGCTTGCAGACGGCGCCCGCCGCGACGCGCGCGGCCGACTCCCGCGCCGAGGCTCGCTCGAGCACGTCCCGCAGGTCGCGCGCGCCGAACTTCATGCCGCCGGCCAGGTCCGCATGCCCGGGGCGCGGTCGCGTCAGACGTTTCGCGGACGCCTGCACCGGGTCGACCGTGAAGGGGTCCATCACCCCGGTCCAGTTGGCGAAGTCCGTGTTGACGATCCCGATCGCGATCGGCGTACCGAGGGTCCGCCCCCCGCGCACGCCGCCTTCGAAGAGCGCCGCGTCCTTCTCGATCTTCATGCGGCCGCCGCGGCCGTACCCGTGCTGACGCCGGGCGAGCTCGCGGGCGACGAAGGCCGGGTCGACCGTCAGGCCGGCCGGAATGCCCTCGAGAATCGCGGTCAGACGGGGACCGTGGGACTCGCCGGCGGTCGTGAGGCGGAGCGGCATCCCGGAGAGTCTACCGTCGCGTCGTGGATCGTCCCCGCGGGAGAGGAAAAGGGCGCCGGCGCTCCCGCGCTCGTCGGCCGGCCGCGACGCGCCCGCGTCAGAGTCCGAGCCCCTCGGGATGGCCTCGCCGGGGGGCCTGCCCCGCGGTCAGTTGGGCAGCAGCTCGGTCAGCGCACTCGGCGGCGCCGCGAGGGAGGCGTAGGACTCCTCCGGCTCCGGTGTCGTCGGCCGCGCCGCCCGCTCGTGCGCGAGGCCGGCGCAGAAGGAGAACAGGACCGCCGCGGCGGCGGCGGCGAGCCAGCGGCGGCGTCGCCCGGCGACCCGGTCGCGCGCGATCGAGCGCACCACCGAGCGCACGAAGCGCTCGTCCACGGCGCCCGGCGTCTCCCCGGGCCGGTAGGCCCTCCAGGCGGCCGCGGCGCGGGCGTCGGCCCGGCACACGGCACAGGCGAACACGTGGCTCTCGTCGTCGCGCGAGCCCCGACAGTCTCGGTCTCTCATGGACGTTCCTCCTCGAAACGCGCGCGGATCTTGCGCCGCGCGCGGTGCATGCGGACCCTCACGGCGGTGACGCTCAGGTCGAACCGCTCGGCGATGACCCGGTCCGGGACTCCGTCGACTTCCCGCGCGATCATGATCTCCCGGTCGAGCGAAGGCAGCGACGCCAGCGCGGCGCGCAGCAGGTCGAGGTCCTCGTGCCGGGCTTCCTCGTTGGTCGGCGCCGGGGGAGCGTCGGGCAGAGGCGACTCGGGTCGGCGCCGCCGGATGATGTCGATGGCGCAGCGGATCGCGATGGCGCGGACCCACGCGCGGAAGCTCGATTCCGGGCGATAGCGGTCGATCGCCCGGAACGCCTTGACGAAGGCTTCCTGCGCGGCGTCCTCGGCCAGCCCCGAGTCCCGCGTGACGCGCCGCGCCGCCGCGAGGACGATCGGCGACGCGCCGCGCACGAGCGCCGCCACGGCGTCTTCGTCCCCGGCGCGCGCTCTCCGGACGAGGGAGTCCTCCTCCTCCGGCACCCGCGCCGGGCTCGGGGCCGGCGCGACGACCAGGCGCAGCGTCAGCTTTCTCCCCTCAGGAAGCTCGCGAGCGACTGCAGCTGCTCGTCGCCCTTCTTTCCCATCTTGTCGTGGAAGGCCAGGAACTTCTGCTGCTGGATCGGCGTCAGGATCGGCCAGATCTCCGACCGGATCTTGACGATCAGAAGAGCCCCTTCGCCGTGGACCGTGCCGATCTGCGCGGCGAGGCTGCGGATCGCGGCCTCGTCGGAGGGCTGGGCCACCACCGCGTCGTGGAGGGCCTTGCGGGCGTCCATGCCCGCCTTGACCTGCGCCAGGATCTCGTCCGCGTGCGCCTTCAGGACGCCCCGGACCGAGGTCTTCTGGGCCTCGGTCAGCTCGAGGCGGCTGGCGATGTGCTCGAACATGCGGGCGGCGCGCGGGCCGTGGCCGGGGTCGGCGTCCATCTGCCGCCCGAACAGGCGCCCGGCGAACAGGCCCATGACCGCCAGGACGCCGATCCCGGCGGCGATCAGAATGGAGCGTCTCACCTGCTGGATGCTCATCGAAAATCTCCTGTCTCCCAACCCTGGAGAACGCGCCGCCGGGCCAAAAGATTACCGTTTCTGAGGAGGGGCTAAACTGCCTGCCGTGGAGCGCAAATACGTCCTCCGCACCCCGGTCCGGCTCAAGTCCTACCGGGTGGATTACGACCGGGAGTTGAACGACGAGCAGCGCGACGTCGTCCTGGCCGGCAACGGTCCCGTCCTCGTCATCGCGGGGGCCGGGTCCGGCAAGACGCGGACGCTCGTCTACCGGGTCTCCCGGCTGATCGAGTCGGGCCACGACCCGTCCCGGATCCTGCTGCTGACCTTCACCAACAAGGCCGCCCGCGAGATGCTGCGCCGGGTCGAGGAGCTCCTCGCGGTCGACACGCGCCGGTTGATGGGCGGCACGTTTCACTCCGTGGGCAACCGGCTCCTGCGCCGGTTCGGCGGCCGACTCGGGCTCGGCCAGAACTTCACCATCCTCGACCCCGAGGACGCCCGGGAGATGCTGGAGGCGGCGACTTCGGACCGGGGCGTCCCGACCCTGGAGCGCCGGTTCCCGAAGGGCGACGTGCTGCTCGACCTCTACTCGTTCACGATCAACACGGGACGCTCGTTCACGGAAGTCCTCGCCGAGCGCGCCCCGCACTTCGGCGAGCTCGAGACCGAGATCGTCGCGGTCTTCCAGCGCTACCGCGAGCGCAAACGGGCCGCCAACGCCTGCGACTACGACGACCTGCTGCTCCAGTGGCGGCGCCTTCTCGACGAGGCCCCGGAGGCGGCGGCGCAGCTGTCGGCCTCGTACGACCACATCCTCGTGGACGAGTACCAGGACACCAACCGCCTCCAGGGCGACATCGTGGACGCCATGGCGCGCGTCAAGAAGAACGTCACGGTCGTCGGCGACGACGCCCAGGCGATCTACTCGTTCCGCGGCGCGTCCTTCGAGAACATCCTGGGTTTCCCGAAGCGCTATCCGGACGCGCAGACGTTCCGGCTGACGCGCAACTACCGGTCGACCCCGGAGATCCTGGCGCTCGCCAACGCGTCGATCGCGCACAACGAGAAGCAGTTTCCGAAGGAGCTCGCGGCCTCGCGGGAGCCGGGGCCGCTGCCCGCCGTCGTGGCCCTTCCCGACATTCCGGACCAGGCGAGCTTCGTCGGGCAGCGGCTCCTCGAATGGCGCGACGAGGGCGACCGTCTCCAGGATCTGGCGGTCCTGTACCGGGCGCACTATCAGGCGCTCGAGCTCCAGATCGAGCTCGTGCGCCGGGGAATTCCGTACGAAATCCGCTCGGGCACGCGATTCTTCGAGCAGCGCCACGTCAAGGACGTGCTCGCGTTTCTGCGCCTCCTCGTCAACCCGAAGGACGAGCTTTCCTGGAAGCGGGCGCTCAAGATCTTCCCGCGCGTCGGCGAGCGCTCGGCCGCGGCCGTCTGGCAGGCGATCGGCGACAAGCCCGATCCGCTCGCCGCGTTCCGGAAGCTCGACGCGGGCGGCGGGGCGTTCGGCCGGGGCGGCGAGGCGGCGTTGAAGCCGTTCCGGTCGATGCTCGCGCGCCTCGACGGCCCGGCGCTGCGCTCCTCGCCGGCCGAGGCGATCCGGTCGGTCGTCGAGGACGTCTACCGCGACTACGCCCGGGCCAAGTTCCCCAACGGCGACGCGCGCCTCGACGACCTCGAGCAGTTTGCCCAGTTCGCCCAGAGCTACGCGTCGGTGCCGGACTTCCTCGAAGAGGTCGCGCTGTTCAACGAGCTCTCCGGCGAGGACGTCGTGCCGGGCGAGCCCGACGACGACAAGGTGGTGCTCTCCTCGATCCACCAGGCCAAGGGCCTCGAGTGGAGCCGCGTGATCGTGATGGGGCTCTCCGAAGGACGCTTCCCGAACTACCGCGCCGGCGCGACGGACGAGGGTCTCGAAGAGGAGCGGCGCCTCTTCTACGTCGCCGTCACGCGCGCGAAGAACGAGCTCGCCCTCGTCTATCCGATGCTCGCCCGCGACCGGTACGGCGTCGACGTGATTCTCGAGCCGTCGCGGTTCGTCACGGAGCTGCCCGACGGCGTCTACGAGCGATGGACGATCGAGCGCGAACCGACGCCCGAGGAGAGCGCCGCGCCGCCCGCGGACGAACCCGTGAACTAGAGAGGCCGGCCGGCGCGCCCGGGAGTAAAATGGAGGGGAAGGGGATGATGCGCGACGACATCTACTCCGCGATCTGCCGCGAGGCCTTCGAGTCGCGCCAGAGGGACCTGACGGCGTTCGTCGACAACGGCATGGCCGGCATGTCGAGCCGCCTGGAAAAGACCCTGCTGAAACTGGCGTCCGGCCACTTCCTGCTCGGCCTCGGTCCCTACAACGCGGGGCTCGTCAAGCTCGACTTCGACGAGCTCCTGATCGGCCGCGAGGTCCCCGAGTTCATCGGCGTCGGCATGCCCGTGACCGGGTTCCGGGTCTCGTCTCCCGACGCGTTCCTGAACACGGAGGTTTCCCGCCTCCACGCCAAGGTCATCCGCCGGCGGGCGGGCGACGGTCCGAGCTACCGCCTCGTGGACATGCGCTCGACGTGCGGCACGTACTTGAACGGCGACGCGATCCCGGTGCCCGACGACCTCGAGGGAGTCAGCGAGGAGGACTGCGCGCGGCCGCTGCGCTCGGGCGACTTCTTCTCGCTCGGGCCGTCGGCCGTGAACCTGTTCCTCTTCTTCGAGAAGTAACCGCCCCGGGCAGGAGCTCGGCGTTACGACCCGACCGGAACGCCCGTCGCCTGGGCGAGCACCTCGTCGCCGACGTCGAAGGCGGAGGGCATGATCGCGAGCATGCCGGTCGCGTCCCAGATGCCCATCGTGCGCAGCGGCGGCCGGTAGACGTGGAGCGAAACCGCCCGCGCGCTCGTCGGCGCGAGGCGGTGCAGGACCGACGGGCCGATGTCCGAGAGGTCGCCTTCGGGGCGCGCCCGGTTGTCGATGAGCTCGGGCCGGTCATCGGGCGTCGTGAAACGCTCCTCGGCGAGCGTCCCCGAGAGAACCGCCATGCCGCCCATGACGCCGCGGTGGTCGTGGATGGGAGTCACCTGGCCGCTCGACCACGCGATCAGCATGACCTCCCAGTCGTCCCAGAGGAGGATCGGGTGGCGCATGTACCGCTCGGTCGAGAAGCGGACGCGGTCGAGGTACCGCTCCGTCTCCTGAGCGACCTTCAGGCAGAGCATCCCGGGGGTCGCCCGCTCGGGCTTGCTGGACGTCTCGCGGATGACGTCCTTGACCAGTTCGGCGAAGTTCATTGCCGCAATTCTATGCGGAATCCCGGGATTCGGGGGCGCCCGGCTCGGGTGTTTCGAGACCGAGGTTCCGCCGGCGTTGTCCCCGCCTTCGCCGGTCGGGCCGGGCAGCGGCCCGCGCCGAGTCCGAGTCTGCTATGTTGCGCGGCCATGAAAATCGCGGTGATTCCGGGGGACGGCATCGGCGTCGACGTCACCGCCGAAGCGGTCAAAGTCCTCGAGAGGGTCGCGACCCGGCGCGGCCTGAAGTTCGACCCCGTTTACCTTCCCTGGAGCGCCGACCACTACCTGAAAACCGGCGAAACGGTGCCGCCCGGCGGCTTCGACGACCTTTCGCAGAACTACGACGCCATCTTCATGGGCGCCTTCGGCGACCCGCGGGTGCCCGACATGAAGCACGCCGCCGACATCCTCCTCGGGGCGCGGTTCACGCTCGACCTCTACGTCAACTACCGGCCGGTCCGCTGCCTCGACGACCGCCTCTGCCCGCTGAAGGGCTTCGGCGCGAAGGACGTCGACTTCGTCGTGTTCCGGGAAAACACGGAGGGTTCGTACGTCGGCTCGGGCGGGCACCTGAAGAAGGGCACTCCCGACGAGGTCGCCGTCCAGGAGGACGTCTCGACGCGCAAGGGCGTCGAGCGGATCGTCCGCTACGCCTTCGAGTTCGCGAAGGCGCGCGGCAGGAAACGCGTCCTCATGTCGGACAAGTCGAACGCGATGCGCTTCGTCGGCGACCTCTGGCAGCGGGCGTTCTGGGAAACGGCGAAGGAATACCCCGGCATCGAGGCCTCGCACCTGTACGTCGACGCGCTCTGCATGCAGATGGTCAAGGACCCCCGCCAGTTCGAGGTCATCGTCACGAACAACATGTTCGGCGACATCACGACCGACCTCGGCGCGTCGCTGCAGGGCGGGCTCGGGATGGCCGCGTCCGGCAATCTTCATCCGGGCCGCGTCTCGATGTTCGAGCCCGTCCACGGCTCGGCGCCGAAGTACGCCGGCACCGGCAAGGCCAACCCGTTCGGCGCGATCCTCACGGCCGCGCTTCTGCTCGACCATCTCGGCCACGCGGCGGAAGCGGCGGCGGTCGAAGCCGCCGTCGGCGCCTGCGTGCGCGACGGGGCGGCCACGGCGGACGTCGGCGGCTCTCTGACGACGTCGCGGGCCGGCGACGCGGTCTGCGAGCGCCTGCGCCTCTAACAGCCTTCTCTGCCGGCGGCGGGGCCGCCCTGCTACAATCGGCACAAGGAGAAACGGCAGATGTCTTCTAACGTTGCGCGCAAGCTCCTTCCCCTGTTCGCCGCGGCACTCGTTCTCGTCGCGTTTTCGACGCCGGCCGCCCTGGCCCAGAAAACGTTCCTCAGCTCCGACGACGCGAAGGAGAGAGACGAGCCCCAGAAGTTCCTTCCCGACTACGACAAGCTGGTCAAGGGCAAGGACGCCGACTGGGTGTATTTCCCCGACGGCGCCCTGAAGGGCAAGAGCTTCCTGGTCAAGGAATTCGTGAACAACGGCAAGGGCCGCGAGGCCAAGGAAGCCGCCTCCTACGGCAAGGAGTACATGGAGCAATGGCTCCAGAAGCAGGGCTTCGACGTGGTCGACAAGGGCGGGGCCGACTACACGGTCGAAGGAAACATCTTCAACGCCTGGGAGCCGAGCGGAGCCGCTCGGGTCTGGGGCGGTTGGGGAGCCAACCCGGGGGTCGGCATCGAGCTCCTGATCAAGAACAAGAGCGGAGCGATCGTGGCGGAACTCCGCCAGAAATCGAAGGGCTCGACGATCCATGACGCGGTCGAAAACGGCCTCGAGGACTGCGCCAAGTCGATCGCCAAGGGGAAGTAGGCCCGGAGACGGTCTCGGGTACAAGTCTTTGTACCTCAACAGTTTGAGTTCGACGCGGGGGCGCCTCGAGGCGCCCCTTTCGCTTGCCGTGGTACCGTTTCTCCCCTCAAGGAGCAGCGCCGATTTCTGACCCGAACCATGCGGTCGCCCTGCCAGACACGGGCCTGACCGCCCTCTTCGGAATCGCCGACGAAAACCTGCGGTCGATCGAGGAGGCCTTCCAGGTCCGCCTCCAGTCGCGGGGCAGCGAGATCTCCGTCCTCGGCGAGGGCCCGGGGCCCGACGCCGCCCGGCGGCTCCTGACCGGCCTGTCCGACCTGATGGCGGGGGGGTATCCCCTCCAGCGGAGCGACGTGGCGACCGCGATCCGGGTCCTGAAGGAGGACCCCTCCGTCTCGCTCGTCGAGTTCTTCACCGACAGCCCGTTCGGCCCGACGCTGAAGGCGGCCGTCACGGTCCGCAACATCAAGCAGCGGATTTACGCCCAGACGATCGACCGCCACGACCTCGTCTTCGCCATCGGTCCGGCCGGGACGGGGAAGACCTACCTGGCGGTGGCCATGGCCGCGGCGGCCCTCGTCGAGAAGAAGGTCAAGCGCATCGTCCTCGCGCGCCCGGCGGTCGAGGCCGGCGAGCGGCTCGGGTTTCTCCCGGGCGATCTCGTCGAGAAGGTCAACCCGTACCTGCGGCCGCTCTACGACGCGCTCTACGACATCCTCGGCTACGAGAAGACGGCCAAGCTCCTCGAGCGCGGCATCATCGAGGTGGCCCCGATCGCCTTCATGCGCGGGCGGACGCTCAACGACGCGTTCATCATCCTCGACGAGGCACAGAACACGACCTCCGAGCAGATGAAGATGTTCCTGACGCGCATCGGTTTCGGCTCGAAGGCGGTCGTCACCGGCGACATCACGCAGATCGACCTGCCTCAGGGAAAGACCTCGGGCCTTCGCGAGGCGCAGCAGGTTCTTTCGCGGATCGCCGCGATCAAGTTCGTGCTCTTCGACGAGCGCGACGTCGTGCGTCACAGCCTCGTCCAGTCGATCATCACGGCGTACGAGGCGCTGGACCGCGAGCGGGAAGCCGCCGCGGCCGCGGGCTCGCGCGGACCCGGTCACACGGGCCCGGCGGCTTCCGGGCGCTGAGGCGGCCGCCATGTCGGCCGACGCGCCCCGCGGGCGCACGACGATCGATTTCCAGCGGCCCCCCGGACCGCCGTCGAAGGACGACGAGCGCCCGGCCACCCGGAAGGTGCGGCCGATTCTCTGGGCCGCGATCTACGTCGTCGTCACGACCCTGTGCTTCTCGCCGACGCTGTCGTTCCGCGACAAGCCGGCCGTCCCCGGCATGGTGGCCGCCCGCGACGTCGTCGCGCCGCGCGAGCTGATCGTTCCGGATCCGGAAGCCACGGCCCGCCGCCGCGCCGAGGCCGCGGCCGAGGTCCTGCCCGTTTATGACTTCGACGCCCAGGCGCCGGCCCGATTCGAGGCGCAGCTTCGCGAGTCCTTCGACGCGGCGCGGACGACGTACGCCCGGGTGCGCCCGAAGGGCCGCGTCACGACCGAGCTCGCCGACGCGTTCGGCCTGCCGATCGGCGACGAGGCGCTGGCGGCTCTCGCCCGCCAGGGGTTTTCGAAGGACCTCGAGGACCGCTTCGCGATCATCGGCCTCGACCTCTACCGCGGCGGCGTGGTGGACCACCGCGATCTCCCGCCCGAGGCGCGCAGCCGCGGTCTGACCGCCCGCGACACGTCTTCGGGCAAGGAGTCCAAGCGCCGCGAGAGCGGGGCCGTCGAGTACGGCAACGAGACGCGCGCGGCGGTGGCGACGCGGCTGGCGGAAAGCCCCTTCACCCCGCGCGAGCGCGCGGAGGTCGCGGCGTTTCTCGCGGCGACGCTGCGGCCGAGCCTGGTCTACGACGCCGGCCTGACCGCCGAGCGGCGAAACGACGCGTCGCGCTCGGTCGAGAGCGTCTTCACCCGCATCCCGCGCGGCAAGGTCATCGTCCGCCGCGGGGACGAGATCACGCCCCGGACGGCCCAGTGGATCGCGGCGGTCCGCGCCTCGGCGTCCGACCCGTCGTCGTGGGTCAAGGTCACGGGCGTCCTCATCCTTCAGGTCCTCGCCGCGTGGGCCTTCTGGCTCGACGCGCGGCGGCAGCGGCGCCGCAAGCGGGAGCGGTCGACCGGCGTCGTGTACGGCTCCGTCCTGGCGACGGGCATCGTGTTCGCTCTCGTGACGCGGGCGGCCTTCGCGATCGCCCAGGCGCTGTCGCCGAGCCTCGAGGGGGCGTCCGGCGCGGTCAACTACGCCATTCCGTTCGCCGCCGGGCCGATCGTCGTCAGCCTCGTTGCCGGGATGGGCCCGGCGCTCCTCGTCGCGCTCGTGTTCTCGATCGGTGCGGGCGTGCTGATGGGCCTCTCGTTTCCGTTCGCGCTGTTCGCGGTGGTCGGGTCGCTCGCCGGCATCTATGCCCTCGGCCGCGTGGGCGCCCGGAGCGTCCTGCTCTTTCTCGGAGGCGTCGTCGCCGCGGGCAACCTCGTCGCCATCTCGGCGCTCCACTTCCTGAACGCGGGGCCGTGGGGCTGGGACTTCTTCTACGACGCGCTCGCGGGGGCGGCCGGCGGCGTCACCGTCTCGATGGTCGTGGCGCTGTTGCTGCCGGTCTTCGAGCACCTCTTCTCGGTCGTCACGGACATTCGCCTGCTCGAGCTCTCGAACCAGAACCTGCCGCTGCTGCGGACGCTGGCGCTCGAAGCGCCCGGCTCGTACCAGCACTCGCTGATGCTCGGCCATCTCGCGGAGGCCGCGGCCGAGGCGATCGGCGCGGATTCCCTGCTCGCCCGGGTGTCGGGTTACTACCACGACATCGGGAAGACCAAGATGCCGGACTACTTCATCGAGAACCAGGCCAAGGGGTTCAACCGGCACGACCGCCTCGAGCCGTCCATGAGCGCTCTCATCATCGCGGCGCACGTCAAGGAAGGCGTCGAGATGGCGCACCGCGCCCGCCTGCCCGAACCGATCGTGACGGCGATCCGCGAGCACCACGGCACGAAGCTGATCCGCTACTTCTACCAGAAGGCCGTCAGCAAGGCGGCGCCGGGCGAAGAGGTCGCCGAGGTCGAGTACCGGTACCCGGGACCGAAGCCGTCGACCCGGATTCTCGGCATCCTCATGATCGCGGACGCCGTCGAGGCCGCGTCGCGGACGCTCGTCGACCCGACGCCCGCGAAGATCCGCGCGATGATCCGCCAGATCGTGGACGACTGCCTGCGCGACGGGCAGTTCGACGAGTGCGACCTGACGATGCGCGACCTCTCGATCATCGCCGACGCGCTCGAGCGGACCGTGGCGACCGTCTTTCACCACCGCATCGACTACCCGGGCTTCGACTTCAACCGCGAGCGCCCGCGGCGCCGGTCCCCCGACGCGGCGACCGGCCCGAGGGCGGTGTGATGGAGGTCGACGTGCAGGCCCGCGTCTCGGGCGCCCCGGCGCCGGCGCGGGTGCGCCGGCTTCTCGGCCGCGCGGCCCGGGCGGCGCGGGCCCACGGCAGCGGCGTCTCGGTGCTCTTCTGCGCCGACGGCCGCATGCGGACCCTGAATCGCCGCTACCGCGGCAAGGATCGCTCGACGGACGTTCTCGCGTTTCCGGCGGGACCTGCCGTCGGCGGCTATCTCGGCGACATCGTGATCTCCGTCCCGTACGCGGCTCGCGAGGCCCGGCGCCGGCGCGAGCCGGCGGAGCGCGAGATGGACCGGCTGCTGCTCCACGGGCTCCTTCACCTGATCGGCTACGACCACGAGACCGACGAGGGGCAGATGGACGCGCTCGAGGCGCGGCTGCGGCGGCGGCTGCGGATCGCGGAGCAGCGCCGATGATTGCGATCGCCTCGGCGGCGTTCTGCTACGGCGCGTTCCTGCTCTTCGAGTCTTTCGCGCTCGCCCTCGACCGCCTCTCGCCGATCAAGATCCGCGGGCTTCTCGAGGAACACCCGGAGCGCGCCCGGATCCTCTCCGGGGCCGGCGAAGTGGAGATCGTCCGCACGACGACGAAGGTCCTCGTCCAGGCGCTCCTGCTGGCGGGCCTGCTGACGACCGTGTCGGCGCTGGAAACGTACGAGGTGCCGCGGCCGTGGCTGTGGGGCGGCGCCTTCTTCGTGGTCGGCTGGATGCTGACCGAGATCGCGATCCTGCGCCGCGACGCCAACCGCGACCCCGAGCGCATCGTGGCCAGCCTGTTGCCGCTCGTCACGGCGGCCTCTTGGCTGCTGCTGCCGATCGGCTTCCTCATCCGGCGGATTTTCGCCGGGCGGGCGCCCGCGCCCGAGAGGCCGCCCGAGGCGACGGAGCAGGAGGTGCGCGCCTACATCGACGTCGGCCGCCAGGAGGGGATCCTCGAGAAGGACGAGGAGAAGCTCCTGATGTCGATCGTCGACTTCGGGGACACGCGCGTGCGCGAGGTCATGAGCCCGCGCACCGACATCGTCTGGATCGACGTCGCCGCGTCGCTGCGCGTCCTCCTCGACCTCTTCGTCGAGTCCAAGTACTCGCGGATTCCGGTCGTGCGCGGCTCGATCGACACGGTCGTGGGCGTGGTCCACGTCAAGGACGTGCTCGAGGCCGTGCGGGCCGGGAGCTCGGGCACCGTGGCGGCCGTGATGCGCGAGGCGTACTTCGTCCCCGAGACGAAGAAGGTGTCCGAGCTCCTGAAGGAGCTCCAGCGGCGGCACCTCTGGATGGCGATCGTCGTCGACGAGTACGGCGGCGTGTCGGGCCTCGTCACGGTCGAGGACCTCCTCGAGGAGATCGTCGGCGAGATTTCCGACGAGCACGAGGACGAGCGCGAGCCGGTGTCGAAGGCGGGGGAGAGCGCGTACTCGGTCTCGGGCAAGGCCAACATCGAGGTCGTCCGCGACCTCTTCACGCGCGGGCCCGAGGGGGAGGAGTTCACCACGGTCGGCGGCTTCCTGACGAGCCGGCTCGGCCACATCCCCAAGGCGGGGGAGACCTACCGCGAGTCGGACCTGCGGTTCACGGTCGAGGAGGCGGACCGGCGGCGCGTCCATCGGGTCCGCATCGAGCCGGTCGGTAGCTCTCCATCCTCAGCGGTCGGCTCTCAGCCGGGCTCCGGGCTCGCTGAAGGCTGATGGCTGAGAGCTGAGAGCCCGTCTCGTGAAGGTCGGCGAGGTCGCGGTCGTCGGCCGCCCGAACGCCGGCAAGTCGACGCTGGTCAACGCGCTCGTCGGCGAAAAAGTCGCCATCGTCTCCGACAAGCCGCAGACGACTCGTTCGCGCGTGCTCGGCGTCGCGCGCCGGCCGGAGGCCGAGATCGCTCTCGTCGACACGCCCGGCATCCACCGGCCGAAGTTCCGCATGAACGCCGCGATGGTCCGCGACGCGACCGACGCCCTGGCCTCGGCGGACGCGATCCTCTTCGTCGTGGACGCGCTCGAGGAGCGGGGCCCGGGTGACGCCGCGATCGGCGAGCTCGCGTTGAAGGCCGGCGCGCCGGTGGTCCTGGCGGTCAACAAGATCGACCGGCTGAAGAAGGACGCGCTCCTGCCGCTGCTCGCGGCGTTGTCGCAGCGGGCGCCCTACGGAAGCATGCCGGACCTCGTGCCGGTCTCGGCGAAGACGGGCGAGAACGTGGACCGTCTGTTCGGCGTGCTGGCGGACCGGCTCCCGGAAGGGGACGCGGCCTATCCCGACGACTTCCTGACGGCGACCCCGGAGACCGAGTGGATCGGCGAGGTCATCCGCGAGAAGCTCCTCGAACGGACGCGGGACGAGATCCCCTTCGCCCACGCGGTCGTCGTCGAGTCGGTCGAGCCGGGCGCGGGCAAGGACATCACCGTCGTCAAGGCGACGATCGTCGTCGAGCGCGAGGGTCAGAAGGGCATCGTCGTCGGGAAAGGCGGCGCCATGGTCCGCGCGATCGGGACGGCCGCGCGCGAGGAGCTCGAGCGCGAGCTCGGCCGCCGGCTCTTCCTCGAGCTGACCGTCCGCGTGCAGCCCGACTGGCGCAACGACGAGCGATTCCTGAGCCGGCTGAGGCGGGAAGGGGACTAATCCCCCCTCACCCCAACCCTCTCCCCCCTGCGGGGGGCGAGGGGGTCTCTTATCCGGCGGCTTCGCAAGGCATGCGGTCTGCTCTTCGGGGGCCAGGGAAATCTCCTCTGCCTGTGGGGGACAAGAGGGGAGTCTCTTGCCCGGCGGCGCCCTAATGATCCCCTCTCCCCCCAACGGGGGGAGAGGGCCAGGGTGAGGGGGGGAGCGGCCTACCGGACCGCGTTGCGGAGGCGCTCGGCGAGGTCGTGGAGCGACTCGGCGAGGGACTCGCGGAGTCGTTCCATCTCGGCAAAGAGCAGGGCGTCGGACTCGTGGCGCCGCACGCGCTCCTCGAGCAGCGGGGCGATCTGGGAGCGGATGTCCTCGGCCTCGCGCCGTCCGAGCTGCGTTTTCTCCTCGAACGCCGATTCGAGCTCGCGGTGCTGGCGCAGCGCGTTCTCCAGCCGGCCCTCGACGTCGGCCATCTTCTCGGAGAGCGGCGGCAGGGCGCCGATCCGGGCCTCGAGCTGCGGAATCGTCTCCGCGAGGTAGCGCACCGAGGTCATCTGATCCTCGTGCGATCCCGTCTGCGACAGGAGCACCGCCACCTGCTGCTCGACCGCCTGGATCTTTTCGTTCAGAGAGTGGAGCGCCATGCCCAGGTCGTCGGCGTCCTTGCGCGAGCGGGTCGCTTCGCCACCGACCCGCTCTTCGAGACCGCGGAGGCCGACCTCGAAGGCGCGCAGCGCTCCCTCGATCTCGCCGTGGCGCGCGGCCATGCCGTCGACCGGTTCGACGCGGCGGTGGAGGTTCTGGAGGGCGTCCTGGAGGCCTGCGACGCCCTTCTCGAGCGCGCCCAGGCGGTCGCCGAGCGACGCGAGGTGCTCGAGGGTCGCGACGACGCGCTCCTGCATCGCGGAGACGGACTGGTCGAGCCGTTCGGCGGCTTCCCGCTCGCGCGCCGCCCGGCCCTCGGCCTCCTGGAGGCGCTGCTCGAGGAGCTCGAGGCGCTCGGAGCCCCCCTCGCCGGCCGCGAAGAACGCGGGCTCGGGTCGGCCGCTGGCCTCGGCCCGCGACGCCGCCACGGGCGCGTCGGGCTCGATCGCGATCTCTTCGTCGACGGCGTCGGCTTCGGTGAGGTCCTCGGGGGGCTCGATGGTGCTGCCGATTTCCTCCATGCCGATGACGTCCATCTCGATCGTGGCCGAGCTCGGCGCGAGCTCCACGGGCGGCCCGGGCTCGAGGCCGGGCGGCTCGGGGACGGCGTACGGGGACTCGGCGTCTTCGTCGTCCACGCCCCGGCCGAGCTCCGTCGTGTCGAACGGCGCCTCCTCGGACACCGGCGGCACCAGGGAGAGCGGCCGCGGCGGCGCCGGCGCTTTCGGGATCTGGACGGTCGCCTGCGACTCGCGCTTCAGGAGCGAATCCTTCCAGGTCTGCAGGTCGTCCTGCCGCTCGTCGGGGGTCTGTTCGGCCGGCCCGGGCGCCTCCTCGGCGCGGCGGCCCTGGAGGCGGCGGAGCAGGTCCACGAACGTCAGCTTCGAAATGAGCTTGAAGGTTTCGGTCACGCCGCGGCCCGCGCTCGCGACGGCCTCGACGAAGGGATACGACGAAAGGCCGAGCGCCTCCTGCATCGCGTCGACCGCGAGGATGTCGGCGAGGTCGCGCTTGTTGTACTGGATGACGATCGGGATTTTCTCGAAGGAGATGTCGTTGGACTTCAGGTTGTCCTTCAGGTTCTGCCAGCTCTCCAGGTTCTTCGGCAGCATCGTCCACTGCGAGTCCGCGACGAAGACGACGCCGTCGACGCCCTTGAGGACGACGCGCCGCGTCTCGTTGAAGGCCGTCTGGCCGGGCACGGTCGCGAGCTGGAAGCGGATCTTGTAGCCCTTGATGTCGCCGAGCTCGACCGGAAGCAGGTCGAAATAGATCGTGCGGTCGGTCTGCGTCTGGAGATTCAGGAGCTTGCCGGCGGTGCCCGGCTCGAGCCGGTCGTGGAGAACCTTGAGGTTCGTCGTCTTCCCGCAGAGGCCGGGACCGTAGTACACGATCTTGGCCGTCAGCTCCCGAGTGGCTGCGTTGTAGATGACCATAAGGCGTCTTTGTTGTTCCGGTATTTTAGCGCCGTTTGGCGCCGTCTCGACGCCTTTTCGGCCGCTTCCTTGACCGGGGCGGGGCGACCCCATAGACTCGCGCGGATTTGAACGAAGAGCTGATCCGCAAGGCGCGCATCCTCGACGGCGACCGCATTCGACGGATGGTGGATCGCATGGCGCACGAGATCGCCGAGCGCCAGAAGGACCTGCCCGGGCTCGCGTTGATCGGCATCCGGACGCGCGGGGTGCCCCTGGCCACGCGCCTGGCGACCCGGCTGTCGGACCTGGTCAAGCAGAATTTCCCCGTCGGCACGCTCGACATCACCCTCTACCGCGACGACCTCTCGACCGTCGCGCCGCAGCCCCTCCTGAAGAAGACGGAGATCGACTTCGACCTGAACGGCCGGACCGTCCTCCTCTGCGACGACGTGCTCTTCACCGGCCGGACGATCCGCGCGGCGCTCGACGGCGTCATCGACCTCGGCCGGCCCCGGGCGATCCGCCTCGCGGTCCTGATCGACCGCGGCCACCGCGAGTTCCCGATCGAGGCCAACTACGTCGGCAAGAGCGTCCCGACGGCGAACCGCGAAGTGATCCAGGTCCTCTTCCAGGAGACCGACGGCACGGACGAAGTCTGGATCCTCGAAAGGCCGCAATAACAGGGTGACGGTCGCGAGCCTGCGCTCCAAGGACCTCGTCGGGATCGAGCCGCTCTCTCCCGACGAGATCACGCTTCTTCTCGACACCGCGGAGTCCATGCGCGCGATCGGCCAGCGGCCGATCAAGAAAGTGCCGGCGCTGCGCGGCCGGATGGTCGTCAACCTCTTCTTCGAGGCGTCGACGCGCACACGCTTCTCCTTCGAGACCGCCGAGAAGTGGCTGTCGGCCGACTCGTTGAACTTCGCCGCGAAGGGAAGCTCCGTCGAGAAGGGAGAGTCGCTCCTCGACACGGCGAAGAACCTGCAGGCGATGTCTCCCGACCTGATCGTCATCCGGCACGGGTCGCCGGGCGTGCCGCACTTCCTCGCGCGGCACCTGAAGGCGGGCGTCGTGAACGCGGGCGACGGCGCGCACGAGCACCCGACGCAGGCGCTGCTCGACGCCCTGACGATCCGCCAGCGGCTCGGCCGCCTCGACGGCCTCAAGGTCTCGATCGTCGGCGACATCGCCCACTCCCGCGTCGTGCGGTCGAACATCTGGCTCCTGAAGAAGATGGGGGCCCGCGTCGTCGTGTGCGGCCCGCCGACGCTGCTGCCGCCGCGGATCGAAGAGATGGGCGTCGAGGCGACGACCGACTTCGACCACGCGCTCGACGGCGCCGACGTGGTGATGATGCTCCGGATGCAGCTCGAGCGGCAGGGCAAGTCCCTCTTTCCGTCGGTGCGCGAGTACTTCCGGCACTACGGCCTCGACGCGAAGCGCCTGGCGAAGGCGAAGCCGCAGGCCATCGTCATGCACCCGGGCCCGATGAACCGCGGCGTCGAGATCGCTTCCGACGTCGCCGACTCCGGGCGGTCCGTCATCCTCGACCAGGTCTCCAACGGCGTCGCCGTCCGCATGGCCGTGCTCTACCTCCTCCTCGGCGGGCATCCCTGGGAGGGAGAGTCGTGAGCCGCCGGCTGCTGGTGCGCGGGGGCCGCGTCGTGGATCCGGCGGCCGGCCGCAACGGCCGCGCCGACGTCCTTCTCGAGAACGGCGTCGTCGCCCAGGTCGCCGACCGCCTCGAGGCCGGCGACGCCGAGGTCTTCGACGCTTCGAAGCTCCACGTCTTCCCGGGCTTCATCGACCTGCACGCGCACCTGCGCGAGCCGGGCCGTGAGTACGCCGAAACGATCCACACGGGGCTGCGGGCCGCCGCGGCGGGCGGCTTCACGGCGGTCTGCGCCATGCCGAACACGAACCCGGTCAACGACAGCCGCGAGGTCTGCGAATTCGTCCGCGCCCGGGGAGTCTCCGCCGGGAGCGCGCGCCTCCACCCGATCGCCGCCATCACGATCGGGCAGAGGGGCGAGGCGATGACCGCCTTCGGCGAGCTCAAAGAGGCGGGCGCGGTCGCGGTTTCCGACGACGGGAAGTGGCTCGAAGACGGCGCCCTGCTGCGCGCGGCGTTCGAGCACGCCTCGCTCTTCGGCCTCCCCATCGTCCAGCACGCCGAGGACAAGAGCCTCTCGCAGGGCGCCCCGATGCACGAGGGCGCCGTCTCGACCCGCCTCGGCCTGTCCGGGCAACCGGCCCTGGCCGAAGCCGCGGCCGTGGCGCGCGATCTGCTCGTCGCCGAGCTGACCGGCGGCCGCCTCCATGTCGCGCACCTCTCGACCGCGAAGGCGCTCGACATGGTCCGCCGCGCGAAGGCGTCCGGCCTCGCCGTGACCTGCGAGGTCACGCCGCACCACCTCGTCCTGACCGACGAGGAGGTCGCGGCGACCGCTTTCTCGACGCGCGTGAAGATGAACCCGCCGCTGCGCGAGGCCTCCGACGTCGCCGCGCTCGTCGCGGGGCTGGCCGACGGCACCGTCGACGCGATCGCGACCGACCACGCGCCGCACCACGCCGACGAGAAGGCCGTGGACTTCGACAGCGCCCCCTTCGGCGTCGTCGGTCTCGAGACCGCCGCCTCCGTCGTCTACGACCGCCTCGTCGCCCGCGGGCGGCTGTCCCTCGACCGCTTCGTCGCGCTCTTCACCGCCGGGCCCGCGAAGGCGTTCGGGCTTCCGGGCGGCACGCTCGCGCCGGGATCGCCCGCCGACCTGACGCTCTTCGACACCGAGGCGCGGTGGAAAGTGGACCCGGACCGCTTCGTGTCCAAAGGACGCAGCACGCCGTTTTCCGGCTGGGAGCTCGGGGGCGCGCCGGCCGCGACGATCGTCGCCGGGAACGTCGTGTGGCAGCGCGTCGAGCTGTAGCGCCCCGCCGGTTTCTCGCGTTCGCGGCGGCGGCCGCGCTCCTCTCCCTCGGCGCGAAAGCGCCTGAGCTCCGGCGCATCGCCCTGAGGCTCTCCGAGGGGATGGCGAGCGTTCCCACGCTCGAGCGCCTGACGGAGGCCGCGAAGGGCCGCGGCATCGAGCTCCAGGAGGCGCCCGAAGGCTCGCCCGTGCCGCGCGGCTTCGAGACCGTGCACCTGTCGACCTTGCCGCCGCCGGAGAAGCTCCGGGTCGAGCTGTCCCGCTTTCCGATCTCCTTCGAGAGCGACGGGTTCACGTTCGACGGGCGCCGCTTCGGCGGCAGGGACGACGCCATCTTTCTGGTCGACCCGGGAAAGCCCTCCGAGAGCTTCGTCCTCGGCTCGACCGAGAAGGCCGTCCTCGCGCTCGCCGCGTCGGCGCTCGTCGAGAGCCCGGAGCGCCCGGCCGACTACGTCGTCGTGTCGGGCGGCCTGACGCGGGACGGCCGGTTCGCCGCGCGCGACGGGAAGCTCTCGATCGATCCAGCCGCCGACCACGATCGGATCGCGGCGCGCGAGGCGTTCACGAAGGCGTTGAAGCGCGAGAAACGCGGCGTCGTCGAGTGGGAGTTCCGCGAGGCCGAGGCCGAGACCGTCGCGCGCTACGAGAAGGCCGCGGCGAAGTACGCCGGCAAGAAAGGATTCCTGGTCCGGGTCTTTCCCGACGCGGCGGCCAAGGCGCTCTACACCGGCTCGTCCCGCCCCGCGGACCTCGGCGTCGTGGACGGGTCCGTCGTCGTCGAGGTCGACGCCTCGACCCCCGCCGAGCCCGACCTCGTCGAGCCCGTGCTCGCGGCCGCCGGGCTCGCGGCGGCGAACCCGGCCCTGCTCGACCGTCGGACGCTGCTCTTGGCCGCGGGCGCGCGGCGGAGCGGGAAGTGGTGGGGGCGCGACGTCAAGAGTTTCGCCGCGTTCACGCACGCCGCGGGCGCCGACCCCACGCTCGAGGACGTCGTGCGCGGTTCGGAGGACGCCTCCCCGATCCTGACGATCGGCGCCGGGGCGGCCTGGCTCGACGCGGGGGCGCGCCTAGAGAGCGAGGCGGCCGTCGACAAGGCCCTGACCGACAAGGAGGGCGTGCTCGCGACGAAGTTGAACCGCTGGCGGGAGGCCGCGTGGCGCCAGCCGGTCCAGCCGCCGGCGCGGCGGCCGCTGCCCGACGGCTTTCTGCGCGGCGTCGCCTACGCGATGACGAACACGGTCGAGGAGGGCTACGCCGCGCCGGCCTCCCTCGCCACGCTTCGCCGGCTCAAGGACCTCGGGGTCGGCTCGATCGCGGTGCTGCCCTACGGCTTCGTCCGCGACCCGGCGAGCGACCGCGTGCTCTTCGTCCACCGGACCGCCAGGGGGGAGACGGACGAAGCGGTCCTCCGCGCCGTCGTCGACGCACGATCGATCGGGATGACGGCGCTGGTCGCGCCACAGCTCTGGGTCGGCACCGGCGTGGCCGTCGGCGAGATCGCGATGCCGGACGAGGCGGCGTGGAACCGCTGGTTCGACGCCTACCGCCGGTACGTCATCCACAACGCCGTGATCGCCGAGGCCGGCGGCGCCGCGATCTTCTCGATCGGCACCGACCTGACGCGCCCGGAGGCGCACGAACGCGACTTCCGCAACGTCGCCGGGGCGACACGGCTGGCCACGGGCGCGCCCCTGCTCTACACCGCCCGCGGCGCGGCCGACGCGCCGAAGGTCGGGTTCTGGGACGTCCTCGACGCGATCGGCGTCGACTTCGACGACCCGCTGGCGAAGGGGGAGAAAGCGAAGGACCCGGCGCTCGACGACGGCGTCCGCCTGGCCGTCAAGCCGGTCGCGGAGCTGGCGACGCGAATCCAGAAGCCGGTGGTCTTCGCCGAGGCGGGGTACCCGTGGCTGCGCGGCGCCTGGACGGCGCCCCGAGACGACGACGGGAAGCGCGCCGCGGGCGGCGAAGACTCGGCACGCGCCGTCGCCGCGGTCTTCCGCGCCCTCGGCGGCCAGACCTGGTGGAAGGGCGTCTACTGGTGGAAGGCGTTCTCGAACGGCAGGCCCGCGCGGGCGGGCGAGCGGGGCTTCAACGTTCTCGGCACGCCGGCCGAGAAGGCCATCGCCGAAGCGTACCGCCGGCTGGCGGCCGCGCCGTGAGCGCCCCGGCGTCTCTCGTCGAAGCCGCGGTGGCCGCGGCGCGCGCCGGCGGCGAAGTCCTGCTCGCCAACTGGCGCAACCTCCCGCACGGCTCGGTCGAGGAGAAGACGAAGAACGATTTCGTCACCCACGCCGACCGCGAGAGCGAGGAGCGCATCATCGCCGCGATCCGCGAGCGCTTCCCGGACGACGCGTTCCTCGCCGAGGAGGGCGGTCCGCGGAAGGGCCGCGACGGCGCACGCGTCTGGATCATCGATCCGCTCGACGGGACGTCGAACTTCGTCGCCGGGTTCCCGTTCTGGTGCGTCTCGATCGCGGCGTGGGAAAACGAAGAGGTCGTCGCCGCGGTCGTGTGGGACCCCCTCCGCAACGAGCTCTACACGGCCGAGCGCGGCTCGGGCGCCTGGCGCAACGGCACGAAGCTCTCGGTGACGGGACGGGCCGGCCTCGACGGCGCCTTCATCGCGACCGGATTTCCGTTCCGCAACCGCCACAAGATCGACGCCTACCTCGCGCTCTTCAAGGCGGTGTTCGTCCACGCGCGGGCGATCCGGCGCGCCGGCTCGGCGGCGCTCGACCTCGCCTGCGTCGCCGCCGGCGTCTTCGACGGCTTCTTCGAGTTTCGCCTCGCCCCCTGGGACGTGGCCGCGGGCGCGCTCCTGATCGAAGAGGCCGGCGGCCGGATCAGCGACTTCGCCGGCGGGAAGGGCTACCTCGAACGGGGCAACGTCGTCGCGGGATCGAAGGGCGTTGCGGAAGGACTGCTCGCCGTGTCGCGAGGAATCATCGAGGAGCTGACCATCTGACCCTCCGACGCCGCGGCTCGAGGAGCCGGGCAGCTCGCGGGCGTCCTTACCCCTCCAGGCTCTTCCGGTACTCCCGATCGAACGCGGCGAGGAGGCTCTCCTCGCGCGAGTACAGCCCCGGCCGGTAGGCGCGCGAGGAGACGCCCTGCTGGGCGAGCTCGCACATGCGCCAGTCCTGGCGGTTCGTGACGTCCCAGATCTCGATGCCGTCCATCGGGTTCGCGTCGGAGCGCTCGAGGGTCTCGGGCGCGAAGAGGAAGTCGCAGACGACGCGGGTGCGGTCGGGCGCGCGGGGCTCGAGACGCGTCGCCATGACGAAGTCCGGCTGGATCGTCAGGAAGGTGGACGGGAAGATCGAGTAGTAGTAAACGCGCTGGCGCTCGTCCCCGGACAGATCGCCGAGCGGCGCGCCGCACATCCGGCCGCTCATCGAGAGGCTTCCGCCTTTTTCGTCGATGAGCATGTAGCCGCCGAGCACCGCCCCGTCGCGCAGGTCGTTGGCGCCGCTGCGATAGTGCGAGAGCTTCGCGAGGGCCGGGTGGACGGGAGGGCAGTGGTAGCACTCCGAGAAGTTCTGGAAGATCAGCTTCCAGTTCGCGCGCACGTCGTAGCAGAGCTGCCGCACCGTTTTCAGGCGCGGCAGCCGCCACGGCGCGAAGCGGCCGAGGAGCGGCCGGAGCGCCGCGTCGAGCGGCGCGGCGTCCGCCGAGAGGTTCAGGAAGTGGAACCCTTCCCACTCGGCCAGGGCGGCCGGCGCGAGCGGGTGCTCCGCCTTGTCGAACCAGGGGACGTCGGCCATGTGGGGTGCGCCGAGGAGCGCGCCGTCGAGCCCGTAGGTCCACGCGTGGTACGGACACTGGATGCCGCCGGCGAAGCGGCCCTTCTCGGCTTCGCACACGCGCGTGCCGCGGTGGCGGCAGACGTTGAAGAAGGCGCGCGCCTCGCCGTCCCGCCCACGGACGAGCAGGAGGCTCTCGCCGGCGGCCTCGACGGTCCGGAAGTCGCCGGGCTCGGGCAGGGCGTCGCTTCGTCCGACGGCGAGCCAGCGCCGCGCGAAGATCCTCTCCCGTTCGCGGGCGAAGATCTCGGCGGAGACGTAGAGCTCGCCGGGCAGGGTCGTCGCCCGATCGGTCAGCGAGTGGCCCTGGAACTCCACGGCGGAGAGCGTAAGGCTCCTGCTAGACTCCGCGCAACGAAAAGGAGGGCCTCCATGCGTCGACGCTTCACCCGCCGGGATTTCGTCCGCGCCTCGGCCGCGGCCGGGATCGCCGCGACGGCTCCCCGAGCCCTGGCCCAGAAGGCGCCCGCGGTCGTCACCGGAAGCGTGAAGCCGGTCGTCATCGCCTCCGCCAACGGCAACTGGTTCAAGAACGGCGGCAACTTCACGTGCGTCGAGAAGGCCTTCACGCTGATGATGGCGGGCTCGGACGTCCTCGACGCGCTGATCGAAGGCGTCAACATCGTCGAGCTCGATCCCGAGGACTACTCGGTCGGCTACGGCGGCGTGCCGAACTCCGACGGCGTCGTCCAGCTCGACTCCTCCTGCATGCACGGCCCGCTCAGGCGCGCCGGCGGGGTCGCCGCGCTCGAAGGCGTCCGGACGCCGTCCCGCGTTGCCCGCGAGGTCATGAACAAGACGGACCACCACCTCCTCGTCGGAAAGGGCGCTCAGACCTTCGCCCGCAACATGGGCTTCAAGATCGAGGACGACCTGAACACGCCGCTCTCCTTGAAGCTCTGGCTCGAGTGGAAGCAGCGGACCGACCCGTCCCACTACCTGACGCCCAAGGAGCGCGAGATCGCCTACCACCGCGTGCGGCGGGAGATGGCGGACGAGGGTCTGTTCTCGGGCTCGCAGATGTACGGGACGATCAACTGCGACGGCATCAACGCCAAAGGCGAGATCTGCGGCGTCACGACGACGTCGGGCCTGTTCTTCAAGATCCCGGGGCGGGTCGGCGACTCGCCCATCCTCGGCGCGGGGCTGTACGTCGACGGCGCGGTCGGCGCGGCCGGCTCGACCGGGCGCGGCGAGGCGAACCTCTACAACCTCTCGTCGTTCTACATCGTGGACTGCATGCGGCGGGGCATGCACCCCAAGGACGCCGGGATGGAGGCGCTGAAGCGCATCAAGGCGAACACCATCGAGAAGCGGCTGCGCAAGCCGAACGGCGACCCCAACTTCAACGTCAACTTCTACGCGTTGAACGCGAAGGGCGAGTTCGCCGGTGTCGCCATGTACGCCGAGGACCCGGACGACAAAGGCTGGGCGGGCGGCACGACCAACGCCGTGCGTTACGCCGTCTGCGACGCGAGCGGGCCGCGCTCGATCCCGGTGGAGGGGCTGCTGCCGGGGAGCGCGGGCGCCTAGACCGCGGCAATGACGGATGGGCTGATCGTCGCGCCTCTGCTCGGGGGCGCGGCTCTGGCCCTCCGGAGCCTGGCACGCTGGCTCGGGCGGCCGATGCCGGGCTTGCTGCTCGCCGTCTTCTTCGTTCTCGCGGCGCTCCCGTTCGGGACCTCGTTCGTCTCGAACCGGACGGCGCTCCCGCTCGACCACGTTCCCCTGACTCATCCGTGGCTCCCGCTCGGGACGAGCGTTCACTACAACCCGTGGCTGAGCGACATCACGAGCCAGCTCCTGCCGTGGACGGAAGCGGTCCGGTCTGCCTGGCGCGGCGGCGAGCTGCCGCTGCGCGATCGCTGGAACGGCTGCGGGACGCCGCTCGCGGCCAACGGGCCGTCGGCGGCGTTTTCCCCGCTCACGATGCCCGCGCTCGTCCTGGCGCTGCCGGCCGCGTTTCTCTTCGCGGCGGTCCTGAAGCTCGCGCTCGCGATGACGGGCCTGTGGCTGTGGGCGGCCGAGCTCGGGGCGAGCCGGCGTGCCGCGGCATTCGCGGCCGTCTCCTTCGGCCTCTCGATGACGTTCACGCAATGGGCGTTCTTCCCGCAGACCGCGGTGCTCTGCCTGTGGCCCTGGATGCTGTTCTGCCTCGAATGCCTTCGCGATTCGGGCCGGCGCCGTCGTGCGTTCGTGGTCCTCGCCGGCGTCCTGATCGCCGCGATGCTCGCGGGCCACCCCGAGAGCGTCGCGCTGGGCGTCCTGTTCGCGGTTCTCTGGCTGGCAGGCCGATGGCTGACGGGGGACCTGCCGGACGCCGGAAGGCTCGCCGTCCGGTTTCTCGGGGCGGGGATCGTCGCGGCCGGGGCGACGGCGTTTCTCGCCCTGCCGACCCTCTACGCGGTGCGCGCGTCCAACCGGCTCGTCCTCGCGGCCGCGCCGCACTGGAGCCCGCACCTGTCGGTCTGGCCGCACGGTGCGATCGGGCGCGCCTGGGTGACGGCGTTTTTTCCCTACGCGCTGGGAGACCTGATCCACGGTCCCGTCCTGCGCGGATCGACCGGCGCCGTGCCCGAGATGGACCTCGGCTACTTCGGCATCGTCGGGTGGGTCGCGGCGCTGCTGGTTCTGCGCCCGGGCTCGCGTCGGCTCCGCGCGGAGCCGGTGCTCGTCGCTCTCGCCGTCGCCGGCCTCGGCGGCGCCTTCGGCGCGTGGCCGTTTGCCGAGCTCTTCTCGTCCCTGCCGGGGATCCGGCACATGTTCCCCCTGCGCTTCGCGTCCTGGGCCGCGCTCGCGGGGCCCGTCGTCGGGGCGCTCGAGCTCGACCGGCTGGCGCGCGACGCCGCCGAACGGAGACGAGGAGCGGTGGCCGGCGCCGTCGCCGTGGCGGCGGGGTTGCTCGCTCTCGCCTGGATCGTCGACGTGTGGCTCCGGCCGGAGCACGCGGTCTCGGGCGACGCCGTGTTTCAGCGAAAGGAGCTGATCGTGGCGATGGCGGCCCTCCTCTCGACGGCCGCTCTCCTCGCGGCGGTCCGAGCCCGGCCCTCCGCGGCGCTCGGCGCCCTGGCCGCGGTCGCCGCGGCGGAGCTCCTTTATCAGTGGCACGACCAGTACCGCTTCTACTCGAAGGCGCTGCTCTATCCCGAGACGCCGCTGATCCGGTTTCTCCATTCGACGCCGGGGACCTATCGCGTCGCCGGCATGGTCAACGCGCTCTTCCCGAACACGGGCATCTTCGCCGGCGTCGAGGACGTCCGCAGCCACGACGCCATCGAGCGGCGGGATTACGTGACGTTTCTCGACGCGACGTGCGGCTATCCGCCGGCCGACTACTTCAAGCACATCGGCAACCCCGACGCGTCCGTCTTCGACTTCCTGAACGTGCGCTACATGGTCGGCGCGCCCGAGGAGAGGCCGCCCGGGCCTCGGTGGGCTCCGGTCTATGCCGGCCGGGACGGCGTCGTCTTCGAGAACGGCGGCGTCCTGCCGCGGGCGTTCGTTCCCGCGACCGTACGGCTGGTCGGCGCCCCGAGCGGGCTCGAGGAGCCGGTGGCGGACGCGAACGCGGCATTCGGCGCGGCCTTCGCCGAAGTCACGGCGAACGCGGACTGGCGCGCCCGGGCCTGGGTCCTCTGGAGCGCCGACGGCGAGGTCGTGCCGGGCCCGGCCGGCGTCAGCGACTACCGGGAATCCGTCAACGCGATCTCCTTCCGCGCCCGCGTCGAATCGCGCCCGTCCTGCGTCGTCGTGTCGGTCGTCCAGGACGGCGGCTGGTCGGGCCGCGAAGCGGACGGGGCGCCGCTCGATCTCCGGCGCGCCAACGGGCCGTTCCTGGCGGTCGTCCTCCCGCCCGGCGATCACGTCGTGCGTCTGCGCTACCGGCCGCCGGGCTTCGCGGCGGGAGTCTTCGTGTCCGCGCTGACCTTCGTGACGGCCGTGGGTCTGGCGTGGAGCGGGCGGCGCCGGGGGGCGCGGCCGTGACGGCGTCGGGCGGCGCCGGCTACTGGGAGGATCCCGGCAGCCACGCGTGGGACGAGCTCTGGATGAACCACGCGCTCGTGCGCGAGCGGATCAACCGGCGCGTCACCGGCGATCCGGCTCTCTGGCCCATCCGGTGGCTCGCGCGGGTGGTGCCGGAACGCGTGCCGTTCGCCAGGGCCTTGAACGTCGGCTGCGGGCTCGGGCACCTCGAGAGGAGCCTCGTCGAGCACGGACTCGTGGCGCACGTGACCGGAATCGACACGAGTGCGCCGGCCGTCGAGGCGGCGCGGCGGTCCGCGGAGGCGGCCGGGCTCGGCGCGTCGGCGTCATTCGTCGTGGCGGAAGCATGGGAGTTCCTGCGCGAGAATGAGGCGTTCGACGCGGTGTTCTTCCATGCGTCGCTCCACCACTTCGACCGCCTTCCGGAGCTTCTCGGGCTCGTGCGCCGGGCGCTCCGGCCGCGCGGCGTCCTCTACCTCGACGAGTACGTGGGCCCGGCGCGCGGCGAATGGACGTGGCGGCACCTGTTGCGCTGGAACGCGATCTACCGGCGCCTTCCCGGGGCGGTGCGCCGGACGCGCGTCATCCGGCGGCCGATCAACCGGGAGGACCCGACCGAAGCGATCGAGTCGTCGGGGATCCTTCCGGCCGTCGCGGGGCACTTCCGCGTGCTCGCGCGGTGCGACTACGGCGGCAACCTGCTCGCGCCGATCTACCCGAGCCTGTTGCGGCCCGACCAGCCCGGCGGCCCGCCGCCGGTCCTGTTCGACCGCGTCGTCGCCGCGCTGCTCGACCGGGAGGAAGGAATGCTCGCGCGCGGCGCGCCGACGTTTCAGGCGGTGGTCGTCGCCGAGCCTCGTTGACGCGACCGCCACGCCCACGCGGCGAGAACCGCGGCCGACGCGAGGCTGAGCGCCAGGCCTCGCCGAAACCCGTCGGGGTCGTAGCGCACGAGGATCCGGTGATCGCCCGGCGGCACGCGGAAAGCGAGGAAGGCGTGGTTGTACGCCTCGAGGGCCATCGGCTGCCCGTCGAGCTCGGCCTTCCATCCCGGCCAGGCGGGAATCGACGTTCCCACGAGCGTCGGGGACGTGCCTTCGGAGCGCAGGCGGAGCGCGGGCGCGCCATAGGCTTCGAGCGTCACGCGCGCGTCGCCGTTGGCGGTCCAGTCGGCCGTTGCTTCCGAGACCACGCCGCGGTCGCGGAAGTCCTCGATCGCGGCGAGGAGGGCCAGCCGCTTCGCGGCATCCGGCTCCGCGCGGACCTGGGCGGGGACGAAGACCCGCGGGAGCGCCGCCGGATTTTCGACGAGCCGGATTCCTTCGCCTTCGGCGAGGACGGTCCAGCCCGGAGGCGCCGGCTGTGAAGCCGGCAGGAGCACCCAGCGCACGTTCAGAAACGCGAGAAACGGTTTCGCGGGGTCGTCGATGCGGTTGAACGCGAACCCCTGGTCGACGCACCAGAGCGGGAACGTTTCGCGCAGCCGGTCGAGCCGCATCGCGGAGTAGCCGCGCACGTCCTCGACGTCGTAGACCGCGGCGAGGTTGGGGAGGAAGGCGAAACCGAGCGCCGTCGTGCGCCAGGGGGCGCCGCGGGGGACTTTCGACAGCACCGAGAGAGGCGGGTAGAACGCCGCGGCGTCGAGGACGGGGTTGACGCGGCCCTCCTCCAGCACGCGGGCGGCGACGAACACCGCCACCGCCGCGGCCACGCCGCGGCCGGACCGGCGCTTACCCGGGAGCGACAGCGCCGCCGCCGCCAGCGCGAGCGGAGCGATCTGGAGCAGCAGCCGCCGGTGCCGGTAGGCGGGCGGGAGGCCGAGGCCGTTCATCACGGGTCGGAGATGCTCGTGGACGAGCGCGACGGCCACGGCCGTCGCCACGGCAGCGACGAACCAGGTCGAGCGGCCTTGCCCGCGGACGACGGCGTCGGCGCCGAGCGCGGCGAGGACGGCCACGGCGAGCGTGACCCAGACGATCAGGTACTCGTTGATCGCGATGTCGAAGAAGGGGAGCTTCGCGATCCAGTCCGCGGCCGGCGTCCTGGCGCAGATCGCGAGGCCGGAGAGGCCGAGAACGAGGAAGAACCACCGCTCGCGGCGCGGAACGAGGAGGCCCACGACGGCGAACGGCAGCAACAACACGCCGGCGTAGGACGACGGGATCAGGTGCCCGGGCTTGACGTCGCTGACGCCGTCGACCCCGACGCCGTAGGGGACGAGCTGCGGGGCGAGACGGAAGACGCTCTCTTCCGGCGGCGCCGACCGTTTCTGGACCGCGTACCAGCTCTTCCGAAACGCGTGCTCCGCGGTGCGCGGCAGCACCTCGGCCATCGGCAGCAGCACGACCGCGCAGAGCCCGAGGGCGAGGCAGGCCGCCGTCAGCGCGCCGCCGACGGAGCGGAGCCTGGTGCCGGCGCGCGCCCCGGCGAGCTCGAAGAGAAAGTAGAGCGCGGCCGCGGCGCCGGTGTGAAGCGCGGTCTCCGGGTGGCCGCCGGCGAGGCCGGCGGCGAGGGCGACGGCCAGCAGCGCGGTGCTCGGCGCCCCCGGATCGCGGGCGACCCGGCGGGCCCCGAGCAGCGCGAGCGGAAAGGGGGCCGTCGGCGGCGCGATCGAGAATCCGAGGAAGAAGACGAGGAAGTCCGAGAAGGCCCAACCGGCCGCGCCGAGCACCGACGCCGCCGGGCCGCAGCCGAGGTCGGTCAGGAGAAGGCAGGCGCCGAGCAGCGCCGTGAAGAGCCTGACCGTGACGTCGAAGGTCCACGACGACGCGGGCGGCAGGAGCATGCCGATCCAGACGGCGGGGCGCAGGACGCCGGCCTGCTGCACCGCCAGGAGCGGCTCGCCCGCCAGCACGTTCGGATTCCAGAGCGGCGCGTGGCCCTCCCGCACCGCCCGCCGCACGGCGGCGCGCCACGGCAGGTGCTGGTACACGACGTCGCCGAGCGAGGGCGACCGAACCGGTCCGACGCCGAGCGCGGCGCGATGGGTCGAGAGCGGGGCGGTGTCGTAGAGGATGTCGAGCGGCGCATAGGCGCGCCCCGTGACCAGCGCCGGTCCCGTGAAGAGAAGCGGCAGGAGGGCGAGGAGCAGCGCGACGCGCCGGTCGAGTCGCGCGACGAAGCGATGCGCGATCGCGATCGCGGCCGCCGCCGTGATCCCGTAGACGAGCAGCGTCCCGAGGGCCGTCCCCATCGACGGCTAGAGGCCTTGCGCGTGGTCCCGCGCCGTCAGGGCAGGTACTCCTTCGGGATCGGGTTGTCCTTCGTCTCGTCGGTCCAGATCGCGTTGGCGATCCACCAGCGCTTGCCGTCCCAGAAGAGCTCGATCGAGTTGATGCCGCGCATGATGATCGGACCGGTCTCGGTTCGGCGCGACTCGTAGGTGCTCCAGACGTGGGCGATCGGCCCGAACCTCTCGGTGACGCGGTGGATCTCCTTCTCGAAGAAGCCGGTCTTCGTCAGCCCGTCGGCCACGTCCACGTACTCCTGGTGGCTCGTGATGCGCGGCGCGAGCTTGCCGGACTTGTCGACGTCGACCTGCACGAACCGCAGGTCCTTGATGTAGAGCGTCCGGTCGCGCGCCCAGTCCCGCGGCTGGCCGGCGGGGCCGGAGACGACCTCGTAGTACGCCCTGACCATGCCGTCGATCGTGGCGACGTCGTCGGCGCGCGGCGGCACGGTCTTGACGTCGACGTGCTGCGCGGGCGAAATCGCCGTGACGAGGAGACCGAGGCAGACCGTCGCCAAGCTCTTCATATCGTCCTTTCGCGATTGGCGGCGAGGGATTCGCCGCTCACCGGGTCATCGATCGTCGGCGCGGCGCCGCCGGGCGCCGTCCTGCTCGGGGCTCTCGAGCACGATCACTCCCGCGTACCCCACCACGCTCGAGGTGTCGCCGGTCTCGTCGCCGCTGTCGGCCCGGGCGACGACGACCGCCTGGTGCGCCACGGCGCTCTGCGCGGCGAAGAGGAGCGTCGTGGCCGGCAGGAAGCCGCACATGGAGATGTTCTCGGTCAGCACCGTGCGGAAGAGGCCCTCGGGGTCGAGGCCTTCGATGCGCGCGAGGGCGAGGTCGTCCTTGCGGCGACCGGCCGCCCGCGACTCGTAGTGGTTCATGTCGGACGAGGCGAGGACGAGCGGCGGCTCGGTCGCCTCGCGGCGCAGGCGCGCGAGCGCCTCGCCGACCTCGCGGCAGAGCTCGAGGCTCGGTTCTCCCAGGCAGACGGGAACGAAGGCGACGTCGGGACGGAGGGCCTGGAGGAAGGGCAGCTGCACCTCGAGCGAGTGCTCCCGCCGATGCGCCTCCGCGTCCTCTTCGAGCGAAGGGGCGAGCCTGCGGAGACGGTCGGCCATCTCCCGGTCGACCCGGACGTCGCCGAGCGGCGTCCGCCAGGCGTCGGAAGGATCGACGGCGGCGGGCGCGCCTCGTCCCGTGTGGTTCGGACAGAGGATGACGCACGTCGCCGGGATGCGCAGCCTCGCGTAGACCGCGCCGGCGACGGCGCCCGAGTAGACGTAGCCCGCGTGCGGCACGATGGCGCCGATGGCGGCGACGGGGTCGAGGCCGGCCGGCAGAAAGCCGCGCACGTCCGCCGCGAGCCGCTCGGGCTGCGCTTCGTAGAACATGCCGGCGACGGCAGGGGAGCGGACGATCACGGGCGGTGCGGAGGTGAAGGAGACACGAGGGCCGGCTCAATTCACCAGCAGCGTCGCTTCCGCCGACTTGCCCGCGAGCTCGACACGGATTTTCGCCGCGCCGGGCTTCTTTCCCGTCGCCACGCCCGCGCCGTCCACGGTCGCGACCGACGGGTCGGACGTCTTGAAGACGGCCGCGACCTCGGGAATCGGCAGGCCATCCGACCCGTAGGCGGTGACTTCGAAGTGCTGCGTTTCGCCGACGCGCGCGAGCGCGGTGACCGGACGGATGTCGACGCGCTCGATCGGCTTCAAGGCCACCGTCACGTCGCAGCCGCCCTGAATGTCGCCGATCTTGCCGACCACGGTCGTCGTGCCGGCCGCGACCGACGTCACCAGGCCGTCTTCCGAAATCGTCGCGACCTTGGGGTTCGACGAGGACCACGTCGGCTTCAGGTCGAGGACCTTCTGCTTCGAGTCCTTCACGCTGAAGGAGATCGGCACCGACGTCCCCGCCGGACCGGTCAGGGCGAGCGCCGGCGGGGTGATCTCGACCGCGGCGACGTCGATGACTTCGACCGGGACCTGGGCCGTCACGCCCTCGTAGGTCGCGGTGACCATGGACTTGCCGGGCTTTTTCGCCACGATGCGTCCGCCGGCCTCGGCCGCCACGACGTCGTTCGAGGCGCTCCACGTCGGCGTCGCCGGCTCGAGCGGCTGGCCCTTCTTGTCGAGGACTTTCGCCGCGAGCCGTTGAAACCGCTCGATGCCGTAAATCTTGACCTTCTTCGGCGAGATGTCGATCGAGGCGGGCTTGGGCGCGCAGGCCGCGGCCAGAGCGGTGAGCAGAGCGGCGGCGCCGAGCGCGATGCGGCGAGAACGCATCCCTTTTCCCTCCTGAGGTTTACCGTTTCGAGAATAGCACCGATTTCACATCCAGCGCAGGATCCGGTCGGCGCGCCGCTTGACCCGCTCGGGGTGACGCTGCAGGTCGTAGAGGCGCGGCGAAGGAATCATCGCGGCGAGCGTGGCGGCCTGCTCGCGCGACAGGTCGCGCGCCGAGACGCCCATGTAGCGCCGCGCCGCGGCCTCGACGCCGTAGGTGCGCGGACCGAGCTCGATGACGTTCAGATACAGCTCGAGGATCCGTTTCTTCGAGAGCTGGCTCTCGAGGCGCTTGGCGATCGCGAGCTCGCGGAGCTTGCGCCACGGCGTGCGCGCCGGCGAGAGGTACAGGTTCTTGGCGAGCTGCTGCGTGATCGTCGAGCCGCCGACTTTCAGACGGCCCTTCTCCCAGTTGGTCTCGAGCGCCCCGCGCATGGCCTCCCAGTCGACGCCGCCGTGCTCGAAGAAGCGCGAGTCCTCGGCGGCGACGACGGCGCGCTGGAGATCCGGCGCGATGCGCGCGAGCGGCACGGGCGTCCAGTCGAGCCGCGTGCTCTCGCCCCGTTTCGCCAGCTCGGCCTTGCGGCGCTCCATGAAGGCGGTCGTCGCGGGCCAGGAGCGGGCGAGCGGCCGGACGTCGGGAAGGGTCGCCCAAAACAGAACCGCGGCCCCGAGGGCCGCGGCGAGGATGACGATGAGGGCGCGACGGATCAAGAAACGCGAGGGATCACCCGCGGACGGCCGTCAGGGCCCGGCGCAGCTTCCGGACACCTTCCTCAGCTTCGTCCTTCGTCAGGACCAGGTGCGGCCGGAAGCGGACGGCGTTGGCGCCGGAGGCGAGACCCATCATGCCGTTCTCGAGGCAGGCCGCGAGCGTCTTGTCGCGCGTTTCCTTGTCCGGCAGGTCGAAGGCGATGAACAAGCCTCGGCCGCGCACGTTCGACATCACGCCGGGGAACTCGCCGGCGAGCTCGCGAAGGCGGGCCTGGAGGTGCTCGCCGACGACGCGGGCGTTCTCGACCAGGTTCTCCTCGGCGATGATCTCGAGGTACTTCGCGCACCGGATCATGTCGACCAGGTTGCCGCCCCACGTCGAGTTGATACGCGAGGAAACCTTGAAGACGTTGTCCGGCACCTCGTCCACGCGGTGGTTCGCGGCGAAGCCGCAGACCTGCGTCTTCTTGCCGAACGCGAACATGTCGGGCTCGACGCCCATCTGCTGCCAGCACCACATCGAGCCGGTCAGGCCGACGCCGGTCTGGACCTCGTCGAGGATCAGCAGGAAGTCGAGCTCGTCGGCGAGCTGGCGGAGGCGGCGGAAGAGCTCCGGGCGGAAGTGGTTGTCGCCGCCCTCGCCCTGGATCGGCTCGAGGATCAGCGCGGCGACGTCGTCCGGGTTGGCGGCGCAGGCGGCGCGGATCTCGCGCTCGACCTGCTCCTCGGCGGCGGCGACGCCCTGGATGACGGTCTCGGTGACGGGGAACGAGAGGCGCGGGCAGGTCAGGCGCGGCCAGTCGAATTTGGGGAAGTACTGGGTCTTGCGCGGGTCGGCGGTGTTGGTCATCGAGAGGGAGTAGCCGGAGCGGCCGTGGAAGGCGTTCTTGAAGTGAAGGATCTTCGTGCCCTTCTCGCCCTTGCCCTTCGCGAGGTTCTTGCGGATCTTCCAGTCGAAGGCCGTCTTCAGCGTGTTCTCGATCGCGAGGGTGCCGCCCTCGACGAAGAACATGTGGTCGCGGTGGGTTTTCGGGACGGCGAGGTCCGAGAACGTCTCGACGAACCGGGCGAAGTGCTCCGTGTAGATGTCGCTCGTCGAGGGTTTGGTGAGGGCGGCTTCCATGAGGGCCTCGCGGAACTCCGGGTCGGCCATCTTCGGGTGGTTGTAGCCGACTGGAAGGGTCGCGAAGCACGAGAAGAAGTCGAGGATCGGCCGGTCGCTCCGCGCGTCGTACAGGTACGAGCCCTTGCTCCGGCGCATGTCCATGACGACGTGGTAGCCGTCCACGAGGATGTGCCGGGAGAGCACGTCGAGGACGTTCTTCGGGGAGAGCTGCTCGCGCGTGACGGTCGACATCGGTCACCTCTCGAAGGCGCAAATCGGGCGGAAAACCCCGACGCGGAGCCGAAGGCTAGCATTTCCCCGAATCGAAAGTAACCCCCGGGCCCCTCTCCCAAAGGCCCCCTCACCCCTTCCCCCTCTCCCCGGGGGGAGAGGGGTGACCTCTACCTACTGGGGATAGAGCGCGGGGATTCTCGCGTCCTCGAGGCTCGCGGCGGTGCAGCGGTCCTTGCCGTGCTCCTTGGCGCGATAGAGCGCCGTGTCGGCGGCGCGCAGCAACTCGTTCTTCTGCTGCTCGACCGAGGCGCCCGGGGTCGCGTGCGAGCGGATCGAAGAGAGGCCGAGCGACGCCGTGATGACTCCCTGGAGGTTCAGCGCCGGCTCGTTGAAGCCGTAGGGGCGGAAGAGAAACGTCGCGCTCCGAATCGCCGTGCGGATCGCCTCGGAAACCTCGAGACCCTCCTCGAGGTTGTGGCCGGGCAGGATCAGGACGAACTCGTCGCCGCCGTAGCGCGTCAGCGTCGCGCGCTCGTCGGTGACCGTGCGGCGCAGGAGATAGCCGACCTCGCGGAGCACCTGGCTGCCCGCGAGATGTCCGTGCCGGTCGTTGACCGCCTTCAGGTTGTCGAGGTCGAGGAAGATCACGCAGCAGTCGCCGCCGTCGCGCGAGATGCGCGAGAGCTCCTGGGTCAGCCGCAGGTGGAGGTAGCGCTCGTTGTAGAGGCCCGTCAGGCCGTCGCGCTTGGCGACCTCGTACGCGCGGCGCGCGTCGAGCAGGTTCTGGATCGAGATCGACGCGTAGTCGGCGAAGATCTCGAGCAGGCGCCGGTCCTTCTCGCGGAAGCCGCCCGGGCCCGAGCGGTTGACCAGCTCGAGCACGCCGCACACCGAGGACTCGATCCGCACCGGGACGCAGAGGACCGACTTGGTCTGGAAGCCGTCGGTCAGGTCGAGCGTCGGGTAGAAGAAGGGATCGTCGACGACGTCGTCGGTCATGTACGCGACGCCCGTGGCGTAGACGTGCCCGACGATGCCGACGCGGGCGTTCATCCGCTTGCCGAGCCGTGCCTCGCCGTGGGCGCCGTAGGTGGCGATGAAGACGAGCTCGTTTTCGAGCCGGTCGTCCGAGTTCTTCGTCATCGGATCGTCGAGGAGGATCGAGCCCGCCTCCGACGGCACGAACTCGTTGGCCTTCTGGAGGATTTCGCGCAGGAAGCGGTCGACCTCGATCTCGCCGCTGTAGGCGTAGTACGCCTTGTGGCGCTCGAGGAAGTTCTCGAGACGGCGGTTCTCGAGTGTGAAAACCTGCAACACGCGGCGATATCCCGAAAAAAGTTTACCATCTGATAGCCTCGTTGACCGTGGCCTCAGTCACGCGACGTCATGCCGCCACAGCATGATCGCCGCGCCCGGGTGCGGCGATCCGGCCCACCCGCCCGCCGGCGCTGGGGTCAGAACTTTCTGGCGAGCGCCGGGACCGCCGAGCGGATCGTCGACGCCGCGCGCGTCGAGGCGGGCGACGTCGTGCTCGAGGTCGGTCCGGGCGACGGCGCGCTGACGCGGCCCCTGGCCGTGCGCGCCGGGACCCTCGTCGCGGTCGAGATCGATCCCGCGCGGGCCCGGGCCCTGACGGCCGAGTTCGCGGCGAACCCGAAGGTCCGGGTGCTCGAAGGCGACGTCCTGTCGCGGTCCTTCGCGGACTGGCTCGCCGCGGCGGGCGCGGCCGGACCGGCCCTTCTCGTCGGCAACCTGCCCTACAACGTCGCCACGCCGATCCTGACCTCGGCGCTCGAGGCGCCGGCGGTCATCCGGCGCGCCGTCGCGACCGTGCAGCGCGAGGTGGCGCGGCGGTTCCTCGCGAAGCCCGGCGAGGATGCCTACGGCTACCTGTCGGTCCGGACGGCCGCGCGGGCGACCGGCCGCATCCTCTTCGACCTGCCGCCCGGGGCGTTCCGGCCCCGCCCCAAGGTGCACTCGAGCGTCCTCGAGCTCGTCCCGCGGCCGGACGTCGCGGAGCCCGAGCTGCTGCGCCGCGCGCTGTGCCTGGCCTCGCTCGGGTTCAACGCGCGGCGCAAGACGCTGCCGAACGCGCTGTCGTCGGCGGCGCCGCGGGCGGAGTGGGAGGAAGCGCTGACGCGGCTCGGCAAGGATCCGCGCGTTCGCGCCGAGGAGCTCGGCCTCGACGATTTCCTCGCG
>Ga0335071_10000566_pt1 | contig 40627 bp, 37 predicted proteins | sample Lox_Sample_15_FD_206724 | JGI IMG/M metagenome (GOLD analysis project Ga0335071, IMG submission 206724) | Soil microbial communities from Loxahatchee National Wildlife Refuge, Florida, United States - Lox_Sample_1.5 | ecosystem: Environmental > Terrestrial > Soil > Wetlands | place: USA... | reverse complement strand
TGTCCCACCATGTCGCTTGTAAGAGTGGCTGGGAACTCCCTCATAGTGAGGCGGTGGGACATTTCTCGTCTTTCTCTCCCAAAGGGGGCTCCTTGCCGCGTCCTGATTTCAGCCGGAACCAGTGGTGCGTGCTTTCGATCTTGATGCTGGTCAACTTCGTGAATTATGTCGACCGCCAGGTCATTTTCTCGATGTTCCCGGCAATCCGCCACGACTTTGGGCTCAGCTACCAGCAACTGGGGTATCTGGCCACCGCTTTTACGGCCGTTCTGTCCCTTAGCACGTTCCCGCTGGGGATATTGGCGGACCGTCTGTCACGACGATCGGTGATCAGCGCAGGTGTTTTGTTTTGGAGCGGCGCGACCTTCTTCAGCGGCCTCGCCGGGACCTTCCGCGCCTTGCTGGCGGCGCGGGCGTTGGTGGGAGTCGGGGAAGCTGCCTACACGCCCGCGGGCGCCGCCGTCCTGAGCGCGACCTTTCCGAAGGACGTTCGGGCGCGCATCCAAGGAGCTTGCGACATGGGAATGTTTGCCGGAGGCGCGACAGGAATTGCGCTTGGCGGTATCATGGCTCAATCCTTTGGTTGGCGAACTGCCTTCTTTTTTGTGGGGATTCCGGGTTTGCTGTTGGGCCTGAGTTCGATGCGGCTCCCGGAGCCGCATCACGATTCGTCTGATGAGCGCATGAAAGTGCGCGACCTGCTGCGGGTGCCCGCGTATCTAACCGTGCTCGTGGCTGGTTGGTTTGCGAGCTTTGCCGGGTACACCTACATCGCGTGGGGACCGGATCTGATTCAGGAACAGAAAGGCTTCACGGCACGGGAGGCTGGATTGGCCCTAGGGCTTACCGTGGTTTTAGGCGGGGCGTTGGGAATCGCGGTAGGAGCGTATTTGTCCGACCGCATTGCCCGCTTGCGGCCCTGGGGTCGCGCCCTGGTGATTCCCATCGGCTTCATCCTAGGTGCTCCCGCGATCTTCTTCGCGTTGCACACTTCGGCAAAGATTCCATTTCTCATTCTGTTCGGGCTAGGCGCGTTCTTCATGAGCTGGTACCACGGCCCGCTCACCGCCACCATTCACGACCTCGTGCCGGCTAGCGGACATGCCACCGCGCTCGGCCTCTACTACCTCTTCGTCAATCTCTTTGCTATGGCACTGGCGCCGCTAGTCGTGGGGCGGGCAGCCGATCGCTATGGCCTGATCAACGCCCTACACATCCCGATCGTTGCGCAACTGGTCGGGGGAGCTTGTTTTGCCGTTGTCGTATTCCTGATCCGCCGTCACGGGCTGCACCATCCGGTGCTGCGCCGGCACTGGGAGGGCCGAACGCTGGCGCCCTCACTGGCGACCGCGGAACTGGAAGCTACCAGCATCTGACGCCGAATCTCGGCCCGGGGCCCCCACAACTTCAGGAAGGAGCAAGCGACATGGGACAGCTGGTCACCATTGATACCAATCTCGACGCCAACCTCACTCCACCACCGGTGAAGCACTATCAGGCATACCGGCCAAAGCCGTTCACGCGTGCCGAGCGCGACACTACGACGCTCCTCTTTGGCGGACTCACGTGGAAGCACGAACGCCTGATGCAGGGCGCGTTGCACAACCTGAAGTACAACGCGGAGCCGTTGCCGAATATCGCGCGGGAGGATCTCAATGCCGGAAAGGAGCTGATCGATGTCGGCGCCTGCTGTCCCACGATCTTCACCACCGGCAGCCTGGTCAATTTTCTGAAAAATGAGGTCGCGCTGCACGGCAAAGATGAAGTCAACAAGAAGTACGTGTACCTGACTGCCGGCGCCTGCGGTCCATGCCGCTTCGGCCAGTACCACGAGTCTTATGCCATGGCGCTCGACGGCCTGGGGCTGCGCGACTTCCGGCTGTTCCTGCTGGCGCAGGATGAACTCGATCAGGGCGAAACCGGCGGCGGAGGTCTCGACATCAACATGCCGCTCAGCCTCGGCCTGATCTGGTCGATCCTCTGCGGCGATGTAATCACGGACCTGGAATACGCGACGCGTCCGTACGAAGTGAATCCGGGCCAGACCGACGCCGTTCTGAAGGACTGCATCGAGTACATGTACCAGGTCTTCAAGAACCGTCCCGATCACGGCGAAAAGCTCGGCACGTTGGCCTGGCACCTGACAACCAGCTACTTCACTAACGGGCTGCGCGAAGTGCGCCGCAGATGGGGTGCAATCGAGGTCGACCGCACCCGTGTGAAAGCACGGGTCAAAATCACCGGCGAATTCTGGCTGCAGACGCACGAAGGCGACGGCAACTACAACATCAAGAAATGGCTGGAGCAGGAAGACTCCGAAGTTGCGCCACCGCCGGTCGCGGTGTGGCTGCATTACCTGATGCATCCGGTGATTCGCAAACTGGAGCACAGGCACTCGACCAGCAAGCATCCGAAGCGCGACGACATGATTTTGAAGGCGGTCGAACGGCTCTACGTCCGAACGTACAACCGCTTCCGCAAAGCGCTGTCGAACATACCTAGCGAACTCCCGGACCAGGTAGAGCTGAAAGATCTCGCCGAGCCTTTCTATCACTTCGAGCTGCGCGGCGGGGAAGGGCACATGCTGATCGGGAAGGCGCTGTATGCCTATCACCACAAGAAAGCGCATATGATTTGCGAACTCTCGCCGTACTCCTGCATGCCGAATACGATGTCGATTGGCTCGATGGCGAATGTCATCGGGAAATATCCCGATCTGCTGTACGCGCCGATCGAGGTCAAAGGCGATGCTGAGGTGCACGCGCTCTCCCGCTGCCAGATGATCCTCACGGAGGCGAAGAAGCGGGCACAGGCGGAATTCGAAGTTGCGTTGAAGAGGACTGGGCTCACCGTGGAAGCGATCCGCGAATATGAGAAACATCATCCCGAGTTGCGGCGCGCGACGTACAAGGTCCCGCACAAGGGATATTCGGGGACATCGGCGAACTATGTGCTTCATCTCGCTCAGGATCGTGGCCTAGCCATGGCCTGAGTACAAACATGTAACTGCACCTGATGGTCACAACCAGAAAGCGAACGAGGTGAAGTGCATGGCGAACGGATTGGTACAGATTGCACCGATTGATGGGGAGCCAGGCGTATTCATGGCTCCCGTGCCTTCGCCCGCGGTTTTCGCGGGCGAGAGCCTGATCTGCGGCCTGGATGTCGGCAGCACGACCTGCAAATACACGCTCGCCACCGTGCGCGGCGACGTGCTGGCGCAGGCGTACGAGCGGCACAACACGCGACAGGCGGAGAAGATTCTTCAGTTCCTCACCATGCTCGAGTCGAAGCATGGACTAACCCCGGGACGGGACCGCGTCTTCTTCACGGGGTCGGGGGCGGGAATCATCGCCCCGCTGGTGGGCGGCAAGATCGTGCAGGAGGTGGTGGCCGTGGCGGCGGCGGTGGACAAGCTGCATCCCAATGTCCGCTTCGTCAGCGAGATCGGCGGCGAGGACATGAAGACGATCTTCTTCCAGGGAGAAGGCGCCGCGCGCAGCAAGCAGGTGCTGATGCAGAGCGCCTGCTCCGGCGGCACCGGAACGTTTATTGAAAAAACCGCGCGTAAGCTGGAGATTCCGCCGGAGACGCTCTCGAAGATGGGCTACAGCGGATATCCGCTGCACAAGGTCAGCAGCAAGTGCGGAATCTTTGCCGAAGCCGACGCCAACACCTTGCTGAAGGCGGGCGTACCGGTAGAAGAGATCATCGCGTCGTTGTTTGAGGCCGTTGTTTACCAGAACCTGGCGACGCTGACGCGCGGCAATACACCCATGCCCGAAATCCTCTTGCTCGGGGGGCCCAATCTCTTCTTCAAGGGTCTGCAGGAGGCGTGGCGGTATCACCTGAGCAAAGTCTGGAAGGAGCGCAAGGTGCCGGTTTCTGACGAGCGCGACGTCACCACGCTGATCCGCGTTCCCGACAACGCGCTGTACTACGCCGCGCTGGGATGCGTGGAAGTCGCGATGCGCGAGAACGGCGCAGCCGGCCTGTACACCGGGTACGAGCGATTGAAGTATTGGATCGAAGAGGGTCAGTACGAAGAAAAGAAGAAGATGGGACGGGGCGGACTCTGCAAAGACGATCTGGACCTTGCCACCTTCAAAGCAAAGTACGAGAAGCCCAAAGCGTCGGCGCCTCCGGCGGAGGTCGCAGCTGCGGGCGCGAGCCTGGGCCCGATCGTGCTCGGCTGCGACTTCGGTTCCACCACCGCCAAGGCCGTTTGCATGTCTCCGGAAAAGGAATTGTTGTTCTCCTGCTACGCGTTGAGCCGGGGCAATCCGATCGAAGATGCAAAGTCGCTGTTCCGCCAGGTGAGACAAGTCGTCAGCGATCAGGACATTCTCGGGCTGGCGCTAACCGGTTATGGCAAGGATCTGCTGAAAGGAATCCTCGGCGCCGACTGTCCAGTGGTTGAGACCATCGCACATGCCTCCGCCGGACTCCATTTTTTCCCTGACGCCGATTGCATTTGCGACGTCGGTGGTGTCGACGTGAAGATCATGATTCTCAACAATGGCGCCGTCACTGACTTTCGCCTGAACTCGCAGTGTTCGTCGGGCAATGGCGCATTTCTGCAGGGCGTGGCCGAGCGCTTCAACATTCCTATGGGAGACATGGCCGAAGGCGCCTTCAAGGCGCTGGCCATGCCACAACTTTCGATGGGCTGCGGCGTGTTCCTCCAAAGTGACATCGTCAACCAACAGCGCAAGGGATGGCAGGCCGAGGAAATTCTCGCGGGGCTGTGCGCGATCCTGCCGCTCAACGTGTGGATCTACGCTGGAGGGATGAACAACCTGCAGCAGGTTGGACGCAAATACATCCTGCAGGGCGGAACGCACCGCAACCTTGCGGTCGTAAAGACGCAGGTGGACTTCATCCTCAGCAAAGTGCCCGATGCCGAAGTTGTCGTGCATCCGTACTCGGGTGAAGCCGGCGCGATCGGAGCGGCGCTGGTTGCGCTCGACTGGTGGAAGAACGGCGGAAAGACGATGTTCCGCGGCTTCGATTCCATCGAAAAGCTCACCTACAAGACGGCCACGTCTGTAGACACGGTCTGCCATTGGTGTCCCGTGAACTGCCAGCGGAGCTTCATCGATGTCGAACTGCTCGAAGGCAAAGGACGTCCGTGGAGCAAAGTTCCTCTGGCTTCGGGCTGGGAGCGGGTCATTGTCAACAATTCCTGTCCGAAGGGGTTGGTCGAAGATCTGAACGAAATGAAGGTCATCAAGGCCGGAATCGAGAAAACAAAGAATGCGTTTCCAAATGTTGCAGACATGGTTCGGCAAGAAGGCTTCCGCCGCAACTAAAAGCGCTCCGAAGAAAGATCGCTCGCAATTGCGTGTCGGCATCCCGAAAGTTCTCAACATGTGGACGACTCACCAGTTCTGGGTGGGCTTCCTGAAAGAGCTGGGCGTGCAGTCGGAGAACATCATCTTCAGCTCCGACACGTCGGAAGAGCAGGGCCGGGAGTTCGGCAAAGGCCGCGGGACGGTCGACTGCTGCTATCCGGTCAAGGCGATGAGCGGCCATTATGGCGAGCTGCTGTTTGGGCAGAAGAAGAAAATCCACGTCCTTTTGAGCCCGATGATTCACTCGCTCCCCTCGCTGCTCTACGGCCACGTCGTCGACACGGTGACCTGCACCCGCGTGATGGCCGGGCCGGAGAATATCAAAGCCGGATTTCTCAAAGAGCGGGATATCTTTGCGGAGAACAACGTCGTGTATGCATCTCCCTTCGTCAGTCTCGGTGATCGGCACGTCGTTACCGAGCAGTTACACACCGCGTTGAAAGATGTATTTGATCTCAATCCGGAGGAAACCGCACGTGCGGTAAAGGCTGGATATGCCGCCCTCGACGGGGTTACGGAGCGCATTCGCAAGCAGGGGCGGGAGATTCTCACCTGGTGCGCAAAGAATCAGAAGCCGTGCATCCTGGTGCTGGCCCGCCCCTATCACATGGATACTGGAATCGGGCACGAGATCGAGGCGGAGATCCAGGCATGCGGCTACCCCATTCTCTGGCTGCAATACCTTCCGGGCGACATGGATCTGATGAACTGGCTGTTCGAAGCGGATCTCAAAGCCGGACGGATCAAGAACCCGTTCGACATCGCCGACGTCTGGACTTCTTCCTACAGCAGCAACACGAACGAAATCATGTGGGGCGCGAAGTTTGCCACACGGTGTCCCTGGATCACTTGCGTGGTGCGACTCTCCAGTTACGAGTGCGGCATGGACCAGCCGACCTACACGCCGGCGCAGAAGATCGTCGAGGCGACTGGCACGCTGTATTTCAAATTCGGAGATCTCGATTCCACGAAGCCTGCGGGAGGAATCAAAATCCGCGTGGAGACGATCTCGCACTACTTGGGCAAGTATTCGCAAGAGATAATCCAGCGCAAGCTGAGCTACCTGTCACCCCAATGCCCTTTGACGGATCTTCAGCTACGTCAATCGTTGTCAATCGATGTGGACTCGGCAGACCCGGTAGTCAGCGTGGTCTAGGTAACTTCATCACCGTAGAGGACGCAACCACGCCTCCTTCCGTTGCACGTTTCCCCACGTGACGTGAATCGTGCATCAGGTCGCGCCAGTTGAATTTCGACGAAGAGGCTGGTCATGTCGCGCAAGCTGTTTGGCATCGGTGCTCATGGAAGCATCGTGGGTGAAATCCACCGTGCACTCGCGGCTGCGGGAAGCAGTCCCGGAAGGGTCGACGAATTCTATGGTCAAAGCACGGCGACGGCCGTGAAACAGCTCCAGCGCAGTCTGGGCCTGCCGGTAACCGGGGACGTCGACGATGACACGTGGACGCAATGCATGCCACGCCCGATACCTTCATTGTTCGAGCGTGCCCTGGAACTGACGGTCGCGTTTGAAGGCCACAGCTACACTCTCGCCGTCGGAGATTTCGACGGAGCCTGGCTTACCTGGGGTATCGTCGGTTTCACCATGAAGTCCGGCAAGGTGCAGGAGATCATCTCGCGCTGCAACCAGTCGCATCCCGAATTGATCATGCAAGCGTTCGGCGAGAATGGCGGCAAACTCCTCGAGGTCATGGAGGGGCCGGGAAAGCAGCAGAAAGCCTGGGCCAGCAGTGTCTCGATCAACGGGCGACTCTCGCCCCCATGGCGCCAGCAATTTCAGTCTTTCGGCGGCTTTCCTGAGGTCCGGGCGCTACAACGCCAGTTGGCTCATGATGAATATTTTGTGACTTGTCTCAGGACTGCGCGCAGGTTCAACCTGCAATCGGAGCTGGGTATTGCTCTGTGCTTTGACATCCACGTGCAGAACGGTTCCATCAATTCCGCTGCAGGGGCTTTGATTCGGAGCCGTCTCGCCGGCAAGCCTGGTCTTGCCGAGCGCAAGTTGCGTGAAACCATCGCAAATGCGGTCGCTGATAGCGCGAAGCCTGCATTCCGCGAAGACGTTCGCTCCCGGAAGATGGCCATCGCAACCGGCCGGGGATACGTTCATGGTGCTGACTATGATCTCAGTAACTGGGGTCTCGGCGAGATTCCCGCAGGGGACATGGCTTTCGCCTGAAAGCCCGCCGCTTTCGGTATGCCTTCTGCCCGCCCGTTCTCATCCGATGCCAAGATTTTCCTGCAAGGAATTCCGTGGGCCGGCGTTCTCTTCTTGACGCCACGGGTTTCACGATCTTCTCCCAGGAGGTTCCCAATGCAGAAGCGACGCGGGTTTTCGCTGATCGAACTGCTCATCGTAATCGCTATCATTCTCATCATCGCCTCGATGGCGATTCCGAGCTTGACCGGTGCACACCGCACAGCCAACGAGGCTGCTGCTGTGAAAGCTCTGCAGACGATTAACACGGCACAGGTTTCATACAACTCCACCTATCCGACGATCGGTTTCGCCGCCAACCTGGCAATGTTGGGTGGAACCTCCTGCCTGCCTCCCAGTTCCCGTAGCGCGTGTCTAATCGACAATCAGATTGCCTCCGGAACGAAGCACGGCTACAACTTTGTTATCACAGGCCTGGCGGGGACGCCGGCGGCGACCTATCAAGTCCTCGCGTCGCCAACTGTCCCCAACCACACGGGCGTACGCTATTTCTGTTCGTTTGCGGACGGTGTCGTCCGCGTATCTGAATCGGCAATCAGCGCCTGCGATACGAACCTGCCGCCGTTACAGTAGGCACCGTGTCCCAGCTGGCGCACGATGGCGGTCTGGCGTTTTCTGATTCCAAAACAGGAGCCGGGGCGGAGGAAATGCTAAATTGGAAGGTTCATGTCCGCCCCGAATTCTCTCTTTGTACGGGCCGCAAAGGGCCAACCCACTGACCGCACGCCGGTCTGGTTCATGCGCCAGGCCGGACGCTACATGGCCGAGTATCGCGCGGTCCGCAAGAAGTATTCCCTTATTGAAATCTGCAAGAAACCGAAAATTGCCGCTCAGGTCACGATCGAAGCCGCGGAGATCCTCAAGGTCGACGCCGCCATCATCTTTGCCGATCTGTTGCTCCCGTTGGAAGTGATGGGACTGCCCTTTCACTTTGCTGCTGGAGAAGGGCCAAAAATCGAAAGGCCGGTGCGCACTCCGCAGGATGTTGCCGCCTTGCATATCGATTGCGCGGCAGATCTCGGATATGTCGCTGAGGCCGTCAAGCTGGTCTGCAAGCACTTTGGTGAGAAACTCCCGGTGATCGGTTTCTGCGGCGCGCCCTTTACGCTGGCCAGCTACATGATCGAAGGCGGCGGTTCGCGAAACTACGTCTACACCAAGAAAATGATGTACTCGGCTTCCGCGGCCTGGAACCAGCTGATGGACAAGCTGGTGTCAGTGACAGCAGAGTATTCAGCCGATCAGGTCCGTGCCGGCGCTGATACCATTCAGATCTTCGACAGCTGGGTTGGATGCCTGAGCGTCGAAGACTATCGCCGCTACGTTCTGCCGCATGTAACCGGCCTGGTGAAGCGCCTGCAGACGACCGGCGTTCCCATCATTTATTTCGGCACTGACAGCGCCACCTTGCTGCCCTCGATGAAGGAAACCGGAGCGGAAGTCATCGGCCTCGATTGGCGGGTCCCGCTCGATGTCGGCTGGCAGAGCATGGGCCTCAAAGGGTCCGTGCAGGGAAACCTTGATCCGGTGCTGCTGTTCGCGGAATGGAAGGAATTACAAGGACGGGCCGGCGATATCCTCCGCCGGGCTGCCGGGCGTCCGGGCCACATCTTCAATCTCGGGCATGGCATTCTTCCGGAAACTCCCGTCGACAATGTCAAAGCTCTCTGCAACTTCATTCGCGACCACTCGGCGGAGTACAGAAGATGAACGCCTGTCCAATGGGGTTGGGTGAAGCTTGCTACTGCGCCAACCATGTGAATTCCTTCGCATCGGAGCCTTCCAGGACGGCTGTGCTCCTCCTGGCGCACGGTACACCTGAGAGCCCTGAACAGATTCCCGACTACCTTCGGTATGTCACCAGCGGACGCCCGCTACCACCGAACGTCGTCGAGGAAATCACGCATCGCTATTCCCTGATTCAGTTTTCGCCGCTGAGTTGCTGGACACTCCTTCAGGCGGATCATCTCTCGCAATCACTGCGGCTGCCGGTTTTCGTCGGCATGCGCAACTGGAGACCGTTTATCGCCGATGCCGTGAAGGCGATTGCCGCTGAGAAGTACGAGCGAGTCATCGCCATCTGTCTGGCTCCGCAGAATTCCAGAACGAGCGTTGGGCTCTATCGCCGCGCTGTGGTTGGAGATGGGAATTTCCCCTTCGCGCTCGATTTTGTGGACGAGTGGCACGACCAGCCTACTCTGGCAAAAGCTTTTGCCGAGAAATTTCGGGCCGGCCATGCGAAGGCCAACGCAGAACACGGAACCCGGTTGCCCGTGATTTTCACTGCACACAGTGTCCCACAGAGAACCATCGCAGACGGCGACCCTTACGAGGCTCAATCCAAAGAGACCGCGGCCCTGGTTGCGAAAGAAGCTGGGCTAGATGCCAGTGATTGGACTTTCGCCTTTCAGAGCCAAGGCATGTCGGGCGGAGCATGGATTGGACCGACAGTGGAAGAAACAATCCTAAGTCTGAAAGCCAAGGGACATACCGGCGTGTTCATCCAGCCTGTCGGTTTTCTCTGCGACCATGTGGAAGTGCTCTACGACATCGATATCTTCTTTAAGGAATTCGCGCAGAAACAGGGCATGCGCCTGTGGCGGGCCGACTCGCTCAATGGGTCGCAGATGCTGACGGCGGCCTTGGCCGAACTTGTGCGCAGCAGAATCGGCTCACTGTAGTCTTCGCCCGAAAGCATCATCGACGTTCGGCGCGCGACTCATCGCGAATAGCGGATGTCCAAACGGATCGCCATCATCGGCGGCGGTATCTCCGGCCTTTCGGCGGCCTACACGCTTGAGCAAAAACGCCGCGCCGGTGTAGACGTCGAGTATGTCCTCTACGAGAGTGCGCCACGACTCGGTGGTGTCCTCGTCACCGATCGCGTGGATGGCTGTTTGGTGGAAGCTGGGCCCGACTCTTTCATCACCGAGAAACCCTGGGCGGCGGATCTCTGCCGCGAAATCGGACTCGGCGATCAACTGATTGGTTCGAACGACACGCAGCGCAAGACCTATATCGTCGTCAAAGGCAGACTTGTTGTGATGCCGGATGGCCTCATGTTCATGGTGCCTACGAAGATTCTGCCGACGGTCTTCTCCCCGTTGTTTTCCCTGCGCACCAAGATTCGAATGGCCATGGAATGGTTCCATCCTCCCCATAGGGCATCTGCCGACGAGACGGTGGCCGATCTGGTCCAACGCCACTACGGATCGGATATGGTCAATTTGCTCGCTGATCCACTGCTCTCCGGGGTTTATGGCGGCGAAGCGTCGCAACTCAGTGTGCGTGCCGTTCTCCCTCGTTTTGCGGAGATGGAGGCGAAACACGGCAGTCTCGGACGAGCGATGCTGGCGGCGAGAAAGAAGGTGGCTGCCGCCAAGAAAGGTCCGGCCCCACCCCTCTTCACATCTCTCAAAGAAGGCATGCAGCAGATGGTCGACACTCTGGCCGTCCGGATCGACCCGGATGCCGTTCGATCCTCGACCGCGGTCCAGTCAGTCCTTTTTCAAGACAACGGCTGGACCATTTCCGCCGGATACCAGAGCGACCATTTTGACGGCTTGATCATCGCAACGCCCGCAAGCGCGGCATCTGCACTGCTGCAAATGGCCGACGAGTCCCTGTCGCGGGAACTCGGCGAAATCCGCTACAGCTCTTCAGTGACCGTCACACTCGGCTACGACGAACTGGTGCGCCGCTCGCTCCCCCCTGGCTTCGGATTCCTTGTGCCCCGCAGCGAAGGTCGTCGCATGCTCGCAGCGACCTTCGTTCACAACAAGTTCCCCCACCGGGCTCCTGAGAATCGCGCGATTGTGCGGTGTTTCCTGGGTGGTGCCCGGGACGAAGAAATTCTCCAGAGCGGCAAAGACGAAATCCTGCGCATCGTGCGCGATGAACTCCGGCAAATTATCAAACTCTCTGCCGAACCACTCTTCGTTCGTGTCTACAAGTGGCAGGGCGCCATGGCCCAATATGGCGTCGGACACCTCGAACGTCTGCAACGCATCGAGACCGTTCTCCAGAAACTCCCGGGGCTTGGCCTTGCCGGCAACGCGTTCACCGGAATTGGCGTCCCCGACTGCGTCCGCTCCGGGAAACAGGCCGCGCTCAAGGTCCTATCGGCAATCGGTCTGGAAGAAACCGCTGCCTGACGCCACCACTGTTGCTTCAATTACCTCTGTAATCTCGTTCCCGGATACTGACGGGGCGAAACTGTACGCTGCCTGCGGGGTTTCTATTCGGAGAGGGGTGGGGAATATGAAGATCATCACAGGCCTGCTCATCAGCCTGCTATTGGCCGCAACGGCAGTCGCGCGGCAGACCTCCGATCACGACATGGGCAATATGCAGATGCCCGGCCATGACATGTCCAGCATGTCCTCTGACAGAGACGCTGGGGCGCACGCCATGCGCTCCAAGGAAGATCGGCATATGGACATGGGTCCGCACATGAAGATGACGGCCCTGCGCGAACCCAGGCCCGGTGATGCCGAGAAGGCAGCGAAAGTGGTTGAAGCGGCGCGCAAAGTCGCGGAGAAATATCAGGATTACCACGTCGGCCTCGCCGACGGATTTAAGATCTTCTTGCCGAACCTGCCGCAGAAGCAATATCACTTCACAAACTACCAATACGGCTTCGAGGCTGCCTTCTCCTTTAACCCAGAGCACCCCACCTCGTTGCTCTACGAAAAGCATGGCGATGACTACAAACTGATCGGCGTGATGTACACGGCTCCGAAGCGCTTTACCGAAGACGATTTGAACCAACGCATCCCGCTCAGCGTCGCGCAGTGGCACGAGCATGTGAACTTCTGTAAGGCCCCCGACGACCGTAAGAAAGAGTACTTTGGGGCCAACGCCAAGTTCGGCCTCCTCGGCTCAATTGCAACCGAAGACGAGTGCAAGGCTAACGGCGGGGCATTCCTCCCAGTCATTTTCAATTGGATGGTACACGTATATCCCTTTGAAAAAGACTCGGCGAAGATCTGGTCCGTCGAACGGCAACACGAACACGGCGCTGATTAGCCACGCTATTCCGTTGGCACGGTTACAGCTGCCTCGTTGGAATACGCGCTTTCCATGCCGCTGCTGTCGAGCGCTGTGATGACGTAGTAGTAAGTTGTTCCTGTAGCGACGGCCGTGTCCGAGTAGCTTAGGCCTGACTCTGGCGATGATGTGACCTTGGAGTACGGACCCTTGGAAACGTTGCCGCGATACACGTTATACCCAACCACTCCCGTCGTTCCGCTCGCATTCCACGACAAATCGACGCTGTGCGAAGCCGGCGTCACACCGGTACCGCTAAGCGCTTCGGTGCTTGGCGAGTTCGTTGCATTGCTCACGAACGACACGGAACCTGTGGCAGCTCCCGAAACCTGAGGCTGGAAGGTCAAAGTAAACGGGATAGATTGGCCGTCGGCAATGGAGACCGGAAGGCTGATGCCGCTCAGTGCAAATTCGGTACTCGTGCTCGAGGCTGTCGAAATTGTGATGGGGGAGCCAACGGCTTTCAAGACCCCGTTTGTTGTAGCAGTCTGCCCGGTATTGACGTTGCCGAAATTGTAGGTCGACGGAGAGAGAGTCAATTGGCCCGGTGTCATGCCCGTGCCGGATAAGCCCATGTTCAGTTGTCCATTAGAGGCATCGGATGTCACTGCGAGGTTCCCTGACGCGTTTCCGCCGCTAGTCGGCGCGAAAACGATGCCGAAAGTCAGACTCTGTCCGGCGGTCAGCGTGATCGGAGGATTGAGCCCGCTCACGGAGAACGCAGCACTGGAGAGCGAGGTCCCGGAGATTGTCAGGTTTGCCGATCCAGTATTACTCACTACCGCGGTCGCGCTTTGAGAACTGCCAACCATGACGCTGCCGAATGCCACGCTGGAAGGAGAAGCCGAGATCTGCGCTCCCGTAACACCCGATCCCGACAGCGCAACTTGTGCAGTCGATGTCCCAGTTCTGACGTTCTTCCACCAATTCTGTGTTACCAGCGAAACCGTGCCAGTATCCGTTGCAGCGGCCGGAGGCGAGAATGTCACACTGAACGACACGCTCTGTCCTACGGGAATAGAAATCGGATACTTCATGCCGCTGATGGCGTATCCCGTTCCAGTCACGCTTGCTTGAAAAATGCCAATCTTGCGTTTTGTGATGTTCTTCACGACTACGGTTTGGGATTTACTTCCTCCAACGACGACGCCACCGAAATTCAGCGTCGCGGGAGTAAGGGAAACCTGCTGTGCCACGACTGTGACCGCGAAAAATGAACTGACGAAAAACAGAAAGAAGAAGACACACTTCGAACCAATGGTTTTCACAGCTCACACCTTTCGTGCGCGCAAATGGCCGCGCAACGGGGGGATTGGTGCTGCGCTTCTCGAGACGAACTTTCGTCGAGAAATCCGCAGGATGATTGTGGCTGGCTACGACTGAACAGGACAGATCACTGCCGTCCACTCGAGGTGCGGAGAAAGTGCAATGGGCAGTGATGTGCGGATTTCAACGCTCCATGCGCAATTGGACATCATCGGAGCGATTACTGCGCTGTTCACTCACGATTTCCGGTGGGTTCGGGACGGCACAGTTTGTTACAAATCGCGTGCACCGTTATCATCGCTGCATCATGAAAACGGCACATGTGCTGGTTCTTCTCGCCTTGACGGGTTCCATTCTGGGACAGACAAGTGTGGGCTCGAAAGAGGTCGACGCTGTCTACTCACAAGCGCACGACCTCTACATCGACCTTCATCAGCACCCAGAGCTGTCGATGCATGAGACGCAGACCGCGTCAAAGCTAGCCGCGCGCCTGCGCAGCTTGGGCTACGAGGTCGCCGAGCACGTGGGTATCACCGGTGTGGTCGCAATCATGAAGAACGGCGCCGGGCCCACGGTCATGCTGCGGACTGAACTGGACGCTCTGCCCGTAGAAGAGAAGACGGGCCTGGCCTACGCGAGCAAGGTTCATGTCAAGGACGATTCCGGGCTTGATGTGCCGGTCATGCATGCCTGCGGACACGATCTGCACATGGCGTCACTGGCGGGCACTGCGGAAATCATGGCGCAGAGCAAGAATACGTGGCACGGCACGCTGATGCTGATTGGGCAACCGGCCGAGGAGACGATCGGCGGCGCTGAGGCCATGGTCAAAGATGGCCTCTTCACACGCTTCCCCAAGCCCGCGTACGGGGTCGCTTTCCACGTTGGTAACGGGCTTCCCGCCGGACAGATCGGCATCACTCCCGGCGTGTACAACACAAACGCCGACTCCATCCGCATCACGATTTACGGCAAGGGCGGCCACGGATCGCAGCCGTACACCGCGATCGATCCCATCGTCATCGCCGCGCGAACCATCCTGACGCTGCAAACCATCGTTTCGCGCGAGATCAAATCAGGTGAAGTGGCGGTGATCACGGTCGGCTACATTCGCGCCGGCACAAAAAACAACATCATCCCCGACCAAGCGGAAATGGGATTAACTGTCCGTACCCGTAATACGGAGGTCCGCACGCAGGTCCTGGCGGCGATCCATCGCATCGTCAAAGCCGAGGCTCAGGCAGGCGGTGCCCAGAAGGACCCTCTGGTCGAGCGCTTCGAGAGTACCAGTGCGGTGTACAACGATCCGGCTTTGGCGGAACGCCTGCGAGCGCCGCTTGCGGCCGCACTCGGCAAGGAGAATGTCATCGCCACCGAGCCGATCATGCCGTCGGAAGACTACTCGGTGTTCGTTGAGCAGGGCGTACCGTCGCTGTATGTCAACCTCGGCGGCGCAGACCCGCAGAAGTTCGCCGGGGCCAAGGCATCGGAAGCATTGCTGCCTTCGAATCATTCGCCGTTTTTCGCGCCCGATGTTGAACCGTCTCTGCGCACAGCAATTAAAGCGGAGGTCGCCGCACTTCGAGAGTTGCTGAAGTAGTTGGGCTGGCGTCCGATCCGGCGGATATCAGGATCGGCGATTGCTCTGCTATCCTGACTTCCTGTTCTGACCCTTTTCCGTTCATGACTGGCGTTGTCTCCACAATGCGATGGAAGGTCATCGTTGCCTTCGCGCTGGTCTATTTCTTTTGGGGTTCGACTTATCTGGGCATCGGCATCGCCGTCGAGCACATACCACCTGGACTGATGTGCGGGACGCGATTCACGATCGCGGGCATCTTCATGCTGGCATGGTGTGCGCTCAGCGGACGGCCAATCCGTCATTCCCCAACTGCGTTGTTTCATATGGCGGTCGTAGGGATTTTGCTGCTGACCGGCGGGAATCTCACGCTGTCGTATGCCGAGCAGGTTGTTCCTACCGGCCTCTCGGCGCTGATCATCGCCGTCACGCCGCTCTGGTTTCTTGTGCTCGACACGTGGTTGCTCGGAGATCACCACATTGCGCGACGCGGCAAGATTGGACTTGTGATCGGAATCATGGGGGTCATGGTTCTGATCTGGCCGGAACTCGTGTCACCGTCGTCAATCGGACGCCGCGAATTGTGGTGGTCGATCGCCCTGCTCGGAGGATCCTTCAGCTGGGCGTTGGGATCGGTGCTGGCGAAGAAATGGAAGACCGCGGCAGATCCTTTCAGCGCCACCGCGTGGCAAGTGACGTTTGCCGGGCTGGCGAATTTCATCTTCGCGGGGATCTTCGAGCGGACGGTGCCCGTGCAGTGGACCGCGCGTGGCATGGGTGCGATTATCTACCTTGTCATCTGCGGTTCCTGGATCGGCTACACCGCCTACATCTGGCTCCTGCAGCACGTGCCGACATCAAAAGTCGCGACCTATGCGTATGTCAACCCGGTAGTCGCCTTGTTCTTGGGATGGCTCGTGTTACATGAACGTATCGACCGTTACATCGTGGTGGGCAGCGCCGTCGTGGTGTCGTCGGTAGTGCTGGTGACGAGCGCCAAGGTGCATGCCCGCACAGTTGCGGAGGAATTGCCTCCTGTGGAATCGGCAGGGGACTGATCCCCGTTCGCACGGCATGTCTCCGGTCGCTACTATTCTGTATCTTCGTCGGGCTCGTTGACGACATCGACCACGCGTCCGCGGATTGAGAACACAATCTTTTGTGTGTCATCGGGCTGGAAGGTGACTCGGATCGGCGTCCGTTCCCATGTCGGAGCTGGGCACTCCGAATCGGGCGCATCGTCGCTGGCAGGCTCGCCCACGTCTTTCTTCAGGATGGGTTTCTTCCTGCCCACCTGAATCACCATCGCGAAGAGTTTCTTGCCGTCTTCCGAGATCCCGCAATAGGCAACGTAGTCGCGGTACCAGTTGGCGGTCGAATAGTATGGATCGAACTCCGGCAAGCTCAACGGTGTAACTCTTCCTGTCACGCGGTCAACCAGCAGCCACCCACCCCGCTGCCACTGCCAGCGAACGCGGTTTTCATTCGGGAGCGCGTCGTTGACGCGAAATACCCGACGGACCGCGAACAGCCGGTCGGTTAGTTCATGCGGCGCATCCGTCGTAAATTCCTTCAAACGCGTGTCCACAAGCAGGCCGCGGATCTTCAAGTCCAGCATCTTTTGCCCGGTCGTGTCTGGCCACTTCACCGGTACCCACGGGCCGAACGCCACGACGTGCGGCTTGGGTGCGGCCAGGCCAGACTCGGCCATGCTCACTAACACGAGAATCAAGATCAACCTGCGTGACATGCGAGTCAGACTGACACGCCGGCGAAGCTCGGACTATGACGGCTGAACATCGAAAATGTTCAGTTTCTCTGAGCGACGCTACGAAAAATCGTTTTTGCACCGTGCGCAAAATACCTCCATTGGTTACAATCAATTACATAAGGGTGGCGGCCATGACTTCTCCCCTCAAACCACGGCGGACAACTTTTCCTTCTGCGCCCCGCTCTTATCAGGATATGAAGGACTTGCTCGGGGGGCGGCGACAGCCATCGATTCTGGTGGTAGATGACTATCCGCAAAACGCGGAATTGCTGAGGGAATTGCTCTCTGGGCGAGGCTACCGGATTGTGGCGGTGCAGCATGCAGCCGATGCTGAAGCCGAAATTCGCCGCGACCCTCCAGATCTGATTCTTCTCGACGTCATCATGCCCGGCAAATCCGGCTACGAGCTGTGTCGTGAGCTAAAAAACGATCCCGCCACTCGCCTGATTCCCGTCGTCATGGTTACCGGACTTAGCGATCGACAGGACCGTGTCAAGGGCATTGAAGCCGGTGCTGACGACTTCCTCACCAAGCCGATTACCCCCGAGGAACTTTTCGCGCGAGTCAGTTCGCTTCTTAAACTGAAAGAATTCACCGACGAATTGGAAACTGCCGAGTCCGTAATCTGCACGTTAGGCCTAAGCGTAGAATCGCGCGATCCTTACACCGAAGGACACTGCGAACGTTTGGCCCGCGACGCGGCCGATATGGGGCGTCATCTCGGGCTCGATGACGAGAGCATCGTCGCTCTGCGGCGCGGCGGCTTTCTGCACGACCTTGGCAAAATCGCGGTTCCCGACGAGATCCTGAAAAAAGGCAGCAACCTGACCCCGGCAGAATGGGAAATCATGAGGAAACATCCCATCACCGGAGAAACGATCTGTCGGCCATTGCGATCGCTCCGCCTGGTGCTGCCGATCATTCGCCATCATCACGAACACTCCGACGGCAGCGGCTATCCCGACGGGCTTCGCCAGGGTGAGATTCCACTCTTGCCGAGGATTTTGCAGGTTGTCGATGTCTATGACGCGCTGCGTACGGCACGCCCCTACAAACCTGCTCTCAGTCACGAGCAGTCCGCGATTACCATGAGGGAAGAAGCGCACGCAGGGTTGTGGGATGCCGGACTTGTCTCAGAGTTCTTTCGCATGCTCGAGCAACGCCGCCGAGTGGCATAATTGAGTTCTCTCGGAAACTGAGAACTGCCTTTTGACTTACAGCCTGGTCATTCCTGCCTATAACGAGAGCGGCCGCATCAAGCCGACGCTGGATGAGATCCTCCGGCATATTGCACAACACCAATGGGACGCGGAGGTTGTAGTCGTCGATGACGGCTCCCGCGACGATACCGCCGAAATCGTCCGCGCCTATGCCCGCACTCAACCGTATGTGCGACTGGTGCAGAATCCGGGGAATCGCGGGAAAGGCTACAGTGTGCGTAACGGCATGCTCCACGCCGCGGGCGAAATCTGCCTGTTTAGTGACGCCGATCTGTCCTCGCCGATTGCTGAAGCTCAGAAGCTCTTCGATGCGATCGCTCAGGGCGCTGACATCGCCATCGGATCGCGTTGGCTCCGCGCCGAATTGCAGACCGAACGCCAGCCCCTGTATCGCCAGTTGTTCGGACGCATTTTCAATCTATTGCTCCGGCTCGTCCTGGGATTGCATTTCAAAGACACCCAATGCGGCTTCAAGGCGTTCCGCCGGGAAGCAGCGCAGAAAATATTCCCTCTGCAAAGAATTGAGCGTTGGGGCTTCGATCCCGAGATATTGTTCCTGGCGCGTCGCATGGGTATGACTCCGGTCGAAGTCCCGGTCGCGTGGGCTCACAGCGAGGGGACTCGCCTGCACCCTTTCCGCGATGGACTCCGAATGTTCGGCGATGTGATGCGAATTCGCTGGAATGCCTTAACGGGTGTGTACGCCCGACCACCCGCCGCCTTACCCAGCAAACTATAACGCGGCCCTGGCAGCTAAAGCCTTGCGGTGGATGGACACGACATGGATTCCGTGTGCCGCGTCCGCTTCGAGCGTCAGTTCTCCAGCACAGGTCTCACACAGCCAGAAGAACTCAAAGCCAGGTGACGATCTCTGGTACGAATCCGGTTCGGGGTAGGCAGCGTTCCGCCTTACAAAACGAAAGAGCTTGCCTCGATTCAGGTAGAGGAAATGGGCCGAACAGTCGGGGTTACTACACTTCGAGAGCATGGTTTCTGCCTGAGAACCTAACCGAATCTTACGGCTATTCGCTCTCAAAGAATTAGGCTTCGGAGGTGACGGAAGGTCCTGTTGGTAACCACTGCAACGTCCATTCGTGACTGCACTCTGGGCCAATAGCCCTCGCGCCAAATGGCTCACGCCCGCAATTTCTGTGGAGCTCCGGAGGCGGCGAGACGAGCCCGTTCCGCGACCTTGGTTCCCATTTCCTCAGTGCTGGACATTCCCTCGTCTCCCCGTGCCAGGTCGCGCGTGCGGAATCCGCCATCTAACGCGGAGAATACCGCTGCTTCCACGCACTCCGCCTCGCGCTGCAACTGGAAGGAGTGTCGCAACATAAGTGCCACCGAGAGGATCGCTCCCAGCGGATTGGCGATGCCCTTGCCCGCAATATCGGGCGCAGATCCATGCACCGGCTCGTACAGCCCCACCGGGCCGCCGATGCTCGCCGACGCCAACAGCCCCAGCGATCCGACCACCCCGCCGGCCAGGTCCGAAAGGATGTCGCCAAACATGTTTTCCGTGAGGACGACATCGAATTCAGCCGGCTTCAGGACCAGCACCATCGCTGCCGAGTCCACATATTGATGCGACAGTTGAACGTCCGGGAACTTAGCAGCGATGCGTGTCACCGCCTCGCGCCACAAGCGGGAGCATTCCAAGACGTTGGATTTGTCGACCGACAGTAGACGTTTGCGTCGACCCTGCGCCAGACGGAACGCCACCCGCGCAATGCGCTCGACCTCATCCTCGCCGTAGCGCATCGTGTTTACCGCTAGGCGTTTGCCCGCGTCGCCGGTAATGGATCTGGGCTCACCGAAATAAAGCCCGCCCAACAACTCCCGGACAATCAAAATGTCTGTGCCTCTGACCACTTCTTCCCGCAGCGGAGAACACGCCCGCAAGGCCGGATAAAACACCGCCGGCCGCAGGTTCGCATAAGCACCCAGGACCTGACGGAGGCGCAATAATCCAGCTTCAGCCCGCAACTCGCGCGGATAATGATCGAACGCCGGTCCTCCGACGGCTCCCAGCAACACGGCCTGCGACCGAAGGCACGACTCGATCGTAGCTTCGGGCAACGGATTACCGAACTTGGTCAGCGCCGCGCCGCCAATATCCTTTTCATCCACTTCCAGGCGGTGGCCAAAGGCATCAGCGATCTCTTCCAGCACGCGAACGGCTTGCAGGGTGACCTCCGGGCCGATTCCGTCTCCCGGAAGGGAAGTGACGCGCAGTTTCATAGCTTCCTCATTTCAGGTACACAAGGATACTCAAACTGGACGGCAGGCATGAAAATTCCCGGGGTCCAACAGGGGTCAACAAGTCGCAGCGGGCGCCGAACCGGGGCCACACATCCTTACACGCCCCAGAGGTAGTCTTCCTGTTCGCTGTGGTGATCGGCGAATGAGATCGGCATCGTTGCAGGGCCACCTGCGCCGGTCACCGCGGCAGGAAATGGTGTCGGAGGTACTTCGTGCGAACCCGCAACAGCCGACGCAGCTCGCGTGATCGGAAGCGTAGCCGAAGCCGGAGGAATACGCTTGCCGCGCACTTCCTGAATCAGTTCGAGGAGGTGGCTGTCCTGGACCTTCTTGATTCTGTCGGCCAGCACAACGAACTTGCGGTATACCTCGTCGAGTTCGCGGCGTTCAAACTGGTGGCCCAGTTGTTCGCAGCGGAGCGCCAGCGCATGACGTCCCGAGTGCTTGCCCAGGACCAGCTTCGAATCGGGGACGCCCACCGACTGGGGCGTCATGATCTCGTACGTGAGCGGGTTTTTGAGCACGCCGTCCTGATGGATGCCCGCTTCGTGCGCGAATGCGTTCCGTCCAGTAATCGCTTTGTTCGGCTGCACCGGCACGTGCGTGATCTCGGCCAGCATCTGGCTCGAAGGAAAGATCTGCTCACTCGCAATACCCGTCTCGAAGGGATAGCGATCGGGTCGCACCCGCATGGCCATTACGATTTCTTCCAGCGAGGCATTGCCGGCACGCTCGCCGATGCCATTGATCGTGCACTCCACCTGCCGCGCTCCAGCTTGGACCCCAGACAGGGAGTTCGCCACCGCCAGGCCCAAATCATTGTGACAGTGCGTCGAGATCGTGACTTTGTCGATCCCTGGAACCGTTTCGCGCAGAACTCTCAGAATGCGCGCATATTCCTCGGGCATCGTGTAGCCGACGGTGTCCGGGATGTTGACGGTGGTTGCCCCCGCCGCTACCACAGCCTCCACTACCTTGCACAGGAAGTCGCGGTCGGTACGGGTGGCGTCTTCCGGCGAGAACTCCACATCGGAGCATAACGACTTGGCATGCCGGACAGACGCTGCGGCCTGCTCCAGACACTGCTCGCGCGAGATGCGCAGCTTGTATTTCAGATGGATGTCGGACGTTGCCAGAAAGACATGGATGCGCGGCCGCGCTGCTTCCTTGAGCGCTTCCCACGCGCGATCGATATCTTCGTTTCGCGCGCGCGCAAGACCGGCGATAATAGGCCGCCGCACCGAGGCGGCAATCGCTCGTACGGCTTCAAAGTCGCCGTCGGAGGCGATCGGAAATCCAGCCTCGATGACGTCGACGCCGAGACGATCAAGCTGCTGCGCCAGTCGCAGTTTTTCCTGAACGTTCATACTGCAGCCCGGCGATTGCTCACCGTCGCGAAGCGTGGTATCGAAAATCGTAACTCGAGGTCGGTCCATAGATCCTCCATGTCCTTCGAAGGAATAAACTTCTACTCTAAGAACTGGCGCGTCAAAAGAAAAGTTTATTATCTTTACGGAAACGTTAGAACAACTTATAATATTAGTTGCATTTATCATATCGGCACATTGATTAAGAATCATCAGGAGATAGCGAAGCCACCAGAACTCGGCGCGGGCTCTCGACCCCTATGGACCTGTCCCAGCTGGAAGTCTTTCTCACAGTAGCCCGAGAGCGGCGCTTCTCACGTGCCGCAGAGAAGCTCTATCGCACTCAATCGGCAGTCAGCCAGACCATCCGCAAGCTCGAGCAAGAGATTGGCGAGCCTCTCTTTGATCGCTCTTCGCGCGAAGGCATGCTGACCGATGCCGGTCAGGTGCTCGAGGAGTACGCGGAAAAGCTCCTCAACCTGAGGGAGGACGCCCAGGGAGCTTTGGCGGAGTTGCGAGAACTGCAGAAGGGCAAGCTGGCGATTGCCGCCAATGAATTCACGGCTCTATATCTGCTCCCCGTTCTGGCGGAATATCGCCGCCGTCATCCCATGATCAGGATCACCGTGCAAAGGGCCCTGGGCAGCCACATCCCCGATGACATCCTCAAGCATACGGTCGAATTTGGAGTGCTCTCCTATGACCCGCAAGACCCACAAATCGAGTCCACCGTTGTCTACCTCGATGAGCTGGTTCTCGTCGTTCCACCCGGTCATGGGCTGGCCTCAGCGGGCGAAGTGAGCATTCGCCAGTTGGGCACGGAATCTTTTGTCGCCCACATTGTGGCCTCGCCCTACCGCGACAAGGTGATTGAGGCTTTCCGCTTCCACAAAACGCCCCTTCATATGGACGTCGAACTTCCCACGCTGCAGGCGATCAAGCGGTTTGTAGCCATGGGGAACGGAGTGGCGTTGGTGCCGGAGATCAGCGTAGAAAACGAGATCGCGCGCGGGGAGCTGATTCGCGTCGCCGTGCGTGAACTGCATTTTGAGCGCCAGCTCCGGCTCGTCTATCGCCATGAGGCCACGCTCTCGCACGCTGGACGTGCATTCCTCAAAGTGGCCGAGGAGTTCGCCAAAGATCGCGGCAATCGCTACCTCTTTCAGCGCGAGAAGTAAGAGCGGGATGTTGGCGTCTCCTCACTGACGGGTCGTCAGGCGGAGCGGACTTCCTCGCAATACATTGCTGCGGCGGCGTCCGCCACATTCGCATAGGTATCGAACACCGACACCAGATTGGTCAACTCCAGCAGACTGCGGACTTGCGGGCGCGGCCCGGCAAATTTCAACGAATGGCCGGCTGCATCGGCCCACAAGTACAGAAGCACCAGTTCGCCCAGGCCCGCACTGTCGACCGACTCTACGCCAGCTAGGTCGACGATCAGCCTTCCCGTCGTCGGTAATACATCGGCGACGACGCGGGTCAGAGCGCGCGCTTCCGGACCAAAAATGATCCGGCCTTGGCAATGCAGAACCAGGGCTCCGCCGCTTTGCACCTCCAGGTCGAACCTGAGCGTCTTCTCGCGACGCAAAGCCACGCCACTGGGCTGCGAATCCCGAACGCCATCTGGATTTTCCGGTTTCATGGCTCTAACTTAATGCTGTAACTTGTGAGCTATGGTTGCAGAAAAATGAAATTCTCATTAATTCAGCAGATGCTTCCGGAATGGAGTTGCAGCGATTTCCGCCGCACAATCTGGCGCCTGTGGGCGATGTCGATCTTGGGAGCAGCCTTAGTCCCGTGGTCTGGGTGCAATCGCGCGTCCAGGGAGCCCAGCGAAGGCGGCGCCGGCTCGGACCACATTTCGCAACGGGACACCCTTCCTCCCCAAAAAATCACGCGCGGCGTGCTAAAGCTCCAGAAATCTCTAAGATTTCCGTTTGAGGTGCCGGCACACGTGATTGCGCCTCGTATACGGGGAGAATTTTCGTCGTTCGTTCAAGCAGACAATCGCGTGACGATCAGCGACGACTCCACCAACGTCGAACTCATGATCATGACTGAAGAGCAGTTCGAGGCATTCGATCAGAAGCGTTCGGCGGAGAGTTTCTATGCGACGGAGCCTTCCCATAAACAAGCGGTTGACCTGACGCTGCCTGCGACGCAGGGTATGCCGGTTCGCTACTATGCTGTTTTTCGGCGATCCAGTGACGGCCCGGGCCCAATCTGGCTCAAGGTTGACCTGACGGCCGAGTTTGAAGCTCCGCAGCCCTAGAACCGCCCCGCCTCCCCGCCTGGCTATTTTCGCTTGGAGTCGGGCGGCACCAAGGGTCGCCGGAGTGGCACAATCGCGCCTTTGGAGGGATCCGCTGCCGCGGTGGCTCGGGTCAGCACTTCGCGCTGAATGTATTGCACAAACTCCTGAATCTGGCGCTGCATTTCTTCCATTCGCTCGCGCATCTGCAGAATGATGGCGATTCCGGAGATGTTCACGCTGAGATCGCGAGCCAATGTCAGGATGAACTCCAGCCTTTGCAGGTCTTCGTCCGTATAAAGCCGGGTATTGCCTTCTGTCCGGCTCGGCTTGAGCAGGCCCTCGCGTTCGTAAAGGCGAAGCGTCTGCGGGTGGATGTCGTACATCTCCGCGACCGCCGAAATCATATAAGCACCTTTAGATTTACGTTTGGTCACGCGTTCCCTCGCGGCGCTCGGGATTTCGCCTGCGGGATCCGGCTTCGCTCACGCCCGCAAGACGGCTCAACATGTACGCGCCCTTGGATTTACACTTGGTCATCTCGCAATACTGTACAACGTCGGCAGACCGTAGCGAACTCAGCCGTTTGCCGCCGAGCGTAAAGGTCGCGCCGCTCTACACCCGCCGCTCGTTTGCTGGTCCTTCCTGCCGACCGACTTTGTAGGCTTCCCGCACAAAGCGGGCCAGTTCGCGATCGATCTCGTCCAAGCGCGCCAATCGGATCCGGTGGACATAATCGTTCGGCGGATAGAATTCAATCCGATACAGCCGCGGATGCTCTCGTCGTCGCTTCAACCACAGGCCGATTTCCAGGCGATTCTTTCTTACCAGCACACCCGCAAAGCGAGCCCGGGTTTGGAAGACGATACGTGTCTTCTGTGCATAGACGGTCGAGGAGCCGAACGTCCGCACCAAAGAGTTAAAGGCTTGAAACAGTTTGCGGGTAATGGGGTCTTTTCCCTTGAAGTGATCCGCAATGCGGTAGCGACCGCACGAATGCCACATGTTGCGCGTCACGAACTTGTGTCGGCACTTGGGACATGTCCACAGCGGTCGTTTCCTTTTCGCGGGCACTCCGGTTGATCCTCTCGGGCAATACTACATCTGGCTGCCAGACACCCGATTCGAGAATCGACAAAATCTGGCGAAACCACTGATTTTCGACTCATCGCAGCACCGTCCAAATTCCTGAACGGGCGGCACTTCTGGTCCTGGACTCGATTGCATCCGTGACACTTCTCTGGAAAAATACTCCGGGGTTTCCTCCCATGTCCCAGATCGGAAGTTTTGCGCTGCTATTAGCGCTGGGTCTCAGTGCATATTCATTCCTGGCCGGCCTGCTGTCGCTGTTCGGACGCGATCCGGGTTCGCTGCGCCTGGGCGAAACCGCGCGTCGAGCGGGCATTGCCACTTTCGCGGCGGTTGCGCTGGCTTCGGTAGTGCTGGTAACCGCTGCCTTCAAAGACGATTTCACGATTGCCTATATTCTTCACCACAGCAATCGCGAACTCCCCGCGGCCTACAAGTTCGCCGTGCTCTGGTCGGGACAGGAAGGCTCTCTGCTGTTCTGGTCATTGCTGCTGGCTGCCTATGGATTCGTTTTGCGTCTTCGTTATAAGACTGACCAGCGCCTCTTTGCCTACGCGTCAGTGATCATCGCCGCTGTCCAGGTTTTCTTCCTGTTGATCTTGAATTTTGCGGCGCATCCGTTTGGCATGGTGACGGGTACTATCCCTGAAGATGGCAATGGCCTGAACCCCCTGCTCCAGTATCCGGAGATGGTCATCCACCCGCCGATGCTGTACCTGGGCTACGTCGGTTTCACTATCCCATTCGCGTTTGCCCTGGGTGCTCTGATCATGCGCTACCCGGGCGAGAAGTGGATTCACATCACCCGCCGGTGGACCATCGTCACCTGGGAATTCCTGACCATCGGAATCTTCCTCGGCATGCACTGGGCCTACTACGTGCTGGGATGGGGTGGATATTGGGGTTGGGATCCGGTCGAGAACGCTTCCTGGATGCCGTGGCTGGCAGGCACTGCCTTTCTGCACTCGGTGGTGATGCAGGAAAAGCGGGGGATGCTGAAAGTCTGGAACATGTGGCTGATCTTCTCCACGTTCCTGCTGTGCCTGCTGGGAACGTTTCTGACGCGCTCCGGTGTGATCAGTTCCGTGCACGCCTTCGCGCAGTCGTCGATTGGCGACTGGTTCGTCGTCTTCATGGCGCTCACGCTTGCGGTTTGTGTGACGGCGTTTGTGATCAACAAGGATCACCTCAAGAGCGAGCACAAGCTGGAGTCGCTGGTTTCGCGCGAATCGAGTTTCCTGTTCAACAATCTGCTCCTGCTCGTCGCCTGTTTCACCGTGTTGTGGGGAACGCTGTTTCCGATCCTCTCCGAGTGGGTCCAGGGACACAAGGTCACAGTGGGCCCGCCGTTCTTTAACCGCGTCATCGTACCAATCGGCCTGTTGTTACTGTTGCTGACCGCCCTTGGGCCGCTGCTGGCCTGGCGCAAGACATCGATCGAAAGCCTGAAACGCAACTTCCTTCTGCCCTTCCTCGGAGCACTCGTCATCGGATTCATCATGATCGGATTCGGGGTTCGCCCGTGGGAAGATCCGTCGTACTTCTACGCGACGATGGCGGCCGTCCTTGCCATGCTGGTGATCTTCACGGTGATCTCCGAGTTCGTACGAGGCGGCCGGGTGATCGCCGGCAAGAGCGACATGAATCTGCTGTCGGCGATGGTCCACCTTTGTCACCGCAACACGCGTCGCTACGGTGGATACATCGTGCACTTCGGCGTTGCGCTGGTCGTGATCGGATTTCTGGGTTCTGCGTTCAACAAGGAAGCGGAAATGGAGATGGGTTTTGGGGACAAGCTTCAGATCGGCCCCTACACCTTGGTCTGCCAGTCCTACACTCAGGATGACAATCCCAACTATGCGAACGAGTGGGCGATCATGAACGTGTTCCGTGGTGGACGCCAGATTACTACCATGTATCCGGAGCGCCGTTTCTACAAGTCGAGCGGGCAGCCGCAGACGATTCCGCGGATCTATCCCAGCTTCAAAGAGGACGGCTTGCTGGTGCACGACCTGTATCTGGTTTATGAGGGCCGTAACGAAGACACCGGCCATCCCATCATCAAGGCGCACGTGAACGCGCTTGTCTCATGGATTTGGATCGGGTTTCTTCTGATCGTGTTCGGAACGAACGTGTGCCTGATTCCGAGCGCAGCACCGGTCCGAGCCGTGTCTACGGTCCCGGTGCGGGAACCCGCGCGTGCAGGAGCAGGAGACTGATATGCGCCCAATCAGATTTCACCTGTGGCGGCTGGTTCAGGCAGGAGTGGTGGTCCTGGCGGTTTTCGCATTCTTGGGCGCTGGCGACGACGATGCCCGCTTCAAGAAGCTCGGCCACCATCTCATGTGCACCTGTGGGTGTGGACAGATCCTGCTCGAATGCAATCACGTAGGGTGCCAGTCGTCCGACAAAATGATCCGGCAGCTGTCTGCTGCGCTCGACCGGGGCGACAACGACGATCTGATTCTTCAGGGCTTCGTGCAGGAATACGGTCCGACCGTCGTGGCTGCCCCTACCACGACCGGCTTCAACCGTGTTGCGTGGGTGATGCCCGGGCTGGTCCTGATCCTAGGGATGGCTTTCGTCGTGTATGTCGTACACGCGTGGAAGAACAAACCTTCTCCCCAGCTTGCCGATGGCATCACAATCCCGCCGGCGGGCGAACTTGATGACTTCAAGCGCAAGGCACGCGAGGAGACCGAACTATGAACTGGTTCTTCTGCGGAGTATTTGCTCTCGCAACTCTGTACTACGTGTTTTTCTTTCCCGGGGAGGTCTACGCTGGCCCGGAAAAGACCCGGTTGTTGTATCTGCGCGAACGCAAGGAAGCCGTCTACGAGAATCTCCGCGACTTGAACTTCGAATACAAAGCTGGGAAGGTGCCTGACGCCGATTATCAGTCGATGCACGCGGCCTTGGAAGAAGAGGCGGCAGCGATCCTGGCTGAGATCGCGCGACTGGAGCAGCAGCCAGCCTAAGCACGCGTCCCGCCGGTGGAGAATGCCCGGCAAGGGAAACCATAAGGAGAAGATTTGAACAACTCCATGACTCCGTCTCGGGCCCTAGGATTGTGGCGTATCCGAACCGTTGCCTTCCTGGTCTTGCTCTCAAGCATCGCCTCCGCCCAGACTCTCTCCGGCGTCGTCACCAACGGCACGAACGGCAAGCCTGCTGCGGACGACGAGGTCATCCTGATCAATCTCTCAAAAGGCATGGAGGAAGCGGCAAAGACCAGAGCGGATGCCGCCGGGAAATTCAGCTTCAAACTCACCGACGGCGGTGGCCCACACCTGATCCGCGCTGTTCACCAGGGGGTGACCTACCACAAGATGGCGCCTGCGGGCACCAACTCCGTCCAACTTGATGTTTACGACGTTGCCAGGAAGATTGCCGACCTTAGCGTGACCGCGGATGTGATGCGCTTCCAGACGGATGGCGATGCGCTTCACGGCACGCGCTTGTTTGCTGTGAACAATGGCTCGACTCCGCCGAAAACGCAGATGAACGACCACAATTTTGAGTTTTATCTGCCGGAAGGCGCAAAGATCGAGTCAACCCAGGCGAAAGCACCCAATGGTCAGCCCATTGCCGCGGATACTGCGCCGCAAGCTGAAAAGAACCGATATGCGATTGCCTTTCCACTGCGTCCCGGCGAGACTCAGTTCCAAATCGAGTTCACTATGCCGTATTCCGGCAGACTGAACCTCGATCCCAAACCGCTTTACCCTGCGCAACACGTCGTTGTCGTTCTTCCGAAGACGATGCAGTTCACGCCCGCGAATCCGCAACTATTTCAATCGATGCAAGACCCGAACTCGAGCGACACTAACGTTCAGGTCGCGCAGCAGACGCAGGCCGGGCAGTCGCTTGCATTCACCATTAGCGGCACTGGCACCATTTCCGATTCGCCGTCGCGAGTCGCCTCTGGTTCCGCGCAATCGCAGGGACGCGATACGCGGCCTGGCGGTGGACTAGGTGCGCCCATTGACGCTCCAGACCCGCTGCAGTCGTTTCGTTGGCCAATTCTTGTCGGTTTTGGATTGATCCTGGCGATCGGCGCCTGGGTTGTCATGAAGCGGAAGCCGGCAATTTCAGTGGTGACAGCTGGCACGCCTTCGCCGGCGGACACACACACTCCGCCGGGCAGTGCCACACCTGGAACCGCGGGCCCTGCAGCATCGAGCACGACTCCTGCCGTGCCAAAATCTGCCATGCTTCTCGAAGCTCTGAAGGAAGAAATGTTCCAGTTGGAAGTCGAACGAAAGCAGGGGAAGATTTCGTCAGCGGAGTACGAGAAGGCGAAGGCCGCTTTGGACCAGACGCTCGATCGAGCGCTAAAGCGCCAGGGATAAAGGCGGTTAGCCATCGGGCAGGCGCTGATGAGCCGTGCGCCGTCTCCCCGCATCTAATATCATCGAGTCATACATATGGGAAATACTTTCAAAACTGCATTTCTCCTGACGGCCATGACGCTGCTTCTTCTGGTGGCTGGACAGGCTTTGGGCGGCCGCAATGGCATGACCATAGCGCTGGTCTTCGCAGCGCTCATGAACTTTGTCTCTTACTTCTTTTCCGACAAAATTGCGCTCGCAATGTACCGTGCGCAGCCGGTTTCGCGCGATGACCTGCCGCGTGTCTACAACATCGTCGAGCGTCTTGCCCAAAAGGTCGGGCTGCCGATGCCCAAGGTGTACGTGATTCCGAACGATTCACCGAACGCATTCGCGACTGGCCGAAGTCCGGAGCATGCTTCGGTCGCCGTTACCCAGGGAATCCTCGGCCTTCTGAACGATGAAGAGCTCGAAGGCGTTCTTGCGCACGAACTCGGACATGTGCGCAACCGCGACATCCTGATTAGCTCCGTAACCGCCACGCTGGCGGGCGCAATTACGTGGCTTGCTTCGATCGCGCGTTGGGGAATGATCTTCGGCGGCTACGGCGACCGCGACGATCGCCGTGGAGGCGGTGGCCTGGCCGCGCTCGTCATGATGTTCCTCGCACCGCTGGCGGCAACGCTGATCCAGTTGGCGGTCTCGCGCTCACGCGAATACGGAGCTGATGACACTGGCGCGCACTGGACTGGCAATCCCTACGCTTTGGCGAGCGCCCTCGCCAAGATCGATGCCTACTCACGGCGCATGCCGTTGGTGGCCAGTCCCTCGACCGCACACCTGTTCATCATTCAACCGTTCTTGGGCGGGATCAGCTTCGGCAATCTCTTTTCAACCCATCCGCCGACGGCGAAGAGAATTGAGCGGCTGACGGGGCGTCCGGCGGAGTTTACACAGTAGCAGCTTGAGAGCCGAGAGCTGACCGCCGAGAGCTTTTCTGTGACGTACGTAACCGCCTCGCCTCCGTGCCCACATAGTAGAATCCAATTCTGATGTCCTCCCAGATCGGTACCGCTGTCGCAAGCCGGGCCGCCCAGCTCGAAATCAGCCTCCGCAAGGTCATTCGTGGCAAGGACGACGTTCTTCGCCTGGCGCTGGTCTCGGTCTTTGCCAAGGGACATCTCCTGATCGAGGGCGCTCCCGGAGTCGGCAAGACCACGCTGGGTCAAGCTCTCGCCCGAGCCATCGATTGCAGTTTTCAGCGGGTGCAGTTCACCAGCGATATGCTGCCGTCGGACGTGCTGGGGATCTCGATCTACTCGGCGATTGAGCAGAAGTTCGAGTTCAAGCGTGGACCGGTTTTCGCCAACGTTCTCCTCGCCGACGAGATCAACCGTACGACGCCGAAGACGCAGTCTGCTCTTCTCGAAGCAATGAACGAAGGCCAGGTTACCGTTGACGCCCATTCCTATCCGCTGCCGCAACCGTTCCTGGTGATTGCCACGCAGAATCCGATTGAGCACCACGGTACCTATCCGCTGCCGGAGTCGCAGCTCGACCGTTTTCTCATGCGCGTCAGCATGGGGTATCCGGACGGCGAGGCCGAGCGCGAGATCCTCCGCTCGGAGGCCGGCACCGCTCAGCTCGAAAACCTGCGCCCGGTACTGAATGCCGCCGATGTGCTCGACATCCAGCGGGCCGTCACGCAAGTGCACGTCGACGACGCGTTGATCACCTATGCGCTGACCATCGTTCGCAAGACCCGCGAGTCGGAACATCTCACTCTGGGTGTTTCTCCGCGCGGCTCGCAGATGTTCTATCGGGCCGCACAGGCTATGGCCTTCCTTGAAGGTCGTGACTACTGCACACCGGAGGATTTCAAGCCGCTGGCCGTGCCCGTCTTTGCTCATCGGGTGGTGGTCAGTTCGCTCTATGCTTCGACGCTGAAAAGATCGGAGCAGGCCGAACAGATCATGCGCGAGATTGTCGATAGCGTGCCCGTGCCTGTGTAGCGCACGTGTTTCCGGCAGCGCCTGCCGGAGCGCAACCAAATCGGACTTCCTGCGACGCGCATGTCCCGTCTACAATTCACTCACGCTTGGGGGTGAGGGATGGCAACAATCTACGAAATTGCACCGGATGTGTATCGCATCAGTGTCTTCTGGCCCGAGATCGATCTGTCCTTTAATCATTTCCTCGTCAAAGACGACGAGCCGCTGCTGTTCCACACCGGCTTGCGACGCATGTTCCCGGATGTGCGCGAAGCGGTAGCGAAAGTAATTGATCCATCCGCACTGCGGTGGATCTCCTGGAGTCATTTCGAATCGGACGAGTGTGGTGCGCTGAATGACTGGCTGGCGATCGCGCCCAATGCCCAGCCCGCGTGTTGCATGGTCGGCGCGCTCGTCAGCGTGAATGACTTCTCGGCCCGCGAGGCTCGTATTCTTGCTCCGCAGGATGTGCTCACCACCGGTAAATGCCGGTTTCGCTATTACCACACGCCACAATTGCCGCACGGCTGGGATGCAGGTGTCTTGTTCGAAGAAACGCAGCACACGCTCTTCTGTTCGGACCTGTTCCATCAGAACGGCGACGTCGAGCCTCTCACCAGCAAATCGGTCGTCGATCGTTGCCGCCAGGTCTTGACCGCTTATCAGGCAAGCCCACTCGCGAATTACGTGCCCTACACCGTGAACACGGAGGCCATTCTCCAGGGTCTGGGGTCTCTCAACCCGAAGACTCTGGCCGTCATGCACGGGTCCAGCTTCTCGGGTGATTGTGGCGGGGCGTTCCAGGAACTCTCGGCTGTCATGAAGGAAGTGCTCGACCGGCCGTCGTATGAGTTCCCGAGGTAGGCGCTATCGAAGGCAAAGGTAGCGTGGATCTCCGATGAACGTCGTGAGAGTCGCGCGTTCTGGCCTACTACGAACCAAGCTTCGAGGTGCGCGCAATGGCGGCCACCATCATGCCCGACAGGAACTGCATGACCGCGGCATCATCATGATCGAAGGCGTTCGGCGCCGACGACAAGACTTCAAACACGCCCAGTGTGCGGCGGAAATGTCGCAGGGGCGCAACCAGAATCGACCGCACGCCCAGATGCCGGCAGGCGGCCAGGTCCACGCGCGGATTCGCCTCCGTGTCAGGACAGATCATCACCTCACCGCTGCGCACGCACTCCATGGAAAGGCCGCTGTCGGTTTGCAGACGGCAGCCGATATCCGGCGCCGTCCGTCCGGTGCGCGCCCGGCACACGATGTCGTTGCCCTTGCGCAGTGCGATTGCCGCTCCGGTAGCGCCCGTCAGGGCCTGCGCTTTCTCTGCGATGATGGTGATGCCGGGCTCCAGATCGAGATCGCCCGGATAGATTTCGTGATGCCGTGATGTCCCACCGCTGTGGACGAGGGTCGGCCCCGGCTGGCGTACACGCAGATGATGGCGGCTGGAAAGGTCGGACACGGGCTGCTTTCCTGCCAGTTCCTGTGGAACTTCGGGGACCGTATTCAGCAATGTCCGCACCAGCAGGTCAAGTTCGGCGTCTGCGATCAACCGGGCGGTCTGCTGTCCGTGCAGCGACCCACCCAGGACGCGCGACAGGCATAACACGGCCGCGCTGCCACAGGCCAGGCAACGAGGCGTATTGTTCTCACTGAGAACCTCGCACTCCACGCAAAACACGGCCAACTGCAGGCGCACAAAACCTACATCAGCAGCAGCGAGCGAACCCATCATGTGACAGATTTCCTCCGGAATGACCTTGGGGGAAAGTCGAAGGTAAAGTTCGGCGCACTTTGCCGAAAGTAACGGCGCTGGTTCCCGCTGTGGATAAGTGTTTTCACGCGTGGTTCCCGCACGTGCGCCCAGAGGTCCGCGCGAAGAATCAGAAGCCCTGGCGCCACCTCGGCTCCGGAGAGTCAAGAACTCACACCACGCTGCAACGCTCTATAATCTCGCCGTATGTCATTCCTTCGTTTTGTTATGCTGCTGTCCCTGGTCGTCTGGCTGGGTGGGCTGATCTTCCTTGCATTCGTCGTTGCGCCGACGGCGTTCACGCCGGGCCTGCTTCCAAGCCGTCATCTGGCCGGATCGCTGGTCGGACGTTCGCTCGACTTGCTGCACTGGATGGCCATGGTTTCCGGGCTTGTCTTTCTGATTGCTTCCATGACTTACAGTCGGAGGAGGGCCGGCAACGCGCGGCCGCTGGCCGGACGGCACCTCCTCATCGCGCTGATGCTCCTGCTGACCGTGATTTCGCAATTCGCCATTTCGCCGCGCATGCATGCCATCCGCGACCAAGTCGGCGTGATCGACAATGTTCCCCTTGACAGTCCGTTGCGCGTCGAGTTCAACCGGTTGCACGTCTGGTCTGAGAAATTCGAGCAGGGAGTCTTGCTGCTGGGCCTGGTCGCGCTTTATTTGACGGCCCGCGCCCTTCACTGATCGTGGTAACGGAGAGCCGTTGATTTATTCTGGTAGGTACCGAGAACGGGTGTGCCTTAGAACCTGACACCTGAAAGCTGAAACCCGAGACCTGACTTCATGAAATCCGGCATCATCGGCCTGCCCCAGGCAGGCAAATCTTCGCTGTTCCGCATTCTGACGAAGGCGCATCTCTCCGAGCACGCTTTTGCCAATCCTCGCGAAGCGCATGTCGGCATCGCCAAGGTGCCGGACGAGCGTCTCGACAAACTCGCCGCCCTGTATCACCCGAAGAAGCTCACGCATGCTTCGGTCGAGTATGTCGACGTCGGCGCCATCGGCCAGGAGGCGCTCAAGGAAACAGCGTATCTTGGCCATCTGCGACAAGTGGACGCTCTGATCCATGTGCTGCGCGCCTTCGAGGACGATGCCATTCCGCACGTCGGTGCGATCGATCCGCTCCGCGACATCAAGAACGTCGAATTTGACCTGATGGTCAGCGATCTCGGCCAGATCGAGAAGCGCCTGGATCGCCTGGAAAAAGATCTGAAGAAGATGCGTTCTCCCGAACTCGAGAAAGAAGACGAGCTCTTGAAAAAGGCCAAATCTCACCTGGAAACCGAAAAGCCTCTGCGCGAAATGGAGATGACGCCGGAAGACAAGAAACGCATCCGGGGGTTCATGTTTCTCAGCGAAAAGCCGATGCTCTACGTGCTCAATATCGGCGAAAGCTCGGAACTGGGCAAAGACCTGGAAGCAGCCGACGGCAAATACAAACTGGGGGAGGTTGCGTCGCGGCCGAACGCCGGCGCCAGCGCTATCTGCGGCAAGGTTGAAGCGGAACTTTCGGAAATGAGCGATGAGGACGCGGCCGAGTTTCTCGCCAGCTATGGACTGAAGGAGAGCGGGCTCTCACGCCTGATTCGCAAGAGCTATCACCTGCTGGGACTCATGTCGTTTTTCACCGCGGGCGAAGATGAATGCCGTGCCTGGACGATTCCCGTCAATACCCGCGCCGTGAATGCCGCCGGCGCCATCCACTCCGACTTGGAGAAGCACTTCATCCGCGCGGAGACAATTCGCTGGGACCAACTACTGGAAGCCGGTTCGGAAGCCAACGCCCGTGCCAAAGGTACGTTGCGCCTCGAAGGGAAAGACTACATCGTGCAGGATGGCGATGTCATGCACATCCGCCACAGCGGATAACGCACCCGGGGCACTGGTTCTTGCGGGGAAGGCTATCTACAGCGCCAGGCCCCGGGGTCCGTGGACAACATCAATGTTCGTAACGGCCCTGACTGGCCCAGAGGCGGACTCTCTCCTCCACAGAAAACGTTTGCGCCGGCTCGCCGGCGAATTTCGTTTCCAACGTGAAGGCGTGTGCCTCCAACGGTACCGTGACGTACGATCGGGTCCTCAGGAAGGCGCGGACGAACAGCTCCGAGTAGCGCTGCAGGCCGAGAACTTCGATCTGTACCGTGTGAACCAGAACGTGAAATAGAGCTCGGTTGCTGATCTGCTCATGAAACACGATCACATCGCCGAAACTGAGGGCGGGCATGTGGACCAGGTCCGGCAGGTTGGTGAACCCTGCAGACCAGGCTTCCGCGAAGAACGGTGGGTTTGAGACTCGCCGCCCGCGGAGCGTGACCGCGCGCACCTTCTCCAACAAGTGCGGTGAGAAGTAAGGAAACAGCAGCTGCCGGTGGTCCGCCGAAAGTGGCTCGCCTGTCGGCTTGAACTGTTCCCGTTGTTCCTGAAGATATTGAGCTAGTTTCGCGATGATGTCCCCAATGCGGCCTTCGTTCAGCGCGCAGTCGCCGTTGGTCAGCGAATCGGGTTGCGAGATGTGCTGAGCAATGTATTGGTAGTAATCATGCAGGGCGTTGGCTGAAGACATGGCCCTGCGGAGAATGTCGCGCTGCGCGTGACGCGCTATATCTTCTGCAGAGAAACGCAGACGGAGGCGGTCTGTTGCGCATTGCGCGCTCAACAATTCCAGTTGTGCGTGTCTCAGTTCCGCGTTCATTTGGACAATGGCGACGCGGTCGCCAGGCTTATCCCACGAAAACATCCACGACTCCTACGATAAGAACTGCACAGGATGGGGCCCTTTTTCTTGAAATTCATGATACTTTAACATTGTACATGCAACATGTCAATCAACTTTACGGGCGGCCAAATCACGAATATCGTTAGTAAATCGTATTAGTTAGCGGAAAGACACGTCGGCCTGTCGATTTGTGACTTAGAGTCGCACATGATGTCTGGAGGTCGGGCTATCTTATACGTTGTACAATTTACCGTGGCGTTCTAGGATGACGCTGATGCCTCCGATTCCTGATCGCAAGCTTGAAGAGCGCATCCTCAACGTTGCCCAGCGGCTATGGCGAACCCGCGGCGACAAGGGACTGACGCTGCGCGCCGTGGCGCGCGAGGCCAGAACGACGACTCCCACTCTTTACAAAAGATTCCAGAACAAGAAAGCGTTGCGGCTGGCATTGTCGTTGCGTGTGCGGGACGAGATGAACGCGGAATTGTTTTCCTCTCCCAGGCTCGAAGACGTTTACCGGCGTTATCTGCGTTATGCCGAACAACATCCGCACGAGTATGAGCTGCTGCAACTCGCATGGGCGCCGTACGTCCTGGTGCCGGGGAACAACCGGCCGGGACGCACATGGGTGCTTAGCCAATTGGCAGCCCGGTTCGGCGGTGAACCGGATGAATACGCCCAGTTCTTTGACACCTTGTTCTTGACCTGCCACGGTGCGGCGACGGTGTTGGTAGCCACCGAGGACGCGCGTGCGCGGCAGACAATCCGCGATAACTGTATTCGCGCTTGCGACAGCTTAATGGAGCACGTACACATCTTTCTCGACAGTCGAAAGCCGGCCCGTCCGCGAGCGTGAGACTATGGAAACCTTCTCCCGCACCTGTTAGTCTTGCCCGTCCGCATGCATCCGATCACCATCAGTCTTTTGCTGGGCCTGACCGCGGCGGCTGCCAACGTGTTTGGCGGCACCATCATCGTGCAGCGGAGTTGGGAGCGCCGCTACCTTAAGTACTTCATCGCGCTCGGCGCGGGGTTCATGCTGGCGACCGCGCTGGTCGAAGTTGTTCCCGCGAGCCTGGAGTTGAACGGGAAGAAAGCCGCTTTTCTCGTGTTGATCGGCTACCTGATCGTTCATTTCTTCGAGCACACGCTCAGTCCGCACTTTCATTTCGGCGAAGAGGTTCACCGGGACGAATTCATGCACGCCCACAAGGGCTACTCGGTCCTGCTGGGGCTGATCATTCATACGTTTTTCGACGGCATCGCCATTGCCTCGGGGTTCCTGGTCTCCAGCTGGCTCGGGTGGATCATCTTTCTCGCGGTTTTTCTGCACAAGATTCCGGAAGGCTTTACCGTTGCCTCGGTCATGCTCGCCAGCGGCCGTAGCCGCGCCACCGCATGGTGGGCCTCAGCGCTGCTGGGTGCCGCCACCATGGCCGGAGTTTTCACAATGGCGTTGTTCCGGCATCAGGTGAGTTCAGGATTGCCGCTGGCTGCGGGAGTGACCATCTACGTGGCTGCGTCAGACTTGATGCCGGAAGTGAACCGTGAGCCGGGAGTGAAGATGGCGCTTGTGGTATTCCTCGGTGTCGGTCTGATGTTTCTATTGGATCATTTCTTCCACGCGCACTGAAAGCTCTCAGCGGTCGGCTCTCAGCCCTCAGGAAGCCAAAGCGGTATCAACAGATTAATTTGCGCTCAACTCCTTTAATCCATTAATCCATTAATCCATGTGCTCCTGCTGCGAGCTGGCTTACTCCACCTGATGCTTTGCCGTATACCCCTCACGCGCGTAAATGACAGGCTTTACATCCTTGCCTTTTTGATCCCGGATTTTCAGCGGTCCGCCGTCCGGTCCTTGCAGCTCCACCTTCAGCTTGCGATACGTGCCGTCAAGCTTCGCGTTGGTCGGATGGTACGCAAGCGTGTACTGGTTGCGGACGTCGGCTGCAATGTCGCGGAAGATTTCCGGCAGCTCTCCCTCGAAGCGCGGAAAGTATGCGCGCCCTCCCGTCAGACGGGCGAAAGTATTCATCTGGTTGTCGGCCTGCAGCCAATCCGTCGTGATCGGCCCGCTTGCGCCATGCGCTTCATACCATTCGCGGACCTCGCGGCCGATGCTCACGGCATAGATCGTAGTGTCTTTCGTCGACTTGACCTTCTTGAGGATCTGGTCAAGGTTAAGCTTGCTGAACGTATCGCGTCCGGAAGACACCAGAATGATGTACTTCTTGCCTTCGATGCGATCGACACGATCGAGCGTATCGAACAGAGCATCGAACAGGTTTCGCTCAGAGAAACCCGGAATACGCAGCATATTCAGCGCGCCCAGTACGGCCCGTTTATCCTGCGTGAAGTCCACCAGAATCTGCGGCTTCATGTCGTAGAACACCACTGCGACCCAGTCGTCCTTCTTCAACCCGCTCGCAAACGTGTATGCCGAGTTCAGCGCGTCGTAGTTGTACTGGTAGCTGTTGGCGGCAAACTCGATCAGCAGCACCGCTGTAATCGGCGCCTCCGACTGATTGAAATTGGTGATCTTCTGCTCCACACCGTCCTCGAGAACCTTGAAGTTCTCTTTGTGGAGCCCCGGGATGAACTGTCCATCTTTCGTCGTGACCAGCACGTCGAGGCTAACCAGAGGCACATCCACTCGGATGGAGTAGTCGGGCATGCCCTCGATCTTCTTGGGCCTCTCGGGCGGAGGCGGCGGAGGCTCTTCCTTCTTCTTCGGGATCGCATAGGGCCCGGCATCATTCTGCGGACCACCGGCTTCCGGCGGGGCCTCTTGTTTGTTCGGATTCGGAGGCTGCTGACTTGTGTCCTGAGCCAGAAGAAAAACGCTTAATCCCGCCATGACGAGCGCAACCAGCGAGAGCAGAATCAATCTCTTGCGGAGAGCCGAGAAGCCGGCTTCGCTACCCTCAAAGTGGCCTGAAAACATCGAAAAAACCTCGAAATAGACTGTGCTAGTATAGATGCAACCACTTCGCGTTTGGGATATTTTGCAGGCCTGAAAAACGCCTCCTCTGCTGGCAAAACCACCGAACAACGCGCGAAGCAGAAGGAAATAAGTCGTTGATTTTGTACCTCCGGGGCCATTCATGAGGAAGGTTGTCTTCTCACTCGCCGCCCTCTTCTGTCTCACGTCAGCCACCTGGGTCACAGCAGAGAATCCGTCGTCAGATCAGTCCTTGCCGGCCATCATGCCGCTCAGCCAGATTCATTCGGGCATGCAGGGGTCGGCCTATACCGTCTTCCAAGGCACCAAGCCAGAGCCCATGGACGTGGAAGTTCTCGGTGTGCTGCACAACGTAAACGGACCTCGTGGTGACATCATCCTCGTGCGCCTGCATGGGACAAAACCGGAGTACACAGGAGTTGTAGCCGGCATGAGCGGCAGCCCGGTCTACATCGACGGCAAGCTGATCGGGGCTCTTGCATTCCGTATTGGAGAGTTCTCCAAGGAGCCAATCGCCGGAGTGACCCCAATCGAAAAGATGCTGGAAATCGATCCTGCCGACAAGCGGCCCGGCGCGGCACCGGCTGCTGCACCAACTGCAGAGCCGGCAGGCGCGACCCGCGCTTCCAGTCCGGCAGAGAGTTCCGGGCTGTCCTTGCAGGCTTACGGCAACTATCTGAAGCCGATCGAAACACCGCTCGTCTTCAGCGGTTTCTCCGAGGAAACCCTCCGCCGTTTCGCGCCTCAGTTTGCTTCTGCCGGGATCGTGCCGGTCATGGGCGTTGGCTCGTCCAGCGATCGCAAGCAGCCGGAGCCGATAGTGCCAGGGTCTGCAGTCAGCGCCGTGCTGGTTCGCGGTGACATGGACGTCGCGGCCACATGCACAGTCACATACGTTGATCCCCAGCGCCTGCTCGCCTGCGGCCATCCGTTGATGCAATTCGGTCGAGTGGACCTTCCCATGACGAAGGCCACGGTGCTGACGACGTTGCCGTCGCCCCTGAATGCTTTCAAGATTGTGAATACTACCGAAACGGTTGGCTCATTTGTGCAAGACCGCCATAGCGGCATCCTCGGAACCATGGGGAAGGAACCGAAGATGATTCCCGTGACTGTGACGGTCCGCGGCGGCCAGGCGCCGAAGGAATTCCACTACGAGATCCTGAACAATGCGCGGCTCAGCCCGGTCGCTATGATGGCCACCGTGTTCAATGCTCTCCACGATACGAACGAATATGGGGACGACACAACCTACCGCATGAATGGCGCCCTCAGCGTAAAGGGCTATCCGGATGTCACGCTGAAAAACATGTTTGCGCCGATGGACAACGGCCAGCCGGCCGCCGCCCTCGCTGCCGCAACCATCGGGGACCGGTTTGGCCGCATCTACGACAATCCCTACGACGCACCCGATA
>Ga0335071_10000564_pt1 | contig 40749 bp, 46 predicted proteins | sample Lox_Sample_15_FD_206724 | JGI IMG/M metagenome (GOLD analysis project Ga0335071, IMG submission 206724) | Soil microbial communities from Loxahatchee National Wildlife Refuge, Florida, United States - Lox_Sample_1.5 | ecosystem: Environmental > Terrestrial > Soil > Wetlands | place: USA... | reverse complement strand
GGGCGATATCGGCTACGGGATCGTCATCATGGCCCTGGCCGCAGTCGTGAAGATGAAGTTCCCCCGGGTCACATGGTTAAGTGACATCGCGAGCGTGCTCATCATATCGTCAATCCCGGCGATCATCTTTGGCTTCGTCTTCGGGGAGTTCTTCGGCGACCTGGGTGAATCGATGGGCTGGCTGCACCCGATGAGTATCGGCGGGGTCGTGTGGAACCGGATGGATGCGGTCATACCCATGCTGCTGTTCGTTATAGCCATCGGCATCCTGCACGTCTTCCTGGGCCTCTTTATCGGCATGGCCAACGCCATTACCATCAGGAGCAAGAAACACCTGTATGAAAAAGTGGGCATGTTCCTGGCGATACTATCGTTGATAGTTATGCTGGGGACCGCCGCCGGCATACTGCCGGGCCTGTTACTGTATGCGGGTTTCGGCCTTATGGCCGTCGGCATCGCGCTCCTCATCCTCGGAGGCGGCGTGCTTGGCGCCATCGAGCTGATGAGCGCAGTCGGCAACATCCTGTCCTACGCCCGGCTGATGGCCATCGGCATGGCCTCCGTCGTCCTGGCCATCGTGGCCAACAGGATGGGCGGAACCTTCGGGGTCGTATTGTTAGGGCTTGTAGTGGCCGTACTGTTGCACTCCCTGAACCTCGTGATGGCCATGTTCAGCCCGTCCATCCATTCGCTGCGGCTGCACATGGTCGAGTTCTTCTCAAAATTCTACGAGGGAGGAGGCATGCCATATAAGCCATTCGGGCATGTAGAACGGACTTAATGAACTTACCTTGTCGAGAGCTTCTTTTTACGCTCCAGGATCTTTTTAACCTTCTTCAGCCGGAACAGGTCCTCGCGCTCCCGCTCCTCGATGGTGATGCGGATGTACCTTGCCTGCTTCTTGAGGTCTGGTATGAGTACCTGTTCCAGGGCATTCACCCTCCGGCGGCTCATCTGTATCTCTGAGCCGAGCCGCCTCATGGCCGTCTCCTTCTCGGCCAGGTCCAGAAGGATGTCGACCTCGGCCTCGAACTTTTCGGCCGCCTCGTCGATGCGGCCGCTTGTGCCCACGATGCCATAGCCTCTCTCCAGCACTGTCTTCGAGACGCTCTTCTTCTCGATGACCGGCACGGGCACGCCCATGATGTTCTTGCCCCGGATCTCCAGCGAGAGGCCCTTCCGGGTAGCGAACGAGGCGGACCTCAGCGCGATCGAGTCGTCCACGGCCTCTGCCATCAGCAAAGCATACTGGGCGGCATCCGCAGTAGCCTCCAGCTCAGTCCTGGACTGGGAGAAGGACTCCGCGATCTGGAAGAATTCTCTGATCAGGGCGTCCATCTTCTGGCGCAGGAGGTCCCTGCCCTGCTCGGCCATCTTGATCTGGGCGTTCTTCTTGATAAGCTCCATCCGGGTCGGGTTGACCTGCTCCATGCTAACCCCTCCGATACATGGGGTGATACTTCTTGATGAAGTCGACCTTAATCCTTTTCAGCTCGTCCATGGGCAGGGAGGATAGCAGGTCCCAGGCTATATCGAATGTCCTCTCTATGCTGCGGTCTTCGTCGCCCTGCGAGATGAAGCGCCTCTCGAAGTCGTCGGCGAACTTCAGGTAGACCTTGTCCAGATCCGTGAGCGCCTCCTCGCCCACTATGGCGACCAGCCTCCTCAGGTCTCGCCCATAGGCATAGGACGCGTAGAGCTGGTCGGCCACGTTCCTGTGATCCTCCCGTGTCTTTCCGGCCCCGATGCCGAGGTTCATGAGCCGGGACAGGCAGGGCAGGGAATCGATGGGCGGGTCTGAGCCGCGCCGGAAGAGGTCACGGCTCAATACGATCTGGCCCTCTGTGATATATCCCGTCAGGTCGGGAACAGGATGGGTGATGTCGTCGTCGGGCATGGTCAGGATCGGCACCTGCGTTATCGAGCCTCTCCTGCCCTTGATCCGGCCCGCCCTCTCGTATATGGACGCCAGGTCGGTGTACATGTAGCCGGGGTATCCGCGCCTTCCCGGCACCTCCTCTCTCGCGGTGGAGATCTCTCTCAGCGCCTCGCAGTAGTTGATCATGTCAGTCAATATGACCAGCACGTGGAGATCGTGCTTAAAAGCCAGATGCTCTGCCACCGTCAGCGCGCACCTGGGGGTAGCAATGCGCTCGATGGTGGGGTCGTCCGCCAGGTTCATGAAGAAGATGACCCGCTCGAGGGCCCCCGTCCGCTCGAAATCCCGGGAGAAGAAGGACGCCTCCTTATAGGTAATGCCCATAGCTACGAAGATGACGGCGAAGTTCTCCCCCTCTCCTAGTACTTTGGCCTGCCTGGCGATCTGGGCCGCCAGCTTGCTCGCGGGCAGGCCGGAGCCGGTGAATATGGGGAGCTTCTGGCCCCTGACCAGCGTGTTCAGGCCGTCGATGGCCGAAATGCCTGTCTGGATAAAGTCTGAGGGCTTATCCCTGGCGAACGGGTTAATGGCCATGCCCGAAATGTCAAGGCTTGCCTCCGGTATAATGTCCGGGCCTTCATCCCTCGGCTTTCCGACGCCGTTGAAAACTCGTCCCAGCATGTCCCTGGACACGTCGATGCGCGCGGGCTCGCCGGTGAACGTGACACGTGTCTTTTTATTATCGATCCAGCTCGTGCCCTCGTATACCTGGATTACCGCGAGGTTCTCCGAGACTTCGAGCACCTGGCCGGTCCTTCGCTCGCCGCCGGGGAGCGTGATATCGACGATCTCTCCGTAGGATACTCCTTTGACGTTCTGTACGAAGATCAGCGGGCCGGAGACGTAGCTGACGGTCTCACATTCCTTCGTCGCAAGGCTGATTCCATTCATTTTTCAACCTCCAGGGCGCTTATGTTCTTTTCGACGTCCTGTATGATCCCCTTGATCTTCGCCACGTCCTGTAGATCCTTCATCCTGCCGATCTCCGATTTCAGTGGCAGCCCCATAATCTGCTTGAGAGAGACGCCCCGGTCGATGGCCCGGGCCGCATGCTCGTGGAATGAGATGATGGCCTTGAGCATCCAGAACTGCTTCTCAAGGGGGCAAAACGAGTCTGTGTCGCTGTACGCGCTCTGCTGCAGGAAGTCCTCCCGTAACATGCGCGTCACCTCGAGGATGGCCTTCTCGCCCTCGGGCAGGGCGTCGGGGCCCACGAGCTGGACGATCTCCTGGAGCTCGACCTCTTTCTGGAGCAGGTACATGGTCTTGTTCCGTAGGTCCCGCCACTCTGGGGACACGCTGTTCCGGTACCAGTCCTGGACCGCATCAAGATAAAGCGAGTAGCTCTTGATCCAGTTCACCGACGGGAAGTGCCGCCGGTACGCCAGGCTGGTGTCCAGCGCCCAGAACGTGCCCACGATGCGCAGGGTGTTCTGGGTGATGGGCTCCGAGAAGTCGCCGCCGGGCGGAGAGACCGCACCGACCACGGTGACCGAGCCTATGCGGCTGTCCGAGCCAAGGCACATGGTCCGGCCTGCCCTCTCGTAGAAAGCCGCCAGCCGGGCCGGCAGATACGCGGGGTAGCCTTCCTCTCCCGGCATCTCCTCGAGCCTGCCCGATACCTCCCGCAGCGCCTCACCCCACCGTGATGTCGAGTCCGCCATCAGCGCCACGTCGTATCCCATGTCCCGGAAGTATTCCGCCATCGTTATGCCAGTATAGATGGAGGCCTCCCGGGCCGCCACGGGCATATTGGACGTGTTGGCGATCATGATGGTCCGCTGGATCAGCGGCAGCTTTGTCCGGGGGTCCACGAGCTCGGGGAATTCGGTGAGCACGTCGGTCATCTCGTTGCCGCGCTCGCCGCAGCCTATGTATACGATGATCCGGGCGTCCGACCACTTGGCCAGTGTCTGTTCCGACACGGTCTTTCCAGTGCCGAAGCCCCCCGGTATCATGGCCGTGCCGCCCTTGGTCACCGGGAACATGAGGTCGAAGACGCGCTGGCCGGTGATCAGCGGCAGGCTTGAGTCCAGTTTTTTCTTATAGGGCCGCCCCTTGCGTACAGGCCAGCGCTGGATGAGCTTTATTTCCCTGCCGTCTCCCATCGTGCACACCGTATCCTCGACAGTGAAGTAGCCGCTCCTTATTTCCTTGATCGTGCCGGATACTCCCGGCGGCACCATGACCCGGTGCTCTATGTGGAACTCTTGCACCGTGCCGATGACGTCGCCGGCGGCCACAGTATCGCCCGCCTTCGCCGCGGCCTTAAACTCCCATTTCTTTTGCCTGTCCAGGCCAGGGACGGATATGCCCCTCGAGATGAAGTCGCCGCTTTTAACATAGAGCATGGGCAGCGGCCTCTGGATCCCGTCATAGATGGATGATATCAGGCCCGGCCCCAGTTCGATGCTCAGCGGCATTTCGCTGTTGGATACCCGGTCACCGACCGTCAGGCCGGTGCTGTCCTCGTAGAGCTGTACGACCGCCTCGTCGCCGTCGAGCCGGATGATCTCGCCGCGGAGCTCCTCGTCGCCGACAGAGACCATATCGTACATTTTCGAGCCGGCCAGGTTTCGCGCCACGATGACCGGCCCCGAGATCTTTGATATAGAGCCAACAAGCATAATTATCTCCTCATGACTACGTTGTAGCCGATCGCCTTTCGCAGCAGCCGCTCGATGTAGCTTTTCCTGTCCAGGGCTTTTGACCTGGACGGCATAGGTATGATGATCGGCCGGGAAAGCTTCTCCAGCTTTTCCCTCAGCTTCACGTCCAGTACCGAGAGGTACTCCTCGTTGACCGCGATGATACCAGTGTCGTCCTTTTGCGACAGGAAATTTATGATATTCCGCGCGTCTTCCGGCCCTGAGGCCTCGAACGCATCCACGCCGGCAAGCCGGAACCCGGACGCCGTATCACGGTCAGTCACGACCACGAACTTAAACATAGAACAGCTCCTCCCTTAGCCTTTCTTCAGGTATGTCAGCGGTCTTGCAGCGGGCAATGACGCGGATGTTCGTGACCTCATTATACTTTGCCCAGAAATAGCCGATGGCAATAGCGATGCTCAGGGGGTCCCCGTTAAAGGCGTTCAGGCCCTTCATGATGATCAGCCGGTCCAGCTGCTTTTCAATGCCCGATATCTTCTCCTTTCGCAGATGCTCCTCGGGGATGCCCTCGGCAACATTATACTGGGTATTCTTAAGCCGGTCCAGCACGCTGCTCACGCTTTTGGCCTCGAGCAGGGGGACCATATCCTCCATGCGCAGCCGGGCGCCCCCTTCGATCAGGAGGATCTTCGCCTCCGCCGGCTCGGCCTTATCCCTGGCCATCCGGAGGATGGTCTTAAGATTGACCACGTCGATCTCCGCCTGGAGCATTTTCCGTATGAACTGCTCGTCATACGAACGCCCCCGCGACCAGGCCAGGGCGTTATCATAATAATATTTATCCAGGGCACTTTCGAATATCATAAATCCGTTCTCGCCGGAATATTCGTGGAAATGCCGCATCAGCGGCTTAACGTACTCGATCTTCAGTGTGGCCATCAGGTCTATGACTGCCTTCATGTCCGACTGCTTTATTAATTCGCCCAGGGTCACGTCATCCAGGTCCCCGACCGGCAGGAGGCAGTCGACGATTTCGTCAGCGGTCGTGTGGATGCTTTTTCCCCTGAGGATCGTCTTGATATTCTGGACGTCCCAGCGGCGTAAGAAGATCCTTATGTATTGTTCGGCAGGCGTATCCTCAACGAAGCCGAGTATTTTTTTAAAAGTATTGGTAAAGTTCTTCCTGAGCGCGTACTCCACATGGTAAACGCCCGAATATTTCGTGCCGGCCTCCTGTATCTCATCCTTATACGGGGTCTTTTCAAGCTCGAGGATAAGCGAGTCCATGTCTGGCTTCATGATAAGGTCATCCAGGGCGCCGTGGGTGAGCAGCCGGCTTTTCATGCCCCGGATCCTGGCGTTCGCATATCCATAGTCCATTGCAGGTCACTCCTTTCTACCATAGAGTATCGAAAATATCTCCAGCCTCATGTGACGCCTTGCCTTCTCCAGCCGGGACTCCACCGTATTATATATGACGACCTTCCCGTCCAGGCTGCTCACGTTCAGGCCTCCTGTACAGTGAATGTCCGCGACTACCTCACAGCGTCCGGCAAGGCCTTCCGCTATCTTCGTACACAGGCCTTTGTCCCTCTCATCCACGTGCAGGACCGCCTCGTTCTCACCCAGCGTCTCGAAGGCCTCCTCTGCCATTTTACGGAGACTATCCGCATAATCGGGGCTGTCTCTGAAGGACTCGAGCCGCTCTTTCGCTTGATTGAACGCCTCGTTATAGTGTCCGTGCCGTATGCCTGAGATCTGCTTTCTCGCCTCATTGTTGGCCAGATATGTAAGCTTGTTTCTTTCGAGCGCTACAGCCTTTACGGCGCTATCCATGTGCAGCCTTTTTATCTCTTCAGCCTTAACCCGCGCCCTATTCCTGATCTCGGATGCAGTACGGGCAGACTTTTCCATCAGCTCGGCTATCTTTTCCTCGGCGCTGGCGTCCATGGACTTCATCAGGTTCTCGTAGTCGACCATGCAGATCTCAATCCCTACGGGTTCGGTCGCCCGTCACTTTATCACAAAGAGAATGACCGCCGCTACGACGAAGCCAAGGATGACCATCGTTTCCGGTATGGCCTCAAGTATGATGATGGACCCCGTCGCCTCGGGACGCTCGGCTATCGTCCCGGCACCAGCCGCGCCTATCCTCATCTGTGCTATTCCAGTGGCGATCGCTCCGGCGCTGAATGCAATGGCAGCTCCTATAGGTATTTCCCAGCTTATCATAATTAATATCTCCAAATTATATACTCAATTTTAATGTTTTAAAAAAGAGTTTATAAAGGATATCATGGTCTTTAAAAGATCAAGCAGACAAATTAAGAGAAGGTTATTACCATAAAAAGGATGCCATGAGGCTTATTTTTAAATATATGAATATAAGTTATAAAAAATTTAGATATATAATCACCATTTAAATATGATATAAAACAAATATTTATTTGCTTAAAGTGTACTTATCCCCGAAAAGTTTATCGATTTAAAAAATTAACAATATTTAGAATATATATTTTTGATTGCGCATTTATTATAATAATATGGCTTATGCCGGACGTATACTCGCGCCCGCCGGAACAGCCTTTCCGCTGTACAATTTAGGGAATTAAAAATTTATTGGCCGCGCGGGCGCACGAAGCGGGCGCGCTAAAACTTTCTCATCACTTTAAGTATGCCATCGATGATGGCCTCGGGCTTCGGGGGGCAACCGGGGATCTTCACGTCCACCGGGATGATCTTCTCGACGGGGCCGGCTATTGAATAGTTCTCGTCGTCGATGAACACGCCGCAGGACGTGCCGCAGGCACCCATGGCGATGACTCTTTTTGGCTCGGGCGTCTGGGCATAAACCCTCTCCAGGAAAGGCTTCGTGTGCAGAGGCACGGGGCCGGTAACAAGAAGAATATCGGCGTACCTTGGCGAGGCTACCCACTTGATGCCGAGCCTCTCCAGGTCGTAGCGAGGCCCCATGCACGCTAAAAGCTCGATATCGCAGCCGACGCAGCCGCCGGCGTGCGCGTGGTATATCCAGGGCGATTTCTTGATCGGTCCGCTCATATGAACTTCCTCGGGTGCGTGTCCCACTCCAGGCTGTACTTCCGCCGGCAGTTCACGCATACGGTCAGGTACTTCTCCATATCTTTTTCGATAATGGCGGCGGTCTCCGGCTTCAGGTTCTTCAGCGTCCTTTCCTTCACCACGGCCAGATACTTTTCCGTGGCGGGCATGTACTCGCCGCAGATGCGGCACTTCTGGAGTTTTAGCTGCGTGTCCACGGTCGGCCTCGGCTCCTCGGAGCCCCGGGAGAGGCTGACGCGCTGCGTGTCCGACTCGCCGTCCTTCTTCGGCTCGAGGGTCAGCTCCAGGGCCTTCTCGGGGCACACGTCGGCGCACCGGCCGCAGAAGATACAGCGTAAGCCGTCGATGGAGACGGTCCGCACGCCGTTCGCGTCGGTGAGGCTCGTGGCGCCGCTGGAGCAGCGCTCGTTACAGGCACCGCAGCCCGTGCACAGGTCCGCATTCCGGCGGGGGAGCCAGCGGAAATTGTCCGCGGTAAAGCCGTAGCCCTCCCTGACGGTCACGGGCTTCTGGAAAAAGTTCATGGCCAGCTCGCCGAAGGCTTTCAGCTTCCCTGCCACGCTCATATGACCCCTCCGACATACGACAGGACGTATGGCCCGACGAACGCCCATCCGATGGCCAGCAGCGAGATCAGCGTCGATACCTTGAAGAGCCACTTCGTGGCCTGGTCGATCCGGAAGCGGGCGAACAGGGCGTTCGTGAGTCCGATTGCCCCGCTCACCAGCAGGATGGCCAGGATGAAAATGGCCCAGGACATGAGCCCGGCCGACGGCACCCACAGAAACAGGTCAACGAACATGGCGGACAGCGTGAATAGCATTACGAGCTTGACGGTTTCCAGGACGCCGAGCAGCTTGCCGCTGTACTCGGTGGTCAGCCCGCCGACGATCTCCGACTCCGCCTCGGGGATGTCGAACGGCTTGACGTGCAGCTTCACGAGGATGGCGATGAAAACGGCGATGGCCGCCAGCGGGTTAACCAGCAGGTTAAACCCCATCATATCCCTGACGGACAGAGTATTATAGGTGATGGCGAGGGCAAAGGTGCCCAGGATGAAGGGTATCTCGTTGGCCAGCATCAGCTCAACCTCCCGTACGCCCCCCATGGCCGCAAAGAGCGACGCGCTCGATATGCCGCCCATGATGACGAATAGCGTGACGAAGATCAGCAGATAGAAGATAACGACGAGGCTGAAGCTGTAGTCGAACGCGTTCCCGGCCACTGGAACGAAGAGCGTGACGCTGAGAGCGCATATTAAGGCGAGGACCGGGCCCCAGATGAAAAGCGCGGTGGACGTATGCGGAATGAGGGTCTGTTTCGAGAACAGCTTGACGATATCGTATAACGGCTGCAGGAGCTTGGAATGATTAATATCCTGCCATGCGGCAGGCATCCATAGCAGGGGGCCCCGGCGCGACTGGACGCGGGCAAAGACCTTTCTCAGGTTGAAGGACAGCACTATGCCCACGGCGAAGGCGATGAGAGGGTTGAGCCAGGCCGGATCGATCACTGCCTGCCTCCCAGCGCTCTCATGTCGACGACGCTCTTCCGGTTATTCTTTACGATGGTGACCCGGTCGGTGCAGGAGAAGCAAGGGTCGATGCTCCCGATGATGGCGGGCACGTCGCCCACCCAGCCGCCCTGGATGAGCCGGAGCATGATGTGGGCGGTAAGGAACGTCGGCACGCGGATGCGGACGAAGTCCGGCGTGTTCGTGCCGTTGGACGCCACGTGATAGAGCAGCTCGCCCCGGGGAGGCTCGCTCCTGGCGATGGCCTCACCGCAGGGGAGCTCGGTCACCTTCATGGCCAGCTCCTGTGGCGCAACCTTTATTTTTTCTAGGCACTGCTCGGCGATGTGCATGGACATGAGCACTTCCCGCATCTTGACCTTCATCCTCGCCAGGCTGTCGCAGCCGTTCTCGGTGACGATGTCCCAGTCGACGTCCTCGTAGGCATCGTAGGGCGAATTCTTACGCACGTCGATCCGAAGCCCGCTGCCCCTGGCTGTCGGGCCGACGGCGCCGAGCTTTACGCCGTTCTCGAGCGAGAGCACGCCGACGTTCTTGAGCCTGTCGATGAGCACGTCGTTCGATAGCGCCTGGTCGAAGAATTCGGGCACCGACTTTTTCATGATCTTTAGCTTATTCAGTATGAAATCGGCCTGAGTGGGCGTGATGTCCCTGCGGATGCCGCCCAGCGTGATGAGCCCATGGGTGACCCTCTGGCCGGACACGACCTCCAGGCTGTCCTGCATCTCCTCCCTCACGCGGAGCGAGTGCATCAGCATGGTGCGAAAGCCCGTCAGGTCGCCGATCAGTCCGACAGCCAGCAGGTGGCTCTGGATACGCTCCATCTCGCATAATAATGTCCTCGCGAGCCGCGCCTTTTTCGGGGCCTCGATAGAGGTGATCCCTTCAACCGCATGGGCGAAAGTCAGGGCGTGATGGGCGTTGCAGAAGCCGCAGATGCGCTCGGCGAGGAAAATGTCCTTGTAATAGTCCCGCCGTTCCATCAGCTTGATGACGCTGCGATGGTTGAAGCCCAGCTTCAGGTCCGCCTTCCTGACGACCTCGTCCTCCACGGACATCTTCAGGAAGTTGCTCTCGATGAACGCCGGGTGATAGGGGCCGTACGGGATGGACGTGACCGGCAGGGTCACGATGTTCTCCCGGGGCGTCGTGGCCGGGGGCGCAGCATTGATGCGCTCGGTCTCGTGATCGCCCTCCGGCTGTCCCCCGAGGTACATGTCGTCCCAGTTCAGAGGTAGCCATAGATGCGTCGGGTTCGGGTGGCCCTGGACCTTTACTCCTAAGAATTCGATCAGCTCTCTCTCCGACCAGTCCGCCTGATCGGTGATGGGCGTGACCGACTTCACCACCGGATTCTCCCGGTCCAGGTACGTCCTCAGGATGGTATGCTGGCTGGGAGTCGCCCGGTCGAAGCAGAAGTAGTAGTCTACCTTGATGCCCTGGACGCCCATGTCCACGCCGGAGGCGTATATCATCCTGGCCCCTTTTTCGAGAAGGCCGCTAACTCTGTCGGAGACCTCTTCAGGCCTGATCTCCACGATGCTTACGGGCAGCTTACTTATCCTTCATCCCCCCGAACGGCGTCTTGGGCCCGTACATCTCTTTCGAGTTCAGGTATATCTCGTCAGCGCCGCAGTTAAAGTTCTCGTCCACGTTCCGGTACTCCGGGAACAGCGAGGGGATAATGACCGAGAAGAAGACGTAGAACGAGACTAGCGAGGCTAGCTCTGCGAATAAGAATAATACGATCATGCTCCGGTCGGCGAAAAATAGCGCGCCCAGCACGCTGGCCACCAGGATGAATATGGCGATGATGAAGTATGGCTTCATTATTATTTGATCTCCAGTTTTTCTATGAGCTTATCGACCGGCGCCGTCCGCATGTAGCGCATGCCGAAATCGTCCGGCTTCAGGCCGTACGAGATCGCCAGTAGCTCCGCCAGATGGATGACTGGCACGTCGAAGTTGTACCCGTCCTTCTTTTTTAGTGCGGCTATGGCCCGCTCGAACTGGTCGTAGCACCCGGAGCACACCAGGACCAGGGCGTCCACGTTTTGCGCCTTGATCGCGTCGAACTTCCGCTTTGCCCGGTCGTAGGTGGCAAACTCCCGGTCAGCCAGGTTCGCCTGCAGGCCGCAGCACATGCGCTCAAGGCCGTAGGGCACGACCTCGTCGACGAGCGCCTCGTTCAGCTCGGTGAAGTACCTCACCAGGTGGCCGTCCTGGAAGATGCGCATGTGGCATCCCGGGTGGATGGCGACCCGGATGGGGAGCTTTCTCGCCTCTTTCTTTATGCGGTCTATCCCCACGTCCTCGTACAGGACCTCCAGTAAGTGGCGGACACGCACGTTCGCGTCGTAATGCTTGCCGGCGGATGCCAGATAGTGGTTGACTTCCTCCAGCGCCTTCGGGTCCTCCTGGAGGACCTTATTAGCCTCGTATAGCGTGACGTAGCACCCGTTGCAGGAGACCATGACGTCCCTTCCGGCCTCTTCCGCCTGAAGCAGATTATAGGATGCGAGAGTGAGCCAGACCCGCTTATCGACCGATATCCAGACGCCGGCCCTCGGGCAGCAGGTGGACCTGGTGAGGTACTCGACATCCACGCCCAGCTTTGGCAGCACCTTCATGATGGCCGACTCGGCCCAGGGCATCTTAGTGGGCATGACGCAGCCCAGGAAGTGCGCGTACTTCGGCTTCGCCGCCTGTTTCCCGGCCTCAATGGCCGTTTGCTCGATCATTGAACTTGTACTCCATTTTGTCCAAGTCTAAACCCATCTTCTTGTCTATATCCATCGCCCGGACGATCTTCTGTATGTCGTCCACCGCCTCGTGGTACCGGTGGGCCGTGGGAGGTATCGGGTCGATGTTGGCCTTCTTCCTGGCCTCGATAAGCTCGTCGGTCACCGGATATAGCAGCCCGATGGAGAAGTGCCGGATAAGCTGTGGCTTTACGGAGGACGGCAGCGGTATCTTTACAGGACGTCTCCAGGGATATAGCTCCTTCATTTCCTGATCCTCTCCACGATCTTCATGGCGTCCTCGCGGGAGACGAGCTTGATGGCTTTGGCCGAGCACACCTTGATGCACTCGGGATCGCCGCCACACATGTCGCACTTAGCCATTGCCTTGAGGCCTCTTTGCATTTGCGGTATGGAAATGGGGCATGCCCACATGCACGCCTTGCATCCTATACACAGCATCTTATCTATGGTCACGAAGCCGGTGGCCTCGTCCTTGCTAATGGCGCCCGTGGGGCAGGCGGCCTTGCACATTGGGTCCCTGCAGTGCTGGCAGTAGACCCGGACGAACGTGCCGTTCGGCCCGTCGATGACCTTGCAGAGGGAAAGATCGTAATTGTAGGTCTTATAATTGCGAAAAGAACACGCCGTCATGCACTGCCGGCAGCCGGTGCACAGGTCGGGCTCATGGACGATTACCTCGGTCATAGGGTTTCCTGGAGTATTAAACAATGTTAAATGTCCGTAGTCATATATTTTCTCATGCATGCACCTAATAAGTAAAAAGCGGCGGACATGCCCCCTGTAAAAACCGCGGCGGCACGGACGCACCACGGAGGGCACGGCTAATTATTCACCACGGAGGACACAGAGGGCACGGAGGACTTTTATTTCCTGAAGGGGGCTGACGCCGCGCGGAGCGCTCTTGCTTACCCCTCGGAGACCCCCTGCTTAATAATATTATCAGGAAACCGTGTCGCCGTGGTGTCGCCGTATCAATTTTTAAGGAGCGCCGTGTTCGCCGTGTCGCCGTGGTGAATTAAGTGCTGTGTCGCCGTGGTGTCGCCGTGCCGATTTTTAAGGAGCGCCGTGTTCGCCGTGTCGCCGTGGTGAATAATTAACCGTGCCCTCCGTGGTGCCTCCGTGCCGCCGTGGTCATCCCAGCGTGCGGAGTATGATGTCCCGGGCCCGAATTACGTTCTTGTAGTCGTTCAGCTCGATGATCATGCGGTCATGCATCTTTAGCAGATTTAAATCCAGGATACCGTCGCCTGGACAGAGGTGGGAGTCCTTATCGCCCTTGTTATCGTTGACGTGGAGATACGAGATGCCTTCCAGTTTCAGGAATGATACCGGGTCCGGGCAGGTTATGGCGTGGCCCAGGTCGATGGTGACCCCACAGCCGCACCTGCGCCTGAACTTATCGAGCTCTGGGGCGCTGGTGCAGAGGTAAGTAGGCCGGTTAGGCATGTTCTCGATGGACAAAATGATACCCCTGCTTTTGGCGTAGTCTGATGCCTCTCCCAGTACCTGCAGCGCATATTCCATGCACATCTCCCAGATGCGGGGGAAGGGCTTGTGAATGACGCCCGGGTGTGTCGTGACGTGGCTCGCCCCGATGCTGGACGCCATCTCGACGGTCTCGTTAAGCTGCCGCAGCGTCTCCTCCCGGATGCCCCGGTTGACGCTGGCCGGGTTCAGGTCGACCGTCGGCGCATGCATGTACACTTCCAGGCCGTTATTGCCCATGCCCGGGAGTTTATCTTTCCAGAGCCCGAAGCGGGGCCACATGGGGCCCTCGCAGAGTATCTCGATGGCGTTAAAGTGGTCCCTAACCGCCGTCCCGGCCCACGACTCGGGCGGCTGCATGAAAATAGAGAGCGTCGAAAAGCCCAGCCTGATACCTTTCGCTTCTTGCATCAGATTATATTTATGCGCGATACCCTATAACATTGTTGGCGCTGCCGCGGGCACGCCATAACGGACGGCCGGCGGGCAACAGCCCGCCCGTCTAGCGGGTTAAGCATTTTATTCTATACGTCGAGCATTTCTTGTGCGAGCGCGAACTACGCTTTTACTGGCCTCCATCGTCCTCCTGTCCGTGCTTCTGGCCGGCTGTACGGGCGGCCTGGGCACGAGCACGGCGCCTCCGGCGAACGCTTCCCGGGACCTTTATTTGAACGAGTTTCACCTCGGGTACGGCCACCATATCGCGGCAAGGGACCTGTTTAATAATGCCACCTACCTCTGGGACCTGGATGACTATACGAACGCTTCCGCTTACATGTACAGGGCGGAAGACGAGTACGCCCAGGCCGAAGACCATTATGATAGCATGTTATCATACGCCGGGGACGACAGCGAGCGCGCCTTCGCCGAGGGCATGAAAGACACCGCTGCAGGCATGGATTCAGCGGCGTCGAAATACCTGATGTCCATCGACTCGGCCACGGCGGGCGATGATAGCGGCGCCCTCACGTACTTCAGCGAGGGGCAGGCTTTCGTCGATTCGAGCATGGAGTCGCTCAACAAATCACTCGAGATCATGCCCGCGTGGCTCGAGGGATGACCGCGGCGGCACGGAGGCACCACGGAGGGCACGGTTAATTATTCACCACGGCGACACGGCGAACACGGCGCTTCTTTTATGATCGGCACGGCGGATGCACGGCGACACGGCTTCCTGATAAGCGACACGGTTTCCTGATAATATTATTAAGCAAGGGGGTCTCCGAGGGGTAAGCAAGGGCGCTCCGCGCGGCGTCAGCCCCCCTTCAGGATATTAAAGCAAGCAGGGGGTCTCCGAGGGGGCATCAGCCCCCTTCAGGAAAATAAAAAAGCGCCGTGTTCGCCGTGTCGCCGTGGTGAACAAAGCGCTGTGTCTCCGTGGTGCCTCCGTGCGCCCCGTGGTGTTACGCGGGCTATTGGCCGGCGGCGGCCTCGGCATGCGTGTGCTCCATGTGCTTTTCCTCATACCGGTGGAAGAACTTGAAGTAGAGTACCGACGCGGCAAGATAAAACAAGCAGGTTGCCGCGTAAGGCAGCAGGTACGAGCCGTAGGACATGAGGATGCCGGCGATGAAGGAGCTCACCGCGATCGAGATATAGCTGCCCATGGAGGTGAGGCTCGATACGGAGGCCATCTCCTCGCTATGCACGATCTCCATGGAAAAGCTGTTGCTGATGGGCACGGACATGTTCATGAACAGCATCCTCAGGATGTAAGCGGCGCCGGCGACGTACAGGTTCGTGGACACGGCCAGCACGATGAGGAAGGGTATAGAAATGAGGTACGTGAGCGATACCGTCCTGACCCTGCCGATGCGCGAGACCATGAACGGGACGGCCATGGCGCCTACGGCCATGGAGGCCTGGGCGAGCGCGAAGATCAGGCCGATCTGGCCCGTAGAGGCCGAGAGCATCTTGCTGAAGTAGACGTTAAAGAAGGGCACGATGAGGCCCGCGCCCAGGCCGATCAGACAGCTTATGGTCACCAGGCGCTTCACGACCTTAGATCCCGCGAGCTCCCTGAGCATCATGCCCAGGTCCGGGGCGTCGATGCAGACCCGCTTCTTTTCCCGGAGGAAGAAAAGCGGCACGATAGAGATGACCGAGACGGCCAGCGACGCGTACAGCGTATACCGGAACGACAGGATGCTGCCGCCGTCGACGCCGAATATGGACGACCAGACCTGGGGCAGGTAGCCGCCGATGGCCATTCCCAGCACCGTGGCCAGGACGAACAGGGCGAAATTAAAGCTGAATAAATAAATCCTATCCTCTGGCGTGCTGTTCTCGACCATGAAGGGGGCCGCGATGATCGTGGGCACCGTGGAGACGATGCCGCTGAGCAGGCTCAGCACCAGCAGCCATCCCTGGCCGGTCAGCACATACAATAAGAACGAGACGACGCTCGAGAGGATACAGGAGACCAGCAGGCACTTCTTGCTGCCGATGCGGTCGCAGACCTGCGCCGCGGGGAAGGCGAACACGCCGGTTGCGATCATCGTCGCCGAAATGATCAGCCCTAGAAACTGCTCGTTATAGCCGAGCTTGATGATATAGAGATTAAAGATAACGCTGGCCATGCCCACGTATAGCGACGTGAGAAAGTTGAAGGCGAGGTACATCCGGGCGTTGGTCGAGAAGTTATTCAGGGCTTGATAATAATTATTCGTCATCCGGCATCCCCTCCGTTTTAATAATTAAAATAATTCCAAATAAAGATAGTTTGTGGTTTTTGAGGCACATTTCATGCCTGAACCGAGGTTTAAGCAGCAGATATCCCTCGCTTTCCATATGGAGCCCCTCCTACTCCAGGTCCACGATGGCCGTATAGGCTGCCCTGGGAATAGGCGTGGACAGCCTCAGCGGCCGCTGCTCCACGTCCTTGAAGTAGTAGTACAGGAGGGCGGCGGTGATCAAATAGAACGTACATGTTCCGATGAACGGCAAAAGGTAGTTGCCCCCGGCGATGAGCAGGCCGCTGACGTAGGTGCTCAGGGATACGGCGATATAGTTCCCGGTCATCATCATGCCTACGGCGAAGCCCTGCTCTTCGCGCCTTATCTGCTCCATCTGGAAGCTCGTGGTGGCCGGGCCGGCCATGTTGATGAAGAACATGTAGGCCACGTAGGCGCCCGCGGCCAGCAGGACGCTTTGCGCGAACGCCATAAGCATCAGGAGCGGTGCGGCTATCAGCTTCGAGGCGCACGCCGCCCGTATCTTGCCTATCTTCAAAGTGAGGTAGGGCGTGATGATGAACCCGCCGATCATGATCACACCGGCGACCGCGGAGATGAGGCCCACGTCGAGCACGCTCATGTGGAGCGACTGCGTGAAGTAGACGTTAAAATACGGCACGATCATGCCCGACGCCGCGCCGAAGGTCAGGCTGGTCAGGGCGAACTTCAGCACGTCGGGCGAGAGCTTCAGGCTCTTCAGCGAGAAGAGCGCGCAGCGGCTCTTCGGGGCGCCCTTGCGCTCTTCGATCATCAAAGTGACGACCAGGCCCATGGCCAGGAGCACGACCGCCGACAGCAGCGTCAGCCTCAGGCTGTCGGCTTTTACGCCGGCGAACGTGCCGAGCATCCCCGGAACGATGCCGCCCATGGCGCACCCGAGGATCGAGGCGATCCAGCTTATGGACGAGTTGGCGCTGAACACGTGCACGGTATCCTCTTTCGTACAGTTCTCGGCGAGCATTGGGGTCAGCACAACCGAGCTGATCGACACGAATATGCCGCCCACTATGCTGAATAAGAGCAGCGACCAGGCGGACGGGATCACGTAGAGCGGCACGGCGGCCAGCGTCGAGCACATACCAGCGACGACCATGAGCTTCTTCTTATCGAAGCGGTCGCAAAGGATGCCCGCCGGTATGGACATGGCGGAGGACGCCAGCACGTGCGCCGAAAGCACCAGCCCGAGGAAATCGGCCCCGTAACCCAGGTTCAGGATGTACAGGTTGAACAGGATGCCGTAAATGCCCGTGTACAGGCAGATGATGAAGCTTCGCAGCAGCAGCAGCTTCACGTTTCTGTGAAAGCCGCGGATGGTGCGCATGTATTCTTTAAGGATATCCATACCCCCTGGACTGTAAGTATCAAGCTTTTACGCCGAGAGTTTATATCTTTGTGCCTGTTCGGCGACGGCGCTGTCCGGCGATCTCTCGGAGTCCTTAAAGAAGTGGTAGAGGAGCCCGGCCGCGAGGATATAGGCTATGCACGTGGCAACGTATGGAAGTAAATAGTTACCCTGCGCCATGAACAGGCCGCTCGCGTACGTGGCTGCGGCCACCACGACGCCGCTCACCGTCGACATGAACCCGATTGCAAAGCCCCTCTCCTCAGGGTCGATCATTTCCATCTGCAGGCTGGTGACCGCCGGACCGCCAAGGTTCATCAGGAACATCCGGGACGTGTAGGCGAATGAGCCCATCATGAAGTTCGTGCTCAGCGCCATTAAGACCAGAAAAGGAATGGACGCCATCTGCGTGAGCGACGCGGCCCTCACCTTGCCCAGCCACGACGTGAGGCGGGGTGTGATTGCGAAGCCCACGACCATGAGCGCGTTCGTGGCGGCGAACACGATGCCTATCTCCGACGGCCCGGCGCCCAGGACTTTCGTGAAGTAGACGTTGAAGTACGGCACGATGGCGCCGGTGCCCACGCCCATGAGGGCGCTGATGAGCGTGAACTTTGTCAGGTTCGGCGAGAACCTGATCTTGAACGGCTTCCTCGAAGACGGCTTTCCCGTCCCATCCTTCATGAAGAGCAGGACGGACCAGCCGGCGAGGAGCAGCGAGAGCGCGACCAGCATGGTCATCCTGTACTGGCCGGCCACGGGCAGCAGCCGGAGAAGGAGCAGGGGCATCGCTCCCCCCGCCGCGTTCCCGGCGATGGACGCCATCCAGCTGAACGCCGAGTTCATGCTGAAGACACGTACCGTGTCGTGCTCGCAGTTCTCGGTGAGGAACGGCGTGGCACAGACAGCGCTCACGGACCCGCAGAGCCCCCCTACAGCGCTGAAGAACAGCAGCACGAGCGGCGAGCTCGTGAGGAAGAGCGGCACGATGGATAAAAATGACAACAGCGTGAATATGAGCATCAGCTTCCGCTTGTTGAAGCGGTCGCACAGGATGCCGGCCGGCACGGAGGCGATGGACGAGGTCAGAAGGCTCACCGCAAGCATCGTGCCGAGGAAGTCCTCATGGAATCCCATGTTGAGTATGTACAGGTTAAAGATAACGTCGTAGATGCCCTGGTAGACGCTCAGGATTATCGACCTGAGTATGAACAGCCGGACGTTCCTCTGGAATACATCGGTCATGGTCACATCCCCTTCTTAGCGGCCGGTACACGAGTTTACAATAAACCTTTATAACCTTCTGCCTGCCCAAAAAGCTGTTATTTATCGATATTAATCCCTTACGGGGCTATATGCCTGCGCTTTCACAGCAAAACTGCATAAAAATAGCTTAAAAATTAATCAAATTATATATGGATAAAAAAGATTCTGATTCTTAGAGGTGGGTGATTCAATGGATGGTCTCATCTGGCTGGCAGTACTGTTCCTGGTACTGGCTTTGGTCGCCTACATCCTCGGCGCGAGAGGCATTGCCGGGTTTAGCATGGAGATCGCAAGGTGGCTTGTGATAATCTTCGTTATCCTGGCGATCATCGTGTTCCTGTTCGGAGGCAGGGTGTTCTTACCGGCGCCCCTCTTTCTGAACGGCTAGCGGGCCGCGGGCTGTAACGACGATAGTCATCGTACCGGAGAGAGCGTCCCATGGGTAACGGCCAGAGTTATCCGGGCGCTCCTAACTATTCTTTTTCCCGGCTCTTTATATACGTACAGACAAGTTCAAATATTCAAACGGAGTAAGAGTTAGAGCAAGGGATGGAAAAAGCGGCCGGCAATAGATGCCGCCCTGCATGGAGTCTTACAGTGCTATCGACGAGTCTTCTACTATCGATAATGCTCATTCTTGCCGTCGGAAAGGTCCTGGGTATCGTAGCCGAGCGTGTCGGCCTTCCCTCTCTGGTGGGCGAATTAATGACCGGCATCATCCTGGGCCCAATGGTTCTCGGCATCATCCAGCCTGCGGCCGCCGGGACCGAGGACCCGCTCCGGTTCCTGGCGGACCTGGGCATCATCTTCATGATGTTCCTGATGGGCCTGTCGATCGACATCGAGAGCGTCTTCAAGACCAGCGCCAGGAGCGCCACTTCCATCACGCTCCTGGGAGCCGCCATCGTATTTGCACTCTCCACCCTCATTATGGTCGGCGTGGGCCTCGCCCTCGGGCAGAGCATCTATTTCTCGGCCATCCAGGGCCTGATCATCGGCATTGGCCTGACGTCGACCTCCACGGTCATCGGTTTCCGCTATCTGACGGATATCGGGGACCGCTTCTCGAACGTTTTCAAGACGCTGGTGGCGGTCGAGGTCACGGACGGCATCTTCTCGATAATGGCCCTGGCCGTGCTCATCTCAGTCGTGGGCATCATCTCCGCGGCCTCCCCCGGCAGTTCCTTCGACACGAACGGGTTCATGTCGGAGATCGGCTGGTCCACCTTCAAGCTGTTCCTGCTGATACTGGGCTTCATCATCTTTGTCGTAAAGTTCGGCGGCGTGGTCACGGACACGCTGCTGGGCATCTCCCGGAAGAGCGGCAGCGATCAATCTATTATCACGCTCTCGCTGATCGTGCTGTTCGCCGTGGCCACGATGAGCGACTGGCTGGGCCTGACGTACGTCATCGGCGCGTTCCTGGCGGGCGCCATCCTGGCGGGCTCCCAGTATAGCAGCACGATAATCGAGCCGAGGATCAAGGCGGTCGGCTATGGCCTGTTCATCCCCATCTTCTTCGCATATACGGGCATTACGATGGACTTCCGCGCCCTGCTGCAGGGCCCATGGCTGGTGCTTTCGGGTACGAGCATCGGCGTTCCGGTCTATTTGCTGCTGTTCCTGGGCCTGCTGGCCACGGTGATGGGCGGCAAGTATATCGGCACGATCGCGGGATGCTCCCTTTCGGGCGGCTATAAGAGCAATGAGCCGAGGCGTATCGGCTTTTCGCTGATGTGCGCCGGCGAGGACGCTTTAGTGATCGGAGGCATCGGCACCTCGGTGGTGCTTAACGGCTCGCCGCTGGTCACGCCGGAGCTGCTGTCGGTCATTGGCCTGGTGGTCATCGTATCGTCATTAATAGCCCCGGTTTTCATTAAGCGCTCGTATGAGGATGAGAGCTATTCGTCGCCTATTGCTCCCCGGACGAAGGCCAGCCTCGGCGGCAAGCCGAAAGGCCGCGTTAAGGGGCTTTGAAATTTTATCTTTTTCCTTCGGCAAAATTTTTATATAGCATAAGTACAATTAGGTGTCTGCGCCATTTTTCGAAATGCGCCGGTAGTGTAGTGGTTATCACTATGGCTTGCCAAGCCATAAACTCGGGTTCGAGTCCCGACCGGCGCACCTTTAAGTATTTCCGACTCCGAAGGAGTCGGCATTAAAAAAAGTTTTTTGAAAGGCTGGCGGAAAACTTTTTTTCAAAAAAGTTTGCCTGCCAAAAGGAGAAACTCTTCTGCTCTACGGACTTTTATAATCTGAAATTCTGGTTGTTCTTCTTGCTCTTCGCGGGTCGACGCCTTGCCTGATGGCAAGGCTACTCGGCGTTTTGGGTTCTCCGATGGCGGGGCCGGGCTTGCACCCTATTCGCACGGCTGCTGATGCAGCGTGCTCATACGCAAGCCCTGCTCGAATGGCATCAGCCAAAAGCGACGTTTTACTCTTCGGGAAAAACGTCCATTGCCCCGCCATTATGCACGAGAGCTCCGCTCAGCGTAGCATCGGCATGATGGCCGACTGCAGACTGGCATTATTCCGTGCAAGTAAAATAGTTCGTTCGTAAAATAGTTCTTGTTATATATTCCGAAGGTCGAGCTCGTGGTTGGCCATGACGATGCAGTGGTCGGCGTGGTACAGCTTTTTACCCAGGCTGACCTTCCGGGCGCCTTTTTTCTCCAGGACGGCCTCTTCCTCAGGCGTCAGGTTCTGGTGGTCGCTCAGCACGTAGGCCTCGTCGCCCGTAAGCTCGATGTTCCGGATGTCCTCGCCATCCTCGTGCAGGTAGACGATGCTGCCGAGACTATCGACCAGGTCCGCGAAAGAGCGCTTCGAGATATAAACGCCGGGAGTGGACTCCTCTTCGCCCGTGGCAGGTGCGCCTTTCTCCAGCGCTTTCTTGATAAGGGCGGCCGCGCTGCGCTCGTCGGGGCTGAGGTAGCGGACCTTCTCGCCGTTGAAGCGGACGGTGACCGGCGGACTCGGATCGCCTAGCAGGACCGCATATGTGTCCACATCCCGTCGCAGGTCGTGCGATAAAAAGAGGGACGCGTTGATGCACCGGGCGATGATGTCCATACGGCCGGCGCCGCCGGGCAGATCATTTAATGAAAATTTGGGCGTGGTAACGGCCTTATGGGCCACGATGACGAAAGTCCGCATATGCACTATCATCGCTGCCCGGCCGCTATAACCGTTACGGTCTCAGCGCGATGACAGCCAGCCGGAGAGGCCGCCGGGCACCCCGGACATTCCCTTGATCGTATTATTCGGGACCTTAACGGATGTATTTCCCATTTTAACGGTTGTATTCTCGCCTTTAGCGGACGTATTATTCGCCCCGGTCAAGGCCGCCTCCGCGCTCTCGGGGGCGCTGACGGTCCTCTTTATCAGCCCGAAGGGCAGCGCCGATCCGAAATTCAGGGTGCCGTTGAATGGGTGCGGCCCATAGGCAGCGCCCGGCGACACCATCTGGGCCCGGTCGATCGGCGGGTATCCCCACTGGGTCGTGCCGGGGAGCATCTGGTCCTGCGGCGAAGGCAGGTGCGGCCCCGGGGCCAGGTTCGGGGCAAAGCCGGTGCTGAATCCCATTATCGGCCAGTACCATCCGAAGGCGGGCGCCACGAGCTGGAGCGCCGTGCAGATGACGACCGCGGCCACGACCGCGATCCGGGTGAATTTCATAATCCATCTCCACTTTAGCCTTTATAAATGGAAAGTAAAAATATTGCCAGCTTACATAGCGGATTTTCTCGGGCACGGATCGTTTAAATTTTTTATCATCTCTTCCTGGCGATTATATGATCCGACATTGGCAAGGCCGATTGATCGCACGTCGCTACAAGCTGGGCTATCGAAGCATATACTGTCTTTTTGCATCGCTTATAAAATATTATGTAATTAAATATATAATAATATTTATATCGACCATGGGAGAACCATTTCTTAGAGTGAGGAGGGTATTGCAAGGTGAGAGTATATTTAGCATATGCGGTGGCTATCGCCCTGGCCGTGGCCATCGCAATACAGCCAGCGGCGGCTATTACCGCTTTAGGCATACCGTTCATATCGAGCTACGACTTCGTCTATACACAGCCCTTTTCTGTGGGGTCCCTTACAATACTCGAATTTAACTCTTTCAATGCCCGGAGTCTGGACTTCGAGACTACCGACATTGACTTCCCTGTCTTTGACAGGTTCTGTGAAGACGGCATAAGCAATGACTTAGCCCCGGGCTCAACTCAAATTGCTACCGATGACCTCGCAGCGAGCGCGAACGTATTGCCGTTCGGCCCGGTGAACCTGGCCTTCCCGAGCATCAGCCAGACCGTGCTACAGCAGGCTGAATACGATAGGACGTACTTCTTCATAGATTCGATAAGTGAATAATTTTTTTTAGTACCCGTACCCCAGGAGACGTATGCCAATATTCGCAGAGGAGCCCCCAGGAAGGGGCAAACCCATGAGCCTGCCATAAGCGTTCGTGGCAATCCCGTGGGGGTGCTCATAGATCATATCGTCTACGGGCCTTCCGATCAGGAACGTGTGATACGGGTCGTTCAGCGGTATATTCTCGCCGATCGCTACCTGGGCGGCCTCCTGGCCAGTCGCTTTATCCGGCGCGCTTTCAGGCTGCCCCAGATCCTCGTCCATCGACGTCAATCGGATCGTATTATTTTCCTGTCCCTCGTATCTCGCCTCGGAAACATTAGACTTGTATCCGGGCTCCAAGCCCGTGCCATTTAAGCTCACCGATGTCAGCCGTGACTTATTGAAGGGCGCTTCGGAAATGTCGGCAGCCATAGAATATTGCTCATTGTAATCTATGACCCGGTTACTCGATGCATTGAGGTCGTTGAGGCTACCGTTACCGAGCCCGACGTTTCCAAGCATTTTCGAGTCATTCCACCCGTACGTGTCCCGGATAAATTGCGGTGCCGTGCCGCTCACGTTAAAGCCCTTCATCTGCCAGCTGTTCGGAGTTGCGGTCGTATACGCCGTGAGGTTCGCCCTCGCATCCGCGGGCTGCGCCTGGACGGAGATGAGCCACGCTAATAATAAAACTGTAAACAGGATAGCCGGCGCTTTTAGCCGACGATAAAAGCAAAGGCCCATATTTGGTAGATGAGCATATGAATTTTTATCTATGACCTGATTTAAAAACGAAAAAGAGATATTACGAATGATTTATCTATTCAATACTTCCCGGACCCGGCCGCCGGAGCTACCGTAATAGCGACGGAAGGGGCCTGTATGAAGGTACCGGGCCGACGCCGACGTTACCGCTGAACGCGTCCCGGCCATAGGTGTATCCCGGGAGGACTAGCTGGGCCGCGCACCCGGGCTGATATGCCCATTCGATGGTGCCTGGTAAGATCGTGCTGGGCAGCGGGCCGTTCGTCAGCGGTGCTCCCGCGCCGGGGCCGAAGCCCATGATGGGCCAGTCCCAGGCAAAAGCCGGGGCTGCTGCCATCGAGGCGGCCGCCAGGCAAATAGACACTATGATCATGATTCTCCCCAACTTCATCATGCACTCACCAGTTAAACCAGCGGGCCGGAGAGCAAAAAATATTGCCTGCACCAAAAGCGGAATTTCCCATAAGGCGGCCCCTTAAAAATAACATAGAGCAGAGACGATTTTAAGATAATGTCATAAAAACGGTTTAATAGCCATTATTAAGTAATTATACAATCAATTAAATAATAATATATTTGAACATCGACATTCTAATGATTTATATTGTGAGGAGGGTAATAAGTGAGAGCATTTATAGCGGTAGCCATGGTCCTGGCCATATTATTAACGTCGGCCCTGGCCATTCAGCCGGCCACGGCTTTAAACGTGACCGCTTCGCCATTCATTACGACGGATAGCACGATTTTCATGTTCCCCGTTTGTTCGACGGGGCTGACGATACTGGAATTTAACTCGCTGGCCATGACTAGCAGCGATTTTGAGAATATTAATATAGATTTCCCCCTATTTTCGGACGGCTTCGCTGCCGGCCCGACGAGCATAACCAGCCCTGATCACAGCTTTACGTCGAACATCCTGCCTTTCGGGCCGGTGAGCCTGGCGTTCCCGTCGATCAGCCAGACGGTGATCGGTAGAACGGCCTACGAGCGGACATACTTCTTCACGGACACATTCGGATAACGTTTTTTAAACTTTTTCCAGTGTCCAAATATCTAACGGCCAGGTGTTGGCCAACCTTCTCTCCGCATTTTTCATCGATTAAGGCGCTTTATAGGCAGGGCTAGATACAGTAAGCTTTTTGAGTATCCCGGCTGACTATGAAAGATCGCGTCACTTAACGCCGCAGCCCTCTAAGGCATCATGGCCAGAATAGCGCTCATCGTTTTTAAGAGCGTGCGGCATAGCCAGCAACAGTGTCCGGCTATGCCGATAGTGCCTCGGCCTAGTATCCGTAGCCCAGGCACCTCATGGAGAAGCTTGCAAGCCCGCTGCCGCACGGCATTGGTATGCCTACGAGCTTGAAGTAAGCGCTGATCGTCGGCGCGAGCGGGTATTCGTACATCAGGTCGTCGACGGGCCTGCCCAGGAGTATCGAGTGATACGGGTCGTTCAGGGGCATGTTACTGAACTTATTTCCCACGCTTATCTGGTTCGAATTGACTATCGTCATATCATTCGCTGACAAAGTGCTTTCATTGCCCGTGCCGGCCGGGGTGTTATTATCGAAGCTAAGTTTTCCGATATCGGGTATATTTATCATTGACTGACTGGTATTGCCTGATGTCGAGGACGTATTGTTCGCGATGGAATTTTTTCCGGCCGATACGCCTGTAGCGGCCGTCGCGGAATTAACGGCTACCCCTGGCGCGCTGGTCAGGCGACCCGGATCCCATGGGGCCTCGGAAACATCGCCCGCCATAAAATTATTATCCGTATAGTTTATGTTCTGGTTACTCGTCCCGTTCAGATATTGCACACCGCCGTTACCAATTCCGACGTTGCCCATGATCTTTACGTTGTTCCATCCCAGCGTATGCGTTATATAATACGGCACGGTACCGGTCACGTTATATCCTTCGGGCTCCCAGCCGTTCGGAGTTACGGACTTGTAGGCCGTCAGGTTCGCCCTTGCGTCTACTTGAGCCGGCAAAGCGCCGGAAATTGCGATTAATAATAAAGCGGTAATGCTCAGGACTATAGCTACCGCTTTCAGCCGATACCCAATACTCACGCCCATATGAGGTTAATCGGCTTGCGGATTTTTATCCCCTATTACGGTAAAAAACGATAAACAGGCATTTTCATAAAAAGTCCGCTAAATTTATGAATATAGCGGAACCGTCGTGAAAAGATGGATGATTAAAAAAACAGGAAAGGCTTATTTTATGTTCATCTGCTTCATTATCTTCTTCAGGTTCTTGTTGCCCTGGCCGCCGCCCTTCATTCCCTTCATGGCCTTCTGCATCATCTTATGGTACTTTAAGAGCTCCCGCACGTCCTCGGGCGACCTGCCCGAGCCAGTGGCGATGCGGGCGATGCGGCTGCTCCCTATGAGCTTCGGGTCCTCTTTTTCCGCCTCGGTCATCGAGTCCATGATGATACGGTAGCCCTGCATCTTATCCTGGGTCACCTTATACATGTCGTCGGTTATGTTCCCACCCATGCCGCCCAGCGGCAGCATCGACATGATCTGCTTCAGGGGCCCCATCTTGTTGATGGCCTCGAGCTGGGAGTACATGTCGTTCAGCGTGAACTTGCCCGTCATCATCTTTTCGACGTCCACGTCTTTTTGCGACAGGACCTCGTTGGCCTTCTCCACGAGCGCCTTCAGGTCGCCCATGCCCAGCAGCCTCGAAATAAATCCGTCCGGGTCAAAGCGCTCCAGGTCGTCCGGCGTCTCGCCCACGCCGATGAAGGCGATGGACGTGTTCGTGTCCGACACGGCGGAGAGGGCGCCGCCGCCCTTTGCCGTGCCGTCAAGCTTGGTGATGATCACGCCCGTGATCCCGACGGCATCGTTGAACGCCATCGCCTGCTCGCTGGCCTGCTGGCCGATGGCGGCGTCCAGAACGAGGAAACGGTGAGTGTAATTCGTGAGCGCACAGATATCCTTCATCTCTTTTATGAGATCGGTCTCGAGGGCGTGGCGGCCTGCTGTATCGACGATGCGGACGTCGTACTTCGCGGTCTCCTTTAGTCCTTTCCTCACGATGGCGACCGCATCCTTGTTGTCGCGCTCGCCGTAGAACATGACGCCCAGCTTCTCGCATAATTGGCTTAGCTGATCGTACGCGCCCGGCCTGTACGTGTCGGCGCAGATGACCGCTGGCTTGAGGCCCTTGCGGGAGAAGAAGCGCGCCAGCTTGGCGGTCGTGGTGGTCTTGCCCGAGCCCTGGAGGCCCACCATCATTATGGTCTGTGGCTCTAATGCGATTGGCGTCGCCTTGCCGATGATATTGACAAGCTCCGTGTAAACGATGCGGAGCACGTGCTCGCGGGAATCCATGCCGGCCGGGGGCGCCTCGGTCAGGGCCCTCTCCTTTATCCGGTTGGAGAGCTTCATGACCAGCTTCACGTTCACGTCGGCCTGAATCAGCGCCCTCTGGATATCCTTCACTACCTCATCGATGACTTCCTTGTCGATCTTGCCGGCGTTGGCGAGCTTCTGGATCGCGCTCTTAAGCGAAGACCCGAGGTTATCGAGCACCATGTTATCCTCTTAAAATTTCAGCTTAATTCTGGCTCGCTCACTTATAAACCTTATGTACCGTATCAGCAACTTGGTTATATACTTTAAGGGTTTGACTACACAAGAGGATTGATGTTTATGGAATTTAAGCCCGTGCTCATCGTTTTATTGATCGCCGCCGGCGTGGCCGCGGCCGGATGCTCGGCGCCCGCCGCGACGCCGACGCCCACGGCTACTCCGAATGCCACGGCCGTGCCGACGCCCGAGGCCGCCGCCGTGCCCTCCGAAACCCCGACTCCGGCGCCCGTAGCGACACCAACGCCCACGCCGACCCCGTGGCCCGTCTATTCGAACAACTCGCCCGTGTCGGTCTCGAATATCAAGATCACCTGGGATACCACCGGCTTCGAGGGGCAGGCCCACGAAACGGCCACCATGACCCTGAATAACGTGAACAAGGATAACCTGGTGCTCGACATCGTCCTGCTCTACAAGGTGACCACGCCCACCACCGTCATAGACGCCGATGGCACCGTGCATAACCTGACCAACACGATCACGAAGCCCCAGAACATCGGGGTAATGCAGTGGGAGGACCGGAAGGATGTTTCGTTCGACGTCTACCACAACAAGAACGTGCCCGCGACCGTCACTATCGTAGCCCAGTGGCGGGGCGGCCAGGCGACGCTCTTCGAGAAGACGCTTAATATGGCCGACAACAGCTTCGGCACATACGAGTTCTAACAGGGCAGGGCTTCCTGCCCCTTCTCTTAAGCCCCCTAAGCCTATTAAGAATGCTCTAAGACTTTTTCAGCCTCAAAGCTACTCTAAGCGGGCATGAAGCTACACGAAGGCATTAATAAATATTTAGAAATCGTTAGTGCGGCCTGGTGTAAACGTGGTGCCGCCTGGTGTAAACTTTGTGCGGTTGAAAAAAGTGCTAGTAAGCGGCACTTTGGTTACACCAGGCCACACGGAATTTTTATTTAATCACCAGGCGGCACCAACTTATTTTTAATAAGTCTTAGAGAACTTAGAGCCCGCTTAGAGTAGCTTTGAGGCTGAAACCGTCTTCGTGCATTCGTATGATGTTTAGAGGGCCTTGGCAAGGAGCAAACGGCTTAAGTACGAGCAAGCCCTTCTTTTTCGGGGAATGGAAATGCGCTGTTTAATGTGCGAACGCAAGTATTGCGAAGAGCATGGCGACTCAGAGGAAGGCTTCTGCAGCGAATCCTGCAGGCAGGTCTACCAGCTTCTCTATAGTGCCAGCGAAATGACCGCCGCCGCTAAGTTAAAAGCTTAGACTGAAGTCTTTTTTATTTTGCTGTATTCCATAACGCTTTAACGTGTAGCGCGCATAATGTTCACATATATGGATTTTCACTGCGTCATGGTCCGCTATGGCGAGATCGGCATCAAGAGCGAGCAGATCCGCGCCAAATATGAGCGCCTGCTCATCGGGAACATCGAGGCGATGCTCCGCGAGAATGACATTCCGTTCGACGATATCGTCCGTGAGCGGGGCAGGATATTCGTCAACAGTGCGGACCCGAGAGCTCCGGATGCCATAGCCAGGGTATTTGGCGTCGTCTCCGTGAGCCCCGTGGCTGTAACGGGCACCGATATAAAGGAGGTCCGGGAGACGGCGGCCGCCCTGGGCCGGGAGACCATCGGGGCTAACAGCTCGTTCGCAATCCGGGCCCGCAGGACCGGGGAGCAGCCCTATACGTCGCAGGAGATCGGGCGCATGTGCGGGGACGCGGTCTTCGAGGCCGTCCGGGAGCGTAACCCCCGAGTTGACCTCTCGGATCCGGACCATGAGATATTCGTGGAGATGAGGGAAAGCCAGTCATATGTCTTTTCAAAGGTCATCAAGGGCGTGGGCGGCATGCCGCTGGGCTCCCAGGGAAAGATGATCGCCCTCGTCTCAGGCGGCATCGATTCGCCCGTGGCTGCGTGGCTCATGATGCGACGGGGCTGCGACCTCATACCGGCCTTCTTCAACAACGGCATGTTCTCGGATAAGGATTACACCGAGCGGGCCATGGACACGATAAAAAAACTAAAGGCCTGGGCGCCGGGCCACTCTTTCAAGGTCTACGAGGTGCCCCACGGCGACTCGCTCCGGGAGTTCATCGAGAAAGGCAACATCAAGTATACGTGCGTCTTCTGCAAGCACATGATGTATAAGACGGCCGTCGAGATCGCCAGGCGCGAGAGCGCCCACGGCCTCATCACCGGCTCGTCTCTGGGCCAGGTAGCCTCGCAGACGTCCGATAACCTCATGATCGAGCATTATTTGATCGACTTTCCCGTCTATCATCCTTTGATAGGGCTGGACAAGAATGAGATCGTCGAGATCGCCCGGAAGATCGGCACCTACGATATTTCCGTGCGCCCGGCGACCTGCTGTAAGGCCGTGCCGAAACACCCCTCCATCCATGGGCGGCTCGAGGAGATCGCTAGGATCGAGGCCGAGTTCGACATCAGGGCGCTGGCGGAAAAGGAGCTCTCCGGGGCGATAGTGACGAAACTGTAGGGGTGCCGGGTTGAAGGTGGTCGTGGTCGACATTTCGGGCAGGCACAGGATGGCGGACGGGCGCTACCATCTTGTCTGTGTCGCCGTCTCGGCCGTCCTGTCGCCGTTCGACGTCGATAAGATCGAGGACATGCGGATCTGCCAGGAAAAAGCGGACGACGTATCCATGGATACCATTGTCGACCTGATAAAAAAGGCATGCACACGGTTCCGGGGCACAATCATTACGGAGCCCGGCGAGTTCTATAATTACCCGGAGTGGCGGGTGGAGGCCATCCTGGGGAGAAAGTTCAAATACGCGGAAAGCGTGGGCGAAAGAAAGGCCATAGAGGTGGCGCACCACGTTTCGCTGGCCGTCCACAGGATGCTCCATGAATAGCGACGAAAAAGGCGTTCTACTAGTAAAGCGGATACAGCCCGGCACGGATGGTAGCCTGGAAGAGCTGGAAGAGCTGGCGCACTCCGCAGGCTATGAAGTGCTCGGCGAAGTGACACAGGTACGTACCCCGGATAAGGCGTTCGCCGTCGGAAAGGGCAAGGCGGAAGAGATAGCGGAACTTGTTGCAGAGCTGAAGCCTGAAAAGGTGGTCTTCGACGAAAAGCTCAGCGCCGTCCAGATCTACAATTTATCGAAGCTCTGCAAGCTCGAGGTCATCGACCGTTTCAATCTCATTCTCGAGATATTCGCCAGCCGGGCCCGGACAAAGGAGGCAAAGCTTCAGGTCGAGCTGGCATCGCTCATCTATGAGCGGCCCAAGGCCCGCATGAAGGTCACGCTGGCCAGGAGGGGCGAACAGCCAGGCTTCAAGGGCCTCGGCCGGTATCAGGCCGACGTCTACGAGAGCGAGATCACGGGCCGGATCGCAAAAATACAGGCCGAGCTGGACATCATCCGAAAACGCCAGCACGAGACGCGGAAGCAGAGGAAGGAAAAGGGCTTCGACCTGGTGGCGCTGGCCGGCTATACGAATGCCGGCAAGAGCACTCTCATGAACGCCCTGGTAGGCGAGTCAGTCGTCGCGAAGGACCAGCTTTTCACCACGCTCGTTCCCACGACCCGGTCGCTCCAGATCGGGCAGCGCAAGGCGCTTCTGACTGACACGGTCGGCTTCATCAAGTACCTGCCGCACTTCATGGTCGAGGCGTTCCGCTCTACGCTCGAGGAGATCTACCTGGCCGACGTCATCATCCTCGTCGTCGACGTGAGCGAACCTCCGGAGGCCATCGTGGACAAGCTTGTCACCTGCCACGATACCATGTGGGACGAGATCGGCCCGGTGCCGGTCATCACGGCCTTAAATAAGAGCGATCTTATTACGCAGGAAGAGCTGGAAGTGCGAAAGCAAGCCATCGTGCACCTTGCCCCTAACCCCGTCGTCATATCGGCGAGGACTGGAGAGGGGCTGGACGAGCTGAAGCGAAAGATCGGGAAGTACCTGCCGAAGTGGGCCTCCACCGAGGTCACGCTGCCCCGCACCGAGGAGGGCTTGTCCATGCTTTCCAGGCTCCACGACGAGGCCATCGTACACCACGTGGAGTACGACGGGAACACGATAAAGGCGAACGTCGAGGCCCGGGAGAGCGTGCTGAAACGTCTGGGGAAGCTTCTCGAAGGCTCGGCACCGGTCGTAAACCCTTAATACGCCGCCGCCATTATTTTAATCATGAAGATCTCGGTCATCGGAGCCGGAGCGCTGGGCACTTTTTATAGCGCGATGCTCTCCTCGTCGGGGCATGACGTAACCCTCGTCTGCCGGGAGAAGGACGCTGATATCCTGAAGGATGGTATCCGGGTTACTGGCGCCAGGGAAATTACCGCCATGCCATCGATCGCCACCGCAACTCCGGCTTCTGACGTCATCTTCGTCACGGTAAAAGCGTATGACGTCGCGGAGGCCGTAAAAGGCATATGCCCAAAGCCCGGGACGATCGTCGTCGTCATCCACAATGGCCTGGGGCCGGACGAGACGGCCACCTCGATCCTGGGGAAAGGCCACGTGGCCGCCGGCGTTTCATACAGCGGCGTGACGTTCTTAGAGCCAGGCCGGGTGAGGCTGGCGGGCTATACGGAGACCGTCCTGGGATCGGTGGAGTCTGAAGTCCGCGGCAGGCTCGGGATGGTCCGGGACCTGCTGGAAAAGGCCGGCCTGAGGGCGAGGGTGGCGGACGACATCCGGGCGGCGCAGTGGGAAAAGCTGTACGCCAACATCGCCATCAACCCCTTAACGGCCATTACTGCCATGAACAACGGCATGCTCCTCGAAGTGCCGGAGCTCAAGGCGCTGGTCGCCGGCATCGTAAGCGAGGCCGCCTCGGTCTCGAGCGCTTTGGGCATAAAGACGGGCGTCGACCCGCTGGAGAACACCTTCAAAGTGATAAGGGATACTTCAGGTAACCGCTCTTCGATGCTCCAGGACGTTTCGCGGGGCAGGCGTACGGAGATCGATGCGCTGAATGGCAGGGTGTGTGAGCTGGGGCGTAAAACGGGCGTGCCCACGCCGTACAACGATGCGATAACGGCACTGATAAGGGGGATCGAATACAAAAACAAGGTACGGGGCAGATAGAACCCCGTAAAATCCTTTAGATCAGCCTTTGCGAGGCCAGCTTTATGTCCTCTTCCTTGACAGTCTTACGGCCGGCATGCTTACATAGCTTGATAGCTTCTACGGAAACTTTCATGCCATAGTCCTCTAATATCGATGCCAGCGCCTCCTTTGCGTCCTCGCTGACCCTGTCAGCGCCCGCATTCCTTATTATCCTGTCAACTGAAGCTACGGGAAGTTCTTTCATCATATTCCACCTCCTATCTCGAAAATAGGGGATTATTTGATTATATATTAGTTAAAAACCGTTCTATATATAAGTTATGGTAAATCGAGGGTTTTTTCGGTTTATTAATTGCTTTTTAAACTCTTACGGGCTTTATGAGGATTTTATCTGAAAATATTAATTGAGAAGGTTTATGCCCTATGGCCCGTAATATACGAGCGAATTCGAGGCGGAAAGATGGTTAAGGCGACGAAGGTCACGAAATCCGGAAAGTCGGCCAGGGCGGCCAGGTCAGTCAGGGCGCCGGCGAAGCCGGCGAAGGCGCCCCGGGCCGCGGGAACGAAGCTCAATAAGGCGAGCCTGGACGAGATGTTCAGGGCGGCCGTCGCCAGTAACGAGTCGTTCAAGGCCACGGACGACGATTATGACCGGGCCATCGAGCACTTTAACGGGGTCATCAAGATGCTGGACACGATCATCGCCGTCGACTCGAACTACCGGGATGCCGTGAATTACAAGGGCATGATGCTTTACGGCTGTGGCCGGATCTCGGAGGCCATCGAATGTTTCGAGCTCATCATCAAGAACAATCCCGCGGATAAGGAAGCGCTGAATAATAAGGGGATCTGCCTCTACGGCCTGGGCCGGGACGAGGAGGCGCTAAAGTGCGTCGAGGCGGCCATCGCCATCGATAAGCGCTATGCCGACGCCTACATGAACAAGGCGGTCATACTCTGCGGCCTCGGCCGCATGGAAGAAGCCGACAGGGCCATGCGCAAGGCGAAGGCGTTCGAGACCCTGATAGGATAAAACTTTTGTTTTTTGCGCGTTTTTAGTATTATTAGTTTTTATCTGTTAAGTGCTCTCGCTTTTCTCCGTCAGTGGTTCCGCGTTTGTTATGCGATCGTTTGCCCTTTGTTTTGTGTGGTTCGCTGATTTGTCCGGTTTTTCAACACGAAAACACGAATTATTTTATATCCCACGTAAGGGGCACGAACCACACTAAAGTGGATGCTTTCACGTCAAAACACTAAACAACCTCCCGAAGGCACGAACTTCACTAAATTAACTTGAAACACTAGAAAAAGCATATAAAATAAAGTATAAGGAAGGATCATGCCGTTCTCGTGGTTCAATCCTTTGGTGAATTTGGTGCTCATTCGGGAGGTTGTTTCGTGTTTTAAGCGCCAGGCATGGAACTTAGTGATTATCGAGACTTACGTGGGATAAAAAAATAATTCGTGTTTTCGTGTTGAAAAACCGAGGGGCTGTACGAAAGTGGAAAATATGAAAGGACCGCTAAACAAACACGGAACTACTGGCCTCTGTGGTTATGGACACTCCAGGAAGGCATATCGGTAGGAGATGAAAATTTTCAACCCATAAACGCGCAGGAGGCAAACTTTTTTAAGCGTAGCTGTGCAGGCCCGGTATCAGGTAGGATACGCCCAGGTAAGTGAAAAGTATCGCCAGGAGCCCCAGTAGCGCGATGAACGCCGAGTCCTCGGGCTTCATGCCCGCCCGCCGGGCGAGAGGGTAAGCCGCATAGACTAAGGCCGTGATGAGCGACCAGGTCTCCTTGGGGTCCCATGACCAGTAGGCGCCCCAGGCCGCCTTCGCCCACATTGCGCCCATGACGATGCCCAGTACAAGCAATGCCAGCCCCGCGATAATTAGATTGTAAGCGATCGAGTCGAGCCTTTTTATTGTTCTATCGTCGCCCCTGCCCAGTGCTTTCAGCGCGATGAGGGCGCCGGAGGCGATGGACGCTACGGATAAGGCGGCGTACGCCAGGATGACGACGGGCACGTGGATGAGCAGCCAGCCGCTCTCAAGCGCCGGCGAGAGCGACGGGTTGGCTTCCCAGGACATGGCTGAAAATACCAGCAATACGATGGCCACGGCGGCCAGCGGAAGGTACAACGCGGGCGTTTCCTTAAGGCGATAGCAGTAAGCGGAAGCGACGCCCGTAGCCAGCGCCAGCAACGCGGCCGTCTCGTAGAGAGTCGCCCACGGGGGCCGGCCCAGCGTATACCAGCGCAATAAAAGCGCGCCGATGACGAGCAGGCAGCCGGCGAAGGAAATATACGATGGTATCTTACCCTTTTTCAGCAGGAGCGTCGATAGGGCAAAGACACAGAACGCCGCCGCGCCCGCCCACAAAAGCCATTCTTCCATAAGCGTCGTCTCACAAGTTTTATATCCTGTCCTAGTTATACTCGGATTACACAAAAAACCATTGTTAATTTAAATAAATAACGGTGGAGCATGGCGCCAAAATACTATTTCACCACCAGGGACCTGCTCACGGTCGCCATCCTGGCGTCTCTGGGCGGCGTGATGTCGACGTACGTGCAGTACCTGGCTAACGTCATCAACCGCCTTGCAGGCGTGCCGTACGGCGCCGGCGAGATAGTGGCCGGCCTGCACATCTTCTGGCTCGTCCTGATGGTGGCCATCACAAAAAAACCCGGCGCCGGCGTCGGGGGAGGGCTTCTCAAGGGCTTAGTAGAATTCCTCTCCGGGAGCTCCCATGGCATCTTCGTCGTGTTCATCTCGCTCCTGGAGGGCATTTTCGTGGAGATCGGCTTCTGGCCGTTTAAGAAGTACCCGAAGCTCTCTTACTTTACCGGCGGTATCCTGGGCTCCTTCGCCTACGTGCTCGCGAGCCAGCTTCTGTTCAACGTCTACCCGAACATATTCCTGTTAGCCGCGGTCGGCCTGCTTTCCATCGTTTCAGGGGCGGTGTTCGCGGGATACTTCAGCGTGGGCATCATGGACAATCTCGAGGAAGCGGGCATCGTGCGCCGGGAGAAAAAGCCCGAGAAAAAGGGCTTCGGGTTCACGGCGACGAGGGTCGTCGCCGTCATCCTGGCGCTGCTCATCGTGTTCTCGGCGATATATTATTTTGCCCTGGTCCGGCTAAAGGGCGATCCGCTCCAGTTCACCGTGACCGGCGCAGTGGCGTCCCCGAAGGACTATTATCAGCCGTCCTACGCGTCGGAGTTCGTGACCATCAACGCGAAGCTCGACGGGGCCGTCACTCACCTGCCGGCCCAGAACTACACGGGGCTGCCCGTGCGGTACGTGCTCCGGGACGCCCGGGTAGGCGCCGGCGCGAAGACCCTGGACGTGGTCGGCTCCGACGGCTATACGCAGTCGTTCAACGTTTCCGATATCATGGACAACGACGACCTCATCATCGTCCAGGAGGACGGCCATCTGAGGCTGGTCGCCCGCGGGTATCCGGGTCAATTATGGGTCGATAAGATGAAAATGATAAAAGTGTATTGAGGCTTTACTATGAGGAGATCAGGAATCGCTATTGTATTTATCGTGATGGTCATTATGGCTATGTCGCTTGGATGCACGACTGAGAAGAAGCTGAGCTTTAACGTTAAGGGACAGGTAGATAAGCCCGGGACGTACGACCTGAACAGCTATAAGGACAGGTTCGTGACCATCACGGCGAAGCTTGACGGCAAGGTCACGCACCTGCCGGAGGCGAACTATACGGGCGTCCCGCTGAGGACAGTGCTCTCCGACGCCGGAGTGAAGAGCGGCGCTACGAACGTCACCATCAGGGCCTCCGACGGGTACGCCCAGACGTTCGACCTTGCCAACGTGACCGCTAACGATAACGTCATCCTCATCAACGACAACGACACGGTCCGCGTCATCGCCAGGGGCTTCGCGGGAGGCATGTGGGTAGAGCAGGCCACCGAGCTGGACGTATCCTGACCTTATGATCTCGATCAGGGGCCTGTCGTTCTCTTTTTTTAACTCTGACAGGAAAGCGCTGGACGGCATCAGCCTGGAGATACCTGAAGGGCAGTTCCTGGCCATCACGGGGCCATCAGGGTGCGGCAAGTCCACACTGGCCCTGGCCATGGGCGGGTACATCCCCCACGTATTCGAGGGCCGGATGGAGGGCTCTATCGAGGTGGATGGCAAGCGCACGACGGACGTGGAACTGTCCGACATCGCCCCCCTCGTGGCCATCGTGCAGCAGGACCCCGAGTCTCAGCTATGCACGCTGAACGTGCGGGACGAGGTGTCGTTCGGGCCCGAGAATCTTCTGCTGAGCGCGGATGAAGTGAACCGCAGGGTCGATGAGTCTCTGGCCCTTGTCGGGGCCTCATACCTGAAGGGCCGGGAGATCCACGAGCTTTCCGGTGGAGAGAAGCAGCGGGTGGCCATCGCTTCCTTGCTGGCCATGCATCCCCGGGCGCTGATCCTCGACGAGCCCACCTCGAACCTTGACCCGTCCAGCACAGCGACCGTCTTCTCTGCTATCGAGCGCCTTAAAGAGAATACGGGAATGACCATCATCGTTATCGAGCATAAGCTCGACAGGCTCATGGGGCTTGCGGACAGGCTGGTCGTCATGGAGGCAGGCCGGATCGTCATGGATGGAGAGCCCCGGGAGGTCGTTGGCAGATACCGGGAGCAGCTAAACTCTATCGGCGTCAGGCTGCCTGGCCTCGATTGCCCGGCCTTCGCGGCGGACGGCGGCACGACGAAAAAGACGCCAGTTGTGGAGGTTAAAGGCCTCCGCGCGTCGTACGACGGCAGGGAGGCGCTCCACGGCATCGACATGCAAGTGAATAATTCGGAGATCGTGGGCATCATCGGGCCGAACGGCTCCGGCAAGACCACCTTCCTCAACGTGCTCATGGGGCTCCACAAATTCGACTCGGGAAGCGTTTCGGTCACGGGACTGGACGTGGGAAAGTCCCGGACGTCCGATATCGCCCGGCGCTCGGGCTTCATTTTCCAGAACCCCAACCACCAGATATTCGAGAGGACCGTCTACGCCGAGGCCGCCTTCGCCTTAAGGAACTTCGGCACGGGAGAGGATGAGGCCGCCCATCTCGTCGATCCCGTCCTAGAGAAGTACGGCCTGGCCAAATACAGGGATAAGCATCCGCTGGGCATCAGTTTCGGCGAAAAGCGGCGCCTGAACTTATGCTCGGTCCTGCCGCACGACCCCACGCTCATCATCATGGACGAGCCCTTCGTCGGGCAGGACTACGCCAACGTGACACGCATGTGCCGCGAGCTGCGAAGGCTGAGGGACGGGGGCAAGGCCCTCGTGCTGGTCTCGCACGACATGGATATGGTCTACAGGTACTGCGACCGCATCGTGCTCCTCAAGGACGGCATCGTCCTGGTGGACGATAAGCCGGAAGCGGCAATGCGGCGCATAGAGGAATCAGGAATGAAGGACTATGTGCCGGAGGGCTGCAGGAAATGAGGCTCCGTTACGAGGGGGGCTCTTCTTTTATACACCGGCTGAACCCGTTGACACGCCTGCTGGTGCTCGTCGCCTACAGCGTATCCATCTTTATGTTCAGCAGCCTGACGGCCGAGCTGCTGTGTTTCCTGGCCATGCTCGCGATCGCCGCATGGCTCCGGTCCAGGACGCTGGCCTCGCTGGTCACGTCTAAATATTTCATCTCCTTCGCCCTGCTCATCGTCGCCGTCCAGGCGCTGTTCACGGGCGGAGGCGGCCTCATCGTCAGCGTACCCCTCGTGCTTTTCACCGTGAACATCACGACCATGGGAGTCTACAACGGGCTTCTCATCGCCTTCCGCTTCCTCACCATCATCCTGGGCAGCGCCATCTTCATCGTCACCACCGAGCCGAACGAGCTGGCCTACGCGCTCATGAAGGCGGGCCTGCCCTACCGCTTCGGGTTCATGATAGTCACGGCCATACGTTTCCTGCCGGTCTTCGAATCTGAGGCCGGCACCGTGAGAAATGCCCAGGCGGCCCGGGGCCTGGAGATCGACAGCGGAGGGATAAAGAGCGTGATAAAAATCGTACGGTTTACGCTCATGCCGCTGATCGTCTCGGCGCTGTCCAAGGTGGACGTGCTGGTCATCTCCATGGAGAGCCGGGCGTTCGGCTACAGCCGGGCGCGCACATTCACGCGGAGCAGGCCGTTCCGGGCGACGGATGCCGTGATTAGCGCTACGGCCGTCGCCATCGTGGCCGTTCTGGCGCTTAACCTCTGGCTCCACTTCCTGACCATGCCGGCGTCGTTCACTTTTCCATGAAAGCAACTAATATCGATTGCATCATGTTTATTATAATACAGATGCTAATTACTTTGCTTATTACACCTTAAGACAAAATGGGGTGAAACTATGAGGTATAATGCATCGATACTATTGATTCTTACGGTTGTTCTGGTAGCCGCGGCTCTGAGCGGCTGCACTACGAGCACGAACACTAATACTGCGACACCGACCACGGCGGCCCCGAGCGCGGCCGGCGGCGATAATTCGGGCCTCAAGGCGGGCCTGACGGACGTGCCGAACTATAAGCTCCAGGTAGTTGGCGGAAACACGAACGTAACGCTTGCGTATGCCGATATTAAGGCCATGGGCTTGGTCGAGAAAGACGGGGTCGTAATGATCAACTCTGTAGGCACCGAGACGACAAGCGATTACGTGGGCGTGCCCATGATGGATATTATCAACAAGGCCGGCCTGCCCGCCGGGGACTATAACTTCAAGATCTCCGCGTCCGACGGGTACATGAAGGTCTACACGAAGGCCCAGCTCGAAAAGTCCATCCTCGGCCTGAAGGAGAACGGCACGGCGCTCACCGATAACATCAACAAGAACTCCATCCGCATAGTCGTGCCCGACGAGCCGGGCGAGATGTGGATGAAGGTGCCGGTCAAGATCGAGCTCACCCAGGCCGCCGGCTCCAGCACAGAGCCGTTCGTGCTGAACATCACCGGCGTCACCGCGAACGCCATCGGGCTGAAGATGTCGAAGCTCCAGTCGTACCCGGTCAAGTCCCTGACGGTGCCCTTTAAAAACAACACGACGCTGAGCGTTTCCGGTCCGTCCCTGAATAAGATCCTGGACGACTACGCGGCGAACACCACTGCCACGAAGGTCAGGTTCATCGCGTCCGACGGCTACAATAAGACGGTCAACATGACCGACATCCGGGCCGACAACGATGCCATCATCGCCATCGACCAGCAGAACGGCACGCTACGGGACATCCTGCCCTCGCAGCAGTTCTCCACGTGGGTCAATAAGCTCGCCACCATAGAGCTATCGTGATCAGCCATGGAAAAAGCGTATAAGTTCCTGATCGCCGGCCTGGCCATCGGGCTTGTCTTGGCCGCGGCGGCGACCTTCGCGTATACGTCCAGCACGCAGCCCCAGCAGCTCGACTGCAAGCAGTGCCACGAGGGCCACGGCAGCGTGGTCGCGCCCGACGTCAACATGAATGGCACGCTGCTGCTGACCGGAGATACGCCGCAGGACGAATACGTGGTCATCGACGACATCTTCAAGCTCAGGCAGATCGAGATCACCACGCTAAAGCAGCAGGACGGCGTAGGCGTCCCATCGAAGGGGGTCTCCGTCTATGATTTCCTGCAGGCGCACGGCGTGACCGGCTTCGACCGGCTGGTCTTCTATGCGGACGACTATGAGATGACACTAAATAAGAGCGAGATGAGCAACGAGACGATATTCGTGCCCATGGAATACTCCATTCGCGTGCTCGGCCCCAACATGCCCGTGAACGTGTGGGCAAAGAACATCCGGGCCATCGTCGTGGTGGGCGGCAATTCCGGCGACTCCATACAGCTCAACGGGAAGGAGCTGACCTACGGTCAAATGATCGATGATGGCATGGACAGCCTGGTCTACAGCAGCAAGACGACCGGATACGCGGGAACGGACCGCGATTACCAGTACCAGTCGGCCTTCGTCGTGCCGGGCATCCGCCTTGATAATCTGCTGGCGAAGGAAGGATTCGCGGGCTACTCGAACGTGACCATTAAGGGCCCCGTCGTCGAAAAGACCTATACCCGGGATGAGACGGCCGGGCTGCTCGTCACCCGGGACCAGGGCAAGATCAAGATAGCGTCGAGCGATAAGGCCCGGGCAAACTGGATGGGCGTGGAAGCGATAACGGCGGAGTAAATGGACGTTAAAAAAAATCTCCCAGTCCTGCTCATTCTTTTTTTTATCGCCCTTTCG